>Ga0302186_10000835_pt1 | contig 26661 bp, 27 predicted proteins | sample II_Bog_E1_2_FD_198782 | JGI IMG/M metagenome (GOLD analysis project Ga0302186, IMG submission 198782) | Peat permafrost microbial communities from Stordalen Mire near Abisko, Sweden - II_Bog_E1_1 | ecosystem: Environmental > Terrestrial > Soil > Wetlands > Peat | place: Sweden: Abisko... | reverse complement strand
TTATTTTCAATTAACTCTTATAATATTTATAAAAGTCAGCATACAATAATAGTTTGAAGTTTTATCCCTACAATTGCTATCCTAAAAAGGAAAAATTCTTTATACTTATCTTATAACACTGTGCTATTGATATAATTTATCCTTTTATTCATAAGTGAGGGTTGATTGGCAAACTCCTTATTCTATTACTTTTCCATGCCAAATTCAATAGATATATATTTGAGTATCTCAATAAGATTAGAATAATTATAAAAAATGTCTAACAAAGTGCCAAAGTATATTTCGGATAAATTAAAACTTTGATTATATTTTTAGATTGGAAGCATTCATCTTGAATAGATAAGATTTTTTTAATATTTCCATATATTTCAGGTGCAAATCAATCCACTGAATTGAATTATGTTTCAAATTCAGGGGACATGGCGGATTCGTCACTGTATAGACTCCACTCTGGCCATTCCGCAAATCTTTCAGGCACCCATATCTTTACGATTTCAGAGGACCACACCCAAGCTGAGTCCAAATTTCTCACCAAATAGCTTCCACTTTCAGTTTGCAGCCGAATTGTAGACTTTGTGTTGTTTGTCACAAAGTAACCTTTTACCTTTACTGTCTTTTGATCCTCCCAAACGTTTTCATTCAGTCGATCTGCTATTTTCTTGTGACTGTAAGATGAGCTAAAGGCCTTATTAGTAATACCTGTCGGATAGGTTCTAACTAAAATAAGCTGAGACTAATGCTGCTATATCCTAACATTAGGCATGCCGCTTTAGAGTTAATCTGTCAAATTAAATATAAATTTGACGGGATGATAGTATTTAACAACATCTTCGCTCTATTTTTCGATGATCTCTGGCTCTTTCGTGGGAGATGCCTGATTACTTCCACGTTACAACACATTGTCTTCTTCCGAACTACCAATATTGTTCTCTTTGTCACTATTTGTTGATTTGACCCGCTTGGGCAATTGGATGGGCGAAGAGATTGGGGAAGGAGCAGCCTACTCATCATCAGGGAGATACATCTACTATATACCGACAGCTTTCTGAGATGGAAACTTATATTGGTGAACCAATCTCTCTTCGATTAAAGAGGGCACTTGAATAATTTCCTCGCAGACTATCATATCTTTCTTCTTGTCAGAATTGTTCACTTCATCAATCATGAGATCTTCGATGTCCTACTCTTGCAACCTTGGCATAGGGTACACATTTGCTGCCGCTGGGTATTGGCATTATGCTGGAATCTCGTCAGTTAGTTTCTCCTACTACACTGATAGAGAAGAGGCGTCTTCCTATTTTTTGTATTTTATAGGTGATTATATTTTCTCAGGCTAGGCTTCGATATACACTTCATGAACTTGAAACTCAGGTTAATGTTTTTCTGGCGATCGGTGTCCCACTGATTACGGGCTAATTGGCTTGAGTTTGAGAAGAGTTTCGTCATAAAGCCGCTTTACATTCTTGCCCAATTATTCCTTATTGAATCCTGTTGAAGAGTTATAGCCATAAATTCGCTTTGCCTCATCAATGTAGCGGTTGATAAACTCTTCAAAGAAGTCAACATATTTTCCGAAGAGATAACTGGGAGGACCAAGTTTCCAGACATACTCCCTAATCGTTTAACTTTCATTGCAGAGTTTAAGCAACTACTGAAGACAAAGTATGCATAAATTTTATGTCCTTTTATTCTGCGAAAAGATTGGCTCCAATAAAGTAACTCCGTTTTATAGATGAAGCCCTGACTGGAACTCATAAATTCTATCTTCAAGAGAGTAGCTGTTCATTGCGCTCAAGGTTTTGCTAATGGTCGATATTACTAATGATTCCTCGCCCAAGACCCATCTCATCCTAAGTTATTGATGTTCATCGGTGAGCAGGATGTACTAATGAATGACATCCAAGTAAGGCTGAACATTTTCGTAGTTGCTTTTACTCAATCCCTTTAATAAAACAATTGCGATTTTTTCGCTGGCGTACAAGTTGCCGGGACATATGATCCTCACAATTTTGGAGGCAATGGTTTCATAGTTCTAGTGGATTAGTTTTTCGATGAAATTGAAGTTAATCAGAATTATTTTTTACTCTTTGGTCAACTCGATCTTATTGAAAATATAAAATTAGAGCAAACTCTCAATTGTTTTGAGCAGCATGGTGAAGTTGGGATTTGCATAGGTGCTGCCGATTTGAGGACGGTTTATATAAATTTTTAGAGGAGATTTTTTGTCTAAGAAATAGTCAATAAAATGCTGGAGGAACTTTCGTTTTGTCATGTAGGCTGTGGTGATGGGTATTTTTCTGGAAAACTCATACCAAAACTCGAAATACTGGTTAAATTTAGTCCAACACTTGGAGACAGTGGTGGGAACGAGACTGAAGAGGTGATCCAAGAATTTAAGAATGAGCTGATTATCTTCATTACTGTCCTCCTCAATGAGAGTCAACTCCTTATCCTGGATATAGTAGGTGAAGGAATTGGCCAAGAAATAGGCGATATTGGCCCTCACCTCTATCTCTGAGTTTTAGATCAGCAAAGTCACCAAATTAGTGTTTTCAGTTATGATTTATCTGAGACCAGATGGATGCTCCTTAATGTATTGCGATAGAGAAAATAACAACTATTTAAAACTAGAAGATTTCAGCCAAAAACCAAATGTCAACTTCTGGCAGAGCTTTACCATTTACTTCGAGTTGTTCTGCGGAAGAATCATTAGCTTAGCGAAAAATTTAGAAAAACTAACAGAAGCAAGACACTTCTCAAAGAAATGAGTCTAATTGTCGGCTTCGATCTATCTTAACAGGGCCGATGATATATACGGGTCCACGTGGTCGTTAATAACCACTACGGTGTTGCCATCAGCATCCGATTTTCTCCAACTCTCGTCTTGTTGTACAGCTGCTCCTTCAATATCAATGTTATCCTCGCTCTTATGTTTTCTGATCATTTCAATTTGCTGCTCCTATATTTTGATTCGAGCCTATTTCTCCTTCTCCGAATCTTCGATCAAATCGCTGCTCTCTTCTTGCGATTAAGTTTGCTCCTCTTGTTTTTTTTCAACCTCAGGAGGCGACTCCTCTTTCAACTTCAGTAACTATAGCATCTGCATTTTTTATTACTGTGATTTGACCACCAATTATGCGTGGTGTTCTCCCACCTTTTGATAGATCAGCAAATATGCACTTTTACTATTCTATTTCTTCTACCAATCGTACTCGTCATCATAGGAGAAGGATCCCCCAAAGCATTCAGTTTAGATATTGGCAGCATTGAAACTATTAATAAGACTATCGTTGAATTAAAACCATTTCCCAGCCTCATTTTTAATATAGCTAATGTAATGTCCCATCTAAGCGTTACCAATATGACAGATAATACCAGTGAGTTCGTACTGATAGTTTGGATGTTCTTTTGTGAGGGTGGCATCATTTTGTTGTTCCCTTTCATAGTAATCTAGTGAGAATGGATAAAGATTGAACTTGGTGGGGAACTCATGTTTGTTGGTAATCTTTTCGTTAATGAAAGTATCCAAATTGAAGACTATCCTTTGCAAATGAACGATCAAGATATGAGGAGCTTTGCTTATTCTTGTCTTCTTTGAAACATCAGCCTTCTTTTTACAAAAATCACAATTATAATCATTTATCAATTCTCCGAGAATGAACCTTTGAAATGATTAGGACAGCGTCTTTGAGTTCTTGACCTAGAGGGAAATAGAGTAAAAGTTTTATTATACTTTTTTGGTTTGCTTGCACTAGTGACAGTCAAATAGATTGGTGTTTTTGCCTGTATAAAAGTTATCGACCAATCGTTTGAGAGGATGATCTTTGATTCCATTTTAAAGTCTGTCAAAGAACATCGAAACGAATTACTGCACATCTTGCTGAATCATGATGTTGACCGACTCGCCAAAGGGTTTATACGCCACGCAAAAAGCAGATGGCACATAGTCAATTCTGGTCGTGTGTTCCAAATACCCGAATATTCTCTGAATCTGATGGAGGAAGTTATCATCAACCATTTTTTCTTTTGAGTCCATTGCCCAAACAGGTTCTTTATGGTCGTCAATCCGCATCACGAGATATCGAAAGGTCTTATTTATATAGAGTTGCTGAATCATTGAGTTCATGTAGCAAATGTTTCCTAAATTTTTAAGCCCAGCGTACCCAGTACTTGAACGCTGATTCACTTCATTCGAATAGGTGATTTTTATTGATTTTATGCGAGTCTATATTGTCGAGAGGGTTTTGTTTACTACCTTATCCGTTATCTTTTTGTTGGATTCGCACACTCTGAGTATCAGTTCGTAGATGGCCTGTCTGGTTTGCTATTTTTTACAAGATGTTTACTGCCCAAACAAGCAATTATCCCATAGAATTTATATCTATTTCTCAGCCACCTCCTTTCCCAAATGGAAATTGGAGAGCAGCTTCGCACATCCCTCAATGGTAAGTTCGTTCTTCTCATTGAGTATATTTTTCAATAGAATCTACGGCATTTAGCAAACACTTTCTTCCTACATGCCAAACTTCCAGACGAGAACAGCTAAAATTCTAAAATATTCAGATATGATGTTTGTAAGGGTGATGTGTTTAAACATTTCGTTGATGTAGAGATTTTGATATTGGGTTGAGTAGAAACACAAATTAAGAATCAAACAGTAAAATTGACGAAGCAGCTTATTTGAGGGAGGATTCTGGAAGAATATTGCGAATTATTTGATTAAAGATTGCGGATTTTAGTTTACTTGGAGCAGACAGATGATAGATAGTGTCTTTTGATAGGTGATAAGCTTCGAATGTTCCTTTTCGATAGTATTGGACCATTCAATCCAAATTTTCTTGAGAAAATTAATAAAGACATTGCAAACATTGGATTTAGGGTCGCCCCTCCACTAATAAATTTTATCAACATCCAAATTAACCAATTTCTGTTCTATTTTTGGGAAAAAGCCATGCATTAAATACTCTATCTTATCGTCAATCTCAATATCATAGTTAAGCAGAGCTAAAGCCTATCGCGATTTGTGTTCAGTGAAGCATCGAAGGAGGTACTCATAGAGCAGCTTGATGTTGTAGTTGATAATTTAAATTTAAATGTTCTCGAACTAATTGTTTTTGTTGTAGCCCTCCATGAACCCCTTGAGTTTGGAATAGATGAACTCAACTCCTTTATTGGCGATGAATTGTTTCAGCCATTTCTTTTCTACTTCAATCTACGACTCGCTAAGATATGATATTATCTTTAATTTGTAGATGTAACTGTAGTGATCCTAAAAGTTAAAGATTCTGTCGATGTCAGACTCCTCGAAAGTTTACTTACGACCTATACCCAAAGTTTAGTAGTAGATCTTCTTTGAAATGGGCAACCTTTGCAGTAATTGGAAGGCTAACGCACCCAACTGCTTATGCTGCAGCAGCGAGAACAAATTCTAATAAAATTATGGGTTTTCCGCCATTCTTTTCCTTGGAAGCATATCATAATCAATTGCCTGATCTGCCTCATTCGGAAACTTGAACTAATTGGAAACTCCAAAACTCTTGAGATTGGACCAAACAGTGCTGGTTTTGCTTTCTTTTGCAGCATCATCATAAAAAGCCACAAATCCATTAGCATCGAGAAATCCATCATTATCAGTATCATACTTACCATAGAGCGAGATGATTTTATCGTCATACCGCTTTGAAATGGTTCCGAGGCAGGCTGAAGTAAAATCATGACACTGCTCTTTGCTCATGAGCCCGTTGGTTGAATATTTTTAGAATATGACCTTAAAGCACCTCACTGCTTTGGGGTTGAGCTTATTATTGATTACCATTTCTGGTTCAGAATAAGCACTAGTGAATTTGCGCGAGATGGTGATGGGGTCGTTGAAGTTAATAGGCAGTTCTCTAATGGTTCTGGAGTTATAATATTCGGGTATTTCCCTATCCTGTGATAATTTAATCTCATCAATCTCGATGGAATAGCTATTAGTCAGCATTTTTTTAAACTGCGCGAGAGTCATGTTCATAGTCACCACGAATTCTTTCTTTTTGGTATAATCGCTCACGTAGATGATATCGTTGATGATTACCAGCGTGATTGTATCGCTTTTCTCCTTCGTCACCAACGAATCGATTTACAGGTTATGCTTCTTTTCAGAGTTGTCAATTATAATGTTCAGCAACTTCAAGGTTTTTTATATTTGGATGTACTCATGCTTCGATTTGTAAGTCTACAGCTTCTTTAGCAACTACTCATAGAAAACATTGATGTCCCCAAGCTAGTTTTACCTTGCGTTATAAATCTCCAAAAAGAAGTCTAGACCCTTTTCATAAAACTCCGGATTACTGATCTCATAGATCATTAACAGGAAATATTCATACATTTTAAGTTCGTCCATCTCAACCTTCCTGCGATACTCCGTCTACTTGGTCATGTGCACTTGAATTATGCATCTGTTCTTTTTGTTCAACTCAATTATCAAATTTTTCATCAGGCAAAACTACTCTGCACGAATGTTGTGGAAGATGGATAGAGGAAACAGCTCTCGGAAGAAATTTTAGAACTCATCGAGCTCACCCACTTCACCCAAACCTTGCTCACAACCAATGAGCTAGTTTACCCATTTGTAGTACTACCTCTTCTTGTCCTCACTCTGTTTCAACTCATTCCAGATGCTTTTCAGCGTAGAAACGTATATCTTGACCTTGTAACTAAGTTTATAGATGAAGCCCAATAAATTAAGCACTTCAGTAACGATACTGCTCCAGTTAGGCTTGTCTTTGTTCTTACAAATGGCCTGAATCACCACCTAGTCGATATTTTATTCAGCTAGTATCTAGTTCAAATCTTTCTTGCCGTATTCACCAATGCCGATCCCCTCGAAAATTCCCTTGAGAACCTTGCTGACCTGCGTAATGTTATGAGTTGTGAGTTTGCTGATGAAGCTATGAATGATATCCCTGCGGCAAGACTTCATTTCGTAACCCTTTGCGACGATTTCCGAATACTTTTTAGTGGCGTACTAATAAAGGGTTTCGTGCTGACTTTCATTTAAGATAATACTCTAAAAAAACGATCTGACCTTATCTCTAGGGAAGTAGTTGGAAAACTTACTCATTTAGTTTAGCAAGTCGATATCTTCATTGAGAACCAGAGACAATTCTGATTATAAAATAGTATCGATGAGAAAGTCAACGTGGGGCTTCTTGAAGATATGAGACACTTATTGAAACAGCTTGTACAGCGATATTCTGCTCTAATAGTCGCCCTTCTGGGCAATTTTATATAGTCGCTCAAGATCAGTCACCTCCAGTATGGATTAGTTGATCAAATAGCGAAAGAAGTCCTCTGATTTTTTGATCAACTGCACGTGACTGTTGGCGAAGTAGATCTTCTCGAACAACTTTTAGCTTTTTATCCAGTTTTTCTACATCCCAACACACTTACAATGGCTTTGTTGCGCTCTGAAGAATAGGTCAAACTCTTCACCACGTCTTTCAACTCATTTAAACCCTGCAATTTACGTTTCAGGGATTCGCTTTGCAGACAACGATCAACTAATTTCATTTTTTTCTCATTTTAATATTCGTAAACAGCTTCGATACTAAAAACTAAATGACTTCAAATTTACTTCTTCGCTGCAGCACTTTGAAACCAGAAAACAGCATTTCTGACTTTTATTTGGTGAAATCTTTGAGAAATTGTTCAGTCTCGCTAAAAATATGTCTTTATATGATTGGCTTCAGCTTTTCGATTAACTCCTTGACCAATGACTTATGCAGGTAGCACGCAACTCCGCTGATTCCCTTTACGTACATGCTTAGGAATACTATGTTCATACTTGTCTATAACTTTAATATTGGCTTGTGGAATCCTCCGAGCCGACCAAAAGCGTTTATCGCGTTAAACAAAAACTCAGAAAGGAATTTTTTTCTTGGCAACGCATACAGTCTTACCCCGCTTAACTCTTAAAATTAAGAATCGTTTAGGTCATCATTATCGAGCATACTTTTAGTCACGCTGTCATATGTCTTGTCTTTGACTACCGATCCATAAGGCTGTATTTTAGGACTGGTGAGATCGACTTACTCTCCATAGCCACTGATCCCAAAGTATCGGCCTTTCTAATCACGCTTGTTGCCGTTCTCATCATATACCTTAAATGTTATCTTGGCCAATTTTCTATCTGTCTCGTGCTCTATGATTTCCAGAATGGTAGAGCCATACCAGCTTCCATAGTGATCTTCACAGTCGATAAGATCGCCAGCTTTAAGCGCCATTCTCCAATCAAAATTGAGTGACTTTGATTTGTAAGGTGCGATCATATAGCTGTTCTTATCAACGAAGATATTCTCCTAGGTACAATCATTAAGATAAGAGATCTTAAGTTTTAAAGTCTTGATAAACTAAACCTTTCCTCGTGACCATGTGGCCTTCCCTGAAGTGTGTGCATATTTAAGGATATCAATCAAATCTCCTTCCTTAAGAGATTAGACCCAGTCTCGCTCTTCCTCCTGCACGTAGCTATTCGCGAAGCTCTACATTATAAAAAAAATACGCGATAGTCTGTCAGCTGATTATTGGTTTTGTAGTAGTACTCATCCGAGTTAAAGACAGTGATAATAATTTCCGCAAAGAGAGGGTACTTTTCTGCAAGTTCAGTATACTTAGCAACGAGATTGGCGCTCAGTTCGAGTATCTTGTTGGCGAGTTGCAAAACCTTTGAACTCCTTCATGAGAATGAACATACTTGAAGTATCTAGATTTGAGGATCTTCTGGCAAACTGGGGGAAAGACCTGCGTCAGAAAATACTCGATGTGTTCTTCTGGTATAATTTGTTCGATGGGATGCGCGTGCAGATGTTGTAATAAATCCACCAATTCATCAAGAATGGGGAGGGCTTAATCCTCAGCGGGAATGGAGTACATATAGGTGGCAGCCACCTTTTTGTTCCAGTCGTCTCTGGCAACGTTGGACAGCGGATATTGTATCATTTATTGATTTTGGAAAGATCAAAATAATATATTAGTAATCCGACAGACACTCCATTAAATATCACAAACATTTAACATGCTAAATCAATGTATAAGATTATTATTATATTCTTATTCTGTCTGTCGGTAATACTCAATATAGTAAAGGATTGTTGCTTTCACCTTTGCTCTAAGTCAATAGCATGCCTAAATAATTGAGGCATATATCGAAATAAAAATGAATATGTTTTATTTAAAGGTAATGTATTGTGGAGTGCGCCAATTCAAAAATAGTCTTTATTTGCCACTATCCTTACTATGCATAACGAAGCATGTAGCTATAAATACACTTAGATCAATAACGACAACAGTCGGCAGACATGCGCATTGCCCCTTTCGCTGGGAACAGTTCAGTAAATACCTTTCTATCTTAGATTTAGATTGATCTACTTGTGCCATCGTATAATCATAAATGCCATATGTGCAGTATAGTTTTGGCCAAATACACAAGAGTGGTCGTGATGGTTAATGAGCCTGACTTAGAAGGGTAGAGTGGAAAATATAGAAATTACTGCGTGTCATGTCTTGCGCAACATATCACATAAATTGCAGGGACATCCAAAATATTGGATTATTACGTTTGTCCGAAGATCACTCGCAAGTAGTAAAAGCTGAAAAATTGGTCAACTGGATAAATCAGCGAGTTATTCGAATGCGTGGCAAGGTAATACAAACATGACATAGATTTGGAGAGTCCTCAACCAAGTAGATCCATAAATAGTTTGTTCGGGTCACAAAGGAAGATAGAATTTAAAAAGAATTGGAGATGTAATACAAAGGAATTTACAATGGCTATTTTCAGGATACTCCTTTAGATCATATCAACCACCAACAAATAGAAGCCATTCTTCCCGAAGAACCGGTTGATGACTGCGCTATAAATGTACAAGACTATCCTTTAGAGGACCAATATTCCGTTGAATCATTTTTAAATTTAGCCAAATCTGATAATTACACACAATTTTACAACGGCTCTTCGGATAAAGGTTATTTATGCAAAGACATACTCATGAGTTAAAAGATTAGGAAGGTCGGCAAAACCATAAACCTGAAATAAATTTTGGATGAAGATTCAGAGTATTTGATTTAATTGCTAGCAGATGAGTTAACCAAAAGTTAGCTCTATGAAAAGGACTTTAAAGTTGCAAGCAAACTCCTTTGCGATGTCTTTGTCTTCATATAAAAAAGGAAGAATCGATCCAGTCGATAAAGCAGAGAGGAGAAAAGTTAATAGATATAGTTCAATATTCAACACCCCTAATTGAGTAAACTAAGTAAAATAGCTGGTTTGGCTAATGATTTCGGGGAAGTTATAAGGCTAAAATAGGAAAGGGAAATTCTCATGGCTCAAAGGCAACAACAAAAGAGTAAAGACTAAAATTCGAGAGGGGAAAGCATCGCTGGTGATGATCAGGATTATACTTTACATAATATGATTAAGTGCGGAAATAAAAAGTAAAACCATCAACAGTCAAGCGGTTCTGGTAATGAAAAAGAATCAGTGCGAGAAACGAGAAGATCTACTCAACATAGATGCAGAGACAAGTAATCTGAACAGCTTTGATTTCTATATGAATATGAGTTATGACCTTACAGATGAGGTTCCATCAGTTTGCATAATATATAGCTTAGTTTAAATGACATATATTGAAAAATTGATAATATTATGATAATGATTAAACTTGTATTCGTCGTCACTCTTCTCGTACTATCTCTTTCTCAGCCAGAAATGACGGTATATTCTTCTATACATAGAGAACAGGATAACCTATTGAAATGAACGTTGCCCCCACCCTTGATATTTCAACCGTTGCAGAAGCAAACGAGGCCACTGAATGGGAGTCTCAAACGCTGAGTTAAGTCTAGCAAGCAGCAATTGATACATTTTATTCTCAATTTTAAGGTGTTGAAATGGGAAAGCTAACTGGGGTGACAAAGCAACTTGTTTCAGGAATGCTTTACACGCTAACCTATGAAAATGATGCTGGAGATGTTTATCAAATTGCAGTTCACATTCAATCATGGATGCCAAGGCATGTTCAATCCGTAACCATTGTAAAAAATCCTTGATTAAAATAGAATCTCATTTAGCCATTCGATTTTACATTATTAATGATATATAAATCCATCACAATTCGCTATCCTATTATTCATCTTCAAAAGCATCAAATTTCAATATCAATTCTCGGGGTCCTATTTCTGTATAGTTCATTATTAACTGAACTTGATTTTCCATTAAAAAATCAGCCCCAATTCTGTTTACACTTTAAGAAGGCTATTAAGATATCAAGACAATTTGTTTTTTCCCGTTAATGATCAAAGAGTATTAGTTTTATATGTATTACTTTTTGCAATCAGCATAGAGAGCTTTAGCAGCTTATTTTGTTAATGTTGTTACAGGTGATGCTGTATCAACTAAAAAAAAAATAGTAATGTTATTCACACATGTTTTCAAATTCAATTTGACAGGAAGGGCAATCAGTGGTCGGCTTTTTCGTCCCCAAATTCTACCCTTAGGTTCTGCTTGAACAGTTAGCTAATTTTTCTACAAATAGTGAGCTGATAGAGCTTAAGGAATATCCGTAGTGACTAAAGTAGTAATATTGTAATCAGTAAAAACAAGGTCTTCATAGTTGAAGACATTAATTTCATCTTCATACATCGAAAAAACGATGCTAAGCAGCGAGTAGAGAAGGAGAATAGGAAAGACTAACTTCTTCAACATTATCGTAATTATTATAATTAATTAGTTCTTGCGATATTTATAAAAGCAGGCATACAATAATGGTTTGAAATATTATTCTTCCAATTGCGATCCTCAAAGAGAGTTTCTTTATAATTATCTCATAACATTGTGCTATTGATATAATCTATCCTTTTATTCAATTACTGCAAACCAAGTGATCCTCCAAAATAAATTCGGGTTGATTTGTCACGCTTTATTTTAGTACTTTATAAACCAAAGCCAATAAATACATATCTGAATATCTTAATAAAATTGTAAAATGTCTTGAAAACAATGCTTGATTAGGTTAAATTAAAATTTAGATTGTAATTGCAGCTGGCAAAAGTATTCATCTTGACTATATTACAGTTGTTCTAAATATTCCATATATTTTTAGGTGCAAATCAATCAATCTCTCTTCGATTAAAGAGGGCACTTGAATAATTTCCTCGCAGACTATCATATCTTTCTTCTTGTCAGAATTGTTCACTTCATCAATCATGAGATCTTCGATGTCCTACTCTTGCAACCTTGGCATAGGGTACACATTTGCTGCCGCTGGGTATCGGCATTATGCTGGAATCTAGTCAGTTAGTTTCTACTACTACACTGATAGAGAAGAAGCATCTTCCTATTTTTTGTATTTTATAGGTGATTATATTTTTTCAGGCTAGGCTTCGATATACACTTCGTGAACTTGAAACTCAGGTTATTGCTTTTCTGGCGATCGGTGTCCCACTAATTACGGGCTAATTGGCTTGAGTTTGAGAAAAGTTTTATCATAAAGTCGTTTTACATTCTTGCCTAATTATTCCTCATTGAATCCTGTTGAAGAGTTATATCCATAAATTCGCTTTGCCTCATCAATATAGCGGTTGATAAACTCTTCAAAGAAGTCAACATACTTTCCGAAGAGTTTAAATGCCACGCTAACTTATGAAAATGATGCTGGAGATGTCCATCAAATTACAGTTCACATTCAATCATGGATGCCAAGGCATGTTCAATCCGTAACTATTGTAAAAAATCCTTGATAAAAATAGAATATCATTTAAACATTCAATTTTACATTATTAATGATATTTCACTATTAATAATGAGTTATGAATTAACTTTATCTTTTCTTACATATAAGGGACTTCATTTAAACTGCCTGCCGAAATGATAAGGCGACAATAATTTCAACAAAAATGACATATCAAAGTAGAATTTAATCAATATCGAAGAATATCGCAACTAAATATAATTTTTCAATAGTCTTCATTGAAGTAATCTGATTATGAATGAACAGTCTGGTTATATTATATTTAAATTAATTTGATATGTTGAGTTGGGAGAGGACACTCATTAACATCACAAATAATCACGATCACTAACTATAGTGCAACAATCACAAAGAACTGGAAGATATCACTATTGGCTCAGTGGGCAGGTATACTGTTATTCTCAGTTCTAAACCTAAAGGAGATGTCACTCACCAGCATATTCTATAAGAAATTAAGGAGTAATATGGACTCGAGGAAGAATAATTCGAAATTTAGAACTATTAAGTGCAAGCAGGTGCCAGCCTTGGAGGCGAAGACCTTGCTCTTATCTTCGCCCAAGCACAAGTCAAAATCGGAGGCAATCTTGGACAGTTTAAGGCTAATTCGAACATTGCTGCCATTCAAGGCTACAGGAAAGTAGTGAATGACGGTAATACTATAATTTTTCATTTTTGGGACAATGAAAATCACTACGTCCTTCTGCACGAAATAAAATACTGAAGAACTATTTGATTGTTTGCGAAGAGTATATATTTAAATTGTAAAGCACAGACGATTAATTAAAAACCATAATAATTCTTATAAATATATTGGCTTGCCAAAATAAGCAAGATTATATGCAGCTAATCTTCATAAATATTAGTTATCAAATTATTTAAAAAGACAAATAAATTTATAATAAAATAAAGCTAAACATTAAATATTGTAGCGGTGAGAAGCTGTATTTTATCATTGAAAATACAAATTGTAATCCAAAATAATTATGTTTACTCTAATTTATATCAATTATTTATTTATTCATTCTATTTCATGGTTTCGTCTAAGGTAATACTGGGCCTTTTGAACTTATTCTTCCTTTATATATATGTTCTGGCTTGGAGCCCTCCCTTTGAAATACTTATTTACCAGGAAGTCATCAATCTTATCAACCATTAACTCGATTTCAGGTATAGATTCCACAAAGCAGCGGACATCAATCAAATCATGCTCTTCGTAATGCACCATGAAATCGTTGATAAGGTGCCTTAAATAAGAGTAGATAGTCAGTATTTCCCTTCGAAGTACGCAATACAGTTAATGAAAAAAAAGAATTTTTCTCGAGTAATATCGACCAATTGTGTTTATTGCTGAATTTAGGGCAGACATTATCAGAGACATTTGATTGAGGAGTCTAAATAGATCAGTTAAGCAGAAATGACTCGGAGGCCGGGTTTATATTTAAAAAGTGCGAGCGAGAACTTCAGCAATAGAAGGCAGCTTAGCCAGATAACTACAATATGCTCGATAGAACAGTATAAACCACTCCTAACTCTTTTCTAGATTAAATTTCCGATTGATAACTAACTACATATCTTCCAATGCTGAAAGAACTTCATACCGATATCCTCCATCCATCAGTGAACCATGAATAACGACTAATAATTTTACAATGGACTCCAAACTATCCATATCTTGGAGTTTGCTGATCAGGAGCTTCATTATTTTATACGGGTTTTTCGAGTTAGCCATATGTTTATTTACTACTTAACTGTATTTTTAAGAGAGGAGGCCTTTGCTCTTGATTCCAGTCTATTGAATAATACGTTTGACTTCATCTTCGAATTGATATCTACTTCTGGGCGAAAGCAACGATTTTATCAGCTGCATAAACTTCTCTGAGGAATTATTATTTGTTATAAATCAGCAAGTTAAACTACAATTAATAGAGCATTCCGCGAGCCATATCTATTTCTGATCAATCCTAACTCAGATGTCATGAGATTATTGGTAAACATGAAATTGTAACCTGAAAACGGTACTGTAATTTGTTCTTCAATAAATAGTTATATAGGCACCTCAAATTTAAAAAATAAAAAATACGTCAAAGGCTTTTAGCCAACAGAATTATACCTCGAGGGTGTTACATTAATTATTTTAAAGTGTTCACATTTAAATTAATTGTGAAACACAACATTTTCTTATCTTTAATATTAACCATATCATGTTGAAGAGAATTCACATTCATTTTTCAAAGGAACCAAGTAAAGGAATTATTAATAATATCATGAGGTTTCCGCCTAATTATACTGGCATGCATAATTAAATATGAGTTATAAGGACATAATATACGCTGTGAAGTCAGCAGATCGTAAAGCTGCCATCCGAGAAGTATTCCAACCCTTAACTAGGAACTGCTTCCCTCTCAGCACCCTCTTATCAAACCAACCAAAGACATTTCCGCTACCAATCGCAGTTATCCTATAGTTAAAGAGGATTTGCATTTCATTCTACCAGCCTCTGATCGTCGTTTAGTTTTGTTGGACAAGTAAGCTGAATAATTTCAGTATTAAAAGCAAGCAAACATTGTCTATACCCGACAGTTTAAAATATTGGCAAAGTTGTTGGGAAATGAAGCAATGGAGTTTGATGAACTAAGACATAAAATTGAAAACTTGATATTGCATGACATTCCATCACAAACTGATGCTGCTGTTCTTACATAGAGAATTTCGATCCTGGAACGTGAGCTTGCAAGAAAAAATCAAATATTTGAAGTCAACGGCAAAACACATCAAAACTTGATTGGGAATTCTAATGCAGAGTACATGAGGGCAATGAATAATGAACTGGGGCGAAAGTCCAAATTAATTAATGAACTGAGTGGTTCGATAAACCAATAGATTTTCGAAGATACTTATCAAAATTTACAAATGGAGATAACTGCAAAGAATCAAACAATAAAATAGATTTAAGAGCAAGCACAAGACAGCATATCAAAGTCTGCAGCTCATATAGGCACACTTGAGGAAGAATTAGTAAAACGGAATCAAACAATTCAAAAATTAACTTTTTAGTTGGATACACTCAAACGCAAGAGTCAAGCTAATTCTTAAGAAGTGGAAAGGATGAAGAAGAGATAGCGGTAGTTAAACAGCAGCCTATAGACGCAAACTAAGGCAACTTATAAGGGAATCAATTATAGTATCAACAGTCTCTTACTACAACTTCAAGCTCAGGATTCTTAAATTACGGAGAGTGCAAGTATTCAACAATAGCTTTAAGTTGAGTTCCAAAAAATCAAATCCTAAAATATAAATTTGCATGATTAATTAAAAGAGTGTAAATCGATAATACAAGATCTGGACAGCAATGTTACTCGACAGGTGTAGATTTCAGCTCAGCGTTAGAGCGAAACAGCTCTATTGAAAAAATAAATAGATGAGTTACAAAGCCAGAAATACTCAATTTAAAAACTTTGTGAAGATTAAAGATCATAGGTGGTTGAATTGAAATTAATTAACTAAAATCAGCTTGAAGAGATAAGAAAGTTGACTGTCTCCATTGAACAGATGAGAGCAGCAATAGGGCAGTACGAAATCAGTCAAAAAGAACTGATGAAGGATAGATAAAAATATGCCAGTAGTGCTGGGTAGCTTTAGATTTCTCTCAATCAATCGAGGGAAGTTATCAGCAATCGGTAGTAAGAATTGGCATCAATTAAAGAGCAGATCAATTTAACTCGCTCTCAAAAAGACCACCCTTAAGCCTTCATACAATAATCAAATTACCCGTCTCAAATCTTCATTTATGAGAAACAAATTGCTGACTTAACAGCCAAATGTGAATAAAGTAGCCGAAGATAGAATAAATATCATAAAGACCTGCAACTGTATGAGGAGGAGCTCAAAAAAATAGCATCTCATAAGTAATAATTTGACGGAATCATAAAGCAGTTACATGAAAAGATTGAATTGAAGGAAAGTCATAATAATTTCAATGATATGGATCAATAGTATTTTTAAGGGCAAGTCAATAGGTTATTAGCTGAAAAGAATGAGCTGACAATCCAGATTCATCAGAAAGATGATCAACTTAACAGTTTTAAATAGGAAGTGCAACAGTTAAGAGAATCTGCAACCAAATACCAATAACTTCAATAGACATTATAGCAAAGATAAAATTTGGTGAAATAGGTATCAGAGGAAAGAAACAGGGAAAGGATAAATTACTAAACTCAATTTACGGATATGAGGCAAGTCATTAATTAATTACAGAAGAAGATTGAGCAATAACAGCAGAGATATAATCAATAACTTTAATAAAGAAAAATTATTGAATAATAACTTCACAACATCCGAGAAAGTTTGTATGAGTTCGAAGAGAATGAGAAGAAGCTCGAGAGAGACAATATATAACTCCGATAAATTAATAATGAATTATGCAGTAACATTTCAAAATTGGAAGGTGGAGCAAAATAGTAAGGCATAATAGAATTAGAAAAAGGAGACAGGAAAAGATAAAATATGTCGGAGATGTCTTTAAATATTTCAGAAGGCAATTCTTCCAAGTAGCAAGTCAGAATCAGTTTAAAGGAAAATTACGATAAAGAAAAGCAAGAATGGATAAATGGAATGGCAGACAAAAACTAGGTGGTTTCCAAGATGATGCAAGAAAAATAGTAAATGCTTCATATTATCAATGGTCTTCGTTCGTAAAAATAAGAAATAGCTTTCCAGTTGTACAGACTTCAACAAAGTTCGATAGATGAGTAAGCTCTAAATTCTTATAGGGGTATATCGTCAGATGATAAAATGATTAATCTTTCTTACTCAAATGCTTAGAATACACCAAAATTACTCGCTTCGTATCTGTAATAAAATTAAAGAATGTAAAGATAATTACAGATGACAAAAAGCCAGAACCAATAGTTGAATGAATAGGTTTTAATGCTAACTAGTGAAATTAAAATTTTGAAAGAGAAAATAGAAATGCAAAATTCTATTATCATTGATTTTGATAGGGAAAAGATATAAACTTAGCTTTATATTAAACAGAAATAGGAGTAAATTACGACGCTGGCAGAAAGAATGGAAGCTTCCTAACTAACTGTACTCAATTTGAATAAAAATTGTTAAGAACTTACTTAAAACTAATCAAAATTAAAAGCAGCTTTACTAAAAATATAGGAATATGAGCGGGAACTATCAGAGAGGAGATAATAGACTCATCAAACCATTATAAATTAAAACGGAAATCTAATTAGATAAGAACTTAATCAAGCAATAGAGAAATGGAAGACTAGTGAACAATAGCGGCTCATCACATAGCAGCAACTATAACAAACTAACGAGCAACTTATACGATGCAAATAGTCATATTCGCAACTCCGCAAAGAATCACTAATCCATTTATAAACTATTAGTAAACATTAATAGGAGATTTAAAAGTATCGAATTCAAAACGAAGAACTCAATGCTGCCATCTACACCTTTGGCAAAGGGTCAAAAAGAAATTAAGGAGAAGAGGAGTTTCATATTGTTATAGCTAGTAAAAATAGTTCTGATTTGGAAGAAGGGGTTAAAGTATCAGATAAAGTGCAAGAGTAAAGTCAATAAAATGTGAGTTCACTGACTCGTAATATTCTCAAGGATCCTTCTAAGATTAGTTGTCAAGAAAGTAGATATGACCTTGGCAAGTCAAATAATAGCAATAGCAGCAAGATCGTGTTCGGAAAAGGCAATATGTAAAAGTAGGCCGCTTCAAAGCACTAAATAAAGATCTAATAATAAAAGATGATAAAAAAATAGAAAAGCTCATCTGCTCATGAAATTATTCGTTAAAACTATGATGCTGACAGGTAAAGAATTTATTCATAGAACGTACGAACAGAAGCGCAAAGAAAAGAAATGATTGATTCTTAAAGCAGCCATCCAGCAACATTTAGTCTTTAAGATAATGTCAAAAGAGAGGTTATCCACAGTTTAGCTTTAAATAGTAAAGATCAATAGGTGGGAATATCAAGCTCTCTCTTAACAAAACACATTGAGTAGGAAGATAAATATAGCAATGCCTTCAACAAGCTTTAACCAATCTCTCCAAATTAAGCATAATATTTACCTCAATAAAGTAATAACAAAAGGATCATTAGTGAAGTAGAATCAATAAAGCCGCCTGTCATTTCTTAATATTCTCAATAGACTTCTAAATCTAACTTTTATAAGCCAGTTTATGTCACAATAACGCCACCCGTATACATATCTAGACCCTCTATTATCCAACAACAAATGCTAATCCAGAGACGAGGCAGTAACAGTCGATCTCAAAGTCAAAGCAAGAGTAAAATTCGCATCTCATACGGACTACCAAACAAACCACATCAAATCAAAATTATTGAGGACTCAATAAAATAATGCTAAAAAAGCGAAATATCTAATAGCCTATCTGATAATCATAATCAGAACATTAAAAATTAAAATTCAATTCATCATCTAAGCTCCATTCAGCCCATTCAAAGTGACTCTAAGACACAAAAACCTTAAATTTTTGAGAATCATTTATTTCAAAAACGATAAACTATAATTAACAATCTGAACAGCCAAATAAATCTAGTACATTCAAAAAATATGATGTAAGATCGACAAAAAGCCTCACATATTAGCAGCGCAATAAATTTTTAAAACAACAATCAGATTTCAGTTTTAAACAACCTTCGGGAGCACGGTACAGAAACTATTCGATTTTCTAATCGGCATGATGGTGTTTTAACGAGAAAAGAAAACCCTCCATCATATTTTTCGCCTAAAGTAGTGACTTCCTATTCTCCAAAGCATACGAACATAATTTTCAATTCAATAGGGAATCCAGCAAATTTTAAGGAAAGAATAAGAGTGATGCCGATCACACGAGCCCCAGCTCAAAGTATTAGCCCTGCCGAAGTTAAGATAGAGTCTATGGAGGCCACAAAAAGAGTTCAAATGAAAAGTGTGATGAGTGGTAAACGAAATTCTTTTATAAATGATACCCCATCTTTTGGACTTCAATCTCCGCTAAAGAATGACCAACTATAAAATCAAAGTGTTTCTTCATCTAAAGATTCGGGAATATAGGTGTTGCAATATGATTGGAATGCGCCTTGCTGCCGAAATATATGAGCGCCTCTTGATGATAATTTTTATCACTGATAAATTTACATGAATAAGTTAATATTTGTTTAGCTTTGATAGAAGTTATGAAGTGCATGACATCCAATTATGTTTATTTAATGAATTCAGCTATCTGAGCTAAATTCTAAAAATATATAACTATGATCACTCTTCAAAGAATACATAGAGATGATTTAATCTTTTGAAAAAACGTTTATTTGCTGTCAATCTCAACTTAAAACATTCCGTGTTTTCAAAATCAATTTAGGGCCTTTAAAGTATCTCATAAAGTTCTTTTAATTAATAACTGTAGAGTCATCCAAAACGGAAAAATGGAATTCTATCGTTAAACAACAATAATTTAGGTTTGTTTTACTTGTGAGACTTTTGATCATTTCAAGATCATTCGAATTTAAATATTTATATTAGAAAATAATATAATTACAGTCTCAACAAATATACGCATCTCTATCTTTGTTTATTTTTTGTAGCAAACTTCTTGTTTGCTCATTGTCAATGCAGTGCCAGGATTTCTGTGAACGAAAAAACATGTTTTTATCATGTCGGGAATTCTTAAACCTTTCCCTCATTGTATTGAAATCATAATTAATTAAGTTATGTGCTTCATTAAAAATTCGTGTTTAGGAAGTCGATCGCTCTATGACAGCGACTCCAATCTCAATAATGGACTTACCAAATCTCCATAAGCAAAGTGTTTCTTTAATTCTTAATCTGAACTCAGCACTATCTCAAATTCTGAGTCTTTCTCATCGTTTTTTGTTCCAGATTACTCAATACTCTCACAAATGTTCGGTTCTCTAGTATCAAACTCGGAACTACTCTCGAAACTCCAGAAGGTATTCATTAATTTATTCAGGATATTGAAGATTCTGAAAAACTGTTAGATTAAGCCCTATAGCTGGCCTCTGACAAATAAGAAGAGATAGAACATAAAGCAGAAACAGGAATGACAGGGGAAATTTGGAACTCTTCAGACAAGACCTTAAAACAACTGTTTGGAGATAGACAATACCGTTACCGGCTTAAACTCAAAGGCAAATTTCCTTTGGTTATTTATAAAGAGAGGAATATTACTCTTTCTATGGAACTTGTCGATAACGAAGGCAAACTGGTCCTCAATTGTATGGATATTGTTATGCAGCAAATTTGATAAATTTATGTATGGCAGCAAGTGAAATCAACGGGCAGTGGATCCCTTAAAACGAAGAAGGAGATTACTTCATCAAGGGAAAAACTGAAGTAGAACTGTACCATGGAGAGGCCAATTTCCAAAAGGTTTATCCTCGTGATGTCAGCAGACAATTCCAGGATGGCAAGCTGAACATAATTATTTACCCTAAACCTTCTCTCATCCAATTTTCCACTTACTCTTCCTCAGTATAGGAGAGAGTGAGAGCTGAGGAAATCTAACCCATGCTGATTAGTGACGTGACAATTCGAGCTAAGAAAAAAAGTCCTCATTGATCTGCGACATAAATGATAAACTTGTATAATATGAACAAAACAAAGCTTTTGATATAAATAAGTCCATTTTAAAGGCGAAGAATGAAGGAAAGATATAAAAAGATAATAAATTATCATCATTTTGACGAAGTTAAATTATGCTTCACTCATGCATATCTTAATTACTTGATTAGTGTTAGATTTATAATTATTATTGATCCAAATGGAAGAAGGCGAGTCAAAAAGCAATAGTCTCTTAGCTTAGTTCTTTGGGGTAATTATCTGACTCATGTAGCTGCATCCCCTCGATGCTTATGAGTATTCATTAAACATCCAACGGCAGATGCAACATTTTATTGACGCCTTCAAGGAAAGAATCGAAGTGGAGATTAATTACTCCAAATCTTTGTTTAAAATTAGCAAACTATTAATTAAATACGTACAACCGGACCTCCCCTCCCCCCTATCCTATATCTGCTCGGCGTTCAAGGTTTAAAACGAGCAACGAGCTCGCCACGCGCTGCAATTAGCCTAATATCTACACACTGAGATTGAAGTAGTGTGTCAGACGATAATGCAAAATCACGAAGTAGAGGGGAAGAAGCTGGAGAGATAATTAAAAAAATACTATAAAGAAGGCTAAACTATTGAGTAGATTTACCAAAAGAATCTAAAACGATTTTTCAAGAGTAAACAGACCTGGGAGGAGAGGATGATTAATAAAAGCATCCTCTTTTATACACCTGGAGTTGCACAGTCCCACAAAGACAAAATGATAGTCAAGTATACCTTTTGCGAATTAGATTACAAGATGACAAACGTGAAAGCGATGCTTGCTACGACAAATACGTAGATAGTCTTGAAGTGTTCAACGAATTTGCAGAGCGTTACAATGGGTATTTTGTATTTTAGTCAGAGAAATATAAAAGATAATGTCAAACTTAGAATAATCAGTGAAGGCGGAAGTGATGGTGTAGGGCGATTGCCTGCGGAAATTAATAGTATCGTAAGTGAGTATGTTCAAGAATATCGAGTATGATTTGCTCAACATAAGTAAGCAGATGGAGTAGCTTAAATTGCAATCTCAAATATAAATATTTGTCAATGAAAACAAGCATAATTTTGTTAGTCCCATCCTTAGTATCTATAATTAAGGGCCAATTCTGGAGAATAGTTATCGAAAAATAGACTACAAGTATCCTATCAATCGTACATTGATGGAGTAGACTCTGATGCGAATATAAAACAGGCATTTCGACTGGATGCTGTAAAATAAGGTAGCATATGTTTTATCCAGAGCAATTCCACTCTTCGATATGCGATGGAAAGGATGTGGAGAAGACTTGATGCAACCGAGAAAGAAGAGGATAGTGAGTACTTGAATGATTTCGAAGAAATCATCAAGACCAATAGAGTAGTCCGAGAATTAAATGTCAATAATGATCAGCTTAGAGAAGAAAAACTGCGACCCGAATAAGCCTATTCTATTTCCTTAGAAATATTGCACAACATCGCACACATCTGCAGCAAAAAATAATAAAGTATGGTGAAAGACTAATAAAAAATATAGCTGCTCAGAAGTTACTTTTCATTACATCATTTCTATCGGTTCGTGGCCTTCCTCTTTTTGGAGGAGTACCAGAATCAGCATGAGAATAAAATTGAAAACACAGAGATCGCCAATAATTATGTGCAGATAGTGCTTGCCATCTTGAATGAGGTATTTGTTTCTTATCCAGAGCTTCAATACCAAAGATATTTTTGTAATAAGAGGGGTTATTGCTCTTCTGTTTGGCTGCTACTGGGAGGAAGAAGGCATGAACTGCTATCTCTTTCAACATTCAGATATTGCGGGGATATAGATGTGGGAAAATATCGATTTTTGGGAAGCAATCGTCTTTGAAGCAAGTTATGAACAAATTAGCCTTTTGCCCAGTATATAAAGAGTGGAATTGAGAGAAGTCTATTTAATGAGACAGAAAAACGTCATTTTTAGCGGACTCGTGACTTACACTCACTATATGATTATGCTCGGTAAGAATCAACTTACTTAGGGTTGGAGTCTAAGGAAGTTCGCCGGGTTTTAGGTCGATATTGCCAAATTTATAATCTTTACTAGGAGCACGAGCGTGATCTAATAAAAACAATTACCAATTCCGAAATTCAATACAAAGAAAGTAGCACTCCCAAATGATTTATATTTGTTGGTCTTACTCATTTGGTATTTCTAATCTATGCTCCTGTTTGGACTAGGTATCAAATAGAACAATAAATTCAAATAATCTATATTTGACAGGCTTTGATGAGTTTAATATCTATTCCCTCCAACACAGTTCAATCATTAATTAGTTTAAAAAACTGAATAATCATAAATGATAATTCTCTCGTCTGAATTATAAAAGTTAAATGAATTATTGCCCGAAGATTTTGGCATTTATCCTTACTTTCCTAGGGTACGCAGCTCTTCATGCACTACGCTAGGGATGGTCCTACTCGAAAACTCAGATACATGATGAGTTCGGCGTTTCCATGAATTACCTCGGAATCGTTGATGCCCTATATCTGATATTCTATTCAATCGGCATGGCCATTCTCGGTAGCTTCATTCACCGTATCTCACTGAAAATCTACATCATTATCGGATTAGTCCTTTCAAGCGGAAGTTACATGCTATTTGCTGTGGTGTATGGCTTGACCTCATTCTATAATGTAGTTTTTATGACTATTTTCATGTGTATTAACGGATTCTTTCAAGCTACAGGGTGGCCTGGCATGATGGGTATCTTCGGTAACTGGTTCTAAAAAAATAAAAAAGGATGTCTTATGGGTATTTGGGCAATGAATGCTAATTTCGGAAACATTATTGCTTCGAACTTATGCAATCTACTTCAAGGAAATGGCGTCAATTGGATATGGAATTTTATACTGACGGGCTTTCTGGCGATTGGAGTGGCAGTCCTATGCTTTTTCGCTTTGAAGGAAAAGCCTTCACCTTATGATGAGACAGGTTTCAACCATGTAGACGAAAAACTTAAATAATCAATGATATAATCCGAGTAGGATCAAACCATTGGAAACCAAACAAGAGAGACAGTCAATGAACAAAATCAAACCCATTAAAATATAACTTTGAAGTATGGAATATTTTCTGTTTTGTGCTTACCTCGAGTCCCTGCTTATGTTATTGGCTACTCTTGTTTGAAGGGATGTGTCTATGGACTACTTTTTTGGCTACCAACTTTCTTTGATAGTAAGGGAGAAGATATTAGTAATCAAAAGGGATATATTTCAGCCATGATCGATATAGGTAGTTTAATTGGAGGCACATTTGTTGGTTTTTTGGCTGATAAATTTGAAAAAAGAGCTCTCTTTTTGAGTCCTCTCCTCCTTCTGAGCGCAATCACTATGTTTATAGTGTCCTATGCTTTAACTAATCAGCCTTGGTAATACTATGTGGCTATGTTTCTTATTGGCAATTTTATTGGTGGGCCATACAACATAATCGGAACAGTAATTGCAATTGATATTGGTAATCGTATAAAACAGAAGGGCAGTGTAACGAAAGTTTCATCTTTAATATAAGGTTCAGCCGCCCTCTTTACTGCAATCGAGATGATCTTCATTCCCCATATTGACTTCGACTACATCTTCTATCTGTTTGCCGCCGAGTGTATTATAGCAACAGCAGTGCTAACACCGCCCTTCATCAATGAGTTAAAGAGTTTATTTCAGGCTCAACACTTAAAGATTCCCGAATAAACTACGCGATCAGATTGATTAAATATTGTTCTCTATGAGTGAGATTTAATTAATAATACCTTTTTAATAAACTATTTTCAGCTAATAATGCAGTAATTTAAATCTATCAATTTAATGAACACATCATTTCATTTTTTAACTCTATCTTTGTTCTTCTTTCCGATCTTCTGAGTTTTTTATTGAGTTTTCACTTTAAGGAAGGAAGAATAAATATCAAATTTACGAGTAACCAATACACCACCTGCGAGTAGGATTAAAATTATCAGTATTACCACTGCACATTTAGTATTTTTATAGAATGGTTTGGAAATGGTTTAAGATTGCACCATTTTTAAACCGGGCTGGGATGGTAAATCACCAGACTTCTCTTTTTTTTACAACACACTTTCAGGTTCTTTAACTTCAGATTTAATAATATCAACTTCGATTGTATTTCCTAATTCTCTCTCTGAAAGTGTAAGATGAAGGGCAGGTTAGTTGCTTTATTGATTTTATGGTAATGGTAGCTCTTCATGACCTTGAGATAGTCTATTAACCTAAGCCTGCTCTTTATTTTCTTATTTTTGTTAAGTCTCTTAAACTCGAGAGGGACTACCGAAAACCTCACTGATCTTAGATTAAATCGTATTGATTTTCGAGAATTATTCTTTGATCTAATCGCTCTCACCTTTTCCTTAAGGGGAGGGACTATAGATCTAACCTACAAATTCTTCTCTTTTCTTCTCAACGGATGCAGGCAATTGTACTTAAACTTCTTCGTTCAAGGAATAGTTCGGAATACTTCGGAAGTAAGCTTTGACATTATCCAGCACAGCTTAATTACTATTGCCCATTGTGATCAAATATTTTAATGTGCCCTTAATCTTATTGAAGCAAACAGTATTTTCATAAACGGGTTATTTTTTTATCTGATAATCTTTCCAAATGCGATCCAAGTTTATCTTTTGAGTCTCAATGAATTATTAACTCAAGTCATCTCCCAAACTTTGGATGTATAAACTCCATTGGTAGTCCAATTTTTTATCAGACACAGTTCGAAAATGTTGAATATATTTGGGGCAGGGAAAAGTTAAGATTCCTTTTTATTGAGTGAAACGACCAGGAGCTTATATTTTGAAGATGACTTGTTGACCTAAGTGAAGAAATAGTTACTCTTTTCGAACTAAAAGCTTAGTTTACAATTGGGCTAATTCTAAAGTTGAAATGAGATGGGATAGGCCGCAAAGCAAAGCTCAGCTATTGCGGAATTTTCCAGAGATCCTTTCTTTTTCATAAAACTAATAATTTTTAATTATCAAATCATCAAATGTAAATAAGAATAGGTTAACCTAATTTAGATCGTTGAATGAACAGTTATTTTTGCAAAAATAATCCTAAAACGACAGAAGCTCCAATCATACCGAGGGAGATAGTCTCTCCTGTTGTATTGGAATAAATTTTACCTCTGTACAAATAGGAAATTTAAATTAGATATCTTTTCGATGACTCCGCTTCATATTATATTTGATAAAAAGATTAAGGGGTTGGG
>Ga0302186_10000833_pt1 | contig 26672 bp, 25 predicted proteins | sample II_Bog_E1_2_FD_198782 | JGI IMG/M metagenome (GOLD analysis project Ga0302186, IMG submission 198782) | Peat permafrost microbial communities from Stordalen Mire near Abisko, Sweden - II_Bog_E1_1 | ecosystem: Environmental > Terrestrial > Soil > Wetlands > Peat | place: Sweden: Abisko... | reverse complement strand
CTCTTTTGTTAGTGAAATCTTTTTAAGTTTTGACAACGTTTCCGATGAAATAATACAAGAAATTTTCCCTGTTTCAACACAAAAATTTTTGATAAGATTTGATAAAATTTTGGGATGCTTGATGGAAAATAGAAATTTTTCCATTCTAATGAAAGCAAAGTAAGCATTTTAACAAGCCTTTAATTAAAATAAAAGAATAGTTCCAATGAAATCTTTGCAGGAATTTTAAAAGATGCCTACAATGAAATATGGCTTGTGCTTCATAAAAAAAAGTTTAGAAAAATAAATAAAAAAATTAAATTAAAAATAGAGATGATGAAAATCTGATTTGTATCAGAGGAATTAGTCAAAATTCAAAAGAGAAATGTTTTTTCATTAAGGGTTTGTTTACTTCAAGTTCACTTTTTATCAAAGATGGAAACCTCTATTATTATGAAGTTATTTAAAATTTATAAAATTAATTTGTTTTAATAATTTTATAAAGGATGTTCTTCATGTTGTTTTTTTCATTTCTAGAGAAGCAAAATATAGAAAATATGAATATTCACAAGAAATGGTGGAGAATCAAATTTATTTTTGTCTTTTTAATATTTTTAATTTAAGAAAAAATGTCAGTTTGTGCAGGATTCTTTCATATTAAAATGCGAAAAAGATAGGGAAATTACTTTTTTTCGAGTAAATACCCAACTCCCTAAGAAATTGGACCAATTTTTAACAATTCAAAAAGATAAATATAAGGATTATGCCTTTAATTATATAAAAAATAATGATCAATTGGTGATTTTACAATTGAATGGAACAAAATTGGAAGTAAAATGAATTAAAAAAAATTTTGTTTAAAATTGGGTAGTTGATAATCATGGAGTTAAATAGTTTGAAGAAGGAAAAAATAATTTTCCATTTGAATTCGCATAAGAATTTACAAATTAAAAGATTTTGGGTCAACAAATACGAAAATGATTGGAGACTAATAATTCAGTTGACTGATTTAAATACTTTTGAAATCTCTCAAGTTAGAATCTAATATTCACAATAAATATATATATTTTACCAGTTTGAAAAAAAAATCTTATGGCAAAGAGAAGATTCTCTTGCATTTGTGCGAAAATCTTTATTTGTTAATTGGGCTCAGCTAAATCCAAAAACAATAGAACGCTATTATTTGCAAATTGAGGATGAACACACATCACTTATGGACAATTTTTTTGTTCGCATGACTGGAGAAATGAATTTTCTTCAACAAATTCTAACAAATTTCAAATATTTTGTTGAAAAATCATTAATTGAACTTTCAGAGAAAAGATTGGGTTTAATCGATAATTTTAAAATGATCTTAGCAGAAAATGAGAAGGAGAACGAGAGCCAATACCATTTTCATAAAATAGTACTTTTGTGGACGGAATTCAACACACTATTCGCTTTAGATTCAAAAAATGGAGAAATTATTTGGAAGTTAAATTTATTTGTCGAGTTTAGTTAATTTATTAATTTTATAGACAAAATCTAGAATTTCTATTCAACAAAGAAGGGAATATAGTTGACATACAAATTTTGAAGTAATCCAATTTCTATGAGATGATTTTTTTATTTTTTTTGTTTTTTTAGTGAAAGGGAAGAAGAAAAATTATCTTCGAAAATAATTATTTTACAATATGTGCCGGGAAAAAAAAAATTACGTTTTTTTAAGTAAAAATTTCTTTTTAATACCTAATGTTTGCGTAGAATTGATGGATTTACAGGTGAAATTACAAAAGATTCTCAAAGAGGAAACATCGAACAGATCATTTCTGTTATCAAAGTTTCCGATCAAGCAAATGTTAAAACAATTTTTCTTTTTATTTTATAATATCTTGAACAGCCCTACAGTAGTTTTTTGAAAATTTATCATGGAAATTTCAATGTTTTATATTATCCAATCCAAACAATGCTTATGAAAGTACAAATAATGACAGAAAAAAAATAAATAATTTTGTTAAAATTTCAGCAGTTTGATGGAAACCTTGATTTTTTCTTTTATCATTATGATATAAAAGCTAAGAAAATTGAAGGGTTATTAGACTTTTCAACATTAATTCATATTTTGTTGTAGATTACATTTTGACAAGAATGAAACAATATCGAAAACTTGGAATCAGACTTTAGTAAAGAATCTTATATGAATTTTCTAAAAAAAATTCAAAAAGGAGGAAATTATCGAAGTTAAAAGTCTGATCATAGATGACCTTTCTGCTCTTTCAAAAATATTGCAGAAGAAAGAAGATGTGAGACCCTTGGTCTCAGAAGAATTAGATGTTTTCGAGAAAAACATTCTCATCAAACACATAGTCTCAATTGTGAAAATAAAGGTCTCAAATTAGTGAAATTACTATACAAAAGTAATTAGAATTTTTCAAAAGGAATTAAAGGAGAAATCAGTTGAATATTTAAAATTATTAATCATTGATGTAAAGACCGGAGAAGTCCAACATTTTTATAAGATATATGATGTTGACTTTGAAAAAAACATAAATTTCAAAATTCACGAAAACATCATTTTTCTAACCTATTATAACTCTATGGTATATATAATAATAAACATTTATTATAAAATGATTTGTTCTAATCATTTCTTTTTAGACTTTGGTTTACGACATCTTGGTTGTTCAAAGTTTTCTACAAAAAACACAAAATCCACTCTTTCACCTGTAATTTTCCATAAATACTGATTTAACTTTTTTTAGATTATATCAACAATATTGGAATGGGGAGACAAATGAATTTCAAAATGTTTCTGAAAACATAAAGTTCATCACAAAGATGTATGCATCACCATTTTCAATACGGAACTTTTCGCTGATTCAATCCAAACTCAGACTTACCAAAGCAAATATGATTTTTATCACAGAAGAAAACCAAGTCAAATTTTTTAAATTCGAAAGCCCTGAAATTTAAATCTAAAGGTTGTTTCTTTGAATATAAACGCAATTCTTGTGACGAAACCTTGGGAATTCAAGGATAAAATAGAAGAAAATTCTGACCAGGAAATCGAAAGAACTAGTTTTATTCCTTTGGGAGCTTTTGCATTCATTTCTCATACCGAGAAGGTAACTTGACAATTTGTTTCTTTTGGTTTATGAAAACAAATAGTTTAGCCATTTGGAGTGTATAACAAGCACATTTTCTGAATTGGAATCGACCAACTTTATCTTGGCTTATGGTAGAGATTTATTTTTTACTAGAATAAGGACCGATGGAGTAAAATAATAAATATATTTTTTGTGTTTTTAAATAAAATTAAAAAAAAATTAGCCCTTTGATCAGTTGTCAGATTCATTTAATTATTTTGCTATTGCAATGAGTGTACTTAGTGTGATTCTTCTCACATTATTTATCAGATGCTTATATTTTCGAGGAAGAATCTATCATTATTTTAATGATGATTAAAAAAAACATCATGTTTAATTTCTGAAAAAATCCAAAGTTTTTTGAATAATTTTTGTGTTTTAATTTAAACGGCATTATTTTTATCTATGTTTGGATCATTTTCCTTCTTTTTTATTGTCTCCAATAATTCGTTAATTGCTTTTGGAGATAACCACAGAGAACTAAAGCACAAAAATAAAATCATCACCAAAAAAAAACTTCCCAAGAAATAGGGAACCAACAATTGTGTGATTGCAACCCCAATATATCCTGATCCATCAATTATTCCCACAAGAGTTGAAGCTATTTTTTTATTTTTTTGTTTGATTTCTTTGTTCTGTGAAATATCTTGACTCATCATAGCAGCGATCAAGTTTGCAGGTCCTCCTAAAAGAATTCCAATTATAAAAAGCCCAAAATAATATCCAGCTAAATCCTCCTTTCCTCCTAAATTTGCAACTATGATAAACACAATTACATTGACTAGAAGAGCAGGCATAATAAGTGAGGCTCTTTTGTTCAATTTATCACAGAAATAACCAAGGAGAAAAGCACCAATAATTTGACCAAATTCAAATAATACAGCAATATTTGCTGCATGATGGTCTAAATTTTGTTGTTTCAGGTAGATCGGAAGCCATAACAAAAGACTAACCACCAGAATTTTTATGCATACATTGAGGATTGCATAGAAAAACACACCAGGAATCAGACAAACTTTTAAGGGATTAAGACTTTTCTGGGCAGGAATTTCTTCCATCGTTCCGATTTCTAAATTATTTAAAGGTTTATCACTCTTCTCTGACATATTTTCAGATTTTTCAGCCATTTCTTTTTCATTAAAATCCAATATTTTTTCTTGTAGATTTGGCTCCTTTAGATTTTCATTCTTGTTTAATTCTTTTTTCTCATTTTCAGGATTTGGTCCTTTCTTTTCATTTTCAGGATTTGTTTTAATAACACCATCCGACTTAATACGCTGAACACTATTATTATCTGGGAACCCTGCCAATAAAGGGTTTGACACAACGAAAAACCCAATTAAAATCGTATTGATGAACATAAAAAGCGAAGCAAAAAGAATTGAATATTGCCAACCAATATCGGAGTTATCAATGGCAATCATCCCGAAAATAAATCCAACAATGTTACCAATATTATGGCATGATGACCAAATACCATAAATTCTTCCCTTTGTCTTTTTATTGATCCAATTTCCGAGAATGGTCACGCAAGCTGGGAATCCTGTGGATTGAAATAAGCCGTTAAAACACATAAAAGCAATTATAGTCTTTGAATTTGAATCGTTGGCCGCTCTACATAAAAAAATCATAAAAAAGAAAAAAGTACATAAGCTCATTCCCATCACTAACATTTTCTTCAAACTGAATTTATCACCTATGTAACCTGAAACAAATAAGCCTATGCCGTAGAAGAGCATAAAAATAAAGTCGACTGTCCCCAAAAAATAATCATCAATCGAATTGTGATACAGGGGGTCTAATTCGATATTTCTTTTACTATAAGACCAAGCGGCTCTGCTGGAATGAAGGGAAGTAAAAGTCGAATAAGTAATAAAGAAAATTAGGAGGGTGTAGGTCTTTTTGGAAAAAATTGGGACTCCCATATATAAAATATTATTGTTTTTGACCTTTGAATTTTGCATTTAATTTATTTGAAAAAATTATCTCTATCTTATTTTTTTTTTGAAAAAATGTCTTTATTAAAGTTTGTGAAAGGAGATAATACCAATAAGGCTATGGAATTTCTGCAAGGAAGCCCCAATTTGCTCGAAATTAATGATTCAGATGGTCGAACAGTTTTCCATTATGCCTTAGAAAATAACAATATCCAATTATTGACAGAACTTCTCATTAAATTATCAGAATCAAGCGAGTTTTATAACCTTAATATCGAAGATCATTTTGGACATACACCATTGATTTTGGCAATTCACAACAATTATATGCAAGGGTTTGATGAAATCCTCAAATTCAAGATTGATGTAAATTATAAGACAAAAAACGGAAAAACTGCTTTGCATTATGCTGCCGAAAGCCATATATGCCAATTTTTGGAAAAATTGATAAAAAAAGAAGGAAAAATAAATACCAACTGTGCTGAAGGTAGTTGCCTTCATATTGCTTTGAAAAATTCTCAGGTGGAAAATGCTCTTATTCTTCTTGAGGAAAAAGATATCTCTCTTAAGGAGATCGATGAAAATGGAGACTCTCCCTTTCATACAGTTATAAAAGAAGGAATTCCTGATGTATTTCTCAAAATATGCCAAATTTTAGAAAAAAAGAAGGAAAATGAGGGCGATTTAGTGAAGCAAATTTTAAATGCAAAGAACTCTTCTGGAAATACTGTTTTACATGAAGCCATTTTGAAAAAAAGAAGCAATTTGCAACAAATTTTGCGGGAGAAATTTGTGAAAACATTTTTATTGGAAGAAAAAATAAAGAACAAGGAAGGTAAAACCGCAAATGAAATTGAAAAGTTTTTGGAGGAGGAGGAAGAAAATCAAAAACTTGCTGCTTTGGAAAAGAAAAAAATGCATGTTATTAAAAATCGAGAAAAGCAGGAGCAAAAAAAGAAAGAAACGATTGAAGCCGAACAAAAAATGAAAGAAGAGGAAGAACTGAAAAAGAAAATGAAGGAAAATACTGACAAAACCCATCAAAAACAAGACAAAATCGGAATGGTTTACATGGGAGTGATATTGATATGTGCGTTTATTTTAATGTATTTGGCTTTGAATTATTTGGCCGAAAAAAAAAAGGATAATTATCTCGATTAAAAGAAATTTAAATTTTTGGAAATTTTAAAGAGAAAAAACTCAAAAAAGCATAAACTTTATATATTTATATTTTTTTTTTTTTTAAAAAAAAAAAATTCAAAAATGGAATTTCAAAAAAACTTAAGCAAAAAAAAAAAATTTATGTGCGTTTATTTAATGTATTTAGCTTTAAATTTTTTGAAAAAAAAAGGGATAATTTATATAGATTAAAAAAATTTAAATCTTTTGGAAATTTTACGATCTTCAAAGAGGAAATTCAAAAAACATAAACTTATATATTATTTTTTTTATTAAACATAAAACATGTATTAATGGAAAGCACCCCCGGTTTGCTCGATAACCACGTCTATTTCATCTCCGTTTTCCATTCCCAACTTTAAAAGAAAAATATTTAAATGACTAAAAAGAATTTCAATGATGGAAAAATTACATCATTTGGTGTTTGGGTCTCAATTATTCTCTCGCCATCAAATAAAAATCTCACATTGTTTTGGCTCACCTTTAAAATTATGATTTTAATTTTGAATGTAGTTTAGGTTTACTGTTTGTCTTTGGCAATAGGCTTCCATTAGCTTTCTAAATTGAGTGGTTTTCTTGATCTTGAAGAAGACTTCCTCACCATCCTAAAAAAAAAGTACCATAACAAAGAATTTTAAAGTAAGAAGAAGTACCTGTGATTTCACCTTCAAGTTCAAGTAGTCTGGGTTATTATTGGCGGTGCCTGCTGCGGGATCTGTCATTTTATCAAATTTTGGTTTGTTTTTATATTTTGGAAAAATTTTGTTATTAATTTAAATTTTTGGAATGCTTCTGGCTCTTTAAATCAAAAAATGAGAGCGATTTTTCTTAATTCGCCGGGGTTTTAAATTATTGTCTGCCTATTAATTTTTGACCTGCTATGAATTAATTAATTTTCCCTTTCAAACGATTGATTTCAAATTTTTTTTCTTTTATTTCTCAAAACAATAATTTTTTTTATTTATTCTTTTGCTTTTTTATCCTTTTTGCTTTTTTTTTCTTGGTCTCGAATTTTTTGCACTCCTAATGAAATAAAATGAATAAAAATTTGTATCTTTTTCTTTAATCAAATACCTGATCCGACTAATTTAACTCCTCCAATCAGATCATTGATCAAGTCAAAATCGGATAAACCTTTTATTAATTTTCTTTCTATCGGATTGAGTTCTTTTTGAGCCATGAAAAATTGGGAAATTGTTTTGGCAGCTAATAAATTGTATATTTGTTAGTGTTAAAAACTAAAGGAAAGAACCTTTTCCTTTTTTTAAAGTTCCTGGAACAAGCTTGATTTTATGTTTATAATTTTGAATAGAACTGATAGGAGCGCAAACAGGAACAATGTAAAAATATGTATCTGTTTAATTTACTTAATAGTTAATTTGTTATTTTTTTTTCTATACCTTCTGGCAAAGGAGCTCCAACCAAAGTGTTCCATTCATTTTTTTCGAGATTTAAAAGATTTTCTGGAATTTTTTCATTCATTTCTTCTTCCTTCAACCTTTGCTTTTCCAACTCTTCTTCTATGTCATCTTCATTGCCATCTTCTTTTATTTCTATTTCTTCTGGTGCTTCCTTTTCTTCGAGTGTTTTGTTTTCAGACTTTAATTCTTGTTTATTTTCTTTTTCTTCTTGAATTTCAGGAACAAGTGACGGAATTTCTGTTTTTTGAATATTCTGCTTATTTTCCTCTTCTTCTTTAATCTTTTCCATTTTTGGTTCCAATTGATGACCTTCTTGCTTAATTTCCTTAAATTCAGCATATTTTGTTTCTTCCTGATTGTTTTTTTCAATTTCTTGAGGAATTTTCTCAACCTTCTCTTTAGAATTTTCTGCAAGAGCCACATAATCCTCAATTTTGTTCTTTTTGTTTCCTTTTTTGTCTTTTTTATCTTTTTTATTTTTCTTCGATATATTTTCCGGTTCTTTTTCTTCCTCCACGTCTTTGTCTTTTTTGTTAAGTTTCATTTCTGAAGCCTAAACCAAAATTAAAGAAAATTATTTTTCGTAAAAATTACTCCAATTAATTTCATTTTGATCTGTCGTTCTTGTTCATCCTGGTCTTCATACTTTTCTTTCATTTTTTTGAGTTTAGCTTTTTTTCCTCTGGGTAAATTCTTATTTATTTATTGATAAATAAAAATAATAAATTAAACATTAGGATATATTACATCATATTGATTATTTGGGTTTTTGTTCTTCTCCTCTTTTTTTTCTTTATCAATTTTAACTTCATTGATCTTTTTTTCTGATTTATTGCTATTTTGATTGATTGTTTTATTTGAGTTATCATTTTTAGAGCCTTTTTGAGGTTTCTCTACATTTTTTATTCTCGGTTGTAATTCACTCATAGTGACCAAAGTATATTCTTCATTTTGTTTTTCCTCATTTTCTTTGACTTCTTCTCCTTTAAATTCAAATCCTTCTAATTTTTTAACCTTTCTATCGTTGGCATGGGCTTCGAAGCAAGAATCGTCAATCTTAAATAGAAATCCCAACCCTAATTCTAATTTTGGAGGATTGATGAAATTTTTTTTCCCTCGAATCATAAAACTCCCTGATGGCAAATATTCTCCACTCGGTGCACTCTTTGAAACTTGATGATCATAAACCCACCAAGTCCCTGGTAAAATCTAAATTTTTTATGGCATATTTGAAAAAACTTAAATTTTAGAAAAACTTTGTTTTCCCAAGCTTTGCTTCGAGCTGCAGCATAAATTGCCGCCTCTTCTAAAGTTGTAGTAGGAATAGGATCATTTTTGTTGGGATTTTTAACAATAGTGGAAGAGGCACCATGATAATCTGCATGAAGGTAAATGTCTCCTTTGTGTAAGTATTTTTTCACGAGCAATTCATTTTGCTGTCCATCTCTTCCACTCAAAACTAAGTAATTTTCCGAGCTGATGAACCAATAAAACTTTTCAAACCAATTGGTTTTTCGTGCATTCAGGACATCGGTTCTTTCCTTGTTTTTATTGATTTCTTGCATGGCATTTTTCTCAGCTATTTTTAGGGCTTGATGAGAAGCCTCAACTGTTTTCTTTTCCTTGATGAAATTCTTTTTTTTGTTTTCATAATAAAGTTTGGCATTTTGAAAGGCTGAAATCGTGAAATTAATTTGCACTGGTATCAAATCTGCTTCTAAATCCTCATGTTCGGGATCGGACAATAAGACTATAACTTCATTTTGCTCCCATTCAGTTTTATAAATCATATTTGCCAAAACTTCTCCCGTTTTTTTACTTTCATTTATCATCTTTGTGATTTTGTCCCAACTCAATCCAGAGTTAATCATGGTTTTTATGATCTTTAAATAAAAAGATTATTTTCCTTTCGTTTTTTTTTTTCAAAATTTACATTAATTATCGCTTCAATATCTTGCACATTTTTTTCAATCAGATTCGCTTTAATAAGATATTCTTCTTGCTCAGTTTTCAGTGTTTCTAATCTTTTTGCTTGATCTTGCTGTTAATTAAAACAATAATTATTTATGTGCTCAATGAAATTTAATAAAATACCTTAATATTTTCAAATTTTTTCCAGGCCTTTTGCTCAAACTCAGTTCTTTCTGATTTCGTTTCCATTGTAGAAAAATATGCGTCTAAACCTTCATCAAAAGTCTCAAAAATTTTTATTTTTTTCTCTTGATTTTGGATAAGGAGACAAGGAGCGAAATCCACAAAAGATAAATTGCTTTTTTTCTCTTCTTCAACTTTTTTTTCCTCACTAATCTTTTCATCCTTTTGTTCAAGTTTTTTTTCTTCCTCTTCTTGAGAAGCTAGGCTTAAAACCAAATAACCTTTATGTCTTGCTTTTGAAAAATCCTCAAGAAACTTTAAGGAAAATTCCGAGACCTGATGGATTGTTTTCAATTCCAAAATAATTTAATTTTTTTTTTTACTTTTTTCAGTTGTTCCAGTTCATCTAATGAACATTTTGCATTCGGGTTTATATTATTGACTTTTAACAAATGGTCTGTCAAAGCTGGGTTCAAGCAAGGCAAAATTTGGAACAATAAGTCTTTGAACTTTTTGGCATTTGACTGAGGAACGGGCTTTGTTTGAGTCTTTCCCTTTTTTTTTTGCTTTTCTTCAATTTCTGGAGGATTTTCTGTTGGTTCATGATTTTCTTGTTGTTTTTGTATACAAGATGTCAAGGATTCAATTGATAAGTCAAATTTGTCCAAATACAGCTTGGCAGCGAATTCGAAAGGATATTTTTCTCCTATTGCAGTTCTAATTATAAAAATCTTTTTTTTTATTAAAAAATTTCAATGAGGACTTGACGTTTTCTGTGAAAGAATGTGAGCGAATTAATTGTATTATGACATAATCCTTATCAGTTAAAATAATATTGCCCTGAAAAAAAATTAACCATCATGTATTCCGTCTATAAAAAATATCTTACTTGAGAATAAAATTCCAACAAAAGATGGAATGCATTATCGCTTCCAAACTGCATATCTACAACTCTTTCGCAACCGATTTGATTAATCTTTTGTAGTGTTTTCGCTCGCATGAATTTCCTAAACTTTATATTATTTATTTTCGTTTTTGCTCATCAACGTTCATTTTACCTTCATTGTAAATCCCGAAGGAATCTTGCTTTTTTCAATTTTAGCTGCAGTGGTATGAAATCTGATGCCTGATTCAATAATCAAACATTCTTTTTTCTCATTTCTCGCAAATTTAAAAATATATGTTCTGGAGTTAATGTCGAATATGTTCGAGACTCTATTAAAGAATAGAAGACATTTAGTACCTGATTATACAATTTTCAAAAACCTTAATCCGACGATTTTTTCCTTTAGGTCATTAACAATAGCAGTGATATCCAATGCTGTCATATTCTTTTTTGTTTTTTCGTTTGTTGCTTTCATTTGAATTCTGATGGACCCTTCTAATTATGACTTTTTTATTATGATTTTTTTTTTTTTAAGTCAAGAAAACAAAGAAAATACTTTAAAAATTCAGATTTTTTTTCTTATTCTTTTACAAACAAAGCAAATAGACATCATTTAAATGTTTATTTTATTTTTAAATAGCATCAAAACTCCCAAACAAACTCCAAAAGTAATGCAACTTGAATAGAAGGCATCATAACCTGATTCTCTGCAATAATTATTCGTAACGCGTGCTAATGTAAACAAAGGCGTTAAAATAATGGCTGATTTTCCTGTATATCTTGCGATTTCTTTGAGATAATGTTTTCCTGTGATTGGGGGAAGATATGAATAATAAGATCCATTGACAAACCCCCAACATCCTGAGAAAATTAATCCGTTAAATATCCCTCCAGCACAATCAGATTTAAGTCTGACGGAATCATACATTTTAATTCTTTATTTGATAAATAGATTTTTTTTTCAATAACAAACTTTAATGAAATTAGAAAATAATTCGTTCTTTTTTCTGATAAAATTTAATTTTTTGGCATATTTTCTCCTCCAGGGCCTGGAGTTCCAGGTGGCCAGCTACATTGAGCTCCACCCAAAATATGAATATGCAAATGATCCACACTTTGCCCTACAATATGAATGAATAAAAAAAAAAATTGTTTATAATCACCTCCATGTTTTCCATTATTGATCACCACTCTAAAGCCTTCCTCTAATTTTTGTTCTTTGGCAATAATACTCACCACATATAACAAATGCCCCAAAATGGGCTTATTTTTTTCTTCTGCCTTTTTAAATGAAAATAAAACATCAAAGTTTTGAACTTTTTCATACAAATAAAAGCTGAGAAAGGCCGTCCTTTTTTTTTGGAATGAGAATGATATGGACAGGAGCTTGAGGGTTTACATCATGAAAAGCCAAAACCTAAATTTAATTAAATTAACACAAAAATGAAGGTTCTTTTTTTACCTCATCATCTTCATAACAAATTTTAGCAGGGATTTCTTTGCTAATGATTTTATCAAAAATAGTTTCTGCCATTTTTCAAATGAAATATAAATTATTGAAGAATTTAAATTTTTTGCTTTTTGAGAAGTCCTAATTTATTAAAAAACAAAAGCAAAAATTTTCCCCCTTAAAACAATTTTTTAAAATTTCTTAATTAGCAGAAATATAAAATTCTTTAATCTAGATTTCAAAAACTTGAAAATTGCTAAAAAATGGTAAATTTTCATGTATTTAAAACCCTCTCTTTGCCCAAAAATTTCATTATTATAACATGTCAAAAAACAACTCAAACCAATCATTGCAATCATTTTACACTTATTTCAATGAAGAAAGCCTTCAAAACATCATTGAAAAAGGTCAAATACCTTCTATCATCAACCACTTAGGTCCCGACATTGACAAAATCGAAAAAGTAAAAATTGCATTGCATTTCTTTTCCTCTCTTTCGGAATGTGACGAAGTTGATATTTCTCTTTTCCAAAAGGCTTCTTTTGAAGTGATGGAGACATTAATGCCTGATTTAATTGGCAAGCTACCTGAAATCTCGAAACTTTGGTCCCATTTTTTCACGATATGCGAGGAAAATTACTTATACAGATGGAAAGATCAAGAAGATTGGTCATTTCTCAATAGTTTAGTCCAAATTCATTTGTCCCCTTCACTAATGGCTCTCAAAGGCTTTTGGAAAAATGAATTAATTCGAATAATTTTCAGAAATCAGCTTTTGAACACCAACCCTGATTTCAAGAAATATCTCTACGACATCATTGATACAATAAGGACCCAAAGTCTCATAAAAATGCAAGAAGCTCTGGAAGAAATTGAACGCCAACTTTGTTTGCATCTAAACCTTGGAAAAAAGAACATCCTACAGCTCATGAAAACAACTCTTAATAACCTCATTCCGGATTTCAAGTCATTCAATGTTACTAAAATCACTCCTTATATCACTCATGGCAGATTTGACAAAGACCACTTCCAATTAACAAATTCTGTCGTTATTGGCGAAGATGGAGGATGGTACATTTTGCTGAATAAAATCAAACATTGCCAATTAAAATGGCTCGTGGAGGGCAACTTAGTTCCTGAACAATATCTTTATTCAAAAATTAAGCAACAAATTCCTGATACATTCTGTGAAGCAGGGTCTGAATGGTATAAAATTGTGATAGGAACTGGAAGCTTTGGAAAATGTAGGTTAGGTATTTCTCTGTTGCCAAGCGAAAAAGCGAGAACCGGAGATTCCATTTTATCGATTGGCGATCTTATTTGTGTGAAAAAGAGTCGGAATATTACAAAAATAGTAGAATCTGACATCCGAATGGCTGTGTGGAATGATTATGCATCGGAACTTGTTGGCAAACACATTCACTCTCCCGAAATTTACGATATGGTGATTGCTAGATCCATCCATAAAAAACATTGTAAGGGATACACAATGCAACAATTCATGCCTGTGGATGATGGAATGGTTTTTTTGAAGAAAAACAGCGAATGTCAGAAATGGTCCGATCATAAGCTATATTTTTCCGATATTTTTGAAGTTCTCATAGATTTGTTGGAACGAGGGGTTTGTATGACGGATTTGAAACCTTCTAATACCCTTTATGATAAAGTCAATAAAGTAGGGAAACTGATCGATTTGGCGGGATGTGTCAAGAAAAGAAACTTTTTGGAATTGGAGAAATGCAAAAGGAAATATATAAAAGAATATAGCGAAGGCTTCACCTCTCCAGAAATATTAAAAAGTATAGATGATCCTGAGGAAATCATTGATTTGCCCAAATCTTGCTCCTATAGCATTGGTAAAATGATGCAAAGAATCATCATCTCTGAACAGGAAAATATTGAAAAATTTGAAGATAAATGTCCTAATATCTATGTATTAAAGGAATTAGTTAAACAAATGACCCTGAAAAGCTCAAAAACTAGACTTAGTGCAAAAAACGCGTTTGAAATATTTCAGAAAATCGGCCCAAGTATCGAGATGGCAGTTGTAAATTTTACTGATTTCATTTCGAAAATGCTAGAAATAATGATGGAAGACCAAATACCTGAAATATTCGGCCTGAAAAAAGATATTTTCTTGATTGAAGAAACCCTCATCAACAACAAAGTCACATTTTTCAATTCAGATTTGTCACCGAACTTGAATCCTCGTGAAATTTTCGAAATCAATGATTTATTAACGGATTTCTTGCGTAAAAAAATATCAAAAGAATCAGTGTTTCTCCTCTTAGGTGGCTCTGGCTCAGGTAAAACCACTGCTTTCCAATTAAAATACCTAAATCTCTTCCGAAAAACTCAACCCAACGATCCTATTCCTATCTATATGAATCTATCAACTTCTTTGAGTGTTAAACAACATTGGCAAAATATCAATGAAATCATAAAGAAAATGAAGCCAAGTTATGAATTCATCCCTTTTTCAAATTTTTCCGGTGCCAATAAGTATCCGATTATCCTTTTTTTGGACTCTTTCGACGAATCTCGGCAAAAATGTAATTTAGTGATCAGATTTTTGAAAGAATTAGGCAATAACCCCAAAAATAAAATTTTGATAAATTGTAGAACAGATTATTTGCAGAATAACAAAGATGATGAATGGTTTCGAGCAGGTCCTGAAAAAGAATATGAATTCACTAAATTATATATTTTGGCTTTGAACAAATTCGATTATGGCTTGGAGGCTTATGTTAAGAAATTTCTGAAAATTCATAACATTCAAGAATCAGTGAATGAATATATGCGCAAAATAGAAATTTTCAATATTAAAGAGACGTTCACCACTTGCTACATGGTTTATTTAGCCTTATCAGTCCTGCCTGAGTTTGATGAGGAACAAAGATTGAGCAAATTTCTAATTTATCAAAAATATATAGAGAATCGAATAATAGATGAGAAACAGAAAATTCCACCCAATTATATCAAGAAAATTATGAAGGAATTTGAAGTTCAGGAAAATAAATTAATGAGTTTTTTAGAAAAAGTGGCCAGAAAATTAGCCAAGAATCTCCATATAATTGGCAAACCACGAATGGATCGAGAAGAAGGAGAAGGTTTTTTCTCAAGATTCAAATATAAGAAGGAAAATGAATTCAACAATCAATCATTATTTAATATAGCAAAAATGTTGGACCTTCATTTTGAAGTCAAAGGTGATGTTCCTGATGAAGAAATAAGTTTAGGATTTGCTCATGAAACTATAAAAAATTATTTCCTCGTCAAAGCAATTGTCAGCGAAGCTCTTCGAGGAAATTCTCTGACTTTATCGAAGAAACTTCTCATTGAAGATGACACTTTGGTTGGTTTTTTGGCTGAAGTTGTGAGTCAAAATGACAAAGTTGTGGATATTTTTAAGGAAATCATATTCAAAACCAAGACAAATAAGAAACCCACAATAATAACAGCAGCTTCCAATGCCATCTCTGTGCTAATTGCTGCGAATATATCGTTCTTTAAGGAAGATCTCTCTAATATATCGATTTGTAATGCAAATATTCGTGATGGAGTGTTCACTGGCTCGGATTTCACAGATGCTGATCTTAGTAATGTCAATTTGGCCAATTGCAAATTGTCTGAAACCATTTTCCAAAGAACAAATCTGGAAAATATTCAATTAGGATTGCATCCAGATATCCTAATGACCCAACCTATGAAAGTAGTCTCCTTTGCTCCAAATGGAAAATATATATTTGGTGCAGGAGAAGATAACTTCTTATATATATGGGAAAGCAACACTAGGAAATTAGATCAAAAGATCAAATTAGATAGAAATAACATATTATTTATACATATTGATAAAAATTGCAAGTTTTTGGTCGTGATATGGACTACTGATATCAAATTTTATGATTTAGAAAATTTCGAATTTTTTGAAGGTCGTACTTGGCATAATGACGTTTCTACCGTAACTTTTTCGAAAGATGAGGAATATATCGCCGTAGGCACTGAAAATGGTAATGTTGAATATTATGGAAATGTTTATAAAGAGAATTCGTTTTATTTTATTCAAAGGTTTAGAGAAGTCAGTATTAAACCAATTACTTGTTTGGCCTTATCTCCAAACAATAAATTTATTCTAGCAGGATGTCAAGAAGAAGTTAATCGACTACCAAATTGCCAAGACAATGAGCTTTTTCACATAGGGTATCAAATTGAAGATAGCTTGAAAATGTGGGATCTTTATTCTGGTCGACTGGTGAAGGTTTTTAATCAATATAAGCAATGTCCCCAATGTTCAGCGTTTTCTCTCGACAGCCAGAGTTTTGTCGTTGGTTATACTGATGGTTCGATGGCGTTTATGGAAATCTCCAGAAATAAATGCACATTACTTCCAAAACATAATTATCAGGTTTGTTGTGTGAAATTTTCCAATGATGGACAATATTTCTTAAGTAGCAGCATGGACAACACTTTTCGTTTATGGGATAAAATTGGAAAATGGCTTAGAACCTTTCAGGGCCATCTCAATTGCGTAAATTGTGTAGGGTTTTCACCTGATGACACCTGGATTGTTAGTTGCAGTAATGACAAAACAATAAGATTATGGGAGAAAAGTGAAAGACAATCCTTGAAGAATTTCGAAGGTCATATCAATAACGTGAATTGTGTTGCATTTTCTCAGAATGGAACTATCTTTTTGAGCAGTGGTTGCGAAAAATCAATGAAATTATGGGATTTGAAGTCTGGGAAATTAATCAAAAACTATGAAGGAGGTCATGTTGATGTGATCAATTCAATGGCTATTTCAAGATGTGAAAATTACATTTTAAGCGGTGCAGAAGACAATGTTATGATTCTTTGGCAGAAATCAACAGGTAAAATCTTGAGGAGTTTTGGAGGTCATGAAAAAACTATATATTCAGTAGTCTTTTCTTTTGATGCAACACAAGTCTTAAGTTCAGGTGATAATAAGGTCATTAATATGTGGGATAGTGCCACTGGAAAACTTATTATAAAGTTCACTGGACATCATGCTTTCATAAATCAAATAGATTTTTATGAAGAGGATCTGCTTATGAGTTGTAGCGGGGATACCCAAATCAGATTCTGGGATATAAAGACTGGAGATTGCGTTTCCAAGCTAAAGGGACATCTCGTTATGATAAATTCCATGGCTTTTAACAAAAAAAATAATTTGTTAGTGAGTTGTGATGAATTTTTTATCAGGCTTTGGAATGTTAAAGAAGGCAAAAATTTCCTATCAATTCGTGAAACACAACCATTGAAATTGGCTTTTGCAACTGATGGCAAAAATTTCTTCTGTTTTTTCCGTGAAAGGACGTTGAAAATTTTTGATCTCAATGGGAATGTCATTAAAATTTTCGAAGGGGCTATAACAGGCATGACTTGTTTCGCCTTTTTCAAAGGAATTGGAATTAGCGGAACGCTTGACGGTTCCATTAAATTATGGAAGAAAACCGATGAAAAAAATTGGAGTTTTTCAGTTAAAATGGTGATTTCGGCGAGGGAAACTGGATTGTTTTGTAAGGATTTGATGATGAAAGATGTCAGGAATTTGTCGAAGGATAATGAACTTGTGATTTTGCAGAGAGTTAATATAAAAGTAGAATATTGTAATTATTTTTCACTTTTTCCTGAAGGAATGCTAAGGATTATGGATTTCACTATTAATAATAAATAAAAGAAAAGAGATTTTTTCAATAAATAATTTAAAGATGAAATTTATTTAGAAATTGAAATGTTATGTTAAAAAAAAAAGTCTTTTTCTCAATTAAATCGAAATATTGCATTTTTGTAAATTCTTAAAAAAAAACAGCTTCGTCTTTAAATTCTTGCAAGCTATTAACGATTCTTACTAAAAAAACATGATTTATTTCTATTGAATATTTGAAAGAAAAATACTAATGATGTTCTTGGAAATCGTTTTCATTTTCCTCCATTTTCTCATTGAATAAAAAATGGTTGTTGATGTTATCTTCTCTAATATTTTCCTTTTTTATATTATTCTCATTTCCTTCAAAATACCCACATTCTTCTAAATAATCTCTCAGACTCAAATCATCTGTCTTATGTTGATGTTTGGAGGAACTCGACCATAGGAAAAGATTATTGTTTTTCATGGTTTCTCCCTCATAATTCATCAATTCCATATTATTCTTTTCTTCAAAAGATGCATCTTTAGAAGAAGGAGATCCTCTTGCTTTTTGATTTTGAAGAGGAGTTCTTTGTTTTTTGATTTTTTTCGATTGGTTGTCAAGAACATTTGTTTTCTTAATTTTAATGGTTTTTTCAGACGTTTTTTTCTGCTTGTTTAAAAGAGGAACTAAATTCTTTTGCCTTAAAGCTTCAGGGTTTATATTGGCTTTGGTGAGGAAATAAAGATTTAGTAGTTTTTCGATTTTCTGGTCATATTCTTCTCTTTTACAAAAGAAATTATGAGATATTATTGAAAAATACTTGTTTTTTTGGATTTCTTTCCAAAGGGATTTGTTTTCCTTTTTCTGCTTGCAATTTTGGGAAACTAAAAGAAGAAGTCTTTTTTCAAGACCTTCATTTTTCTTTTGCAATTTTTGAATCTTTGAATTTTATTTTTTTGAAGCAAAAAACTCTAATTTAAAAAAAACCTGAACTTGCATTGTATTTTGTTCCCGTTTAAATTTCCCTTCAATAGGAGTTAATTGCGAGTTTTTTTCGCCTTCATCTTTCTTGATATTGAGATCAGAAGGAGAAGGAATGGCGAATTTGCCTTTTCTTTTGATTCTTGACAACAATTCCCTAAAATTTTCAAAAATTAAGCATTTTTTAATCATAAAATAAAGAAAACATTTGATCTTTTTTAAACAAATAATGCCTGAATAAATTTTCCTCCTTTTCGGTCTTCGATTTATGAAAGCCATAAGAATTTAGCTTAGAAAATGTTATTATTTTAAATGAAAATAATGAAAAAATTCAAAACGTTTTATTTTTTTACTTGTCGAACAAAAGAGGAAAAGTTATGATGTTTAAAATAATGAGGAAGGATTTTCTCAGAGAATTCATTGATTTTCTTGACAACAAAAGCATTTCCCTCCAAAGCCCAGCTTATGATGTCGTCATTTTCTGAATTCTTAGTGCAAAGAAGCTTGAAAATTTCCTAATATGATAAGAGAACCTGCAAAATTTGATAAGTCTTTAGGAGAAACCCTGGTATTTTGACAGAATTCGCAGGGACTTTATGCCAATTGGTGTTCATTATTATTTGAAGCAAATTATATGTTATTTTGATCGATAAAACAAGGTTTTTTTATAAAAAATCAAATAAAATTCAATAAAAGCTTTTTTGCTTCGAGGTTTTTAGTTTGTGTTTAAAGCCATCGAAGAAATTTGAATACTTTTATTTCTTTTTTTAATTTAAAAAAAAGCCAGATTCGAAAATAAAAAGAAAGAGCCAGATTCGAAAATTAAAAGAAAATTAGCGAAAATTCAAGAAAAAACAATTCAAATCTTGCCAATAATAAAATTTTATTGTTTTTCTATCTACATTTTTAAATTAATTAGTCTATTATGGATCTCCCCATAAAAATCTCTCCCAAAACTCTAAGTTTTCTCACACGTATTCTGCTAGGCACCATACAAACTCCCCCTCTTTATAATTTCCAAGTAAAATACCCCTTTTTTTCTCATTATTTCTCTTAAAAGCGCTTTCAAACCCTTCAAATTCTTTCACAAACCAATTTTTTCTTGAATTCCGATGAAGAAATCTGGATTTTAAATGAAAAAAAGCTGGAAAAAGACTCCAAAACTGAAAATCTCGATTCGGAGAAGAAAACCAATGAAAAATCAGAGAAAAAAAACAGAGGTTCTGACAAAAAAGAAAAAAAAGATGATGAAAATGAGAAAAAAGATGAGGATTCTGATGATGATGACGATTCAAACAATGATAATGATGATCGAGGGTTATTAGTGCCAGTTCTTGACATTTTAAAGCGTCTTATTCAAAAAAAGCCCAGTTCTCAGGCTAATTAGGCCATTTATATTAAGATTAAGTTTTCGGGTTTTTAAAAACCTAATAAAACTCAAGCTCCTAAAAAAAGCCTTGTTTTAAGTTGAAATATTCGAAAAAAAGCTGAAATATTCACAAAAAAAAATTAGATTTTGTAATTAAGCTTATGAAAATCCTAAAAAAGTCCTTTTTATCCTATGAAAAATCATTAATAACTCGGAGTTCACGAGCTCCATTTTTAAATTTCTTCGAGAAAAAAGAGACTTATCTTGATCCGAACCGTAAAAAGATCAGAAAATCGAAACTTTCAGATTATTTGGTGCCAGGTCTAGTGGTTTTGAGCTGGGTCTTTATATTCAAAATCTGGTGGGGAGCTGAAGAAGTCTGTAGGAAACAATATGAGTCTTTAGCGAAAGAAGATGCTTCAGCTTATAGGACAGTGTTCGAAAATAAGGAATTAAGGAAAAATGAGATTCCAGAGGAATATCGTTCAGAATATGTGAAAAAATATTGTTTTTTAATTAGTTTTTATTAAGAATTTTAATTTTAGATAGAAAAACAAAAGAGGAGAATGACTGCATTGATAAAACAAAGAAAAGAAGCTGAAAATCTAATATCACAACAAAATATTAAGGACACATAAGGAAAATTATTAAAGGACAATCAATTAAGAAGTTATTTATATACATGTAATAATTTCAAACATGAAAAAACAAAATATGTATCTATTCTTTTCTAATAAAAATATCGCAAATCTTGCGCAAATCGTCGCATTTTATCGGTTTCTCAAGAATCGCCTGCATTCCAGCCTTGATACATTTCTTTCTTTCGTGCTTGCTGTTAAAAGCACTACATCCGACAATCGGAATATCCCCGATTTGGTTCTTTTCCATTAAACTTCTTAATTTTTTGGTGGCTTCTACTCCATCTAAAACCGGCATTGCATAATCCATTAAAATCAAAGGGAAAGACCCTTTTTTCTTCACAAGTTCGATAGCTTCTAATCCATTGAATGCTTTAACACATTTTTTCTTCATTTTCGCTAACATTAATTCTAATGTCAATAGGTTAAAAGGGTCATCATCCACACAAAGAATCTCCTGAGATGAGGATTCTTTTGAAGAATTATAATTGCTGAAATTAGGAGTAGAAATCGCGGGTTCTATAAAAATCTCCTCATCATTATAATAAGAAGAGATTTTATCTGTAAATCCATTAAAATGATTCCGATTTTCTAAAATGAAAGAAATCGCGGTTTTTTGGTTCTCAATAGAAGTGATTTTCAAGCCTTTTGACGATTTCTCCAATGAGGGACTGAGTTTACAAGCGAGTTTATGAGCGATAATCAATCCTTGGAATGGACTTTGAGGGTCTAAATGCATTTTCAGGTAGTTTTTATCAGAAAGACAATTTCGCAAAAAGGTCTGTTTGTCTTCAGAAATGCCCATTCCTGTATCAATGATATCAAAACATAGAAATTCATTGGAGTTTTGATTTAAATGAAGATTCAAATGAATTTCGCCAGAACTCGTGAATTTCAAAGAATTCAATAAAAGACTCAATAAAACTTGCTTTAATCGCTCATAATCTGTGCGAATTTTCTCTGGAACCGAAGAACTTATCATAATTGTAAATTTCAGGCGTTTTTCTTCGATCACTTGGGAAATCAAAGTTTGAATCTCGACAATAAGTCCTTTCAAAGGAAATTCAGTAAAATTCATATATATTTTCTTTGAAAGCATTTGCGAATAATCCACGAAAAGAGACAATGAATTTTGCAAGATTTTCAAGCTTTGAACTGAACAATTAATCAAATGGAGGTTTCTAGCACTAATCGATTCATCATCCTTTAAAATCGATTCCAAAAGAGGAATCGAACCATTCAATGGAGTCTTTAATTCATGAGAAAAACAAGAGAAAAGTCTGGATTTATAATCATTATTTGCCTGTAAAGTCTCTATCACGCTCAAATTCGATATATCCTCAATTACAAGAATCATAATATCTGCGATTTTTGTTAATTTCCCCTGAAATTGTTTGATTTTGTCATGTTTTTTGTGATCTGCTATGAAAAAATAGAAAATTGAGGGGTTTTTCTCATTAAATTCCTTATGATTTTGATCTTCTTCCCATAATTTCTCCAATAAAGTTTGCAATTTCCCAAACGGCTTAAATTTCTTGTTTTTGATTTGGCTGAGAATCCCCATGTTTACATTAATTTTATTTAAGAAATCTACATGTTCATCGATTTTTAAGTCAAAAGTTTCTAAGAAAAACTGATTAGCGTCTATAAGTTCAAAAGGAGGATGTCCTTTGATCAATGCGAAACTTATAAGATTATTATTTTTGAGTAATTGCTTCCAAAAAGTCATTTTATCAGAGAAGTTCTTGATTAAATTTGAATTAATTTCTTGCTTTTTCGATTTCCTTTCTGTCAAAATAAAAAGAACCGAAACGACTAAGAAAAATAACTCAAAAATAAGCTCGGAAAATTGGTCTTTTAGAGCTATTTTCTCATCCAAAGTATAAATTTGGCTTATTTTCATAATAGCACGAGCCAAATGACCCCCGATTCTTAAAAATGAGCCATTTAAAAGTTTTGTCAATAATGTAAAAAAAAACAAATCCATTTTTACTAAAAAATCGCTGCTCAAAACAAAATCTTCTTCTTCGTAGAAACTCTTCCATTTCAATGTATATGAAGGGTCAAATGCCAATAGCAGAAAAATAGAAAAAACAACGATCATATTTTTATCCATTAAGAAATGTGAATTTTTTCCTTTGTAAAATGATAAAAAAGACAAAATTAAAATAATCGCTGAAAAAATAACGAAAAGAACAGCTTTGGTGATTGGCAGAGTTGTGTAGTTTTTTTGGTCCAAAAACTCTTCCTTCGCAGAAATCGCAATCAAAATTGCCAAAGCGATAACAATCATTATTTGAAACCCGAGGGTTCGTCGCCATGTTTTGCCTGAATTCAAGAAGGAAATAAAGAAAGATTGGCAATCAAGCACCTGATTTAACTCTGTTTTTTCTTTGATTTCGATAATGTGTTCGATCGATGATTGGATTTTAAGTTTGGGAGGAAAAGGGAATTGAAAATGAGGAGACACAGCTCTCAAAAAGCACATTTAGAAGGATGGGGTGAAGAATGTTTAGCTTGTTAATTTTTTGTCAAAAAATATTTTTTATTAGGCGAATGGAATTCCGTCTATAAAAGGAGGATAAAGATTTGTTTTTCGGAGAAGGGATTTAAATGGGCAAGATACTATTTAAAAAGAAAAAAACAGCGAAATCACGATTTTTCATTTAATTTGTATGATGACACATTGAAAATAAAAAATAGGAAAATACATAACCATAAACTTTTTTTAAATAATTTCAGAATTTGTCAAGATAAAAACTACATTTAGCTGTCTAGACAGTCATTTCTTCATTTTTGTGACGGATTTACAGGATAAAAAGCACTTGGAATTTAGAATTAACTTTTTGTCTAAATGTTGATAAAAAAGGGGAATGCTTCTTAATAATGTCTAGAATCATTTTTGAATATTAAATTTGAAATAGTTTTGGAATCAAAAGTTTGAATTTTTGATATACTATCCTTTTCCTATGTAAAAATTAAAAAAAAAATTTCTAATTAATAATTAAAAATTTGTTTCTTTTTACAAAGTCAGATAAAAATTTTATCATTAAAATTAAACTTAAAAATAGAGAAATTTTTAAATACTTCTCCATATTAAAAGAATTTAAATTTCTTCTTTTTTCCAATTTTATTTTTTTTCCTTCGTCTTTTTTAAATTATTTTTTCCTTTAACTCTTTAACTGCATCCATTAATTGTAGAATCCAAATAACATTGCAACCAGGCAGTTTGATCATAAGTGGCTGCGAACACCAAAGACAAAATAGCCATCAACTTCACTAAAATATTCAACGATGGCCCACTGGTGTCCTTTAAAGGATCTCCAATAGTGTCTCCAATCACAGCAGCCTTATGTTCATCAGATCCTTTCTTTTTCACGACTCCATTGACCTTATATTGTCCGCTTTCAATGAATTTCTTGGCATTATCCCAAGCACCTCCTGAATTAGCAGAAGCAGTGGCCATGGCAACTCCACTAATCAAAGCTCCAGGTAATAAACCAGCAATAATTACAGGACCTATAATAACTCCCAAAAGAATAGGGGTCAAAATTACCTAATAATAATAATAAAATCAAGATTTTATGAGAAAACATTACTAATGCTCCTGGTGGTATCATTTCATATAATGAGGAATCCGTTGAAATTTTAATACAACGCTCATAATCAGGTTTGGCTTGTCCAGTCCTGATGTCAGGGTTGTCTTGCAATTGAGTTCTGATTTCTCTCACCATTTGAAGTGCGGCTTTCCCAACAGATTTCAAGGTCATCGCAGTGAAAGCATATGGCAACATAGCTCCAATAAGAAGTCCAGCAAAAACTAATGGTGAAATGACATCGACTGAAGTTAATGGGTAATTATTGGTGCTACTTGAAGCTCTACTCAAAAACGCTCCATATAATGATAAAGACACTAAACCAGCAGATCCAATAGCGAATCCTTTACCAATGGCAGCAGTGGTGTTACCTGCAGCATCTAAAGCATCTGTTCTCTCACGAACATGGGCTCCTAATTGACACATTTCGGTAATACCACCAGCATTATCAGAAACTGGTCCATAAGCATCAATAGCCAGGCCGACACTTAATGTTGAAAGCATCCCCAAAGCAGCCAAAGCAACTCCAAACATCTCCAAATAAATATAAGATACAAATGCTGTAATTGCAAGACAAATTACAGGGATTATAGTGCTGACATAACCCAAAGCAAGACCATAAATAACATTGGTGGCAGGACCTGTTTCACATGAATGAGCTAATTCTCTGACTGGACCGAAACTATGAGATGTGTAATATTCAGTAGTTATCCCGATCAAGAAGCCGGAAATTGTCCCGAATAATGTGCAAATAAATGCATGCCATGGAGCTCTTGTAATGGAAGACAAACCAATCAATCTATCAGGCAAACAAAGATAAGCTGCTAAATAATTTGCCCCCACACAAAGGACCATAGAAACAAATAGCTGGATTTTCAAAGCATTACTGATTGCTTTATAGGTCTCAGTTTTGGAAATTAATAAAGCAATCAAAGAAGTGAACAAACAAGCAATCAAACATAAAGCTGAGATCATCAAAGGATAATAAAGAGCAGTTGGATTGAAATAGAAAGATGGTGAACTCGCTGAAACCACTAAAGCAGCGCAAGTAGACTCTGCGAAAGAACCGAATAAGTCTGCACCCATTCCAGCAATATCCCCAACATTATCTCCAACGTTATCAGCAATAGTTGCTGGGTTATTTGGAGAATCTTCAGCCATTTCTTCCTCAACTTTTCCCACAAGATCAGCCCCAACATCAGCTGCTTTTGTGTAAATACCCCCACCTACTCTCCCAAAGAGAGCCATTGTCGAGCCACCTAGACCATATCCTGCGATTTTATCATAGAGACTGGAGAAATCATCATAACTTGTTAAATACCAATTGTTGTAAACTGCGATCAGGATGAGGAGATTGAGCAATCCTTTAAGAATTAAAAAAAAAATTATTAAGTTTATTTTATTTCAATTTACCTAAAGAGACTAGACTGAATCCCATAACACATCCTGCTCTATAAGCTACTCTAAAGGCTTGGGTTTGGCTATATTGGGCAGAAATAGCACATCGATAATTCGAGAAAACTGCAACTCTCATACCAACATAACCTGAAAGGAGTGAGGTCAATGCTCCGAGAATAAAAGCCACGGTAGTCCAAAACTCACCGAGGTTCGATTCCACTCCGAAGATTATAACAATGGCCATAACTCCTATGAAAATGCTAATGAATTTATATTCTTCGAACAAGAAAGCATGAGCTCCCTTGTTTTTTAATTTAAAAGTTAGAAATATAAATGAAAAATGAAAAAATTCAGACGTTTTCGATATAAGAAGCGACTTCAAGGACTTCTTGGGTTAGGTTGTCTGGAATGGTTTCGACTTCTGCTTCTTCATCGTCGAATTTCTCGTAAACTCTACGATCACTATGCCATAATTTAATTTTGCTCAAAATGTAGGCGTTTCCAATGGCGTAGAGAAGACCCACTATGCAACATACAAGGATTATCACGTTTGCCGCAATGTTATCTAGAATCATTTTTTGGGGGTTTTTTCGGAAATTTTAAATCTTTTAATTCTTTATTTGATTTTATACGTATGGTCGGTTATTACAAAGGTAGAGATATATTTGAAAAAAAAAAAAAATAAAAGAAAAGGTTCGCCTTGAATTTTTGAAGTAAGATGCCTTGTCATATTTCCCTTTTTAAGCTCAGAAGTCTCAAAATCCTCCTTTTCCCATTTCAACCTTCAATAAATTGTTTTTTTTTTTTTTATTCATTGGACTCATTATTAAGTCTTTCTATTTCATTTCAATAATTTTTCGACTTAGTAAATAAAAAAATTTTTTTGAAAAAAATAAAGAAAATAACTAAAAAAAATTATTGAAAAAAAAAATTATGATTGTTAAAAAAATTAAAATTATTAAAAA
>Ga0302186_10000832_pt1 | contig 26704 bp, 17 predicted proteins | sample II_Bog_E1_2_FD_198782 | JGI IMG/M metagenome (GOLD analysis project Ga0302186, IMG submission 198782) | Peat permafrost microbial communities from Stordalen Mire near Abisko, Sweden - II_Bog_E1_1 | ecosystem: Environmental > Terrestrial > Soil > Wetlands > Peat | place: Sweden: Abisko... | reverse complement strand
GCTACTGCAAGTAGTGCAAGAAGATTTGCAAATGCTTAATACTTAAGGCTTCATCATTGGAGAGAAAGCGAAGCAAAAAGAAACGAGTTGCAGGTTTAAAATTTTGGGTCGCCATTATGCCTTTGCATAGTCTATATAGACTATGTCAAATGCAAGAGGCCAATCTTTAAAAATATATAATTGCCCCGTAAAAGATCGCAAACGATGAAATAACGCTTCGGGTGAAGTAAGAAGTCACTGTCTAGTAAATAGTAAAAAGTTTTACTAGCCTGGGCTCTGCTTCTAAAAAGATAGAACTTTACCAATAAAAATCTAAAGTCAAATTATTTTACAGACAGGGCAAGGAATCCATCAATAGCATCTTCTGAAAGCAATTATGAACCTCAAATATAAGCACCTTCAAGATTATTCAATCATATTTAGAATCTTTTATATAATATTTTAGTATATTATTAGAAATTGTCGTATAAGTTATGACCTTTTATGAGTAGGATAAATCATTTGCTTCTAACTACATATTTTTCCTTTGCTTATTGTAAGATTAATCGATGAATTAAGAATCTCCATCAGATTCTGATTATTAGCCAATGCCATCTAAGGTTCTTTCTATTTTAGAACTAAAATGATTAAAGTTGTCAATCTTTATTTATATTCTTGATCTTGACCGATTTTATACTTCATTATATGGTGATAGAGAAAAAAAATACTTGAACTAGCTATCCTCTAATGATTTCCGATAGGTTTACAACAAATTCTTAATGTCTTTGAATCCTAAAATAATTTAGATTTAAATTGTTTTCTTGAGGATTAACATTATGTCCATTTTTCCCAATTATAAGTGAGCACTTTAAACATTTTCAAGTGAAGCATTTTTTAAAAAAAATTTAAGACTTTAAAATCTTCTATGCTTCAGCTTTTGAATATTGGCCCTTGACTACGAAAACTCATGATAATCTTCTTTGAATTTCTAGAGGTTGTTGAGCTTTAGTTGGCACCTTGTATGAGGATATATTTTGATAATCTCTCTATCGGAGCATTTTCGTGACTATATAATTTGTCTTTGTGCTTATACTTATTTCTCCATTTATTTTGGAGTCTCTATTTTAGATTTAAAATTGACTTTTTAAAGAGCTAAAATCTTTTGGGAGAATTGTCGGATTTCAATATTAAATTAGTTTAATCTACTTCGCAGCTTTTCTATGTTGTTATTGATTTTCTAACTATTATTTTTTTGAAAATAATGCATCCTTATAATACATGTCGAACTGTTATCTGACCACAAATATCTCAATATTGTGAATGTTCTCACATTTTATGACCAATTTATTCCTTTTTTACTATCTTTTGGCAATTTTATGATTTAAGTTAGCAATATCTCCCAAGGTAATTTGTTTTATTAATTGTTATTGGGATCTGGACTATCACTCAAATAATCTGGGCTTTGTTATTATTCGGGCTAATGAGCCTAAGACGATTATATTGGTATTCTACTTTAGTTCTTTGACTGATACATGTAAACTATTATCTTATTTGTATTGAATTTATATCGACTTTAATGGAGTTTTCAATAATTTTAAAGGTAATCCAATTAGTCTCCTAAATTTAATGCAATAGATTGATTAATTCGAAAAAAATTCATAAACTATTCTATTTTTATACTTTTTATTAATAAATCTACAAAAATACCCAACAATGAATCATCAATTATTGCTTTCATAAATATGGAGCATTGCTTTAGGATTCATTTTCAAATTGATATATGTTCCGTGATAAATCGATTCTTGCTTTAACAGTAAACAATTAGAAGGAATAAAGCCTGTTGATTATAATTAACTAAGTAAATTAGTATCTGTTTTAAATATGAAGTATCAGTCCATGATCATATGGTTTTAGGTGGAGCAGCTATTTTGCTTTCTTATTCCTATTTTCTACTTTCTCTCCCTTCATATTCACCTGTTTTTTAAAATTAAGCATGTTTCTTTTCGTCAGCTATATGTTTCAAATTCTTAGGATTTTGAAAGATCGCTTTTTATGAAAAATGATTGAGTATGTAGTACAAGAAAAGGGTGGACTCTTTACTCTCAGCTGAAACGTAGAATTATTTTGCACTTGAGTTTGATTGTAGCTTAAATTCCCAAATTCGCAACTTCTCTCTTGGAAATTAGAGTTTCAGCCATTCACGCATGTTTTTATAGTCTTAGACACTCCAAAGGCTGTGCTTATTGGGGCAGTAAATATAGTCAGTGATGGATCTGATCAAGATATTTTTGCCTTTGAACTCAAACTCAGGATTATAGAGTACAGTTTCGAGTAAGTTCTACAATGTGATATTGTGGTAGAGAACTGCTGTAGACTTAGCTGATTTGAAATGATATTAGGTGAACATTTGCAGGATTTCACACTTGATTCCTCTGGCCTCCAGCTTTTGTTTTACTGAATCATGGTTTATTTAGTCAGTGACAAGCACCGACCTGTAGTAATATTTTATCTCCAGCAATTTTATGTGATGGCTCATATATTGCATCATATGATTTCTTTATCTAAAATATTATAGTTTTAAGTATAACTTTCTGAGTATATAAATTAAAAATTTTACTAGTCTTGTATACTTAAAAATAAATTTGACCATTAAATCTTTCTTTAGCAAAATTCAGACCTTTCATTTTGTGCTTTCTGAATGTTCTCGCTTGCTTCTGTTATTTGATCGTTAATTACTGAATCTTTAGCATTTAATTGTGGAAAAGTATCTTCCGAGTTCATAGTCCATGGAATAATAAACTTTAGACAATTGATTTTCGATTATTGATTTGCTAAGTTAACGAGTCGCTTTAGGGGCATCGCCATATGCAAATTAAATTTGGCTGCAGAATATTGAAAATTATTGATGAATAATTTTATCATATCACTAAAAGTCAAAGCGTATTGATAAAGGAAAGTTAAGCCGAGAGCATTCTTTGCCACATTAGCAATAATGAAGCAGACGTAACTCTGCCGTAGTGCAGTGAAGTAATCACAGATAATAATTTGGTTTATCAATCATTGGTCTCTGCAATTGGCACTCCTAGCTCAGGCTTTTTGCAAATATGATTGAAAAGGTTGTTTGCCCTTTGCCTAGTGTGTCTTTGTCGGCCAGCGGAGAGATTCGGGACTTAAAAGTAGTCGTTAAACTTTTGTTTCAGTAGTCTATAGGCTGCACGATATTTGAGTTATTTCATTATTTGATGGCGTTTAATGCTCCAGAAATACTTTTGATTCTATTCATACTCCCAAAAGTAGACTTTTGTGGCATCAGTGGGGCACACTCTAATTCTTGTTACGTAACACCCTTTGATATATTCAAAACCATTTTCATCAAATTTATTTTTATTTTTACGATTGCTTTATTAATATTAATAAGGACTCCTGGCAACTGGCACAAAGCTTACCAAAATATTCGTTTCTTCTTCAATTATTGGATAAAAACAGTGGAGGAGGCTGTAGATTTGTTTTTTAATTATTTATTTTCCCTTTTCAGTGATATATGCTCCAATTGGCCTTATTTGCCGATAATTATCATCACAATCAAACAGGATAACGCCTCCCCCACTGTTCATCATCGAGCATATTTCTCGCTGTATTCTTATTCCTTATTTATCGATTTTATGGCAATCTTAAACTACAGCTACAGAGAATTTAGTGATTAGTTTATCTTTAATACCTGGGATGTCTTGATAAAAGAATGGGGCGCATCCCAAACAAATAAAGTTCATCATCTGCTTTTAGCGAGCCTCCTTTGAAACGGTAGGGTCACTAGAATTTTCCTGTTCAAATTATGAGTGCCTCTTATATTCGTGGAGTAAGGTGTCCGTAACATCCAATTTGTGGGATATGTTTGTGAAGAAAGTAACAAGTGAATATATGAACTACGGTAAGGATTTAGCTCCATTATTGCCAATCAACATTGTGACGTTAATTTGATTTTACGCATTGCTGTCTTTTTTACCTTCTTTAATCCTCCGATATTCGTAGTACAGTTGATCGAACAAATTTTAGGGTTAGATTCCTAAGTCATTCCGCAATTTTTGAAAATACTGCTTTGATACTCCCTATCTTTTTGTCTGGTCCCGTTATTATTCTCTAAGACTCTCCTTGATAAACTGATCCAACTATCTTTATATCGTTGGAATGCCGGTTTTGTTATAAAAATACATCACCCAAGGAAGCATTTAAGGATATATGGTTTAGTAAAGGTCCTTCGCATGATACCATTTATACTCATTGATTCCTATGAACTTTCTTATGTCTTCCTTCAAACCCGCGTAAACTTAGTAGTTTTTGACCATGTCCTCGATTGCCTCCATAAAGTTTTCGTTCATCCAAGATTTGAGTTTGAATATGTTCGATTTGGTCAACTCTCTGTTGATATTATTGTTTTTAAACAAATCTTAAATTTTGTATATTTTCTGATCGAGACTTGGGGATTTCTAATAGGTCTAATACTGAGAAGGGTTTCTGATTTCTGGAAGCGAATTATAATGTATGACCTTTTAAGAGCAGAATAAATCATTTTATTCATCCTAAACATCTTTTTCGTTATTGTAATATTGGTCTATGAATTATAAATCTTCATCAGATTCTGATTATTAGCCAAAGCCATCTAAGGTTTTCTTGATCTTGGGACAAAAGTTATAAAAATTGTCAATATTTATTTATATTCCTGATTTTGGCTACTTTTATGTTCTGTTGTTTAGTTCGAGATAAAAGAATAAGTTCTATTCAGCGTGAATGAGAGACTGCAAATAAACATAAAGGAGTTACTTAATGTCTTTGAATGATAAAATAATTTAGATTTAGATTCTTTCATTCAGGATTATCTTGATGTCAGCATTTTTCTGTTGTGAGTTACTACCTGAGGCATTTTGAAGCTTAGCGTTTTTGAAGAAATTTTTAAAGCTTTGAAATCTTTGGTATTTTAACATTTAAATTTTTGCCTTTGCCGATGAAAACTCATAATAATCTTACTTAAACTTTTAGAGGTTAATGAGCTTTAGTTGGCACCTGGTATGAGGATAGATTTTGATGATTTCTTTGTACTAACATTCTTGTGACGATATAATTTGTTTTTGTGTTTATACTTAATTCTCCATTTATTTTGGCTCTGAATTGATCTTCAAAAAAGTCAAAATGTTTTAGGAGAATGGTTGCATCTTGATATTAAATATTTTTAATCTTCCCTGCAAAGTTTTTATGTTATTATTGATTTTCATACGATTATCTTGTTGAAAACAATCCATCCTCAAAATATAATTTTTACATATGATTCATGCAGTACTACCATCTGACCAAAGAGATCTCAATATCTTGCAGATACTCTAATCTTTATTAAATTTTAGTTGGCTGAAATCCTTTTTTGAAAAGTCTAAGATTTTTATTGTTAAGTTTTAAAAAACATATTCTCTCTATATCTATTAAGATTCTTACATATTTATCAATTAATTATATTATTTGTTAAAATGTTATAGTTCAAATAGTTACAATTAAATGTATCTTTAATTAGAATCATTAAAAATAATACGAGAAGAATAATTCTTATTTATTTAAGGATAACATAAATTTGGAATATATTTGGCAATTGGTTTAGAATCCTTTATTTTGTTTGAAAATACAACCATTAACTTTAGTGATTAGAATCATTAATTTTTAATAATTAAAGACATTGCAAGATTTTATCAAATGAAGACATAAAACATAAAATTGTTCATTATCATTGTTGAACTACGGCAAATAAGTTAATAAAGCCTTAGTTTTATTTTTGCGATTTAAACACCTAGCTCTTTCATTCTATCTTCATTATTGGAGGAAAAATGTGTAAAAACAAAAATAATGTTGATAAATATAATCTGCAAAAGCCGATAATTAAAATAAATATCTATCTTCATTATTGAATAAGATAAGATGTAATTTATAAGTGTAAACATTTTTTATCCCTGCAATTTATCTTTAGGTGATGATCAAATAAATATTTATTAATACCAATCTATTAAAAATTAATCAGTAATCAAATATTCCCACAAATATATATATTCATGGTAACACCTCCTCATTGGATGCTTTACTGATAACTTTTTTATCTTATTTTTTCTTTTTCCATTTTCATTCTCATTTTATTCTCATATTCCTAGGTTAATGAAAACCAAACCAATTTCTTTTGTTAATCGGAGTATTGATCTAAATTCGCAGGATTTTTGAAAATTGCTTTTTATTTAAAATGATTCAGCACAAAATACATAAAAACAGTCGAACTTTTTGACCCCGTCGAAATATAGAATTATTTTGCAATATTATTTCTGTGATGAGAGATTAGATTCGATTAGTGCTAAGATTATTTTGTCAGAAATACCTTTAATGATCGTCCTGATAACTATGATGGCTTTAATGATGGATTGAATTCCCACACCTGTAACTTTTCATGTGAAAATTCTGCCCTCAGCCATTCGCACAAATGCTGAAAGTCGTCTACTGATAAAAAACTCTTCTCATTTCTATTTACAAGTTTAATATATTCAGTGATACGAATAAGTAGGACCATCTTAGCATTGAACTGGAATTAAGGGTTGAAACTAACAATGGTCAGTAAATTCTCAAATCTGGTATTATGATAGATAACTGCTGTATTTTTTGCGTTTTTTAACTTATAATTCTTAAACATTTCTACAATTTAGCATTTGATTCCTCTTGACTAAAACTTTTTCTTTATTGCATCATGGTCATTTGTTTTAGCGATAATCATTGACATATAAGTGTATTTAAGTTCAGGAATAATTGTTTCTCTGATCATTCTTTGATCTTCTGACTCCGTTTCTGCAATTGGCACTCCTGCATCTGGCTTTTTGCAAATATGATTGAAGAAGTTGTTTGGCTTTTACATCATGCGTCTTTGTCGACCAGTGTAGCGATTCGGAATGTAAAATTCGTTAAACTTTTGCTTCAGTAGTTTATAGGCTTAGTGGTATTTGAGCTATTTCATTATTTGATGGTGTTTATAACTCCAAAAATACTTTTCGTTTTATTCATGCTACCAAAAGTATACTTTTGTAGCGTCAGTGGGACACACTCTAATTCTAGTTACGTAGCACCCTTTGATATAGTCAAGTATATTTTGATTAAAATCTTTTTAATTAATACGATTGGTTTAATAAGGACTCCTAGCAACTGGCACAAAGCTTACCAAAACGTTTGTCCCTATTTCAATTCTCGGATAGAAACAGTCGAGGAAACTGTAGATTTGCTGTTCATATTTTTATTTTTCCTTTTCTGTGATATATGGCCCCATTGGTCGTATTTACCGATTCTTATAAACACAGTTAAACAGGATGACGCCTCCGCCAGTGTTCATCATCGAACATATTTCTCTCTTTATTCTTATCTACTATTTCTTCACTCGTGAGATCTATTAGAAAGATACTGCTGGGGTTTTATTTATTAAGTCGTCCTTAATGTTCATATTCTCATAAAAAAAAGGCGTGCATCCAAGGCAATTTATTTGATATGAATCGGCATATGGACAATGGTTTACTGAGGGACAAATTTTATTATTATGTTCGCTAGTCTTTGATGAGCTGGGTTTTCTTTTGTTGTATTCATAAAGCAGAGTATTCAATACGTCTAATTTATGAGATACATTTGTGGCGAAATTTGCAATCTGATTTATAAATTAGGGTAGAGACATTACTCTGTTTTTAATTAAAACAGTGACAGTATTTTATTTGTATTTATTTTTGTCCTGCTCCATCTTTAAATATTCTTCAAATATTTTATCTAAAAAATGATCCTACTCAATTCCTAAATCCTTTCTCTTTATTTTTAAGAACTATTTTGCTACTCTCTATCTGTTTTTCTAGTCTCTTTATTATTCTCTAAGACTCTCCTTGATAAACTGATCCAACTATCTTTATATCGTTGGAATGCCGGTTTTGTTATAAAAATACATCACCCAAGGAAGCATTTAAGGATATATGGTTTAGTAAAGGTCCTTCGCATGATACCATTTATACTCATTGATTCCTATGAACTTTCTTATGTCTTCCTTCAAACCCGCGTAAACTTATTAGTTTTTTACCATGTCCACGATTGCCTCCATAAAGTTTTCGTTCATCCAAGATTTGAGTTTGAATATGTGCGATTTTGCTAACTCTCTGTTGATATTATTGTTTTTAAACATATCTTAAATTTTATATATTCCGTTATTACGGCCTGGTGACCCCCAAATAGACTTAATGTATTATTCTTTTTTCTGTTTTATGTTGGGATTGTTTTGTTATATCTTTTGAGGTGGCTATAATGGACCTTTTATTATGAGATTTTTTAATATCGTTTGAAGTAGCTATAATGGATCTTCTATTTTGGGATCGTTTTTTTATACAATTTGAAGTAGTTATGATAGACCTTTTAACTTGGGATTGTTTTTTAATATCGCTTGAAATAGCTATAATAGACCTTTTATTTTGGGATTGTTTTTTTATGTCGTTTGAAGTAGCTATAATAGACCTTTTATATTGTGATTGTTTTTTAATACCGTTTGAAGTAGCTATAGTAGACCTTTTATTTTGGGATTTATTTTTTATATCGGTTGACATAGCTATAAGACACCTTCTCTTATACTTTAATCGTATTAGTTTTTCGAATTTTCAACATTTGAACTCTTTGACATGGACGATCCTGAAGCAGACAATTGACTCGTCTCCACTTAAATTTGTTGACATGCTTGTTTTTGTCCTATTTATTCATCTGTTTATAGTTAATCATCAAATTTGGATAATTAGCCACTGTTATATAGGACTCTTTCTATTTCTGAACAAACATTAACACTGTCAGTATTTATTTATATTCCTGATTTTGGCTGATTTTATGTTCCGTTGTAGAGTTAGAGATAAAAGAATTAATTTTATTCCGTGTCAATCAGAGACTGCAAAAAAACATAAAATAGCTGCTTAATGCCTTTGAATCCTAAGATAATTTAAATTTAGATTCTTTCATTGAGGGTTATCTTGATGTCAACATTTTTCTGTTGTGAGTCAGCACTTTAGACATCTTCAAGTTAACCGTTTTTAAAGATTTTTTTAAGACTTTAAAATCTTTTCTGTTTTAGTGTTGAAATCTTTTCCTTTGCCTATGAAAACTCATGATGATCTTCTTTGAACCTTTAAATGTTCATGAACTTTAGTTGGCACCTGGTATGAGGATAGATTTTAATGATCTCTCTATTCTAACATTTTGGTGACTATATAATTTGTCCTTGTGCCTATACTTATTTCTCCATTTATTTTTGAGTCTCTGAATTGATCTTCAAAAAAATTAAAATGTTTGAGGAGAATTTTTGCATCTGCATATTAAATATCTTTAATCTCCTTTGCAGAGTTTTTATGTAATTATTGATTTTCTGGCGATTAATTTCTTGAAAATGATGCATCCTTAAAAGACACGCTTGGCAATTATCTTTCCACAATGATGTTAATTGTTAGCGGATATTCAAATCAGCTTCGAAAGAAGTATCTTCTTTAAATTTTAAGATTGAAATTAGTAGCACCTCAAACGGTAAAAGATATTAATTGTTGTTGCTATCTTTTTGGGGTGTTTCTTCTTATTAAATTTGAGGTGGATCTGAATCCAATCCATCATCTGGTTAAGGCGAATAGGAGGCCAGAGTGGATATCTGTTGAGACTTGCCATTTTTTTCTTCAAATAGTGACATTAAAATAAATTAAATTATAAACCATAGAATTATGCAAAAGCTCCTTTTGTTTTAAGTATACATTATGATTTAATTTCAGCCAACTCTTTCATTAAAAATAACATAAATTTCAAATAAGTAATTCCTTTAAAATAATATGGAGTTTTTTGTAATTTTATTAAAAGGCAATATAGCTTTGGTTAATAAGCTTTGTGACATCATCTCATAGAATAATCTATGTTTTAATTCAAAAATATTCACTTACAGTTTATTTTTGTTATTAAATTTATACTTATTAGTTTTCTAGACTTCTTGCATAGTTAATGAAAGTATAATGGAAGGATCATCTATATTTTATAAAAGTATTTAAAATAAATTGTTTGCCTACACTTGGTTTCCATTAAAGTAGAGGGAAAATAATCTCTATAATGATGACTTATCAATTAGTGCTAAAATACTTATTCTCAGTATCATTATGTGTTATTATAATGGAGAAATATTTTGATTGGCGTCAAGAAGCATTTCTGGGCCAAATTGTAAACATAATCGATGAATAATCCTTTCAAGCATTCATAGCCGATAATATTCTCAGTACCAGCTCTGATATAGTAAAACCTATAGCCACCATAAATAAGTCAATAATCCTCAACTACCCAAATCCCGTATATTTATTTCAATAGCCTATTTTAAGACTTGGACTTAGCGAGTAATCAAAAGACAAAAAATGCAAGATACGAATAATCACCAAAGATATGAAAGACCTAATTTTTAAAAAATTAGGATGTAGTGGAATAGAGATTGAGAGAAGAATAACCAAAACAAATAACCATTTTTAAATTTAGCTCTACCCCTAAACTATGGAATTCCTGTATATTAACAGTGACATCTTACAAAATTACGAACAAATTCATACAACTAAAATGTAAATTTTTTAAATAATGCTGTAAATAGGAAAAATTTTAGTGACCTTTTCAGAAACAGAAACCGTCTCAGATCTTAAAGTTAAAATTAAAAGAATTATTCAATAAATTATTCCTAAAATCGCAGATATGCGTATCTATTGCTTTGAAAACTGCCTATTTTAACTAATCAGTTTCAACAGATACCTTCAGTATTATCTTTTAAAAGAAGATGTCAAATACTCTGCTGATATCAGCCAACGCAAATTTTATTAAACCATTAATAATAGAACGAATGATAATTTTTTAGTTTAGTTTTTTCCAGGAAAAATACTGGCGGATCAATCTTCAAAATAGCTTCGATAAAATGGAATAAAAACCATCGTAGTAGAAGGTATTATTTCTAATAAATGGGTCTTTCCTTAACAGCCATTATTTTCAATCAGTAAAAATTGCCAATTTTGTTTAATGCGAAGCCATCTCTATAGACAATTCTCATGCCTGTAATGCAAAAACGTTCTAATGTTTTGTAGCCGAGTCTGTTAGTATCAGAGTTTGCTTAAGCATCCTTGCTAATCATCCAAAGATAAGATCATATCTCTCTACGGTCAATAGATAATGAAGGAAACAATATAAAATAAACTAAGAATAAACATTTCATAAAAAAAAATATAAGCAAAGAAAGTAAAGAATAAGATCAACAAAAGAGGAACAAATTTAAGAGTTAATAAAGATAAAAGGAAAAGAGATAATGAAGAAGTAAATCAAAAATTTAAAGTAATGAGTATGCTCAAACATGGAAGAGGAATAGTTAATTTGGGGAACACTTGCTATATGAATTCAGCAATACAAATTTTCGCAAGTACTGCTCTACCCCAGATATTACTGAAACAAAAGATTTTAAAAATTAATAAATTGACAGGAGCCTACATTTAACTCATAAATATTCTTTAGCAATAAAAATAGAAAGAATTTGCCCCTTTTGATGAGATGTAAAAATTTAAAACCGTCATTGATTGTAAAATGCCACATTTCTCAGGTTTTGATCAGCACGATGCTCATTAATTTATCACAGTTTTCCTTGATTAATTGCACAATTAACTAAAGACCAAACCAGCCTTTTAAAATGTTAGAGCCATTATACAATCAGTCAATGAACAAGTCTATTAAAAATCAGTAAAAGAGGAAGAACTGGGAGGACTCTAATGGATGAAATTTATCAAGAGTGGACAGTCGCCTTTGATTAATCTATTTTATGGACAAATGAAAAATTAAATCAAATGTCTTTACTGCCTGAATATATCAAGACAGTTCAATCCCTTTAACATTCTCTAACTATCCATTCCATCTTGCTCGCAATAGTTTAATGTCACCATCTACTATGAATTTTATCAATTTAGAGAAAAAACAACACTTATGACTGTTTCTTGTGGAAATATAAAACTTAGAGATTTTCTAAACAAAATTGCATAAAAAATAAAACCATCTGCTGGCGAAAATAAAAAACATTTAAGGTCTTTTTTGCTTGGATATGAATAAACATTTTAATAATATTAGGAATCAGTCAAAATTGGAGATTTGGTAGCCCTAATTGGCTCAGTCAACAAAAATTAACGGCAGCTATTTGTATTTTAACCTCCTCTTGAGTATAATGTGTATATAACTGCTAAATTTTTAAACCCATAAAGCAAATCGTTTACATTCAAACGTCCTCTATTTTTCAATAAATCTAAAAATGATATAACAAACTCAATGTTATACTAAGCTGTTACAGAATATTTAATACATTTAGCTCATCTTTATGATTAAACCAATTAACTATTTAAAATTCGAATGAAGGCTAAAGTTCAAAGTTATTTTAAACTACGCTTACAATGGTAAACCAAAATTGATTAAAATATAAAAAGGAGTTTCTATAATTAAGGAAAACTCATCTAAGTTAATAATAAAGTATCTCCAGAACTCAGTCATCATCATTGTGAACTTTGGATTGAATTACAAAAATTTACTTCTAGCAAAGATAGGACAGACACTGATTTGTACAAGTTAATAACTACCAAATTAAACAAATGCGTAAGATTTTAAAACTCAGAAAAGGACAAATTAAATCTTGATGACCAATATCTTTCATTGTAGGAGTGCATCTAGTAGTAATTTAGCAAAAAATAGCATCTTGATCTCGGAAATTAAGTGTTTTGTCCTTCTTGCAACCAGAAGAGATAAATTTAAAAAAGCACTTATCTCTATAAAATATCTCGGTATATGATTATTCATTTGAAACGCTTCAAGTCTGGCATGGACGGACTTGCCTATGAAAAGAATATTAATAAAATAGTCGCCCCTCTCATCCTTAATTTTTAGAATGTCTTAAAAAATCCAACACTTCCAGAAAAATATTATGAAGGTTTTGCTTCTTATTAAAGAAAAAAATATCATTTAGATAACTGGTAGCTCGATACATCTGAAAGTTACAAATATAAATTAAAAAGTGTCATTCTACATCAGGGAAACATTCAGCAAGGACATTATTTAACTTTAGCCGAGTCAGATGATGGAAGTTGGTGGAAGTACAATGATGAGGAAGTCAGCCAAATAGATATCCGCCAACAATTGAATTTATCAATAATCATGGAGAAAATTTACATTTTAATTTACGAAAGAATGAAGCCGTGATTTTATAACCAAATGAGGAAGAGTTAGATCTTATGATATTATACTTATATTGAAGAGGGGAAGCCAATTGGTAGCTGTTATTGATATTTTTGGGGGATGTCCAGTAGTATAATAGTAGGATAATAATAGAATAATAAGATTAATCAAATCTATCATCAGCCTATTCATTTTGGGACGAATTGTTTGTTTCTCCAAATCGTGTTAATTCGTACTCCTGCGCCTGAAATCACTTGATATACGGGACAGATGCACTCAGTCTTCTCTTTCAGCTTCTGTAACTGCTCATCAGAAGTGTTAGTCTCGATATCAGCCTCTAAAGTGATATCACTGATTTTGTTGCTCTTCCCACTTAAGTTCAGCATTGAATCAAAGTCATAATTGCTCTATATCCTTGAGAAAGAGATGTTTCCTACTTTTACGTGTCCCTTAGAAGCTAGACTTCTCAGGGTTTGGATCTGGCAAGCAGCTAAGGATGAGATAAATGTTTCTAAAGGTTCTTAAATTTAATGAGTTTTGTTCATCTGGTGGGGATATGTGACTTTGAGGCCTGTTGTATAGGAAACAGCTGTAGTTTTGAGTGTTTTGATCTGGCTGAACAGATAATTCGGATATAGGATTTTCTTAATCATGGAATATAGTATTATGATATCATACCTACGATAGTGTAAATATATCATACTAAATTATACTATTTTTAAATTTATTACTTACTTTCTCCAATAATTAAATTTGCCCTTTTTACCACCATATTCCACTTCGTTAAGTTTGAATAATATTTTTTATTGGTATTTTGATTAAATTTTATAAAAGTCGATCATGTCTTTGCTGAGTTCTTTTCGCAGTCAGCACAATCCTCACAAAAACGAGGTTATTCGCAATTATAACATGAAGAAAACTGAGTTCTCTCAGAGAATCAAAACATTACAAGATATCGTTGAAATTAACTACCCCGATGGCGGGGTTTACATTGGGCAGATAAATGCTGGCAAGATGAAAGATGGAAAAGGAATTTATACTTATGCAGACGGAGATATATATTTTGGCGGATGGAAGGATGAGAATTTTAGCGGGCAGGGAGTCTATATCTTTGCTAATGGATAAATATTTGATGGATTGCTTTTGAATGGGGTTAAATAAGGTAAAGGAGTTTATTTCTATGATAATGGCGCTGCTTATTATGATGGCACATGGAAAAACAACTAAAAGCATGGCTCTGGCTCATACTACAGCGAATAAGAGTTCTATGAAGGTGGTTGGGAACATAACTCCAGAACGGGCAGTGGATATCATGTTAACAAGCTTACCAATGAAACTTATGTGGGTTCTTTTGACCATAGTCATAAGAATGGCAGTGGTAGACTTATTTTTGGAGACGGTAGTGTTTATTCAGGTCATTTTTATGGTGATTTACCCCATGGTTAGGGAAATTTTGAATATGCTAATAAAGATAAATTCATTGGCCAGTTCAAGGAAGGAAAAAAATAGGGAAGAGGAACTTACTATTTTAGCGAAGGCACTGTCTTTGATGGGCTTTGGCAGAATGATGAAAAAGTTGAAGGCACTCTGACCCTATTTAATGGAGACGTTTTTCATGGATCTTTTAGGCATAATCTAAGATATGAGGGCATTTACAACTATAAAAATGGAGATATTTATTAAGGTCTTTGGTCGGATGATGTCAAGAATGGAAATGGAAAGCTCATTCTGGAAAATGGATAGTCTTATGAGGGCCAGTTTGTGGATGGTCAAAAGCATGGGAATGGCACCTATAAATGGTCAACAGGAGATGTTTTTCATGGAAATTTTATCCAGGACAAACGGGAAGGCTTAGGAATTTATTAATGGTCTGAAGGAGGTTACTATAAAGGAGAATGGAAAGCTGATAGGATGAATGGCTTCGGAAGATTGATAAAAGACGGTATTGACATTGCTGGTGAATTTTTCGCAGACCATTTCACTCGTCCAATCTAATAAAAAGATGTAAAAGATAAATAGCTCTGTCGATACATCTTTTATACTGAGTGATTCACTCATAACTTAAATTGTTATTTTATTATGGCAGAATATAAAGGTAAAGCTGGAAAAAGATGACTTATAACTGATATAAGCATTAAAGCATTGCAATAAATATACCTAAGATTGTTTTGATAATTAATTTTACGAAATTGGTATAAATGTTTTGACTGCTCAAAATGTTCATTGAACATCATGACGTATCCAGAATAACAATGAGGAGCTATAGCATTAGTTTATCACAGACAAAAAAAAATGATGTTTTGAATAATTTTAATATGTTTGTATTTTTACTTAATTGATTATTGTTAGATTAGAGTTTTCGTTAATTAGAATAAATATAAATTATTAATGCAAGTTTAAAACTAACAAATTATTATTATTTATCAAACTGGGACTGAACAGGCATCGATTAACTCTAAGAGTCGAGTCCATTGCCATTACCTTCCTCCTCTCACTCCTCTTCTATTGCGACTCAGATGAGATTTCAAAACAAGTGATTGACTCAGCAGATTGTTATCGGGGTTTATATTTTATTTATGAGGAATAGATGTCTTGGGAGCAGTTGTTGTTAAACTAAAATGTTTTAGTAGCATTATACTCAATTCTTTATCATTGCGACGCTTTTGTTTTGATTTAACTATTGGCTTTATAGTCTCAGGAGTTAATACTTGATTTTCATTGATGCTTTAATCGTTTTTTAATAACTGTGAAAAAGATAGAAGCTCTTGTTCAAGCTATGCCAACTACCACAAAGGTTTATATTATTTTTTGTGCCTCTATATATCCTATTAGGTAAGTCCTTGATTAGCAAGACAATGGTAGTATTCTCCCATAGGCGTATTACCACTGTAATAGTAGAATAGACCTATCTTTTCAAGAATTTCAAGTTAAATTTCTGGTTAGTTCAGGTGAATGCTAATGTTGAGAGCCGTTTTTAGGCAACGAAGTCCTCTCTCCAGTTTAGAACAGCTACGAAATATGTCTGATTCCGATACCAAGCAATATGTTGCAAAAATCATGAGTTATATCCTCCGTGAATAGAATTCAGCTTTCCTAAAATGATAAAGAGCTTATTCCCATTTTTCTTATTTCAACCTAACTTCAGCTTCCAAAGAGTGTGTTAGTATTCCAATTACTGGATCTAAGAAGATTATGCCCTTCTTTTTAAATTCTTCAAGCATCAAAAGAACTTAAGAAAATGTTGCTTCTTTAATTTTCTTCAAATTACTTATTTCTGATTGAAATTCTTCTGTTTTAAGATCTTAATAGTTGAATAAGTATTTCTCAATTTCTTTAAATGCCCAAAACACAAGCCCTTTTGATTGGGGAGATAGAATTGGTGGAAGGGTTTTATGTTGAATCAGGTGAAGCTGAGGCAGCTCCTCGTTTTTATCGACTTTAGTTACTGCTTGATTCGACATGGCTGTGGGTTTCGACAATCTGAATGACGAATTATTATTGGCAGTAACTTTGCTGAGACATAAAAAAGGATTGTTTTTTTTAAGTTGGCTTTTTCTCTGCTCATGAAAAAGGGAACCTTTTTTGATCTATTTATTTTTATTATTGAAGGAATTAAACTTCATTTTGCTGGTCTAATTGATAATCCACGGTAGTTAAATCCATTACGACATCGAAGAAATTATAATTTAGAATATTATAGTAATTATGACAGAAATTCTTTGTATATTCCTTGTATTTTCTCCTTTCCCTCTCCATCAAAACCATTATTACGAAGAAATCAGTCTTGATAATAACATAAATCTCATAAATAAGATTTATAAATGTTTAAAGCTTAGTGAAAATATTTTGCCAACTAAATTAATAAAGAAATAGAAGAAATGATTTCTTCTAAAAGAAACTTTAAATGAATGACAATTAGTTCACTTCACAAAATGTAATTGAGGTTTATGGCAGCGGATTCAATTTAAACTTTAAAATATTAATCACAACGTTTTTTCATTAAAAATATCAAGAGTAATTGCATTAGAAGCTTTCTGATTATGGTGTGAGAAGATTAATAAACCATAAATAAAAGATCCAAATCATATAATTTTATCATTTCAGCATAATGTACAGTCAGAACATGAGCGATTCCCGCTACTACCAGGACCAAGTGGCCAAAATAGAGAATGGCGGTCTATTTAGTCGAGAACGCTGCACAGAATTAACAAAGTAATTTTTATTTCACTTTAGACAGTTGTTCGAGATGTACGATGATAACAAGGACAACGTTCTATAAACAATTACAGCTGGAAAAATGTTGATGGATTTGTATCGATCAATGAATAAGGAATTCCACCCTACTGCAACTGACATTGCCTCTTATCAACGTATTTTTGATCGAGATAACAAGGGAAAAATCACCTTTGAAGACATGGAGCGATTTGCAGTTAAATACTATTGCAACGAGGACTGATTCATCATATCATAGCATAGCTCAAATAAAATATTTTTGCCTACAATCTTATTCGATAGGAGTTTATTTAACAAAACAATCATTCCTAGCTCATGAAAATGTAGAAATGTAAAAATTAAATCAGTATTACTGCCAAACTATATGACCAATTTTGATTTACGAATCATTATGATTTAAATACCAACCTATGTTTTTTAATTGTGATGGCTCAAAGATTGGCCAAATTAAGAGAAGTTATGGATTTGTATAAACTCGGAGCATACTTACTGCCTCGCACTGATGAACACCAAAGCTAATATTTAGTGGAGAGAGATTAAAAAGTTCAATTTTTAAGTGGATTTACAGGATCAAATGCAACTACAGTGGTGTCACAGAGCGAGGCTTTGTTGTGGACTGATGGTAGATATTTACTCCAAGCCCAAAATTAACTCTTTCCGGGATGGACTCTCATGAAAAGTATGGAAGGTGAGAAAAAATGGTATGAATATATGGCTTAAAAATACCCCAAAGATACTAAGATTGGATTTAATCCTAAATTGATCACTGCACGTATGTATCTCTGTATTAAGAAAGTGGGATCGATAGAATGAAATTTTTAAAATAAAAAGGACTTATTTTTGAACCAGTAAATCAGGATTTAATAGAGTTAATTTGGGAAAATAGACCTAGGGAAACGAAACCTCATATTTATAGTCATGAGGAGTGGGCAGGCAGATCAATCAAAGAGAAAGTGGGGTGGGTGAGATAAGCAATTAAAAATAAAAAGGGATCGTCCGCTATCTTCAATGATTTATCTGAAATTGCATGGATATTAAATCTAAGATCCAGTGAAATTCCTCATAACCCCTTCTTCAAATCAGTTCTAATCATAACTCTTGATGGTGGATCATTATATCTCCCAAAAAATCATCCATCTCTGAATGACTAAATTATAAAAAATCACCTGAGTCAATAAAATATTGTCATTGATAGCAGTGATCCAATTTTTCCTGATAAATCTCTTATCAAGATGCAATAACTCAATTATTCCATTTACAGTTGCCTTCAAAACAAGAATCCTATATAATGGGAAGGAATTGGATTATACAGAGCAGTTCGAAATGATAAATAAATAAATGGCTTCAAAAGATGTCACGTGGCTGATGGTGTTGCCATGATTAAATTTTGGAGTTGGCGATCACAACTGGATGAAGTCGATGAATTCGCAGCAGCAATGCATATGGATTGCCTTCGTTCACAACAATAATTCAATAAAGGTCTAAGTTTCGACACAATAAGTGGAGGTGGTCCAAATGCAGCAGTTATTCACTATCGTCCAACTCTCACCAAGAGCTCCAAAGTAACAAACAGAATGATTCACTTGGTTGATTCAGGAGGGCAATATTTAGATGGAACAACTGATTGTACTCGCGCTTTTCACTTTGGCACCCCTACTATATAGGAAAAAGATGCCTATACAAGAGTTTTACTTGGAAATTTGGATTTAGAGAGGTTACACTGGCCTGCAAACAAACTTACAGGAGCAGATATCGATATTTTGGCGAGAAGACATCTTTGGAAAAAAGGAAAAGATTATCTTCATGGTACTGGACATGGAGTTGGTCATTTTGGAGGAGTTCATTAAGGTCCTGTCGGTATTAGTCGCTTGAATAAGACAAATTTACAATCAGGTATGATTGTAACAAATGAGCCTGGTTACTATGAGACTGGCAAATATGGTATTAGAATAGAAAATATGCTCTTGGTTCGTGAAAATGAAGGATATAATTACTTCTAAAATCTTACTCTGTGTCCTTATGATAAAAATTTAATCGATGTCAGCTTGCTGAATACAGAAGATAAAGATCACATCAATCAATATCATCAAAGAGTATGGGCAGTACTTTCTCCCAAATTAAAAGACGACGGATCAACATTAGAATGGCTAGCAAATGCAACTTCTGCCTTGTGATTATGTTTGAAACTTTCTTTTTTGATTTTATGTAAAATACTGTGAATGAATCATGCAAACCGTCATTTAAAATATTTATATTATTCATCCTATATGTAAATTTTGGGTATGATGAGTCTATGATCTAATCAATAATATCCTCCAGCCTTTGTCTAGTAGCTGGTTTGATTCACCTTGCTGCCGCCAGTAGATACATAGGTGGTGTTGCCTCGCACACCACTTCCTCCAGTAACGTATCCTCCAGTAGCACCACGAACTCCGCTGCCGCTGGGAACATAGCTACCAGTTTGGTAGGTTGTTTCATAGTTTCCTGGATATGCAGTAGTAGTGGTATATCCTTGAGTGCCATAGGTCACAGGTTGGCTGACAACTTGAGTGGTTGTGTAAGTGGTAGGTTGTTGAGCATATCCTGTCTGGTAGGTGGTAGTAGCACCAACGCCGCTTCCTCCAGTTACGTAGGTACCTCCAACTCTGCTTCCGCTTTGAACGTAACCACCAGTTTGGTATACAACACCTCCCTCAACTTTTTGGGCAGTTCCTTGTTGCACAACTGTAGTGGTGCCTGTTTGTCCTTGAACGCCGACATACTCAGTTCTCACCTGAGTTTTAGCGGGGACGTAATTGTCTCTCTAAGGATAGTGAACAATTTGGGTCTCAACGGGGATGTATTGAACTCTCTCATAAACCTTCTCTACAGGTTCATCAACCATAACAGTTTCCTCAATTTCTCTTCTAATGTACTCCACTTGAGTTTCTACTGCATAATAATCAGTGATAGTTCGTTCAATGGGAATGCGTTCATTTCTAACAACTTCCTCATACTCAATCACCTCAGTTTCAACGGGCACCTGATAGATTTTTTAGACTTGCTCGTACTCCACATACTTCTTCTCAAAGGGGATGTATTCAATTCTGCTCTCAACGGGGATCTCCTCAGCCACAGCTTTTAAGCCTTGACCTCCTTGAACTTGGTAGGATTGACCGTATTGACCTCCAACATATTGGGCTCCGGTAGTATAAGCTCCTCCAGTGGTGTAAGTACCTCCAGTGGTGTAGGTAGCTCCAGTTGTCACGGGGCCGGTGTAAACCTGTTGGGTGGTGTAGTATCTGGGATCAGTAGTGTAGACGTTGCTAGTAGTAGAGCCAACTACGGGGGTATAGTTGGAAGTAGTGGCTAAATAAGAGGGGAATTACTGTTGTAGGCGACTGGAACAGGTTGACCGGTGTAAGTGCTGTTGGTGTAGGGAACGTTGTTTTCGACTACTCTGGACATGATATTTAAATTGTGTTGAAATAAATAAAATCCAATAAAATTAATAGGGACTTCTAACATATCTAACGAACTCCTATCTTTCTAATAACAGTATAAAATTGAAAAATATTGATCAATCAAGCCATCATCATAGCTTTCATTAACCTTGAGCGAATAACTTTCGTCCTTAAAATTTGAAATTATAGGAGTAAATCCGAAGTACAAAATCTATAAAAATTTGAAATAACTCAAATTCCCATCAGATAATTTGGATTATAATAGAGTGTTAATGGGTAAGTATGAGTTAAAAAAATCATTTTCTGTTATCAATCTTAAAGTAATTAGAGTCAATCTTTTTAATAACGTGAGTTTCGATTTTTTGGATTGGCGATCGCTGAAGGTAACTATTAATGAGTAACTATAACTCCTCTCTGTTACAATGGTGCTCTAGGAGATCAAGGCAACTGCGATCTGTGAGTGTTGACATTCTACAATCGGCTCCCTTCTCCAGCATAAATCTGATGATTTCATAGTTGAGTTGTTTTTGTGCCTTATTCATCTTTACCCTAAGACTACAGAAATAGTGTAACAAAGAATATCCGTTCTTTTTATCAATAATCCAATTCAAATCAGCCCCGTTCTTTATTAACATTTCCGCAATGAGAAAACATATCTTTTTGTTTTAAAAACTGGCAGGTTATTCCACTAATCGGAATAAGGTAACAGTTAATGGGATTTGATTCATCAGGTTCGGTTTATTGACTTCGGCCTGTGAAAGCAGCAATAATCGAACAATCTCGTAATTTCCACAAAGACAGGCTGTAATTAGCGGTGTTTGCAGATTATTTTATGTTTAGAGATCAACGTCCACTAACTTATTTTTTAGCAGCACCTTCATGATGTCCTTTAGACCTAACTTAAAGCAACCATACCATAGTAAGAGGCATAGATGAGTGGTGTCACTGAACTATCGATTTCTTCTAGTTCCTCGATATGCTCAGTGATATTAAGGTCAAAGTCATTTATACTGATATCACGAAACTGTTCGATGGACTGTGAGGTCAGTCGTTTGAAGAGCAGATATCGCTGAATAATATTTGTAGTACCTTCTCTTCGTCGCATGTTGTTGTTTTTTATGTTTTTTATATGTTTTTCTACTGTCTTGAACGCATGGGCACTATTCTATTATTATAATTCCTTCAACCACATCGATGGAATATTCATAAATACACCAAATAGACAGTTAGAAAATACTCACTTTGGTCTGTTCACTCAGTTAATTGTGTTCATAGTAGGTAAAAAAAATGAATCAGCGATATTTTATTTTATGGATCAGAACGGAGAAGACCAAGGCTTGTTATCACCGAAGGACTCCTTCGGTTTTAATTTTAATGCCACCTCTGCGAATTGTTCCTCGTGTAGTCCGACTTTAAACTTCTCAGGAATGTTTTTGTCCTCAAAACGATAAGGTTCATAATCTTTTCCGAATTAATGATACTCCAACTTTTCTTTCATAATTAGTCTTTGCTCAAGGAACTAGGAATCATCTTCGGAATAGGCAAAAGGATAGCTTCCCATATCATCAATGTAGTCATCGATATTTGCTCCATAATCCTCCCGATAATTACTTCCGTTTACCACTTCGCGGGTGGTTTTCTCAGTTTACTCGCTGTGCATAGCTGCGAGCTCATGCATTTCCTACAAATGCTCTTTCAAAACTTCGCGCTCTAACAAAGTGATGTTTCGTAAAAATTTGCCGGGGTTGCCAGCCCAAATCTCACCTTCTTTGATTTCCACATTGTCAGGGATCACTGCACCTGCCGCTACAAAGCCTCCTGAGTGCACAATTGCGTGTCGGACTGTGGCTCCCATCGAAACAAATGCTCGATTATGGAGAGTGGATCCTTGTAATATAACATTTGGACCTACAAAAACGTTGTCGCCGATTGTAGCGTTACGGGATATGTGAACTTTGTCTTGGATAATGGTGTTGCTGCCAATACGAATGGGAGTGGTGCCAATAATTGTGCTTCCGTACCACACAGAGGAATTGGTGCCAACTGTAACATCACCGAGGATGGTTGCATTCGGAGCCACAAAGGTTGTGTTTTAAAGTTAAGGCTCTTTTCCCTAATAGGCCAATCTCCTTAAACTTGGTGTGACCCGATCTTCACTTAGAGTATCTCCTTCCAGTCTATTACCCACCTAATACAGTTTCTTTCCTGCTATTCGGATCGCTGGTGCCAACATCTTCTCGCTGATGGTGCTGAGCAATTCATAAATAACAACTCTCATAGCTATGATATATTTATATGCGTAATGAATTAATTGGTAGCTAAGACCATTGAGATCACTATCATTTTTTGTATAAATCGAAGACCTATTTGGGTAGATCGTTGAAGTAAGGATGCAATAAGGCCTACTTAGCTGAAATTCGGAGGGCGGGGTTCGATTGGAGCATTTTCTATGGAGGGTAAAATATACCTACAGAAGGTCCAGACCATCCTTGTCTAATTTAGGCACTATTTTGGCTAAAGTTTAACCTTCATAATCATCGAACTATTCACCTTTCCAGTTTTTCCATTGAGGCAAATCTTCAACTCCGGGCCATGTTGCATTGCTTGGGGTCCCCACAACCTTGAATATCCTTTTGAGTTCATCTCCCTCTTTTTGACCTGGGAAGAGAGGTCTCATGTTAACCATTTCGGCGAATATGCATCCGACAGACCAAATATCGATTGAACTGGTGTATTTCTGTGATCCAAGCAGTACATCGGGAGGTCTATACCACAAAGTCACCACCTCATGTGTAAATCCCTTGACAGGTATTCCTGAAGCCCTGGCAAGTCCGAAATCTGCAATCTTAAGGACATTGTTGTTTGAAATTAGCAAATTCTGTGGTTTAAGATCGCGATGCAATATTTTCTTTTAATGGCAATGGCCAATTCCTCGAAGTAATTGATAAGTGAAGCTTTTAACTACAAGAGGATCCATTCCTTTTTCCTTGCTGAAGTTATTCATGTACTTCTTGAGGTCAAAATCTAGATATTCGAAGACCAGAATTAGCTTGCGGTTGGTGTGGATCACCTCCCGCAGATTCACGATGTTTACGTGGTTTAACTCTTTGAGGATGGAGATTTCTCTGATGGCAGTGGAAGGAATACCTTCTTCCTCACTCTCCAATCGAATCTTTTTCAAGGCAAAGATTTAATTTGTCTATTTGTCTAAGTTAGGCGGATGTACCTCTTGCTTTATAAACAACTCCGTAAGTTCCCTCCCCAAGTTTGTCCATTTTCTAATATTTTTCGGCTCGATTGGGTTTGTTCATGATATAATATTAATGAAATAACTTCTGTCGAATTTATATCCCTCGAGTATAAACTTCAACCAAACATTGATTAAATCTGAGGATATTTTTAAATAGAATAAAAAAGCATATATTGATAACTAAAATTACTTTATCAAAGTGTTATTTAGATATTTAAATAAGTTTCAATATATATTTAAAGAAAATAATATTGGTCGCCAAGAAATTAGCTGTGAAACATATAAGCGTTTATGCCTGCGGAGATCCTAAAAATAAAGACAAAATATATAAAACGGAAGGAAAGAGAAAGAAAAGATCATCCGATATGAAAATGCCATAGTTATTATTTGATTAAGCAAATTCAAACAATAATTCAATTGCTGATATGCTTTAAGAGGTAAAGCATCTAATAATTAATTCAGTTGATACATTTATGATTCCTTTTAAACAAGAATTAATATTATATTGAGTTGAGAATCTTGATTATAAATCGAAAAGTAATTCATATTATCTTTCTTCAGAATAGGCCATTCATATAGAATATAAAATGACTGTATGCCTAACAAATTATAACAAATTAGAAGATTATTAAATAAAATCGAGCACACCCAAATCTATCGTTTTGATAACATCTTTTTTAGTCCTATTTCTTCTTATTAATTCATTATATTTAAACCAAGATTTTATCCAACTATCAATCTTAGTTAGAATATAATTGTCGTAGTTTTAGTTTATTGGTCTTTCAATGTTTTACCATCTTTTGTTGTAACAAGGTAAATTTCGAAGATTCACCATTGAACTTATTCTTCTAACTTATTCTTCTATTTTAATATTTCTATGATTATCCGACATTATAGATGAATGTCTGCGATATTTCCATTGCCACAATCAAAAATGCTCATTTCTATCCTTGTATTTGGAATAAATAAGCTTGCCTCAAACAGTCAATTTCCTCAATACATTTATTATCATTATTGAAACATTGTTCTGCCAAAAATGACGATATAAATAAAAAAATTGTTTGAATCACGTCTCTGTTTAATCGATTATATTTTATTTATTCTTTTGTCGTTTATTTCTCTTTAAAACGTCCTCGATGGATGGATAGGTGGGTGCAAGTGAAGAGTCTTGCTTTGATTTGCGAGGATATTTTGACTGTCTTTTGTCTTTTCCTGGAATATGCGGTTGAATGCTAGCATTTTACATGCAGTTCCCCATTATCTTAGCTGATTTTTGGATAGAAGAAAAATATTTTTGATTAGTTAAACATACTTATATAGTATTCTTTTCAAAATAAAAGTTTACAGTTCAGCATTAAACTAATTAAATCATGATTAAACAACTTACAAATCAGAAATCTACATTAACTTCTCCCTCTAATACGATGTCATCTGGATCTTCCAATATATCCTTTTCATTTGAAACTGTTTGAATGCCAGGTAGTTAAGCCTACAAACCAAAGGTATCAAGCTCATTGTACTCTGCTAATTGCTTTTAAATATCGCTAGCTATGAACACATCCTTTTGATAAACTCTTTGTCCTTTGAAATCTAGAGCCAAGCGTTGGGTTCTAATATGAGGAGTCAAGAACATCCATCCGACAACAAGAACCATTCCAATGATCATCAATTTAGTCTTTCTTCCTTGATCTTGCTCAGACTGGTACTTAGATACTAAAAAGAACACAACTAATATGTGCCCATGTGTCAAGAAAAGGTTAAACCAATACTCCTATCCTACAAATTAAAACTCTTTAATTTCGATGTTATATTGCTTTTAGATAAGCAAGTCTTTGAAAGGTCTACGAAAACTGTCAGTAGCGTAGATAATCAGTCCTTCAACTTTGGTTCCATTTACAGGGATTTCTGGTACAGGTTGTTCAGGTTGATTCGGAGTGCCTGATGCTTCGGATGAAGAGAAGTTTAATTCTTGAAACAGAGAGATAAGGACGGCAATCACCAAAAATGTGTTGATGATTGACTTAATAAACTCAACGTAGTTGACTCTACTATCCATTAAATAATTATAAGTTTAGAATGAATGAATTTCACATAAATTAAAACTAAAAACTATAGTTCTTTGAGAATGGATTATACTCACTCAATACTGATTTGACAATGACTATATAAAGTACTCAACGAAAGAAGATACTAGATTGTTCAATTGGTGTAGTGGTTATCACGTCTGTCTAACACACAGACGGTCCCAGGTTCGATCCCTGGATTGAACATATTTTTATCATTAAAATTCAATTCCACGATTTATCTTTATAGTATATCAATAATTTTTATTCAGGTTTTGTAATTGGGAAGCATATTTAAAATTAATTGATAATGTTTCTAATTATGTTAGGAATTTATATATTCAACTATATTATTATGCTCTCATTTATGTTTATTATCTTTGCATTGTTTGGAGTAGATGTTCTTTTTATTACTTGATAAAAATTATATGTTAAAGTTTAACTATAATGGAGCACTT
>Ga0302186_10000831_pt1 | contig 26724 bp, 20 predicted proteins | sample II_Bog_E1_2_FD_198782 | JGI IMG/M metagenome (GOLD analysis project Ga0302186, IMG submission 198782) | Peat permafrost microbial communities from Stordalen Mire near Abisko, Sweden - II_Bog_E1_1 | ecosystem: Environmental > Terrestrial > Soil > Wetlands > Peat | place: Sweden: Abisko... | reverse complement strand
CAACCCCAACCCCAACCCCAACCCCAACCCCAACCCCGATTAAGGTTAGTATATAAATTTATGATTGGTCCATGAATAATTCTTATTTTATAAAATGCTCATAATTCTTGCAATTCATGAATATTAAATTTGATTTTATTCGAGTATAACCTGACACTGACATTTTAATAATAAAAAAACAGAATATCATACTTAATGTAAAGAACAAATGTAAAGAGTTAGATAGATGGAGAGTCCTCGGCAAATGACTCCCTGAACGATTTACTGCTTAAACAATTTTAAGAAATCTTCTCGAAACATCAACACCTACCAACTCATCAAGCTTTTTTGTTGTAAGCAGCGTAGCTGCATATTAATTACCTGCGCTTGCAAGATGAGGTATTTGTAATGTAATCAAGATTGAAAAATAAAAACAATAGTTGTGTAATTTGCAGGGAGTAGTAAGAATTCAATAGAGTTAAAATAATCCTTTGAGAACTAATAAAAAAAGTGAAACAAGCGATTTAAACGAGGCATAGCATAAAAAAAGACAGAGAAGAATAGCTGGTGAGATAGCCCGTCACTATGTCTGCACAGTAGATCACTGTAATAAATCATACGGTTCTTAGGGCTCTCTCAATCAACATCTGAAGTTAAAGCATTAAAATTATTATAGGCGCCATCTGCTAATGCTTAATATGAGTCAATCTAATAATAATTGATTTGAAATAACTATATATGGTCTTTGCTATTGAGTATGACAAAAGATTCATTTAAAGATTATTTAAGTCATTGTCCATTGATATTAAACTTTAGTATAACAGGTTTTTTGAGTTTTATTACGAAGAACTACCTTAATAATTCGAATAATTCTTGCAAAATTAATTTTATTGAAGCCATTGAATAATCTCAATAAGGATAGTGAAATCTTTGATTTTACAAATCAATGACTTATAAGCTATTTTGAATTTTGATTCATCATTTATTATTTATCAAATTTAACGATGGGCGACACCAAATCTAAGCCAGCGGACTAGGCCTCAGAAGAGATTGACATCCCAAAAATCAGTCATTAAAAATTTACAAATTGCCAAATAATCAAGGGAGAAAATGATGGGGATGTAATCAAGATAAAAGTGACCCTTCCTTCTGAAAAATAATTTTTAAACTGGAAATAACAACTTGGTAAAATTGAAAATTAGGAATTTCTTCTCATCCCCAAAAATCAGTAGTTTAAAAAGGAAGGGTTTTGCGGAACAGCTGGAACAGTCGAAGTATCTTGTTTGTAATTTAGATAACTTATTAAAATTATCCGTTTTTGTTGAGTGATTAAATTCAAAATAGGAGTACGCTGTAGGCAAAGTATTTTTAGGAAAACTAGTTGTGGTATCTTATTTATACACTTCTGAACGCTGCTAATTATTTCCATAAAAAGGGCAAGAAGATAGGGGACGTTAGACCTGGAAATATTTTCATTAGCGAAGATGGATCAGTCAAGACTGCATGCATTTATTCATGGCCAATGGAGAGAACAAACTACGAAAAAACAATTGAAAAAGAAAACACCTACCTAGGTAAATTTAATAATATTCAGCACCTTAAGAGCTGAGCGATTTAGGATATGGAAGGATAGAACCCCTTTCAGATTTTGAACTAGCTGAAACTTTTTCCATTGGATTAGCTGTCTTGGATGCAGCTACTCTTACCGATTCGAGGGATCTTTATACAAGTCAGCATTCCTTTGACTATCAAGGTTTAGCTGCGGCACTCCATATCTTGAATGAAAAAGATTATAGTAAAGTATTGAAACTTTTGATAACCAATATGTGCGAAGCCAACGCTGAAAAAAGAACTAAGGCTGTTGCACTTTATGAATGGCTCACCCCTTATGATGATGCCATCAACAACTTCTAGGAGTTTGTACCTGAAACAATGCCATAAAAATTCAATACTGAAAGTCAAGCAGTTCCAGTTCCTCCAGTACAAATGCAAATTCCGATAACCAACTCTACTACTTACTATAATTCAGCTCCAATGAATGTAGTATATAAACAGCCAACTCTTGTATTTCAACAACCTCCATCAATATTGACCAAACTTCCCTATCCCTCTATAAATTTTACAAAAATTCCCCCTGGATCATACATAAAACCTCTTAACCAAGAATTCCCGGTATCAACTCCTGTTCCACCCTCTTTGCTATCAAATTACATGTCAAATCCTCAGCCTCCCCTACCTCCCCTCCTGACAACAGCGGAGAGTACCTACGTTCCCTACAGCAGTAAATTTTCGCTTGATAAAATCGACCAACAATTGTAACAATCAAGGAAGCTGTTCCCAACATCATCAAATTGATATTTATTGTCAAATCTAAATTTAAAATATGGACAACGAGGACAATAATTATACAGCTACGAACTAAACCTACAAAATATGGAAGAAGCATTCACCCTTCCTCTATAATATATTACAAGTCTATGAACTACAATCCTGCTCACAAACTGTTGATTGGTTTAATGACTACTACATTGATAATGATTGGAAAATATGCAGCTTACTTATTGGCAGTAACTCACTTTACCAGAACTCTCTTCAAGTCGTCAGCATAGCATTACCAACTGATGATTCAGTTACTGATTACTCAATTTATCGTGAAGAAAAGCCATAGATGAGTGTAGGAAGCAACGGATTTATTGGTACAATGGGGCTTCAGCAACTAAAGTGCAGAACGACCATCCCTCAAGCCAGTTAAATCATGAAGGCGAGGATCAATCATCACGATTAAAATTTAGTGGCTGTTAAAACAGGCGGAGGGGACGCAGAATTAATTGTATATGATCTGCGAAATAAATAGGATTAACTAGAAACTAACTGTATTAAACTGATGGGGCATACAGATGAAGGGATGGCATTAAGCTGGAGCCCTCATTCATCGAATAGATTACTCTCAGGATCTTATGACAAAGTTATCAACTTGTATGATATCAACGCTTACCAGGCTAGTCAGCTCAGCTTTAAGTGCAGTGATAGAGTTTAAGATGTTAAGTGGTCGAATTTTGAGTCTAATATCTTCTGTTCTGCTCATCAGGATTAAAAGATTCATTTGTATTTAAAGTATAAAATAGATGGGATCTCAGATAAGGAGAAGGGAAGCCTTTTATTTCCAGGAAGGCACACACAGGTGAAGTGTATAGCGTTGATTTTAGTAAGACCAACTAATTTTTACTGCTTTCAGGAGGAGAGGATGGAGATGTTTGTTTGTGGGATATAAGAAATATTAGCAAAAAAGTAGATTAATCATAACTAAGTTACATACCTTTGTCGGCCACAACAATGAAGTAAACGTGGTGAGCTGGAGCCCCACTAACTCTCTTCAATTTGCGAGTGGTGGCAGTGACAATAGAATAGTCGTATGGGACATTGAAAAATTAAATGATAATACTCAAGATAAAAATGGTAATGAAATCATCGTAATTCATGCTAACTTAGTTTATTCATGGTGGACATCGTTCTAAGGTGACTGACTTGAATTGGGGCCGATAAAAGGACGTTATTGCTTCTTGTGAGTAAAGCAATATGCTTCAAGTATGGAAAATGAATGAGCGTATTCAATCTGATGTGTGAAATGTAAAATATATGATTATTATTAAAATGAGCCTCATAATTTGTTAGGACGATTGATCGGCGGAAAGCAGGTTGATTTAGCGTTAAAAAAGGTTATGTTTAAGACTTACTGCTCGTGAGGAATGTCAAACATGCTCACACAATTTATTTTTATTGAGTTTCCGCCAATTTTCTTCTCGTTTGATATATCAAATTCATTCTTTTAACCACAGTTTTTCTCAGGATCAGCAATCAGTTGAGGTTATCTATACTTGGATGTGATCTATTTTCGCGGTGACATTTTGAGGTTGCGAGCTTTTGCGGAAGAAATAATTATATCTGTGAGCTGCTCGTCATGGGTTGAGGGGAAAAGTTATAAGAATTAGTTCGTGCCTGGCTTTACTGCTGTTGTCAATTTACGTGCAGATTCAATCACAAATACATCTCTTTTAGGCTCGTCTCGAGTTTCAAATTTTCTGTAGGAAAATTTGTTTCCAATGTTTAAATTTAGTCCATTTTGTGCTTATTTCTCCTCAAAGAATCCAAAAAAAGAAGTTTTTTACGGAGTATAGTGCAGTCTTTCGGACTCAGCCTTCCTAAATGAGTTCCCAGATTAGATTGTTTAATGAGGAAGAGGTTGTTTGTTGGAAGGAAGACGCTTATTTGGTGATTATTTTTTGGCAAAAAAGTCAACTGGTAATTTGCTTTTATTGATTTTGATGAGGTTTGTTCTGTTTTTAGGTTCACTAAAGCGATGATTATTTTATAAAAGACGTCTATTACGTTATACTCCATAGTCGAGGTCTGAAAACAGTTTACGAGAAAGCTTGTTCTAGCGAAAATTACCGTCGTTGCGGTCCATTAATTGTAAAATTATTTTATTATTGGAACCAATTATTATTGTTTAAACTCAATAAATTTTGTCCCAGACGCTGTGTTGAAGTTTATAGTGTAAACAAAATTCACTTTAACCGTTCAATTTACAAATAAAAATGTTAATAATGTTGGAAAGCGTCCATTGACTATTTTCATTGATTTTATTTATCATATAATAGCGCATAGTGATTATAATTTGTTAAATACACTTACATTTATGAGAGAAACAATAATGAAAACCGAAATATATCACAACATACAAATATTTGGGATCTTCGTTAATTATTCTAAAGCCCATAATTTATCTTTTGGGTTTTTAGATTAACTAAAATATTAACTTTTTGAAGCATCTCAAAAAGATTTGATTCTTTTTTCATTAATAGCAAAACTCCTTCTTTAATTAATATCATACTTAGAATCTAATAGCAAAGTTCATTCTTAATGGCAGAAATATTTAAAATTTATACATTTGAATGTCACGATTTGTAGATGAAGAAGACAGCGGTATTTCTGGTCTAAGTCAGGCTAATTCGAAGATTCGATTGTCGAGTTGAACCCTGTAAGGTTTACATAAAAAATTGTAACCTCACCTGCCGCTCAAACTACTCGTGATCAAGTTCTTATCAAATCATATAGACTAACTTGGGAATATACGATAGCATCAAACTATCTTCTTTGATCAACAGCAAATAAGGAAGTCTTTTAGAATTTGTCACACTGAATCTTACTTCAAAAAATACTTTTGTCACAAAAGAAGCGACTGAACTATTGAATCAATATTCAACCAATGAGATAGCATTTGTAATGGTGATGGGTAATTATCAAGGAGGAAAAAGCTTTTTCTGTGATAAAATATTAAACCTGGCCGAGGTCAAGGGTAATCATGTAAAATATCAATCATTTAGTTTTGCAGAAACACGAATCCGGGTCTTCATATTTGGTCAACTCCTTTCTAAAAAGATAATCTAAAGATTTTTCTGATGTAAATCAGTGGATGCAGCATAAATTCCCCATAGTTTCGGATACTATCAACTTATACATTAATGATAGGCTCTGTTTTTGTCTTAATAGATGACCTAAATAGGATTGGAATTTCAGCTATTTACGAAGCAGATGTTGCTTTCAGTGATATAATTGACCAGATAGTTCCAAGTCATCTTGAGAAGGAACATTAAATCAGTAAAAATCGTACAATTTTTATGCCAAATATTATTTATAATTTAAAGAGAACTAACTAAAAGCGGAACAACGACAATTTAACAGTTCTTTCGCTTCATGTTGATGAACTTCTACCTGATGCGCTCTAAAAAGGTTATCAAGGCTCGACATAGGATCTTAAACATTTATCTTTTATGGATAAAAATTGCATAAGTTAGTAATACATTCGTCGCACTTCATCTATCTTCAAATAAATTTATGAAAAAATTAGTGAAAAAAGATATAACTAACTCATTCTCAACGGAAACATCATTCTAAAAATTATAAAACATATCTAGACCTATCTCAATAATAAATATGAAATCAACATCTAAAGATTATACGAGCAGGTCATTGAAGATCTCTATCTATCAGCATTCAATTATTGCATACTGAGCTATCATCAATAAATGGAAAAGTAATTTTAAAGCGAATAGCCGAAGTCTTTAGCTGACCTTTTAAGCATCTTTGAAATTAAGAGTGAGAGTATCATCAATAAATTCAATTAGTTTACGTTAGATTCAAAACTGCATCAGAAATATTAATAAAAACTGTTAAATCACATAACTGAGAAGGAAATAATGATAATGGGCATTAATGAGAAGAAAACAGAAATCGAATTGGATAAATCTGCAGATCAAGTTGATATTTCCAATTATGCAAGTTTCAAATAGTTTGTAGATAAAATAAATCGATAAAAAAAAGAACTTACCCATGGAAAAGCTAAAGTAGTTGGAAAGGTCGCTAACAACCTCTTCCATCAATTGAAGACCAATAACAATGTTGATTTCTTGGCTATGAAATAAATCGAAAAGCTAAAAAAGACCATCTCAGATGGCAACAAAGAGTATGATCTTGTTAAAAAATAAGGATTAGAAAAATCAAAGTTGAGGAGTCAAATAAATGAAAAAAATTAGACTTATAGAAAAAAATAAAGGGAGGTGGATGAGAGAATTAGAAAAGTTAAAAATTAAAGTTCCCAGATAAAGTCTTCGTCCACTATTCCTAGCGATTGGGGAGAAAGGATACTTTCCTTATAAGGAACATATAACATGAATGTGAAAAAGATTTAATAATTGAAGCAAAATCCATCGAAAAAGAAAAACCCATAAGTTGCATCAAGGGAAAATAGGTTGACCTAACTCATAAAAAGAATAGAAGTTCAATAGAACTTACTTAGCCATCTTACTGAATCAAAGCCAGTTACGGCTCAAGATACATCAACTCTGCCAAAAGCATAAAAGAAAAAACCAACAATTAAAGATAAAAAGCCAACAGTGTGAGTAAATTAAATGATTTTTATATGAGGCTGTTATCTATCAATATCCCAAGGCTACCATAATAGTGTCTGCAATTTTCGTTTTATATTAATTGAAGAGAGTGTTGTCAACATTAGGATGCCCTCTGTTACTTATAACGACAAATGTAATCTTTTTGTCTTTGTCAGCCCATGCCATCGCTCCTGTGGAACCATCATGCCCAAAGCAGTTATTCATTTTTGAGCTCGGACAAACAGTATCAAAACCATAAGCTCTTGTATTTTCATAGGGCAATCCTCCAATTTTGGAAGTAAACTCAGTAACAATTACTTATGGAAGAATTCGACTTCCTTCATTAGGCAGTTTACCCTTGGAAAGCATTATCCTCATAAATCTTATTAAATCGTCAACAGTTGCAAACAATCCCGAATGACCAGCCACACCTCCGAAAAGTTCTGCTAATTTTTAATGAGTATATCCTCTAATGATTCGTTTTTTGCCATCTATATATACAATTATTAACTTATATCATATTCGGTAGGAGCAACTGTGTACCAGGTTGATTGGGAAGGACTGAAGACTGAGTTTTTAAAATTGGCAAAAACTTTATTTTGTTCGAAATAATTATTTAATGTCTTCTTTGAAGCAGTTGCAATTATTTCACCCAAGATAATAAAGCCTAGGTTAGAGTAAGAGTATTTTGTTCCAACAGGAAACTCAGGTTTAACAAAAGTAATATACTAAAGGACTTATTTAGCTGTGTCCGGAAGGGGTCCAGGATAATTAAATGGTAATCCTGAATTATGTAGAAGTAAATCGGCAATGGTAGTATTTCCTTTTTTGCTGGTATCATAATTTGGTACCCATTTACTAACCAAATCATTCAATTTAAGTGTGCTACTGCTGACTAGACTCATTATGCAAAAAGTAGTGGCCATCACCTTGGTGATTTCGTCAATATCATACAGAGTGTTGTCAGCTACTTCCAAATCATGCAATTGATAACTATAAGTGAGATATCCGAAATTTTTGCGATATATGATTTGAGTTTAGTTGGCAACAACTATGGTTGCTCCTGGAAATGCCCTCGCAATAATGGCTTCATTGAAAAGGTCGTTGACCTTGGTCCAATCAGGGATAGCCGCCACTGAGATAATCAAAATGGCAATTATCATTTTCGTCAACATTTTTAATATTATAATCCTACAAATCATATATCATTGGCCAAGGAACGAACTAATGATTAATAAAATAATTTTTCTTATTTGATGAATTTTAAAATGTAGCTTCATATGAAGCGGTTTGATGAATTGGTGGGATACGCTCAATTTATTCTGCTGCTTTTGGCTTTTCCTTATAAAAAAGGACAGTCCGCATTCAGAGTAAGTGAGGATAGGGTTAATAAATGGTTAATAGATTGTAAGCCTCCTTGTGTTGAGATTGTATAACTATAACTTCTGGAAAGATCAACTAAGGTGCCTCTCTCCCAAAGGGGTCGTCGATTAGCACCAAAGAAGACCACACAGCTAAGTGTGATAGTTTCTATCCTTGCCAGGAGGACTTTCCCCGAGTATGGCGGCAAATGCCGTAGGTTCAACTCGATAACAAATCAATCTATTAACAATCTCAAATTTAATTTTGCACAATTTATAATTTTCATTGTTGAAATGCCCAAATATACAATGAATGAGACCATAATTTTAGGATTAAGGAATATTTAAATTAAGAAGACATTGGATTAATCAAAGTATTCATTCAATTTGCATTAAGAGTTTATCTGCCTACAGTTTTTCTCTCTATTATTGGAAAGGAGGTATGGTGAAATACTTCAGGTGTCCTCTGTTCCAATCCTCCACTATAAGTTTGGCGCCTTGTTTCATCTAAGGAACTCCTCCTTTGCCCAGTTTTCCATGAGCTCTACAAATTTTAGCTAAAAAATCAACAATAGTTGTATAGGGTTCAATTTTATAGAATTCCTCCAATTATTTTTTGGGAATTCTTTCCATGATAGCTTGTACAACCTCTTCCAAATCTTCTCCATATTTTGCAGTATTTTGCAAAATGAGCTGATTTCGCGTTAAATCCTTTTCAAAAATGACTCCAGGACAATCCAATAGTTTAACCTGACTGTCCAATTTTACTTATTGCAAAGCTTTGGTGCATCCAGGAATGCTAGAAACGTCACAAGCTTTATTCCTCTTCAAACTGTTAATAACACTACTCTTTCCCACATTTGGATATCCAATTAATCCAACAGTAACAGCTCTGTTTGACCCCTCAACTTTCGAAAGCTGCTTTATTAATTGTATTAAATGATCAGTTCCGATGGACTTGGTGGAGTGAATAAGCGTATCTGCCATTTCGCTGCTATCAGCAATTGATTTTTTGAAAAGATTAAAAGATGAAAGATGGCTATTTTGAGTTTGCATATTTGCCTTGAACATGACTACAGGAAACTCTCTTCTTAAATAAGTTTGCCAAGCATAAGCATTCTCCATTGGAACAAGATCAATTTTGTTGAGAATCAAAATAATCTTTTTGTCCTGCATTGACAAAATTTTCCTTTCAATACTCTTACATCTGCAAGAAACAGGGTCTCTTGCGTCAAGTACTTCTAAAATTATATCGCAGGCCTCGATAATCTTCTTCATTTCTTTCCAATACTTTCCTGATTATTGAAAGTTCTTGAATTTTTAGATATCGTAACCATCTTCTTCGATTTAAAGTTCTTCTTAAAAAGATCGGTCTTCCATGATTTCTGCGATATTCGGTGCTTTTTCTTTTTATAGGTTTTCAATGGTCTTATTTCTATTGGTTTCTTTGCTTTTAAGTGATTGGATCATTCTATTCTTGAAATGTGATAGATCAGGAGGCTTGCTCAAGTCATTTTTGGTGACTAAATAATCTAATGGTTTACATTTTTTGGCATTTCCTTGAGACTTTTGTATCTTGAATTATTTTCTATTTTTGCGAATCTACAGCAGCTTTTTCATGCTTTATTGCTTACCCATCAACAATCAATTATTATTAATTTTATAACATTACTAAAACAACAGTCATGGATAATGATGATTTTATGTTCAATATTGCCAGACCTATCAAGAAAAATGTAGAACACAGTCAAGAGGTTAAGCCAGAGAACAAAAGACTCAAATATACTTTCAAGTTTAAAAAATAACGGGCTCAGAACAGAAGAACAAGATCGTCAGAGTTTGTATATAATTTGCTCCCCACTCCCAATCAATAACCTTAAAAACCAAAAAAAGAGGAACATAATTTGCCATTAATAGAGGAATAGAAATAATCTATAAAAAGACCTCGAAATTTCGAGAAAGAAGATCAGGTATAGTCAATAAATAACTTTAAAGGCTAAAAACGACAAAAAATAGAGCATGATTTCAAAGATAGGCGTGAAAGATACAATCGATATGATCGATACGATCGTAATGAAAGTCAGCTAAAGGTGTAAACTTTAGATGCTATTAACGTGAAAATCACAACTCCTGATGAGATAAAGCCTGAAGTTGTCAAGATTTAAAACAAAATCGACATCAATTCTTTATAAGAGTTTAATCTCCACTCTCTCCTGAAGGACTCATTAATTAAAAATTCTATAACCAAGTTGACCAATATTCAAATCAGCTGTTACAAATCCATTTTCAATAAAAAAGATGTTATAGCCAAGGCAGCAACGGGAAGTGGAAAAACTCTTGCCTACTTAATTCCATTAATCAACCAATATTTAGAAAATAAAACCATTACTGAGAGATAGTGCGGCACTGTTATGCTAATCATTTGTCCCAGTCGAGAACTATGCGTGCAAGGTCAAAAATAAGCGCTAAGATGTTTTAAAAAGTGTCCTTTCATTGTGCCTGGAAGTCTCATTGGAGGATAACAGACTAACCATGAGAAAAATCGACTAAGGAAAGGAGTAAATATTCTTTTCTCGACACCGGGAAGACTTCTCTATCATCTACAAAATACTCAATCCTTTAAAATTTCAAATTTAAAGACAATTGTTTTCGAAGAAGCCGATAGAACTTTAGACATGGGATTTCATAAAACCATCACTGATGTTTTAGAAATTCTCTCTAAAAAATTAGATATAACATACACTCAAAAAATATTAGTTTCTGCTCATTTTAATGAAAAAGTGGAGGGTTTAATATAAAATTTGAACATGGATAATCCTCGATACATTGGATTTGAGGATGAGAAAGACGTAAATAGTGGTAATGTAAACTAAGACAATGATCACGCCAATTTAAACGTAAAAGAAATAAATATTTCAAAAAATTTGAAACAACAATACATATTAATGACAGAAGAGGAAAGAATACCTATCATGATCTCTTATTTAAGATTGGTAAAAGATTCAAAAGTAATGATTTTCGTGAACACCATCGATTAAGTTGAATATCTCGATTTTATACTCAACAACATGAACTTTAGAGACTCCAATGGAAACTTCACTCAAGAAAAGGTTTAGAATAGACAAGTATATAAGATTCATGGAGACTTGGATCAAAAGTACAGAACTAATACTTACTTAGAATTTAGAGCGCCATTTTGATTAGTACTTAAGTTGCGAGTAGAGGATTAGATTTTCCTGACCTAAACCATATCATCTTGTTTGATGTTCCGCCTACCCTAACAGATTACGGAAATAGAGTTGGAAGATCAGGTCGTTTCAATAGTTCTGGCGTATCTCTCCTCATGCTGCATTATCAAGAATCAGATTATGCAGAACAAATAAGATATTATAGTCCAACTCTCTAATTGTTGGATAAATAGATTATCTTCTAAAGATTTGAAGAATACTTATAAAAGATGAATATTCGAGAGAGAGGTCTTTACTATATTGAAGGCATTGTTAGATCACTTATCAAAGATGATGATGAAAAGTATCAATTGGCAAGAAAAGCTTATACTTCTATGCTTAGAGCGTAAAATCAATCTTATTTAGATATGCTAAAATGAAGGATAAACATATATTTGCAATCAAAAAACTTGATTTGAAGCTTTTAGGCCGCTGCTTTGGAATTAACTCAACAGGTGGAAAGCAAAAACAATATAACCCAAAAGCAAAAGAGTCTCATTTGGAATAAGTCCGAAAGAAGCGTAGAGTTCAAAGTGTGAGTAAGCTGCAAGTATCAGAATATTTGTGATGAGTTTATTTGACCATTAATTAAGAAATGACTATATTTTGTGAATACTTAACTAGATTGAGTTATAAATATAAATTAGCATGGAGTAACGAAAACCTTCCATTAAACTTAAATCAAACATCAGTCATAAACCAGCTGCCCCTAAAAGTGCTAAAAAAGAATCAACATCAAATCATCATATTTAAAGAATGAATCCCTTTGTGCTGGGAGAGAACAAAAAAAAAAGAAAAAGAAAACCTGCCAGCAACGTTCTTCTTGAAATGCAAAACCTTCAAAATTCAACAGATCTTATTATCCCAATTGCCCCCTTTAATAGACTTATCAGGACCATTGTTAGATAAAACTTTGAAGATCCTCTGAGATTTACTTCGCTAGCTTTGAGGGCTCTTCAAGTGAGTGCCGAAGACTACATGGTAGGATTGTTTTAAGATTCATACCACTGTAGCATCCATGCCAGCAGAAGGACTCTTTTTATTCAAGACATGCAATTAGCTCGAAGGATTCGAGGCAGAGGCGATCCAGGGAACGGGACCAGATGATACTACTTCATTATAATTATTCATAATTTATCAAATTCAATATAAGGCATATTGGTTATTTAGGAATAATTTAAAATAAATATATTTGTTCATTAATTTGAGAACTTCAATATGTCCTTTGAATTAAAACAACTAAATATTTATCATGCATATCCCGTGAATAACTCTAATATTTGCTTTTGGGAATGTTGGACAGTCTTATAAAAGAGTGTATTTATCTTATTAAACCCGCGATAATTTACAATTTATCATAATTATAAATGACTACATATACCACCTTCAATGCTATCAACAGAATGTTGACGCAAAGGAATGGTAAAGGAGAAAGAATAAGTGTGGAAGCAGTGAATATCAAGCCAAAAGCATAATGTATTACAATGGATCTAAACGATGGCACCAAACTGAATAAAGCAATCATCCATGTTCAATCCTAAAGATTAAATTTGATTAAAACTGGTACGCCATATGGAGAATAAAGAAAATATCTCATTTAAATCAAGGAATTTAATATTATAGACTTAAGTGGTAAGCTGATTATCTAAATTCTTGATTTTACACCTTTACCCCCGCCTAAACTTAAAATCTAATTTGCTTCAAATTAAAAAAAGACTATCAAGAGAGATATGAAATACGAATAAGAAAAGGTTTTGGTGGCCTAAACACAAGAGAAACTTAAAATTCAGCCTTTAAAAAAAATGGATGTTGAACTTGAAATATCTGATGATTAAATTTAGGAAGAGGAAGAAAACATGGATGATTAAAAATTAAGAAATTTCTAAAAAATTGGAGATTTATATACAGATTTTCAAGGACGTTGGGAGATCGTTGTCAGAGTACTTTAAAAATAGTACAGAGAGTTTACAAATAGAAAGGGCCAAATGACTAAAATATTTTCAATGACTTTGGTTGATAGAACTGGAACGAGGATATAGGGCATTATTTTTGGAGAAAAAGCTCTAGGTTACCATGATTCAATAATCGTGAATGCTGTCTATCGCATGTCGAGAGGCCAAATTAAAGAATAGACCTTTAAAAAGAACAGAGGAGATAAATATTCAAAATACAACATTACGTTCAATTAGAACAGCTCTTTTATTCGCATTAAGGACATCAGTCGAATTCCTAAATAATCTTAATAGCCCACAAGTCTCGAAGACATTATTCGTGAAATGAATTTTGAAAATCAATATGATTTATCTGGGATATTACTATACATTGGTGAAGGAAAAAGTTTTGAGAAGGAAGATGGCCGCAGTTTTTATAAAATAAATTTAAAAATTGGTGATCCTGAAATTAAAAAAAGCATTGATGTTACTATCTGGAATAAGGATCTTAAGATTGACTCTAGTTGGATAAACAAAACAGTTCTACTCAAAAAGTTTAAACTGAATAATTTCAAAGATGTTCTTTCTCTAAATTCGACCTTTAAATCTGATATTATCCCTTAGACTAATCATCAATTCAGGAAATTTGAAGGGAAATTGAATGAACAAGATTATGAATCTCTATCAGGAGGACCAAAGTCACAAATGAAGGATGAAAATAAGAAAGATCGATCCATTAAGACAATTAAAGAATTATAAAATTAGATTAATTATCTTTCAGCAAATGAAAATATTACCTCAGATATGTAGCTATGGCTTACTCGAATCTAATTCAAGGGAAAGTGGTTTTATGAGTCTTGTAATAACCCAAAATGCAAAAAAACAGCTGAATCGAACTCCAGATGTATTAATTGTGGCTTTAATAACAATATCGCTCAAAGAAGGTTTATGATTCCTGTCGAACTATCTGATTCAACTGGATCCATTCGTCTTACTGCTTTTGATGACTTTGCTCTTGTAATATTTAAAGGAAATACTATTGATGACTTGAGTAAATTAACAGAGAACCAGCTTCCTGAAGAGGCCTAAAAGAAATTGTTCCAGCAGTATAGATTAAAAATTTCGACACGAAAAGAAAATGAAGGCAGCACAAAGCATAACATCTTGGGGCAAGTAAATGAAGTTAGTATCGACAAGATCGCCAAAAGCAATATTGAGAAAATAAACAATGCATTGTATGATTGATCTAACATCATTAATTTGGCTTGAATTATTAAATAAAATTTATATCAAATTATTAAAGAGGTATTATGTTGACGAGGGCAATTTCACCACCTAAAATGGAGAAACTATCAACAATTTAGCTAAAACAAGCTTTGGAGAAGATAAAACAAACACAGCTGGAAGTTCTGAAGGTGTTGCGGACATAAGGTGAAGGATCAATGGCGAATGAAAGTCGAGTAAAATCTTTAAATGATAATATTTAAGCAAATATGCCCTATATTAAAAGCATTTCACATATCAACTTGCTGAAAATGGCAGAAATAACTAATATGAAGAAACAAATGGAAAATGAAAGAGAGCGATCAAACTAAAAAATAAAGAGTTTGCAATAACAAAATCAACTTTTAGAGAATTAATTGGCATTCAAACAAAGAGTTTAAAGTCAATGGAATAGGTAAAAGCAATTTTTGAATGAACAAGTAAAATCATTGACTGCCAATTCATTCTCGTAAAACAAGAATATCTCAACCTAAATATTCAATAAGCAACAAATTATTTCTTATGAAGAGCAACTGAATGAAAAAACTAAAGAAAAAATGGCTCTTTAATCGTAAATTAAGATACTTCAGCAGCAAATCAAAGCAATAACATTTGAAAAGGAAAAGATTAAGAATCAGTTTGAACAATTGATAGCAGAAAAGGCCGAAAGATAAACAAACCATTTTGAAGCCGATATCAAATATGCTTAGTTTAATTAGGAAAAGAGAATGCCATATGATGAAATAATACAAGAAATCAAGAAAATATCTCAGAACCATGATAAGATATACCAAAGTCTTAAAACTCGAACACGGATAACAATCAGTGATCTAAATGGTGAAGAAGAAATGCAGCAGTCTATCAGTAAACTTCTCGCTTTAATCGAAACTAATCAAAAATGTTCATTATAAAAAATGAAGTAAATTGACGACGATTCAGTTATACATGGATATAAAGGTTCTGATAATGAGTCTTTTAGGGAAGACGTTAAAAAGATAAACAAGTAGCTCTTTGATTCTGAGAATATAAAAAAAGAGCTAGCAGAACTCAAAAATTAAAATTATACCTTGAAAGAGTAAAAGTATTCGATAGAGATGGACTTAAATAGTTTAAGATAAAAACTTATAAATAACTAAGCAAGATTAAAGAGATATCAATAAAAGGTGTAGGAATAAAATGGAAATCACTATAAGATAATAGTCAGCTAATTATAGTCTGAAATAAACAGAATCAAAGAAGAGAAAAACTCTTTGGTGTAAATTGTTAAAAGAATCAGGGAGAATGCATTAAAAAATCCAACTGAGGAAAATGAACTAAAAATTTTAAGGAATCAAATTGGATCAATTATAGAGATAAATTAATGTTTAAGAGGATAAAATGAAAATTTTCAGAAAGTAATCAATAAGATGAACGTCGATTGCGAAACATGGAAGCACTAAATAAGTAAATATGAAAAGGCCCTTGCTCAAAAGCATGAAAATCTCGAAAATTCGCAAAAATAAAAATAGTATTTACTGGAATAGTTCAAAAAGATAGAACAATTGCTAAGATAAAAAGATTTTATTCTCATTAAGCAAGAAAAGCAAATTGATTAGCTTCAAATAAATCTTCAAAATTAATCTCAAAAAAACTAAAATGACTTAAGATCAAAAATGATTGAGATATCTTCTCTAAGGCAATAGATTGATAGAAATTATCAATAACTGCGAGATTTGAGATAAATGGCTTATAAATTTAAAATGTTAGAAGTTGAAAATCAAAACGTGAAGAAGAAAATAATGCAAATAAATGGAACAGTTATCCATCTCTGGGATATCAAAGAAATAGAATATGAAAATGTTAATAAAATAATTTCTTAAATCAGGCTACTTTGATGTGATTGTGTATGTGATTAACAAACATTATTAATAATAATCATATCAGTATTTCCATAGAGTCACAAAACCGTCACTACCACCCATGCCTATTTCCACATCTGATAAGAACTGAATGGAGTTTATCGAATGAGAATAAACATTGTCATTTTATAAACGAAGAATTGGTTATTTGAAGTTACGAATGTCGATTACCTTTAAGATATTTTTATCATTAAAAATTATAGTATTTTAATCATAGCGTAGGATACTTTGAATACTGAATTAAATCGGATAGCGTATCAAAGGGCTTTTTGTTTTACGATAATCCCATATTCTGAGCTACTTAAGCTCACCTCCAGAAGCAAAAAACTCAGGGCGAATTTAAGCTAAAGCATGCACTTATTTTTAATGAGTGAAAGTTTCATCAAAACTTTATCGCATTACATCCCATAATCTAATTGTGTTGTCAGCGCCACCTGAAAGAACATTTGGTCCAAATTTACATAAACAATGGACTTTCCCAGAGTTTCCTTTCAGAGTTAATCTTTAAGAAGCAAAAGTTTTAGAAGAAGGGTCATGGTTTAACCCCCAAACTTTCATTTTCCAGTCATAAGAAGCAGTAAGAAAATGATGTTAATCAATTTGTAGTATATCCTTAATGGCTCCGTCATGAGCATCCATTTATTTTATTTATTACTTCTAAACATTAATAAGACCAAGTTGCCCATTTGCTTTTCCAAAAATAAGTATTTCAGGGTCCTATTGTCCATACTCTCTAAATGTAGTTAGTCCATAAGAAGGAAAATCTAGAAGATATGACTTTTATGGCTGCATTGACACTCTTGTCCAGATGGTGAGACTTCTGCCTCCTGTAGTGGCGAACACATTATTACTATACCGAATTAACTTATCAATATTTTGAAAAGGCTCATAAATTATTTTGGGATATATCATTAGAGCTTTCGTTTCAGAGTTTATAATAGATAACACACTTTCCTGATCATCTCTATTCTGTTTTGTATGTGGCTTTAAAAATGGACTAATCGATGGTTCATTATCATACCTTTAAATAAACTTTTGAAATGTTTAATGAGGACAGAGCTAGTATTTGTTAAAATCATTACGACGGACATAAAACCAATTGAGGATGACTTAATTCTATTTCTTATAGTAGTTAATCTATTTTTTTAACTTGTCCAAATTACGATTGAATCTAAAAAGTAACTCCTAGGAGTAGAGAAAATTTATTGATTGCTACACATGATTGTGAACAGTCCAGTTTCCGTTTTTGAAGTATTCTATAAGTTGATCATACTCTTTTTATGAATGGAGATGCCGATCAGCTTCAGTATTGTATTGCTCCCAATAGTGATAGATCATATCCTCAAGCTTATCCAACGCCTTACTAATAACGTCTCTCGTCTTCTCCATGAGTATTTCGAAGTTAATGCGTTCCTCTTCGAGTTTATTCTTCAAAAATAATCTTTCCTCAGCAAACTGTTTTTGCAATTTTTCTCGATACGTGCCCAATTTTAGAGTCTTAACATTAATCCTTGTGTAATCCTTGAGATGGATCAACTTTTCCTGCACTTCTCTCTGTACTTTCGTGACATTCTTTTAATGATTTTTTGTGTCAAGATAGAATTTATGGTCATGTTTGGCTATGCAGAGCTCACAACCGATGCGCTTGTTGCAAAATTATCCAACACATACGATTTCCTCCGGTAAGTTGTGAGTTGGACACTTGAGAAAATTGTTCATTGATTATAACAAATCCCAAAAATCAATAATTATTGAATCTTTAGTTAAATTATGAGCAATCTGTATTGAATAAATCATTTGTATTTAATACTAATTTTTCATCTTGATAAAAGAATTTGCATGCTAATGTTAGTTTATTAGATCATCATATTTTTGGCAATTTAACTTTTTAAAACTGTCGTGAAGATACAGAAATATTCATTTTAGAGTTTCTTTCAAATTTATCAGGTGATAACACTCGGGAATCGCTTTGTTTTTTGAGTTCTATACTTGGAAGATATAAAAATTTCCTCTAATCTTTTTTATTGGTCTGCTCCCTTTTGGTCAGTTATTTCTATATTTTGATCATTTCCCTTTGTAAAAATTATATAAATTTAGTATGCTCTTCTTGCTTCTTTTTTTATTCAGGATTAAGGGGCTTTGATTTTTATTATTGCTTTACTTGTTCTATCCTCTATAACTCAATTAATTTTTCAGATAAAATGTGTCCATTATTCTTATTCTCAAATTTAAATTGGTTAAATTCTTCAATCAATTGCTGGATGAGAGGTTCCTGCTCCTTAATTTTTTTATCCATTTTGTTGTTTATACAAACTTTGTCCACTTCCTTTTCTATAAACTTTACCATCAAAGTTGCGTACTTATTGGACCTTTTGTCAAACATCGTGATTGTATGTAAATTTATAGTTTAATCAAATACTACATATTTAATTTCACCTTTAGCTTTGCACTGCAATACTCCAACCTCGTCATAATGAAAGAAGAAAAATTAAAATTTAACTCCTTCATTTTTCATAAACTCAATATAGTCCAGCCAGTTAACATTTTATTTGTTGATCATTTTAACAATAGAACTGTAAGCCTTTATTGTAAAACCATAGCGAATGAGTATAAAGCCATCCCGCATAAAAATTTAAGTATCTTATTTCTAGCAAATGAGGGTCATCGCATTGATAGTCATCAGAGTGTCAGTGAGACTGTTATTGACGATTAGATGTTTGATATTTTTAGCTGCGGCACTCGCTTGAATTTGTTTTTCCTTTTCTTATTTGACAGCCTCAAAGAATATTTTGGAGTTAACTTTTTCGAAATATTTCTGTCCTTTCTTGAAAGTTTATATCATCAGTATTAACTTTCCAACAGCATTTCCATTAGTTTTATTGACTGTCGTCTATATGTACTCACCATTTAGATTTGTGATATCGGAAAGATCAATTTAGGCTGTTAATACCTCCTCCAGATCAGAATTATCAAGATAGCTATGCTTTCTAAATATTTAGATGAAGAGCATATGCGATTAGTTATCATATATATATGAGAAGGGTTCACTAAACACTAGTTAAGTCGAACTCAAAAATTCACCATAATTACGAGAAGTGAATTATTCATTACCGATCTTTACTCTAAATTTGCGCTGTTATTTTTAATTTTCTTACTCTTCATTAAAGTTGGAGGCATCTGTCAGTATGTTCCCCAAAACTTTGATTTCCTGTATTATGAGCTCGAGGGTCATTTGAATAAATAACTATACAATAAACTTATTATGAGGAATAATAATAATTTTTATGCTTTATCGATCAAGAACTAAATTAAAACATTAAACCACTAAAATCAAAGTTATAAATTTTATTCTATAAGATTCGATACTTATTTGGTAATATTGCTCCCAAAAGGGATCAATTAAAAGTAAAAGTAAAATAAAATAAAATTAACGACTTGTTTATAAATTGAGTTGATTTTTAATGGTATAGCAACTTTAATAAGTAGAATAGGAGCTTAAAAGTAAGAGAATTATATATTATAAGATATGAAGTAAGAAACATTTCCCACCTTCATCACTTCAACATCCAATGCCAACAAAAAAGCCATTGACTCCGAGGCTTTTCTATCATATCTCACAACCATTCATTAGCCTAAAACCATTCAAAGCAACTATAAAAATTTGTATGAACATATCTTGATGCTAACTAAAGCATAAGATTACAACAATCATTCAATTAATTTGGTTAAAATTCTTTGCTCCCTTTTCAAATATACTCCCATTCCTTAACTCTTGACCCTTATGAGAGTTGCCATTAATCCTGATGCTAAATACTAAGCAAAAAATCAACTAACAAGTGATGGGATGCATGCTGAATAAAACATTAAAGCTTCAGTGCCTAATAGCGATGAAGCAATTGCTTTGCCATATGAACCTGTGTATTATGGTCCAGCAGCTCCCCCAATCATAGCTCTCTGCAATTAACAAATGAGTGATGTTTATGACCAGAAAAAGCAGGGATAAGCCCAATTACTTTATAAGGAAGATAATGAAAGAGTGAGTGAGTATCTTAATTAACATTTTAAAGTTGTTAAAAGATAAGGAATTACTGAGATGTTTACCAAGATAACATAAATTATTTGCACTGAGTTGATGTAAGAATTTATCCTTAAATAATTTATCAATTTGTCCTCAAGTTCTTTTCTATAGCTGCTAAAACTCTTGGAGTACATAAATCAGCCCATTTATACCTTCTATCTGATAAGTATTACCTCCAATATTGCTGAGAGACTCTTATTTTTGTTTGAACAGAAATAAACTGAGAAAAGATATAGTAAGGATCAAATATAGGGAGTGGTTGCTACATTCAATAATATTACTGAAAGATGTTCATAAAATAGTGAGACCAATCGATAGATGTTTCAATGGTAGATGGACAAGAGAATAATAGCATTGCTGATTAAAAGTTAAATTTCACAGAAAAAGCTGCATTCAGTAAAAATGTTGTGCGAAATATGCAGAAAGAGTAGTTACTATTCATCAAAGATAAGCTAAGACAAAATAAAATAGTTTATTATCAATAGTAATTTATTGGATGAAATATATCGGGCTGATAACCATCCTGAAATAATAGCAAAAGGCCAGGAAGTCTTCCAATTTATGACCAAACCTAACTTCCTCTCTCATTCCCTCATTAATCTCATTTTTAGTTTGCTCTAAAAATGTCATGAGAATGTTTCCAAATCACTTTTCTCCACTCTTATCAGTACAGGCCAATCTAATTTATAGATTAATAGAGAGTATCTTTTGAAAAAGATATCTCAATTGCCAAGAGCCAACTGCTTTAATGAATAAACTTTTATCCTAATTGAATCATTGATGGTGATTACTCCAGCTGAAGATATTTAACAAAGCCTTTATCTATTATATGTGATAATCGATAAAAATTATAATAAAATGAAATAAAATCTAAAGAGTAAAGTAATCACAATATATTTTGAAGTCTTCATCATGGGAATATAATCATAAATTTTCAATCATTAAAATGCTATCAATGCCTTGAAACCAATATTGATAAATCCATCTTCTCACTTGTTTTTACTCATGATATAGCATTTTGTGTTCAAACTTAAAGAACAATTTTCAAAACAAGCTGGATTAAAGTGCAAAAAAGCATTAAACAAAACTATTAAAACGCTCATGACGGAGGAGAAAATACATAGATTATAGCTGGAAGACAGTCAGAAACACCTTAAAATTTTAAAACTACTGTTGTAGAGTTACGAATAGCTGGATTTGCTGCTAACCTAGTAATAATTATGGGAGTTGATAAAGGTTGATCGTAATTTTTCTAAATTTGTCCAACATTATCCATAAAACATTCAATTGCAGATGATCTCATCACTCTTGACAATGGACAACAAATCTCCAAATGATCTTGAATGTGTACTTGATCTCTATCAGCTGGTGAACAAAAAGGTTAAAGAAGAGTTAGTACCTCTTATAATAAATGAATATCACAAGACATAAAAGATAATTGATAAGTATATCCTTGCCCCGCTGGTCCTTAAACTGTCTCCTTACACATTATAGGATATTTTAAATCAAATATAGATTAATTAAGGCAATGCTTAATAATCTTTAAGTTGGCTTGTTCTTGCCCGTGAGACTATTATAAAATAAGATGAAAAAGGCTATGGCGAATACCCACCTTATGAGTATATTAAAAATTCTTATTAGGTAACAATAAAAATATCAAACTACTTAAATCTCTTCGATCCTGCGCCGTCTTTTGAAATAAAAGTAAAAAGCTATACCACTCTCTTCTAGATTATCAAGCAAATCTTATTGATTGTAAATACTTCATTTGAAAAAGTGAAGATAAGACTGAACGATCATTTTCAATTTTTAAGTCTGAATTAATTGAAGTAAAAGGTATGTCACGTCAGTGGATTAAAAAATGTTTCTTTAGATATTTATGAAACATCAGAATGTGAATGGTATGATAAAGAGAAAATATTCGATAAAGACGGATCGATGAATTTAGAAGTCATCACTATGCTTAAATAAATATTTCATACCTATGCCTCTAAAAATGAAAAACTTCGGCCAATTCAGGCAGCCTAAATTTTTGCGAAGGCAACTGCTGCATAAAAAATTTAAGAAAATGACACGAGAATTCTATATATCTATAACAACTATAGCAACAATGGTGATTATTTGACTCTTGACGAATGGATAAATTATTATTATCAATCATCTCTAAAAAATGCCCCATTAGTCATTGATAATCTTAGAAAGCTGGGATATAACGAATATTTTAAGGGAGATGAGCAATTTGATAAATTTTTGGAAGAAGAGAATAAGTTGAGAAAATTTCTAGTAAAAGATGGAAGAATTTTTAATATGATCTTTAAAATATACTAAAATTTTGCAGGTTAGAAGTTGGAGCATAAAAAGAATATAATAGGTGAACTGCATTCAATGCTTAAGTTGCTTCCAGCAAGTTTAAGTATAATATCTCTGATAGAGCAAAATAATGGAGATATTTTTCAATACGAAATTGCCAATAATCTGTACTATTGGTACATTACTAGCATCCTCTAATCTATCTACACTGATAACATTAAACTCAATAATCATCAAAAATGGAAAGAACAATTTCTGCACTCATAAAATTATTAAAAATTTGCAGGGTTGTATTAGACTTACCTAATAACAATTTTACAGATGAAACCTTAATCAATTCAAATCAATAGTTCCATTTAAACTTTTATCCTTTAAAATTTAAGCACAGTCGTTCGTTAAAACATGAAAATAATTCCTTCCTTACTCACGGTAAACAGTAGTGATCTAACTCCTCTCTTATTGTCCAAATTTTAAGTTGCAAAATCTCATTAAAAAAGCAAAAATTAATCATATATTTCTGAGCACATAAACTAACTTGGCCATTTATGCATTTCTATTGTGAAAGGAAAGAGAGATCAGCAAATGGCTGAGAGTATAGTAGCCCTTGCAGCAATGCTCATCATTTATTAAATACAAAAATCCCCCCAGTCATTCCTTCGACTAGAGGTTATTAATGAGCTCATTTTTCATTCTAATGCTGTCATTAGGAATATCTTCAATTCTTTTTATTATTTACTCTCTGACATAGTAGGTTCCATTAAACTATCATATTATTCAATACCTGTCGCGAAAAACAATAGATAATCATTCAAAAACTGTAAAGAGTATTTTGTGATTCTCAGCAAATTTCTCTTTGTGGAAGATAATGATAAATTTTATAAAACCATATTTAGTGCATATCAAGGTGACCTTTTAGAAAAAGAAATCTCCACCATTGAGAACAGTATTCAACCAGATTAAATTTTATTGGGCAAGTTAAAAATTCTGAACGAGATAAAGTTATGCAATCCCTAGGCAGAAATAAAGGAGTCAACAATATCAAGCATTAAGTATCTGCTCTAAACATCTCCTTTTGAATAGTAGAGATAGATTTTATATTCAATGAGTGGAAATATGTGCGGCAACATATACAATTTAAGTCTGGTAGGTCAGATCATGAGCAATATTCACTTGAGTAGAAATTCAGTTAGTCGCGGAGATAAAAAGATGGGCATAATGAATTTGGGCTGCATTTGTTATATCAATTCAGTTCTGCAACAACTTGAAATGATCTTACCCTTTAGAAAGGGAATTATAGTAGCAGAAGTACCTCAAAATTAAATCGACTTTTTTGGACAATTCCAGTATCTAATCGGACAGCTTACTTTTGGCCATAGATCTTTCATAATTCCATAAAACTTCTGTCTCTCATACGTCGATAACAACAACAAGCCCATCAATGTAAAAGAGCAACACGATGCTGATGAATTTTTAAACCAATTACTCGATCGTCTTGAGGTCCGTCTCAAAGGAACAAACGAACGTGAGCTAATCGGTAATAACTTCCGTGGTGAGATGACAAATATAATTAGCTGCTAAAAATGTTATCACATAAAGTAAAGAATATAAAATTTCTATATCCTTTCAGTCGAAATTAAAAATCAGAGTAATCTGAAGGATTGCCTCAATAAGCTGATTGAGCCTGAGATTATTTGCGATTATTACTGTGATTACTGCGAATCTAAAGTGGAGACTATACAAAAATATCATCGATTTCAGTCCCTTCCTCCTTTTCTCTTCATACATCTACAAAGATTAGTCTTTGATTTATAAACTTTTAATAAGATTAAATTAGATCATCCTCTAGAGTTTCCAACCTAAATTAACCTGCAACAGTATTTTAATCATTAAAAATCAGAGTAAGAAACTGTATATGTTCTGAAAGGATTTGTTGTTCATCAAGGTAACTCGGAGGGTGGGCATTACTATTCTTTAATCAAATGCAGTGGGGCATGGACCAAGTTTGATGACACCAGAATCGAAAGTTGGGATTGGAATACTGGTTCTTATGATAGAGACCACGCTTATCTGCTTCTCTATGAAAGGAAAGTTAAGAAACAAACTATAAATGATGAATAAGTTTATGAAAAATAGAACCCTGTTGTGATGCAAGCAATCAACTCAGACAATGCCAATTTGCTAAAAGAAAGAATATTTTTACAGTCTTCATTTACTCGATTTTTACTTGATACCATCCAAAAAATTGTTATTCCTTAAAAATTTGTGTCAAATTCAGTGGTTGATATAGCTGTTCCATATCAACCCAACTTCCAATAAGTTTCCTAAGAATTGCAAAAGGAGCTTGATCTCTCATACTAAGTTATTATGAGATATCTGAAACTGCAAAGTGACACAAGAGAAATGAATCTTATGAAAGGTGAAAATGAAATGAGAGATAACAATGAAATGCCTATTGTGTTAATCCACTAGCTCTAAAAGATAGTTGCTTTCTTAGTGTTTATTCTTCACGTTCGACCACAACAAGCCTTCCCCACATTAGATCATTTTTTGGCAGAAGGTGATTAAAATTTATTTAAAAATATCTACATGCATCGCGAAAAGATAATGAGGCTTTCCTATAAATTAATACTCATTAAAGTATTTTCAATAGCAACATCCAATATTATTACCAGTTTCCTATTGCCTGTTCCACACAATTAAAAAATAACAAAGATGCTGAAACTTATTATGAATGGTCTCAATGAAGTGGGAAAAAATTCAAATAAAATGAATTAGTTCTTTTAGCTTATTTATACGCTATGCTCAATGGATCGAAGATTTATAGAGTGGTTTCAGTGTAATAAACTCGGTCCGAAGTTGATCCATTTTATTATGCAGAAATAATCAAATATGTAAGAGTTATTGCCTTCCTATCCTCTGTTTACAAATGGTGCTCGCAAGATAGACAGCGTCACTGTAATGATCGAAGTGATTAACATGCTAATAGTGTATTAGCCAGATTTGAGTATATAAAGATAATAAACCAAATTATAAAGAAAGGCCTATCAAAATTTATAATTCTATAAAAGATTACTCAATGACAGATATTAAAATGAATGCCTGACCAACATTATTAATTATAGTGTTAGGAATAATCAGCTATTTAACAGTAAAATGCTTGATTTTATCATTTAAAACATCAACAGATTCAGTCACGAAGATAAATACGTATACATCTATATCCATGTAATTATATAGTTATTTTTAGATTTTGTATGGCCTACTGAATGTTGACGACAGTCTCATCAGAAATCGACTTGAAAGACTATTAGGAGTCCCTATCATGGTCAAAAATGGGGATATTTAATCTGAGTAGTAGATGTCAGCTAAATTAACAGAAAGAATCTGCAAATATTGGAATCCTATGATGAAGCCAGGAGATTAAATAATCTTCTCATATTTGTAGATACTCTACATCAATAGACATAATCTAAACTACTTTACCTACCTTGGAATAGTTTGTCTTTTGAAGCTAATAGCTCAAAATAAGGTTGTGGCGCAATATATTAACTAACTTCCTGGCCCTTGCCCAGCCTTTAAAAGATATATCAATTGGATAAACAATTAATTTCTTTATAATGTTAACAAGATAAAGACGGAAAGCAATCACCGCGATGTTCCTTTATAATAGCGAAAAATGTTACTTGAAAAGATTATATAATTTATGCGAGAAGTATATATAAGTGAATAA
>Ga0302186_10000829_pt1 | contig 26776 bp, 14 predicted proteins | sample II_Bog_E1_2_FD_198782 | JGI IMG/M metagenome (GOLD analysis project Ga0302186, IMG submission 198782) | Peat permafrost microbial communities from Stordalen Mire near Abisko, Sweden - II_Bog_E1_1 | ecosystem: Environmental > Terrestrial > Soil > Wetlands > Peat | place: Sweden: Abisko... | reverse complement strand
CCCGCTTTCTTAATTTAAAATATGAATCAATTACAATTTCATCTTTGAATGAAAAACAAGAGAAAACAAAAAATAAATGATATGTATTAATCTGCGGAAGCAGAGACCAATATCTATCTATCTACAATTTCATCTGATGAAAAAAATGCGCTTCATTCAATCAAATAATTCAGAAGATGATATTGATGATAATATGCAATAATACTATGAAATCAGCGGTCTTGTTTCGTTACGGCATCCTGCACATAATGATTGTCGCAATGAGGACAAAACTCATCAGCTTCTAAATCGTGTAAATTTTACCTTCAAAAAGTAGCAAATCCTTGCGAAAAACTTTCTTGCAGATCTTACAGGCGAAAGTCATATCATTTGTCTTCTTGAGTTAATGATCGCTCATTTCGTTGTGGCAGTCTGCGCACTCGAACCACTTTTTGCAGCACTGGGCTCGAATAGCAACTTGGACATTCAAAATATGTTTGCACATTAATTAATATTTACAACTTATTAAAGAATATAACCGATTTAAATATGCAAATTATATTAACTTATGCTCAAGCCTGGATGATATTATCAAACCACCATTAAGTTCCTGCTCCATCTTCCTGTAACTCTCTAACTGTTGAGTTGAGTATAGACGCCTTATCCTTCAGCCAAGTCATCCGAAAATTCTCCCTCAAAATATTCACCGTTAGATAAGAACAGCATGCCTCTTCCATTTTTCATATCCTCTCGAAACAAACCTTTATAAATGAATAGGTACCTTAATATTTAGTCCACATCTATTCGACTTAATCTAAATTTTTATAGTTGAGCGGTTCGTATACTACAGTGGGATACTCATTATATAGAACTCCTTTGCCTGAAAACTGATCATTTGCCCAGTTTCCCTCATAGGCTAATTTACCCGACTGATAGTATAATTTTCCGATTCCTTACATTTTATTGAACTTCCATTCTCCATCGTATTTTCCTCCATCTTGATAGAAAAAGATACCATAACCGTGTCGCATTCCATTCCATTTATATCCTTTATATTCACTTCCTTGCTTATAACGCTATATAACGTAATCTCCCTCTTCACTAGGATCTTTCTAAGGAGGTGTAATCATGGGGGGCGGTAGCTTGTTTTCATAGCCTTGATCCTTTTGAGTTTGAAAAGCCGATATTCCATAAGCATTAGCAGCCAATCCTCTCGATTTATCCTGCGGAGTAGAAGCATATTCATGATAGAATTGCTGATTTGGGTTGTGAGTCACTGATGGCTCGCCTGTTCTCTTCGATTTAGGATTTTAATCAAAACCTGAAAAATTTTAATTTTTGGGGGTGTTTTCAGTATCAGAAAACCGTTATTCATCGGGAACAACAATGAGATTTTCGTCGACTTTAGTATTGGTCATATAAACATTAGAGGGGAATATATTACGGAAAGGGCGGGTGGTTTCTATAATGCTAGGCCTGACTGGAGTGATCACTGATTTACTTTGAACTACAGCTGGTCTTGGTATTTATCTTCCTATCTTTGAGTCTATAATTGCAGGCTTTGGAAACATTTGTGGAGGAGGACTTTGAGATGGCTTACGATAGCTATTTAATTTGGCCATCATCACTGGGTCTTGATAGATAGGCACTGCTTGAGATACTATAATAGAATTTAAAGGCTAGTTTGATTTGACAATCGATCTATCAGGAGATGGAATACCGTAGCTGACTGGAGTATACCTCTTAGCTTATGAAAATTGGTTTGTAATGCTTCCGTTTCTGGAGTGATTTGGCATACTCGGGATACTGGCTCTTGATTAATCCTATTTCATTACTCGTTCTTCCAGCTAGAACCAATCAGGGCGATTTCTTTCTTCCTTGCTCAACATGAATTAGAGCAAGGCAGTCAATTCCTCCGAGTAGTTCTGTCTAAAACGATGTAAGTTATATTGAAGTGTCTACCAATGCACTCGAGAGCATTCATCTCTATAGCACTCATCTTGAGATTGTGATAGGCCAGCTTCAAGAATAATCATACCTAATGTCCATATATCACTTTTATAAGCATGAATGTGTGGCTGACCAACTTCAGAATGAAGGGAGTCTGCAAGCTCAGGCGATAGATAAATATGTTTGGTTGCTCTTTTCGAAATGAGTGTATCATAGTTAGTCGAACATCCTGTGACTATTGGGTCATAGACCTTGACAACACCTTATTGTGAAATAAGAATAGAGTTAGATCTTAAGCTCTCATGTTTAATTGAGTGTCTTTGTAAGTGACTCATTCCTAGTATACAACTAGCAAGAATGGACCATAACTCCTTTTCCTGAAATTTTCTTTTCTGCAAATTTCTTTCACTAATTTCGTCTTCAAGGGTGCGATCAGTGAATTCGAATAGGGCATAAATCTTGTAGAAGGTTGAACAGTATTGATCTTCGGATTTGGTTAATACCCGCTATAGAGGCACGATATACTTGCAGTTTGATAACTGCCCTTTTCTTTTACTAAGAATTTCAACGTATCTTTCGTATTATTTTTTGTCGTTAAAAGTGAATTCTCTTAGCAAGTATTCCCCGCCGTTGTTTCTACTCTTCAAAAAGATAAGGGCTTCGCTGTCGAGTTGCCGAACAATTTCATAATCTTTGAGGAGCACATCATAATCGCTGTTTTGATTGGAAGTAGATGCTTTGGGTCCCATTCAATCGATTCAAATTTAATAATAAACAAATGAATCTCTCATCAAAAACAATAACTTGATGTGAATATAGTAGCATTGCAAATAATTGACTGAGATTGATAATGATGACAAGTTAAAATGCCATCATTGTGACTATGATTTTGTAGTGATCCTATCAATTAAAATTAACTGTTCCTAATATTCTTAATTATTATTTAACAATGCAATTCAATCACCATTAACCTTGATAGGTATGCTTTATTCATTTTGAAGTATCTTTTGCAATTTTTGCAAGTTATAATTTCTTTTCATTAAAGACAGGTGCCCAGTTATACTGTTTTTATTGGAGTCACAAAGATGACGAATCTGCTAATATAATTTTTCTTGTTTAGCAATGTCATCTGTAGATAGCATTTGCTTTTTGGTCCTTACAAATTTTACAAATTTTATACCAATAATTCTTTTCCTTCTGATCTACTAACTGTGATGTATTAGAGATAGTTAAGTTTACCTAGTCCTTTTTTCTTTTACCTCACTCTTATTAGTAAATTATTTCGATTCATCATCAGAATAATTCTTTTCTTCAGTAAAATATCGTTTCACTCTGAGGATTTTTTTACATTCAGGCAAATCTACTTTTTAATTTAGATGATTTAGGGAATTGACAGTCATTTCTTATGTGTACTGTCTTAGATTATTAAGATTAAAGGGTAAATGCTTTTCTTTCTTTTTTTGCTGAACATCTTTTGTTTTTAATTCAAAGCTAATAATTTTATGCCTAATAGGCGTTTTCTCAATATTAGACTCCATTGCAAATTATTAGCTTCTTTTTGGTATTCTGTATTAAGAGGTATGCGATGGTTAGATCCAATCAAAGCTTGTTGGATGAGGGAAAATCCTGCTTATGGAAAATCCATTATTGATATTAGGGCGTGGTTTATTCAGGGGTGTTGTAATAGAATTCTATTTTAGGGCGGGATGTAGGCTTTTAGGAGGAGTTGTACCTTCTAAAAAGGTCTATCTCAGCCGACTTGTCCATGGATTAATATCCTCAGATATTTTAGACATCTCTATTATTTGAGTAAAATATTGCCAATACAAATCAAGGCCTTTAATGATTGATATAGCTAATTATGAATGTTTAATTAATGAAGATCATTGCTCAATAAGATTAACATGGGGTTTACGCAATGATTCAGGCTCTTATTCTGGACTATTGGGTGTCAAATCCCATATCTTTACAGAATCGATTTGGAAAGCGCTTTGCTCTCCCCAAGTGTTCCACCATTGTCCCTTATTGTCATAAAACTCAGCGGAAGCACGTTGAGATTTATCCGACCAAGGTTTCGCAGCAATTCCGTCCTGGAAATATCCATTAGTTCCTCCCACAGCTAAGTTCATAATTAAATAGAAAGGTCTATCGAAAGGAGCATTTTTATTCTTGGAGTATTGCCATGGATTATATCTATTGGTAATTCCTGATTTTTCCCAATAACTAGTTGTAGAGTGGTCAACGGTTAATACATGATTGCTGTCATCATCAAGATATGTATAGATGACTTTTTCATCCCAATAGAGGCCATAAGTATGGAAACTATCTGCAAATGTTCCACTACTTGCTGTTTTTTCAGCATGAGTCTTATCGTACTGATTTGTAAAAAAATCTGGGCCCCAGTGCATGGTGGAACCAAAAGTTTAGGGTCCTCCTCCAAATTGTTTTGGATATCCGACATTACCCTTGCTCTCCATAATATCAATTTCTCCGCTAGCAGGCCAGTCTCCATATTCATTATAAGCAGGAAGGGCCCATATAGCGGGCCAAAGCCAGTCGCCTTTTGGTAGTTTGGCCTTGACCTAAACTCGTCCATAGCCGAAGCTAAAAGAATTAACAGTGGTTAACTTTCCACTCATAACAGGGTTAATATAGTGATTTCCATCACTACCTCTACTGCATCCATAAAAAAAGTTGCCAGTGCACTGATCTGCAGGAGATCCTCCCCAAAGATCATAAGTGTAGCCTGTTCTAACAGCTTGAGCTCCGATCTTATCTTCAGTTAAAACTGGCTTAATGTTGAGTACACCATCTTTTGTAAAAGTAGTTGAACGATTGTTGTCATAAACTTGGAACTCCCAATTGCCTCCTCCAGCCAAAGTAATATCATGGCGCCACTTGGTGAAATCAAGGGTATCAAAGTCATCTTGAAAGACTAATTTGGCATGACCAAAAATCAATAAGAGAGTAATAAGCAAAATTCCGCGAATATTGAACATAATTCTCTTTAAGATATGAGGAATAAATATAATTTAAACTACTTTATCATATAGGATTAACGCAATAATGAATTTACCTTAGTAAATATAACTAACGATGTGAAGTTAAGATAAAGGAGTGATTAAGCAAAGAATCTTAAAACTTCTCAATAATCATCATGCAAATACTGTATTTAGATTATTAGATTGATTATCCTTAAATTATATTTGTTCATTAAAATTAAGAGATTTTATTGCTCCTCTATTGACATTATGACATTATCGAGCACTTATTCCATCAATTTATTTAATTATTGTTTATCATTTTGTTATTTAAATTTATGTAATTATGTTCAATGCAATTAATTCAGATAAAATCATTTCATACTGAATGCAGTAGTTAGACCTAAACATGTTTATTTTTATTATTTTAAGGAGTTGTCATCCATAGATTAACTATTGCTATTAGACTTAAGTAGAGAAGAAACTGCGTTTGTTGAATCGAACAACCAATTTATTGCTGAAGGATTCGAGTGTGCATAAAAAATTTCCATATTTGACCCTAGCCTTTCCACTTCAATAAAAGTCATGACTTAAACTGATCTTTTTTCATAGGAGTGTTTTATCTTTTTATACAGCCCTTTCAAATCATTGCCAATAAGATCAATGCAATAAGTCAAACAAGGATAGTTGCTTTGCAAAAAATTTGCAAATTACTTGATTGGTTTTGTAAATTATCCAATAGCAAAATTGATCAGATTGTAAAAACAATATATTCTTTGCTCCATTGATATATTTGTTCTTTCGGGAGAGGGTCCTTGCAGTTTCATTAGCAAAATACAGCTCAATTTTCTTAAATATTGTTTATAGGGCTGAACAAGTTTTTGATTGAAATACTCATCATATCTGCTTTCTGGTTTAGGTGACGGCATCTGGTTTAAAATTTCAATCATTCTTTAAAGCAAAGACTATACCCTAACTGTGCGAAAAACTTGATGAATGAATATAAGCCATTTTAAGGCGATGTAAACAGATTTTCTGCAACAGTTTATTATTTCTTCCTCTATTTTGGCAATTAATTTTTATGATTGAGGTTAGGAAGAACGAGTCATTTTATAAAATAGCTGCAGGAGGTTAGGAGTTTTGAAGTTATAGTCGCATAGTCTTATATCATCAAGTTTAAAGATTTCTGCTAGCAGAAGGTGATAAGACTGATATTACATCTGTAAGAATTCGTTAAAATATTAAATATTAACGAGTTCATACTTAAACACATAATATTTAATTACAGCAAGATTATCAAATTATTTTTAATCGTATTTTACTTCATTAATTGCATTCTTAAAATAAATACATTGTTACAGAATTTGTTTCAGTCATGCTTTTTTTGTATTGGCGGTTCGTAAAAGTTTAATTCATTTACTCATTTATTTCAATAGTTTAAACAGACTATTAATTTAGAGAAATTTCTCAATGTCATCTTTTATATATAAATTTGTTATTGATGTTTGCTGAAAAATTATCAAATCCCTTTCTCAAACCATCTCCTTTTCTGTTTGGCAATTCACAAGCGACGAACTCTTATAACCCGCCCCTTCCCCCTACTTCCAGATACAATACCTTTAGTAATAATAGTTATTAATAACCAAAATTAAGCAACTATCCTAATTTTCAATCAACTAATTATCAAAATATAGATGCTCCATACAGCTCTAAACCTAGAGAACCAGGAAATATCGGCCAAATCCTAATTAATAATCCCTTCAATCGCTCTTCAAATGGGTTATTCTCTAATTCAACTTCAAATGCAGATAAAAGTCCCAATAAATATAGTAGTAACTGGAATACCAATATCAGCTCTAAACCTGCTTTTTATGGCAATAACAATACCCACAGCAATTACTCTAAAAATTACTAAATTGGTATTCCTGAACGTTAGAGTAATTTTTATACAACTAAAATAAGCCAAGAGAAGCCCATTATTCAGAGAAAATTTGATAATTATTTGAGTGGATCATCGGCTGATTCAGCTGCGACTTATATCAATAAAATATATGAGTTGGATGCCGATAAATCAGTCGATAATGCAAATAATCCCATTAGTAATCCATTTTTCAGAAAGAGTTTAATCCCTGAACACATTGAAGAAAAATAAGCAAAACATAAAAATTCATACGACTCCGCTGCTTTAAAGTATAGCTATCAAAGCGAGTAGAAGCTTGACAAGCCATTATACTAGAATAAGTATGCTCAATAGTCTTATCAAAACTACGACTTTCAAAGTAAGAATCCGCAACCAGTCTAAAATCCTCAGCATAGGAATTATTAGTAAAAATTGGACAATTATGATTATGAAAAATTAATAGGAATCAATGAGATAGATAAACAATATGACTTCAGCAAATATGAAAAGAAAGAAAATAAATATAGCTCCAATACTGAAATAAATAAAATCTAATAAGAAAGTAAATATAAGAAATATTATGAGGGTCTTGTGGAAGATGATACATATCACGTACCCGCCCAAAATAATCAGAAGTAGAAAATATTCAATGAAGGGTAAGATAAGTATGGATATTTAAAATATTAAGATTAATTAAACAAATACAATCCCAAATATGACGATCCATTAGAGAAAAATACAAAATATGATTTTAATGAAGAAGATGACTTTTAAAAACATAACCAATATTCTGTAAAGAGTACTGAAGTTGTCAAGAATCCATATGATCGTCAAATCCTTTTTGATAAAAAGGGCTCACAGAAAGATATTGCCAAACCAAGTCATAAAATTAATGACAGAGTCAGCTTTTAAGAGGAGAGTAATCAATCATAAAAACATCCAAGTTATGGAGAACACCAAGGTCCATTTTAGACGTTAGGGAAAATGAATAAAAATAGTACTTCATGGGATCACAAGGAGGAAACATACAAGTTCAAGCAAAGCGAAGTATAATAGTACCAATATCCAAAACAAATATAAGATAAAGTTAAAAACAACAAGTATCAAGATTACTAAAATCGCCTAAAATAAGAAAAAGATAAGCCGAAATCTCAAAATAAAATTATCAATTTCTCAGAGAATGAATCGGACGAATCTGAACCTCCAGTGAAGGAGGCTACTTCCCAAAAATTCACTGAAGACTACCCTCCTATACTAGAGATTGGAGGTCTACGTTTTTATAGAATCGAAATTGATTGATTTTCATATGATAAAGAAGTCATTATTATTATAAGTTTCATTTCAGATGATCAAGAACTATTACGATATACTCTCACTCAAGAGAGATGCTACTGCACAAGAAATTAAAGAGCAATATAAACGATTGGTCTTGAGATGGCATCCAAGATTTGCGAAAGAAGATCAAAAGACAGCACACTATCACTTTTCGCAAATATCAGAAGCATATGAAATCTTAAGTGCTCCTTTGAATAGGGCTTTTTACGATAGGCATGGCTATTTGAAACTTAAATAAGGTTTATTTTTCGAGGGATAACTCAAGGGAGGATATAGATTTGCTGATAATCCTGATGAGATATTCTAAAAGTTTTATCAGGAAAATAACCCTTTAGCTCAGTCCGTTGATCAAGATGCAATATAAAGAGGAAGCTTATTAGGTTTTGCTTATGGAGGGCTAAACTATAAATAAAATCATTAACAATAAGATCTTATCATTACTCTGCCCTGCAATCTTCATGAGTTGTATTTGGGTGTTTCCAAGCATATTACTTATGCACGCAGAGTAAATATCGTATAATGAAGGTCCTTAATTTAGACGGAAGGACAACTTCTCTTAAACAATAAACCAAACATTTATAAATTCAGCCTGGATATAATTCTGAAACCAAAATTGTTTTTAATGAAGAAGGTCATGACTCTGTGAATCGCCGCACTTCCAATTTGATTTTTAAAATTTTTGAGTAAAAGCATCCTAAATATGTGCGGCAAGGGAATGATCTTATTTTATCGTTAGACATTAGTCTAATTGATTCTTTAAACAGTCAAAGCATTCAAATTACAACTCTTGATAATCGACTGTTGCGAGTGTCTATTGATGAAATCATAAGGTATTTATATCTTTATTGAGCCCATCCACAATAAAGGAGGTGATCGGTGAAGGGATACCGCAATAAGGAGTTAAGGGCAATCTTTACATTAAATTTAATATAAAATTTCCAAAGCAGCTTTCGGAATAAAAAAAGAGATAGCTTCGGAAGCTTTTACCATGATTATAATGAATGATAGTTTTTAAAGTCTTCATAAATACAACATAAATGGTTTGTTATATGTTAAATTTCAACAATATTTTTAAAATATTGTAGAGTTGCGTATTATAGACAAATTCAAATATACACTGTCGCTATCATTTATGGTAAATGAAAGTGTTATTTTTTTGTTTTATAAAATTGATTATATATGTGAATGGCAATATGTTCAACGCTGCATATTTTCTTGAAAGAAATATTTACTCTGAATCACCACCTCTATATAAAAATTGTCGTCTGCAACCATTTAAAGCTCGGAAAATTGTTAATGTTTCAGTCAAATGTCTCAAGGATTATTAAACAATAAAAGTAAAAATAAATCCAGCAGAAAAAGAGTGAGAGAAGTAACCTAAGAAGACTAAGATGTAGTCATGTGTTTATGTAGGAAGTGCCGAAGATGAGTAAGAAAATTATAGTTGAGAATAACTAGTCGAACGGTTTAGTAGCTATCCGTAAATAAGACCTAATAAATTATACAGCTATGAAGAATTAGCTGAGCACACAGATTAATGAACAACCAAAAGGATCAAAAAAATCAAAGATTACAAAGAAATCAATCGCCACAAATCAAAAAGAATAATAATAAAAGCAATAAATTTCATTGAATACAAGAAGCCACAACGATAAAAATTAATAGTTAAAGAAGGTAAAAGTAAAGGCAAAAAAAGAATAAAAAGATATTAATCCTCCTTAAACATAATAAACCATTTCATCGAAGACCAAGCATAAAAAAAGTAAAAAGAAATAAAAGCCAATTTAAAAAATGGAATAATAAAAATCAAATAAGCCTGAAGAAGATTAAACCAATAAGCAAATGGAAGAAAATACAAAAGAAAGGTCAACTCCAAAAAAGAAAAAATCTAAAAAAAAGAAAGAAAAAGAAAACATTTAAAAACAAACTTTGCCAGAAAATGAGTTAATAACAGAAATTCCTCTATAGACCCAATAATAATTATCAATAAAAACAAAATAAGAAGATAAAAATAAAGGTGATTCGAGTTCAAAATCTAAAAGTAAAGCAAAAAAATAAAATATTCAATCCATTAACGTCCTCAACAGACAAATGTCCAGGCAATGCATTCTACCCAAATCTAATTTTTATCTCCAAAAGCAAGACAACTTAAGAAAAGGGCTACCAGTGGGCCGTGGCTCAAAAAAATAGCAAGAAAGGATCATAAAATAAAGAAAGAAATAGGTTTGGTAGCGCAGTAAGAGAAATAAGAAACTAAAGTTGCTGCGGTAAGTAAAGCAAGAAGTAAAATAAGAATAAGACGAATCAAATAAATCAGTATCTTTGGATAAAAAGAGTAATGCTAATGATTCAGGTAAAAAAGGCAAAATTTAATAGTGCACGAGAGAATAATCTATTCGGATATTAAACATTTTTTAAGGTGATGCTGGAGATTATAGAGGAATGGTAAAAGAGTTAAAGACAATTCCCCTTAAAAAAATAAGAGCACATTTGCGTATGCATTTTTAGCGATGCATAGATATAATTACTCGCAAAGCAGAGGAAAGTGGCAGGAAAATAGATGATTGGGATTTGAATGAAAAAAAATAGATCGTTCGTGAACTTCACAGAATTCGATGCACAAATAGATTATTAAGCGAACAAAATACTGAATTTAGATAAAAGTTTATGAGACTAATGAGAAGCTATAACGATTCGTCATTAACCTTGGAGGTTATTGACTACAACTTTTTATACCGAAAAATTGAAGCCTTTGTTCGGGGTTTTTGCACTTTAAATAAACGAAAGACTGATCATAAATTTACTGAGCCTACAGAATAGAACAGAAAACATCTACTGGAAGGCGGATACATTATGGATCTTACTCGATCTCTCAAGCGTTAGGTTAAAATAGAGTGCAAAGAATAACCACCATAATCTATTAAAATTGATCTATAAAAAATTATATACTAGTGGACAGAACAATAAGAAAAGGAGCTTGGGAAGTTGTACATGGAGAATCAAACCAACTATTAGTCTATTATCGAGCAACTGAAAAAGAAATTTGGGGAAAGAAACAGATGGAAAGATTTTGAAATTCTAGGTCGTAAAATCGATCACTTGGTTAAAATGGGAATAAATAAGATGTTTTAATTAACATGTAAGCCATATAATAGAACTGAAAGATTAAAAGAAGAAGAAACTAAGATCAAATCTCACCCAAAAGAACAAAAATGCTTTAATCCCAGCCAAGTTAAGACAGGGGTTAGCTCTTTAGATTTAATGACTAAATTTATCTATAACAATAAAAAAGCCCTCGTTAAACCAGAATAACCTCCTGAAAACCCTATTTTCAAAAATATTTCTTTATTGGAAAGGCAAATATTTGGACATGTTTAAAGTTTTAAAGTTCGGCATGCACTTGTAAATTTACTAAGCGAACAATTCCCTTCTGAAGATGACTTGAATTTGGCAATACAATTAGCAAAGGAATTTGCTGCTTTTGCATAGGAATGGTAACGCGAAAATAACATCATTCAAATTAAAAAGTAGCATAGTAATGATGAAGAATGGCCAGAATAAAAAAAATAAAAAACGAAAATTGACGGAAAAGAATTTTCATCCGAGGGGGAATAACAAAATTAACAAGGAGATAAATTTGACGAATTAGTCAAATAGCTCGCACAATATTAGCAAGGAAAAAATATTCAAACTGATGGAGAAGTGGATTCGCTTCATAACGATTATGAATTGAAATAGGGTGACTTGGATCAAATTAATTAGGAAAATGAATATCTAAACTAAGATTTGTAGGATATTACCAAAGTATAGTCCAAATATAGGTGATATATATCCTTCAATTTTATCATCTTATTCATCAATGTTTATAAACATTTATTAAAATGGTTTGTTAACTGCAAACGTGGAACTTTTCGACAAGCATATGCTTCTAAAAACAAAATTTATTCTCTATCAAAAGGCAAGAATGAGTTCAGAGAGACTTTAGGTAAAGTTTGGAGTAGCTTAAGAATATTTGAATTTCTGTTGAACCGAAAATATTAAAAAATATAATGTACGAGATAATTAGAAATTCATAACAGGTCATCAAAACCTTTGTATTCTAAAAATAGGATACTCATCAATCAGTTATGTTTGATCAAGAAATAGACTTCAAACAGACCTATGTGAACCTCAATCATCTCTTAACAACACACTCTCCTCTATCCAAGAACAAAGTCTCCATTTATGACCCAATGACGAACAGATTTGTCACACTAAGATCCATTGGAGGTTAGCATGGATATATTGCTCGCAATTATCTCGAACCTTCATACATTTTGTTTCGCTATCATTAGAAACAATAGAATTAGGATGAGGAAATAAACGGTCAATCAAGCTATTCCTTGACTGATAAGGATAAGAAAGATCCACGAAGTCGGGAAAGGACAGTTGCATAGGTAATTTAACTTGTAAAAAAATGGCGATAATTACATATCCATTGTTTCAAGACACCAGAAAGTACAAAGAAAATGAATCTTCAGTAAGCTGCAATTGTTGTGGGAGTTGCTAAAAAAAGCCTAGATGATTATTACTGCCAGCTGAGACTGGCATAATTGTACAAATTTGATTTTAAAAATAACCTTCAACAAAAAATGGGTGTTCTCAGAGGCTTTGTAAAGGACCAACGCTCTTTGAAAGATGAAAATTTTAGTAAACATTACAGGCATCCAAAAAATTTAAAGATAATTGATAAATTTTAACTCTAAAGTAAGTCACTTTCAAAGTAATAGTAAATGGAAGAAAAATAATTGATTAAGATAAATCTAGCCATAGATAAAGAGAATTAACCTAGAAATGATGACAATGAGCAAAATGAGCAAGACAATGAAGAGTAATCTAAGCCTCCTTGCAGATAATTATGTACCTTATAAAAATAGTTTTATGGAGGATTTGAATTTTTGCTGGATGATCCTTGTGACCCTTTTCTGTAAATGGCAAGCAAGAAGTCAATCATAGAAGAAAGTTAAGGAATCCTTTTTTTCTGATTTTGTAATTCCAAGTTTACTATCAATATTTTGTGAATTATTTTAACAATTGTAGTAGTTTATGTTTATGCTTCAATAAAAATATACTGATTTTACCTTATTGATAAATTAATTCCTTATTAATTGAACTACAAAATCAAATATGGAAATAGAATCCCCTGCATAAACTTTGATTATTGGCTACTATCCCTTCAGAGCAAAAGCACATATTTGCAGGTTATTATGCGAATATCTACATGTACCATACGCCAATAGATTTTTTACGCCTGATGAGTGGAGTAAATTTAAGGAAAACTAGGCTAAGTAATGGGTAATTAAAGATCTACCATTCTTAATTCACAAAGATTTCAGTGTAACTGGTACTACTGCTATGATTTATTACATATTATAAGCGAAGGGCCGGATAGACATGCTCGGACGCACCATCACGGAAATGATAAAAATTGATAGCATACGTATTAAATTTGATGTAAGAAATGCCATCTTGGCTCTCATTTGTACTCATCGGCCAACTAACAGTCCAGAAGATAAAAAATGTCTGAAGCATTATTGGATTTCAAAAATTGAACCGATTTTAATGAGCTATGAGATCTAATGTCCTTAATACAATTGGTATTTTGGATTTATTTCTGTAATGGATTTTCTTATATACGATATCATCAATCTTATGGACGAGATTTTTCCAACATAGGTGCAAAAATTTAAACATTTGAATAATCTTCGAAGGCGACTTGGCAGCATAAAATAAATTGAGTAGTATTAAAATTCTTCTCGAGCAATAAAATAATTTTGCCCAGTCAGTTATTTCAGCCGATTTCTCTAATAAAAGTTAAAGATTCAATAATAAGCAGGCTCGGGAACGGAAATAGAAGATTAATGAAATATATGATATAATTTATGTTTTTTTAAAAATTATTTATTTTAATAATTGAAATTAATCTGAAGCAAATTCGAACATGCATTCAGACTTTATTTTTATTGTAGGATATATTTATAGAAATAAGTATGTGGCTTATGTAAATATGGATAAAATTTTAATGAATTATGAGATATTTTAGCAGTTTGTGGCTGAAGGCACAGAGTATTGTTCGACTGGTTTTAAAGAGAAATAAGAACAAACAAAAGGAAGAAGAGGAAAATATATGGGACTAGAGGGATTTAACTAAATCAGTGACAGTTTAACCTTTTTTGACTGAAGAGGGCGATTAAATATCTCCTATATCCTCAGAAAAAGCAGAATAAGAAGAAAAAGTCAGTTTAAGTCAAGGCGAAGAAAATTCAATGCTGGAACTTTTAAGTATGATCAATTCCTCATAAAATAGCCATCGTATTTTGAGAATATTAGAGTAGCTTGGAAGGGTGCCCTGGATTTAATAATGTACTAATAGTCTGAAAAAATCATAAAAAAGCTTAAAAATTAAAAAAGGAAGAAAAAAATAATCTCAAAGTTCATCGCAAAGTTCTTAATTATTTAGATAAACTCCCTCCTTTGCGATTCCCAAAAGTAAGAGTGTAGATAAATATTTTGAGCCAATCTTTGTAATATCTCCCAAATAAATGAAGTTATTGACGATAAAAAGAAAAAAGGCGTTACAAAACTATAATTTTGCATCTATATAATCATTATGCAAATAATGATCAATAATTTATCAGATTCTATTTATATTCATTTTTAATCTTGGAAATACAATTAATAAAGTCAGACAAATGATAGTCAACAACAATCATCTTTACTATTTGTTAGAGTTTTTAGAATTGGTAAATTCAATAGGCATCTCAAAGGCTTATTTTGTTATTGATTGTAGATTACTTTGAGAAAGTTTCTAAATCTATGATTTTTAAATTAATGAATCATTAATTAAATGAGAATTTGCATTAGCTTTCAGATTTTAAGATTTTTGAGTAATATTATTTATTTATTCACTCACAATGAACGTCTGAAGATCTATTTTTTGCTTTTTTGAAGGATATTATCCCTCATAAGAGTTATAAATGGGCTGAAACCCTTTTTCAGAAAGATTACCTCCAAAATATCCTGTATTGCCGCTAATTGATTTATCAAACTCTCCTCCCTTTTTAAATGCCGACTATCTCTCATTAAATAAGTTATTGTGATTGATTTAATTTGCATTTCTGTATTTAAATTCATCATAAAAACTGTTCGAGTATGAATGGGATTGTTATCCAGTAATTAAAGGACTATTAAAATAGGAAAAGTCATTATCGGCATGCCGAAATCTTTGATCATAAAAGATAGGAAAAGGAGAGATTTTTCCGATCTTTGGCTCTTAGTGATGTAATGCTTGACTCATATTAGTACCAGCTTGAGGGATTATATTCCTGAACATAAAGAACATTTGTTTTTGAAATTTAATAACTTAGTTGATGTTTTTCGGATCTGGTAATTTGATATCATCATGGTCTTTGATGGTTTCATTTTTCATTTGCTGTTTTAGTTTTTTTTAGTGGTACATACGAAACAAAGCAAATAAAAGTTGTCTTATTTGAGTCGACAACTTTGCCACTTGGTCATTTGCCAAAAAGATTTAATATTTCCCTCTGAGTCAGTTATTGACTACTTGTTAGATGCGTAAATTTAGACGATTCTGTTCGTGAAAAGAGACTGAACATAAGGAACATCATCTTCAAAACCGATGACTCGCATGAGTTCGGTGAGCTATTCCTTCCTCCGACGTTCAAAGTCTAATTCTTATAGTAATGAATAAATAATTTCTCGATCCTCTTTTGCCGGTTCAAGCATAATAATATTATTTTGTACACTATTGACTTTGGGTATTAATAAAATAAAATATTAATTAGCAAATTGTTTGGCATAAAGAATCAGTGGGTTGATTATTTTGCGTTAAGATTTAACTCTTCAACATAATCGTATTTGATGAAGAGAGAAAGTAAAAGCGAGAGAAAGTTTAATCCTGAAAATATATAAAAACATAATGTAAAACCAGATTATGGGTCTTTCTCTGACACTAAGTACAGTCTCGAAATCCATTGAATTACACACCCTTAATAACATCATTATTACCCAAACTGAAACCAGAGAAGATAATATAATAGACTTTTCCGCCAATAACGTTGCCAAAGATCCTCATAGTATGAGTTGGATAAACGCTGTAATTTCCGCCATAATTAAAGTAAATGAGACAGACCGCGATCAGATACATATACTAATTTTCCGCAATATAAGGAAGCAGGATTGCAGATATCATCAAAATAATGTTGATGATTGATGAAATTAGCCGAAAGGAGAATTTATCGAACATTAAACCCCAGAATAAACGTCCAATTCCATTAAAAATAGCTCCAGTACTGCCGACAACTGTAAGAAAAGAGTCATCTGCAATTTTAATGAAACCATACTCTTTGTAATTGAAGGCTATAAATATACCGAAGGGAATGGATGCAGTCAACGTCAGACACTGCCACAATATCTTTTCTGATTCATAAAATAATTACTATCTAAAAGAAAGACGATAAATGTTTTTAATGACTATTTAGACTCCGCTTTCGATTCATCAGTTAATTTAGCGAGTCCTGTTTTTGTTTATTATTCGCTGAGCAATGATTATCCTTGAGACTATTTAGTTTCATTGATAGCCACTGATTTAGAAGGAGTCATAAGTGCAATTCCAATAAGCCCAATCCCCAAATATACCCCAGACATAATCCTCAAAGTAAAAGGAACGTTATCAGTTACTTAGGTTGGAAAAATTTTCCTGCCATCCAATAATTTATCAGGCTAAATGTTACCCGGATTAATTAGATTGAGCAAAATCATGTTAAAGAGGAGGGATGAAATGCCATACCCCAATATACAAACTCCACTGCAAAGTCCTATTTTATATGAAATCTACCTTTTCTGTCTGGAATATGCTCATAACAGTTTTTGATGGGAGCAAGATAGCCGAAACCAATAAATATGCCGAATAACATTCCATAGACAACCAGATATACCCAGAAACTATCTCCAAAAGAAATCATAAAGACTGAAAGGCAGACTCCGATAATGGAGATGAGAGTAGTAATACGGTTTGAAAATTGGAGTTGAGGAATATTCCCAAGGGGCATTCCTACATTGAGCACAATTATGGAAATAGGGAGGAGGATAGCCATTTGATTGGAGGTTATTTATTTATTGCCTAGATATATGCGGATGTACCTGAATTGTAGAGATAGGAGGTTATATAGGGAATTAATGTGCCGAACGTATAGGCCGAACCATAGATTAGCATGCATGTAAACCCAGCTGCTAAGGATTTAATCTGAGATGGTTTGATCATTGGATGAAAGCAAAGTAGTTATTTTATTAATGGATGCAGTTAATCAACAATTAAAATTTTTATAAATCGCATAATATCTAAGGACATAGAAAAATAAGACAAAATTCAATGATTTAATTATAATAAATTCCTCGAGAATAGCTCATAGAAGAAATTAATTGATAGATTATAATGTTTTCAATCTCAAATTAGGTTAAATAAATATTAATTAATTTATATTAATGTTAAAGTTAATCAACAATTGATGCAATGGCCTTAATATTTATATTTGGCAATTATTTTAATCAAGCATATCAACTTTTTAATCAAGACTGATTAATATTTGCTATTAAACAGTTGATACCATTAACTTAATTATTTGATAATAATAAATATCAGTTATGATATCTCCTCGAAAATCAAAATTGTTCAGGAAAGTCATAGCAGAGCCGCCACCTCTTGGTTATAACCTTAAGGCGATATCTGATTCTAAACGATAGCTAAGCACAATTCGATGTTAGCTGAAAAATATATCCTGCGCTTTTTAGTAATTCAAATAGCAGACGCTATCATTGATGAACGAGTGGATGAGTAAAATAAGTACACTGATGTACCGACAAATCAAGGACAAAATTCGCTTATAGAACTAACTTTAGAAGAGCAACTAAACAAAGAATGGAATGCGTAATGAAGTTATCACACTCCAAGAAATGATAAATGGAGCCATGAACGATTACTCAAAAGATCTACAAGTTAAGGATAGAGAAATACAAAAACTTACTGATCAATTACATAACCTCCAAGAGAATACAAATTACCAATAAAAGCGACATGATGAAATTTTGATTGAATAATCAAGAAAAACAGATCAAGTTTTATAGCTGGATACCATCCAGGAGTAGTCATCAAATGTTACATACTCCTCAGTGACCACTATCCGTGATTCTAAAGAATAGAAATCTGACGAAAGGATCATACCTGAAACCATATAATAACAGCCTCAGCTAACGTAAGTTAAAGAGGAAAAGGAGAACATTTAACCTAAGGAGCATAAGAGGACTAAATCTTTCTTGGATCATTTTCGAAAAACGATAGAATAGAGCTTTTCTTAAAAGAATAAAGACAAACAACAAACTTTTTACTACAAAATCTCGAACAATAACTTCAACTAGCCACTGCAATAATGCGGCATTTTCCCCCAAGAGACTAAATGCTATTCACAAATGCTAAAAGAATGTCATAAAGATCCGGTAATCTTTAAAAAATCACTTATAAATTGTGAAATTAACTAGATATCCAAATCTAGCAGTTCCAGTGATCTTATTCTAGGAGATACTGACAAGATCAATCTTCCCAATAAATTTGAAACTCCCACTAACCTTATACTTATGAAGAAAAAAGATCCTCCTATATATCGAGTTATGACTGAACCATCTCCCTAAAGAAACACAAGCAATAGCTAGAAAAATTATTTTTCCTCGAAGCCATTAAATTCTCAAAAAAAGATATTTTGTGAGCGTAAATCTTCCAACTAACGTCTTTCATCTCTTTAAGACAGCAAATCCGTGAAATCATCAGGGTCTAAAGAAAAGATTAAAGTTACTGCTAAGATGATTGAAGAAATGGTTCATATTCCCAAAAAAACAAATACAAAAGCACTTGTTTACTTAGGGGGGAAATCAATCTTTAGAAAATTTTTAGTAGAGCTCAAATCAGCTTTTAAAAAATATCTGCTAACTCCTGGAACAAGCGAATAAGAAATTAAATATGAAGGGGCCAAGAGAAATGGTTTGAGATGGGGTAAAGGTCGATTGTATTATCGAAATGGGACAGTTTATGAAGGTTAGTTTAAATAGAATGCAAGGCACGGTAAAGGATCCATTTTCCTTAATGGAATATCGATCTATGAGGGATTGTGGCAGATGGACAGATTGCATGGAGAAGGATACATAAAATCAATGAGGTTCATGGCTGTATCCTGCCCCTCCGTCTTTCATGAGGCTTCGTATTGTGGAAATCTTGGATAAAATAAATTGCATGGGATTGGTACTATCTTTCTAAACCCAAAATAAAAAATAGTGACTAAATTTGCTAATGGGTGTCCAATTGGTGACCTAACTTATTATAATTTGCAATAAATTTAGTTTGGGGTGTGGCCCAGTGATTGATAAATTGTATTTTTCTCGTTTACTATATCCTAATTTATATAATACAATTTAATTAAATTAATCATCAGTAGGAATGTCAGGAGAAGAAAAGATGCTAAACCCCGAATGCGTATATGGCAAGAACTGTTTTGCGGTATGTATGAATCCAAATTGCAGGAAACCTGGTTTTATTTGTGAAGGAGGGTTCACAAAAAGAGAAGAATGCTGTTTATTTCACTAAAATTGTCCTAAAATGAAATGGTCATAAATCAAGATTTTGATTTCTGACAACCCACACTTGCAATCTCCAGATTTTACATATTCTGAAGAAAAAATGGATAAAATGTTTCTGAATCTAATTGCTAAGATACGGGAAGAACATGCCAAATTTAAAATATGGGTTAAGACATATGGCTATAGCATATAAGTGATGAAATTCATTAAAAATATTTCAGAGAAAAATTTTGGACAAATTAGCGGGAGTTATATTTTACCTATCATTCATGAAATGTAGGCGGCCAAAAGGATGTAAGCACCCTTGATCATTGAAAGCTAAATTGTTGGTTTGCAGTAAGAGATTAACTAGCTTCTTGATAAAGTGAGCAATTTATACCTTAATCCTGGGACGAAACATTAACGGATACATATAACAACTGCAATAGCTCCAGAAATTAAACCAAATAGTTGTTCTATTTTGAACAGCAAAATCATTCACGATATTAATGCTATTAATAGGCTATTTGAAACAAAGATTAATTCTATTAAGCTCATCTTCCGTGCTTCAGAAAATGGATTTTCCATCAAGCAGTTTCACAAAAAATGCGATGGACAGAGTGGAACTTTATTAGTTGTAGAAAATGAATATGGTAAAATTATTGGAGGGTATACGCCTGTTGCTTGGAGTTCAGCGAGAAAACAATGGGCAGCCGATAAGAGTCTAAAATCTTTTATTTTCTCCTTGAATATGCGCGAGAAATTTGGTCTCAATTTAGCTCAATTTGCAATTGCAAATAATCCTGAAAAAGGTCCAATTTTTGGTTGTTGCGATATCTGCATTGTGGATAACAGCAATAAAGATCGATCTAACGCTGAATTTCCGATCAGTTACAACAATGGCAAATATATTCGAAGTCCTTAGTCCAGTTTTTCATTTACAGGTCACCCGAAGGGTCAATATCTTATCAGAGAATGGTAGATCTTTAAAATGGAACTAGATTGATTTTCATATAAGAATAATCATAAAGGGATAAAGAATGATGATCTGATTCTAAGATTTATTTAAAAAATGATAAATGAGTTTGAGGACTATATCATTTAACAATTTTTTAAATTTGATAAAATAAATTGAATTTTTTTGATCTTAAGATTAAATTTTTAATACTCTCTATTTATTCAAGATGAGTTGTTAATTTTTCTTTCCTTCGTTGAAGAAATTTTACGAAAGAAAGGAAAGTGAATCAAGTGTACTTATATAGGTCTTGTTCGAACTGGTCCACTCCAAAGCAATGCAGTTCCTCATACTCGCAATATGCTATTTGCATAGATAGTAAAAGATTGATGATTGAATCGATCATACGATAAATTGCCAATTTTGATGGGGAGGTAATTATATTTTAGACCAATCTACAACAATTTTTAATTAATGGAGGAGCATGTTTTAAATGAAGAGGAGAGATATTTTTGTATTGGATGAAATCAGCGATGAAATAAATTCAATGAGCAAGCTTAAAGGACAGTCAGATAAAACACCTTTCAAAAGGTAGTTTATCAATAGGCTTCAACAAGACAGTGACGAAGTGATGATCTGCATTTTGGCATCCAAGGAATCAATTTTTAAATTAATGGGATACATAAATTTAAAAATTGTTTCGGAAGAGATATAGTTTAGATTGAAAATTCATTTAGCATTAAGAAACAAAATAAAGTCTTTAAACCGTCAAAGCCTTTTGTACATACAGGTAGAAGAAAAATAGGTTTTATTTTTAAAATTATCAAGGTCTAACTATACCTGAAAAAGAATCTAGAACATTATTTGCAATGAAAAACGATATTACATTATTAAATCGCAAAAAGAAGAACTCAGTTACTGTTATCTAGGGACAAACTCTGGCTTGAATAAAATTTTAATAGTTCTTGAAATTAAATTAAATTTAACATGAAGGGTTTCATCAGTTTAAGCCTTTGCTCCGAGTTCCATTGAGGATATGAATCAATATTTCCTTTGGTTGTAATAATTGTAATCCAAATTAGTGTCCTGTTTTATTATTTGGATGTGCAATTTCCCTTGTTTTAAGCATGAAATAATCATTATTGGATGATTACTTACTTATCTTTAGGAATTGACTTATGCTTTTTTTTCTGAGGGCTGGCTCATTTTAGTTGATGCCTTTCAATATTGTATTGATTGATAAAGTTTTCGCTGATAGGCAGACGGTACCTTTAGGTGGTTTTTGGAATATGTTCTACCATAAAGAGATATACAGTATCTCATCAAGTGAAGTGTTGACATTTTTTTGATGAATTGAGAAAAAAAATCTTAGGAATAATATTCCTTGGATTCTTTGAAATGATCATGGTTGGAAAAAGGATAACTAAAAACTTTAATTTGTAGGATGTCTTGCCTTCTAGAATTTTTAAAGTTCATTTTCCCAAGGGCTGAGTAAACCGAAGTAATTGTGGTTGCACATTATGACGCCACTGACCAAGCATCAACCTCATCGGAATGCAATTCGTGATCATGAGTTATGTCTTTTTCTTTTCCTCGCTGCGCTACAATCTGAGGCCCTTGGCTAAGTTATCTGAGCTCTTGGAAACCCTCATTTCTTCTTAACTTTGATATAATTATACGTGTGATGGATGCCATTGATAAATCAAGCCCATAATAATTGAGATTCAAAAACTTTTAATAACTTGAAAAAATGATATATATTATCTTTCTTTTCATCATCATGATAATAATCCTTTTCTGTGTTATATTCCTTTTGGGAGTCGGACTTTCGCTTAGGCTTGTTGGTATGTTACAATTGAATAAGAAATATGTAAAATGCCATTTAATTAGATTGGAATTAGGGAGTATAAATTTTATAAATTTAGAGTAATTACTTTAGTAGTAAGATGTATGAATTTCATTGACATAGCGTTACTATTGAAAAAAATAGTTAAGCGTAAATATAAAAGAAATTAGATGTATCATTTTGCTGACTTAGGGTTGTTAAAGAGAAAATTAGATGTTTCAACCTCTTTATTTAGAGTAATCATTGAGAGAATCAGGCGTATCACACATTTTATTTAGCGTAATTATTGAGAGAATTAGAAGTATCAAATATCTAATTCAGTGTGATCATTGAGAAATTCAGACGTATCAAATATTTAATTTAGTGTAATTATTTGAAGAATTAGGCGTATCAAACAGTTTATTTAGAGTAATCATTAAGAGAATTAGGCGTATCAAACATTTAATTTAGTGTAATTATTGAAATAATTAGGCGCATCAAACATTTTATTCAGGGTAATTATTAGAAGAATTAGCAGTAAAAAATATTTCATTTTTAGCGTAACTGGTGATAAAATTAGCAGTATCAAACATTTTATTTAGAGTAATTAACTATAGAATCAGATGCATTTAACATTTAATTTAGTGTAATTATTGATAAAGAATCAGTCGTATCAAACATTTTATTTAGGGTAATTATTGGAGGAGTTAGGTGTATCAAACATTTTATTCAGGGTAATTATTAAGTAAATTAGGAGTATTTAACATTCTATTTTGGGCAATTATTGATATAATCAGTTGTATCAAATATGTTATTTAGGGTAATTATTTTAGAGAATTAGCTGTATAAAAAAATTAATTTAGGGTCATTATTGAAAGAATTAGCTGTATCAAACATTTAATTTAGGGTCATTATTGGGGAAATTAGGAGTATCAAATATTTAATTTAGTGTAATCTTTGAAAAAATCAGACATATAAAATATTTTATGGAGTGTAATTATTGAAAAAAATCAGGGGTATCAAATTTTACTATTAAGAGTAATTATTCAAGGAATTAGCAGTATCAAAAATTTAATTTAGTGTAATTTTTGAGGAGCAATTAGGCGTATCAAATATTTAATTCAGGGTACCTACTGGGAGAATCAGACGTATCAAACATTTTATTTAGTGTAATTATTGAGAGAACTAGCTGTATTAAATATTAAATCAAGAGTAATTCTCGAGAGAATAAGTCGTATTATACATTGTATTTAGTGTTATTATTGGTGAAAATCAGACGTATCAAACTTTTTATTTAGAGTAATGATCGAGAGAATTAGGAGTATCAAACATTTTATTTAGGGTAATTATTGGGAGAATTTTAGCTGTATTAAGCATTTTATTCAGGGTAATTATTGGGAAAATCAGGCGTACTAAGCATTTAATTTAGTGTAATCATGAAGAGAATTAGCAGTATAAAACATTTCATTTAGCGTAATTATTGAGAAAATTAGCAGTATCTAACATTTAATTTAGAGTAAGAATATTGTGAGAATTAGCAGTACAAACCTTTTTAGTTAGCGTAAATATTGAGAGAATTAGCAGTATCAAACATTTAATTCATGGTGATTATTGGGAAAATCAGGCGTATTAGATATTTTATTCAGGGTAATAATTGGGAGAATAAGCCGTATAAAATATTTAATTTAGGGTAATTTTTGAGAGAATTAGGTGTATTAAACATTTCACTTAGGGTAATTATTGAGAGAATTAGAAGTATTAAACAATTAATTTAGAGTAATTATTGAGAGAATCAGTGGTATTATACATTGTATTTAGTGTAATCATTGGTGAAAATAAGACGTATCAAAATATTTTATTTAGGGTAATTATTGAGAGAATTAGTCGTATAAAACATTTTATTTAGGGTAATTATTGGGAGAATTAGTTGTATTAAATATTTTATTCAGGGTAATTATTGGAAAAATCAGGCGTATTAAGCATTTAATTTAGGGTAATCATGAAGAGAATTAGCAGTATCAAACATTTAATTCAGAGTAATTATCGAAAGAATCAGACGTATCAAACATTTTATTTAGAGTAATTATCGAGAGAATCAGCTGTATAAAACATTTTATTCAGGGTAATTATCGAGAGAATCAGCTGTATAAAACATTTTATTCAGGGTAATTATTGAGAAAATTAGACGTATAAAATATTTAATTTAGGGTAATTATTGAGAGAATTAGCTGTATTAAACATTTTACTTAGAGTAATAATTGAGAGATTCAGTGGTATTAAACATTTTATATTAGAGTAATCATTGAGAGATTCAGCTGTATTATACATTGTATTTAGTGTAATCATTGGTGAAAATCAGGGGTATTTAAAATATTATTTAGGGTAATTATTGAGAGAGTCAGCCGTATAAAACATTTTACTTAGGGTAATTATCGGGAGAATTAGCTGTATTAAATATTTTATTCAGAGTAATCATTGAGAAAATTAGACGTATTAAACATTTTATTTAGCGTAATTATTGAGAGAATTAGACGTATAAAACATTTAATTTAGGGTAATTATTGAGAAAATCAGGAGTATCAAACATTTAATTTAGAGTAATTATCGAAAGAATTAGACGTATCAAACATTTAATTTAGAGTAATTATTGAGAGATTCAGTGGTCACCAGTCAATAAATTTAGCGTTACTACAAATTGAATTAGAAGTTTAAATAGTATTTATTTAGTGTCAATATTTGGAAAATAAGGCGAACTAAATATCCTTATCAAGTGTCATTATTGAGTGATTCAGGCGTTAGAATAAAATTAAATCAGTGTAACTATTGAGCTAATCAGCGGTATTCATAAAATTGATTTAGCGTAAAAATTGCTAAAATAAGAAGTATTACTAGTGATAATACAGTGTGAAATTGAAAAAACTCAGGCGTATCAGTAATATTATTCAGGGTAAAATTTTTATAAACTTAGGAGTATCAATAGCATGATCTAGGGTAATTGTTGCTAAACTTAGGAGTACTAATTATTTTTATTTAGAGTAACGATTGGCCAAATCAGCTGTATCATTTTAAAATAATTGAGGGTAATTATTGAAAAAAATAGCTGTATTAAAATAAATAAACAAGAGTACCTATTTTAAAAAATAGCTGTATGAACAATTGTGATTTAGGGTAACTTTTTCTAATAATAAGGAGTATTGATAAAAAATTAATTTAGGGTAACTCATTGAGAGAGTTAGCTGTACAAATAGTATCCAATCAGTGTAATTATTTGATAAAATCAAGGCGTATCAATGCAGCATTCATTTAGAGTACCATTTTAAAAGAATAAGAAGTATCATTGACATCAATTAAGCGTAAATCTTTAAAAGAATTAGCTGTATCAGTACGATTAATTTAGGGTATCTCTTTATTAAAATAAGGAGTATTAATATCTTATATTTAGGGTAACTCTTAAAAGAATAAGCCGTATTAATAGCATCGATTTTAGTGTAATTATTTTTCAAAATAAGCGGTATTCATAGTATAAACTAAGGGTAACTCTTTGAAAGAATAAGACGTATTAATAACATCAATTTAGAGTAACTTTATGAAAGAATAAGTTGTATTAATATCAGCAATTTAGGGTAAATTTATGAAAGAATAAGACGTATTAATAGCATCAATTTAGAGTACATTTATAAAACAATAAGACGTTATAATAGCATCGATTTAGTGTAATTTTATGAAAGAAAAAAGAAGTATTAATATCAGCAATTTAGGGTAACTTTATAAAAGAATAAGTCGTATTAATGGTATTGATTGAGGGTAAATTTATAAAACAATAAGACGTTATAATAGCATCGATTTAGTGTAAATTTATGAAATAATAAGTGGTATTAATAGCATCAATATAGTGTAAATTTATGAAATAATAAGTGGTATTAATAGCATCAATATATTGTAACTGTTTGAAAGAATAAGGCGTATTAATAGTATCTATTTAGAGTAACTTTACGAAAGAATAAGTCGTATTAATAGTATCTATTTAGAGTAACTTTACGAAAGAATAAGGCGTATTAATATTAACAATTTAGAGTAACTTTATGAGAGAATAAGAAGTATTAATAGTATCGATTTAGGGTAACTTTATAAAATAATAAGGCGTATTATTAATAGCATCAATCTAGTGTAACTGTATCAAAGAATTAGGC
>Ga0302186_10000828_pt1 | contig 26787 bp, 16 predicted proteins | sample II_Bog_E1_2_FD_198782 | JGI IMG/M metagenome (GOLD analysis project Ga0302186, IMG submission 198782) | Peat permafrost microbial communities from Stordalen Mire near Abisko, Sweden - II_Bog_E1_1 | ecosystem: Environmental > Terrestrial > Soil > Wetlands > Peat | place: Sweden: Abisko... | reverse complement strand
GAAGAAGAAGAAGAAGAAGAAGAAGAGGAGGAAGAAGAAGAAGAAGAAGATTCAGTTGAGAAAGAAGCTGCAACTCATGCTAAAGCCATTTCACCAGTTCAAAAAGCTCAAGGGCAGCAAAAACATCAACCAACTCAACCAAAACTAATTCAAGAGAAAAAAGCCCCTACTCCAACATCCTAAACTTCGAAAAAACTTGCCGATAAAGAAGATGAAGGAGATGAAGAAGATGAAGATGAAGATGATGAAGAAATTGGAGATGCAGATATAGATGAAGATTTAGATGATGTTGAAGATGATGATGATTAAGATGATGATGATTAAGATGATGATAATTAAGACGAGGAAGAAGAATAAGAATAAGAATAAGAAGCAGGTCCTCAAAAGTATGTAAAGCAGGATACTAGGCCTCAAGGAGTAAAACCACAGTAAAGCCAAACAAAAACTTTTGGCCAGCAGGGAGGTAAACCAGGTAATTTCAACAAAAATGAGGGAGGAAAGCCTTGGCAAAAACAAAATCAAGGAAATAAACCATTCAACAATAATAAAGGAGAAAAATCTTTGAATAACAACAATCATGATGGAAACAAGCATTTTGGAAACAATAATTTCAAAGGGGGAAATAAAAACTTTGGTGGAAATGGAAACAAAAGCTTTAACAACAATAAATTCCAGCAACATTGATCCTTCTGAAAATTATTGAAATTAATTTTCCTGACTATTATCTTACTATTATTGAAATTACTGAGTTTTTAGAATAGATAAATAAATATAATTTATTCAAAAAGTAAATTTAAAAGGTCAATTTATAGAGTAAGCTAATTAAATAATAGCAAATTCATAAAGAGGGAGTAAATGTAATGGTTTAGAAAGATTATCATTTTTATTGTAAATTTTATTGATATAACTCTATTTGAAGAAAAAAAGACCTGTACTTTTCGTCATAGAAGATAACATCAATTTTAGCCTTCTATTAAATGTCCTCTAACATTTGTATTAGGAGATCTTTATTATCTTTGTTAAATTTATATCTTTTCCCATTAACCACATTCACTCGAGAGTCAATACTTCTAATTTCATAAATATAATTTTCATTAGTAGTCATGCTCATGGGAATTTGATATATGCTTTCGATGTGATTTATCATAAGCTGTTTAAATAATATATCTTTTTCGGCTAATCTGGAAGTAACTGTACAATCAAATATCTTTGTAAGAATAAAACTACATGCATTTAAACAATATTATTATGGTTTGTCTTTAAAAACAGGATCATACTCTTGCTAGTTTATTTCTCAATTGACTGTAAATCTTCATGATAATAATAGATCATATAGCCATCTTATTTATGCACTATTTATGCTATAATGAAAGGTCTGTGAGTAAAAATTTAGCATTCGCCAAAAGGGGTTTTAATAAAAATGTTAGTAAGAAGACCATCAATAATTGTTTGCTTGATAAAATTTCTGCATAAGCGTTATGGTACTTAATAATTCGAGTACTTTCTTTGGCGTAAACTAAAATTTATCCTGGCAGACGTATTAATTTGTTCTTGATAATACTTTTTTCTTTTTTCTTTTAATCTTTAGTTATTTTAATATAATCTTCATACTTCACAGTCTAAAACATACTATTGTCTATCACATACAGATAAAACTATTGATTATTGAACTTAAAATTAATCCATGATTATTGTTATTGCTTTTATAATCTTTATCGGCTGATGTAACATTTCAGATAATAATTTTATTACAATTTAATTAATTCTATTTTCTTTTCTTTTATATTGTTGATCTATATATAGGTTATCTTTTCCTTTAAACTGGTTGGATTAAATTTAGATAAAAAGTATTTATATTCCCAGTTTTAGAATACAGTTAATTTTATTATCTCAGCATTTGATTTTATTATTCCCGAGAGAAGAGAGGCTTTTGAATTAGGACTAATTGAACGATTATGCGGGCTCTTGGAAATCACTCGATTAGGGCTGGGAGATCTGCTGTTTTTATTCTTTTTCATCTCGGCATTTGCATTTTATTTGAGCTATTAAATAAGAGGAGCAATTGGGCAACATTCAATTGTAATTTAAATTTTGCCGATTAGAGTATTAGTATATGTGAATTCCTTTCCCCCTTCGCCTTTACTATTAGCCTTCTTAAATATAATATTCCGAAATATTTGATTTATAGGATCATTTTATCCGACAATTTCATCTAATTGAATATCTGCCATTCCCAAAATCAGGCCATATGAACTTTCTGCTATCACTGTGATTGGTGTTTATTGGCAAAGCTGCTTGTAAAGATTATAATTTTTACTTCTTATCACATGAATAATCTGAAGATTAGCTGATCGATCATGACGAATTAATCTCCCATTAATTAAATCTTTGGACGAAAATATATTTTTATCGGGATAATAACGCAATTATTCGGATGTTTATGATTGATCGATATGATGAATGTGAAAACGAAGGCAATCAAAAACAATTTCATTTTACGTGTTCCCAATCCTTCTGACAACTGGTATGATTTTCAAAATTTTAACGCTGATCTTGATTTAATGATTTATTTTTATGTACTACAACCATTTTTAACACTTTATATTCTCATTCGTCAATATTTATCGTAATTGAGTGCTCTTAAAGAGAAAATGGTCGGGGATGGGATTCTTTTTGTATTGCTGTATCTTCCTTAAAACTGCTATTATAAATACAAATACCACTTGCTTCTTATAAAATCTACGCCATCACTGCTTTTGTCTATTCTTATTCTAAACGTATCTACTCATATACGTCATTCTTAACTGAAAATTTTTAAAGATAAGAATCTCCTCCTCCAATTGCATTCTCTCGCAATTCGTTGACATATTGCTCATAATCTTCTATGAGTCTTCTCATTTACTTTAAATTATAATATGCAAAATATATTAAAACTTAAAGCTGCCAAATTCAATATTTTAATGTTAAATGATAAAAATTAATTTTATTGCAACTATGGAAATTTTATATAAGCATCATCAAAACTCCAGCAAATTGAGAATTCATTATTTTATTATTTTATTATTTTTTCTTGAATGCTTGATTTATGATATTTCGCAGATATCATGATATGGCTTCAAATAAAATAAAAATGGCGAATTAAGTTAAAAAAATATTATTTTTTTGATAGTTTACAAAAATGAGTGGAGTCTATATCTTTTGATCTTTTAAAAATCTGCACATGAAGTTCTCATTTTATATCGAATAATTTTGCGCCAATTTTTTATATAAATTATCCGATGAACTTCCAACTAGACTCAGTCATTGAGGTATTGCTTAGTTAGGACAATCAAAGAAGAATTGAGGCCTAAAACTTTATCAACTAAATTCCAAATACTTGCTTTGATCAAGGAGTTGATGCCTTCCTTCTCTCAATGAACCACTAGAATCAAAATGTACATAAGGATAAACTTAGGTGGCATCTATGGGCGCCCTTCTCCTCAAAAAAAAATACTTGGACAACAAGGAAAACCTCCATAAAATTTCTCGTGACAAACTTGAAATGATTGTCACTAGTGTGACTGCCTGCATGACTGCCACCCGTCAAGTTATGTTTCTTAAGCGCTGCTGTGAAATTTTGGTCAAGATATACGCTTATGCGGTACATTTCCCCTGATTAAGGATCAGCGCAGCGAACTCATTCATTTGATTCAATCTCTTTCCAACGTTGACTCCCACAGCATGAAGATGGCTTTGCTGTACCTTATTGAGATTATCTGTGAGTTTGCTTTTGATGATAACCTCCTCATGCAATACTCATCAGGATTGGAAGTTATCTTTCAGCGTGGAATGTAGGACTCAAACAATGAAATCCAAGTCGCTGCTTTTAAAACTCTAACTATCTTCCTTTCAGCCATTAATGATTAAAAGATGATTAAAAAATTTAACTCTGTTCTAAAGACCCTTTTGAGTAAAGCCATTCAACTTATTCAATTCGATCAAGAATCAGGAATAATTGCTCTTGAGAGCTTAAATGAGTTGGTGGAGGCTCACCCAAAATTCATTAAGCCTATCTTCGATGATCTTCTGATGATCTATGCTGAAATAATGTAGGCTAACAAACTTCTTCCCAATCTACGAACTACAGCCATGGCTGGAGTTTTGATTCTATGCATGAATCATCATACTCTTGTGCGCAAAAGTTCCTATTTCAAAACCAAGATGGTCCCTGCCTACATTTCCATGTTGGCCGAAATTGATGGGTCATCTACTGAGGAGTGGGCTGAATAATTAATAGATGAAATCATCTCCAAGAACGATATTGCTATGAGCACAGAGGAACACCTTGCTCAAATTTCCAATGAATTGGGAAATAAATTTATGTTGCCACTCTTCATTCCTTTTATTCAGAACTGCCTCTCTCATCCTGAATTCAATTTTCAGCATGCAGGACTTACTGCTCTAGCCACCCTCATTTAAAATTGCCATTAATCCTATAAGAGCGAGCTTAAAAGCATGATTGGACTTATGCTACCCCTTCTCTAATCTCAAAATCCCAGAATTATTTATGATATTCTTATAGCAATGGGCTACATGGCTACAGAATTTGCTCCTGAAATACAGATTAACTTTGGCACTATGATCCTTGATTTCATCTTAAAAGCCCTGAACCACCCAATGATGAAAGTACAATACAAAGCAGTTTTATGCATAATCAATTTTGAACAAGGTCTAATAGAAAACAAAGAGGTGACAGTCGTTGAGCCATATCTTGAAGGAATTATGAGTCATTTGGCAAGAATATTCTAAGCATCTTTGCAAAAATCAAATTATCTTATGCTGGAGGGCGTATTGTAATGCATAGCCTCTATTGCTTCGATGAATAACTTTACCAGATTTTATTCAACTTTTATGCCTGGATTGGCAAGCATAATCACCATGGTAAATAATGATACTCCCCAAAAAGTTAACATCAAGAGTAAGGCCATTGAGGCTATGGGTGACCTCCTCAGCTCCATAAAGGATAATAAAGAACTCTTTGTTCCCGAATGCACCAATATCATGCAAAGTCTAATTGTGCTCTAAAAACAACTGAGTAGTTAGGACGTTCTTCACCGTGCAATTTTTACAGTTTATGAAAATGTTGTTGAAGTTCTAAAAGAGGAGTTTGCAGTCTATAGTGATTACATCTTCCAAATAGCATTGGAGGCTGCACATCGCAAAATTGATGTTCAAGTAGTGGATTAGTCTGATGTCAAGAAATAACATGGAAACCCAATGCATAAATATGTAAAAGTGAAACTTGATCTTAAAATTGACGGAGTTAAGAGCGTAATGCTGAACACTGATACTTTTTAACAAAAAGTCTAGGGTTCAAACTTATTGGCAGCAATGGCTGAGAATATGGGTCAAGTCTTTGTCAAATACTGTGAGTCTCTATTCCCTGTCGTTAAATAGCTTATTATAATAAAGAATTCACGCGAAATAAGAGGAAATATGATTGAATGTTGCAAATATATGGTTCTTAGTGGCCGAACCCTCGAAGAAAAAGCCGCTATCTTAATAAATGTGCACCCTCTTCTATCACATGCTCTTTCAGAATCGATTAGATGTAAAGACCATGAATAAGTATCCAAAATTGTTGAGGCTTTTTCTTCAGCTATGCCGTTTATGAATTAAGAAATGGCCACCCGCTTACCTGATATGATGATGGCAGTAATTTCAATGATCAAAGATTTAGTTCGTGAAATTGAGAAAGTTTATTCTGAAAAAGAGTTGGATGATGACCTCAATGAAGAAATGGGCAACGAGACTAGTTAAGTTTAAGATGTAAAAATTTAATTAATTTAGGCTTTGGTATTTGTTGAAGAAATTATGAATAAGGGAAAAGGTCGCCCCGCCTATGATGCCCTCCGAAAGCATTTCCCTACCGATTATGAATTTGATGAACAAGCATGATCTTCATTTATGTCAAAAACCCCTATTAATTTTATAAAAATAATTATTAATCTATTCAGTGATGGTTGAGTCGAGTATGAAAATATTATAAAAAAACCTGAATCTTAAGCCAGTTACTTTATCATTGAACAACTCAGATTTATAGAGGCATTACTTATTAGAATTAAAATAAGAATAACTCCAAGTTTAACGATTATAAAAAATTATAAAACTTATATAATAGTAAGAAATTATCTTACACGATACGGACCAATTTATCTCTTCAATGACTATGTTTATTATTGCAAACAACTATAAATTCAATGGCCTATATTGATTCTTCAGTCAGAAATAATCTATACTATTCTTTTCTTTAAATGTAGTTGACTAATTTGCATTTGTATTGTAATTATAAATTTTTCGATTTCAATAATGGGATGTTGCACGGACAAAGAATAACAGAGCTAATAATAACTTCATCATCTGTTTAACCCTTCTTTTAAAAATAAAAACATTACCAATTCCGCGAAACTTAAGAAAGATGGTTCCCTTAGCCCTTCTTCTTGTCAAACCAAAATATGCTAGTAACAAAATAAGGAACTACTAAATTCTAATGGCTGTGGAATCATGCCAAGCGTTGATTAAGAGGATATTGAAAGCGACATGTTGAGGGTCACTCATATTAACAATAATCACCTTAATATAGACAATGCTTTGAAAAGAAGAGCCGAGGGTATAAAATTAGTGCAAACTCATCAATCCTAAAATAGGGAAAAATCACAAATTAATCTAGGGAGAACCTCTTTGAAGTTCACCTATCTCAGTCAATTGAGCTTTGGTCCTCTTTCGACAATCAGAGAAGAAGAGTCATCCATGCATGAAACAAATCTTGTGAATAGTCTAAAATATTCACTTACCAGTCCGAATCAATCTGAGCAAAAGTCTTTGATTCAGAAGGAATCATTGTGATGATTGATGATCACAAAACTATATATTTATTTTATTTTTGTGGACACTACTCTTCATTTAAAATCAATAGAAGTAACATTTTCAACTAAATGTTTAATTAAATGGAAAATAATTAATATTTCACATTATTTCTAACCTTAATATTAATCAAGCATTAGAGTTGTCATTAAAATACGATATATTTATTTATTCTTGCAATTAATTATTTATCATGAAAAAACTTGAAGGATATAAGATTGACTTTGATACCAAACTGGGATTCGGGGCATGCGGAGCTGTTTATAAGGGAAAGCAAGACAAAACAAATAAGGAATGCGCCATCAAAGTTATTGATAAACACCTTACATGTATTGATTCATTTATAAAGAATCAAACGAGTATCTGGATAGAGCAATTCATACATAAATACTAATTCTCCAGAAAGTGAAATCAAATAATATTGTTGAAATTTATGATTTTATGGAAAGCAGGAAAAACTACTATATTGCTCAGTAGTTATGCGAAAGTGATATGTCAAAGTTTATGAAGAAAAATTCAAATATCCCTGAAGCAAATGCCATAAAACTTTTGAAACAAATAGTTAATGGATTTCTCACTTTAGTCAAATAAGGAATTATTCATAGGTATCTCTTTATTAATTTCAGGGATCTAAAACCTTAAAATATTTTGTTATCTCATGGATAAGTCAAAATAGCAGACTTTGGATTCTCAAAAATGAATACTACTCAAACAGGGCAAAATACCTCATATGTTGGGACGCCTCTTTACATGGCTTTACAAAATTTAAAAGGATAACCTTATACCTCAAAATGCGATGTTTGGGCACTTGGATGTATCTTCTATCAACTTTTACACAATAAAACTCCCTGGACAGCCGAATCCATCTTTAGTCTCATTCAAAAAATATAGCATCAGCCATTAATTATAAATTAAAATCTTAGTCTTGGCATTAAAGATTTTCTTAAAAAAAGTCTTGCAATTTTATAAGAAGATCGGATGTCTTGGGACGAGGTCTTTTCTCACCCAATTTTCTAAAAATATTTTTAGCAATTTCGCTCAAATATTAACAAATAAATCTAAGATAAGCTGAAAGGGATTATGAATAGCTTGCGCTTTCGCATAAATTCTTTAAATATCGATGTGAAGGGACTTTTCCAACAATTAGGTTTTTATAATTAACTTAATTTCAGTCAATTCAAACAATTTATAAAGAGTTTTAATGCTAATGTCAGTGATGAAGAGATTCGATACTTTTTTTAGAGAGTTGATGAGGATAGCAGTAATACCATATCAGTCAAATAAATCACCAATATAATGGATAAGTATCAAATCCTTAACCAACCTAATCCATAAAAAAAAACATTTATACCTTAAGAATAAATCGGCAAAATTGAAAAAAATTTCTAAGCTGAAAATAAAGTAAAAGAAATGTTTTTAACTTGGCACAAGATATTACAGTATAGAAATATACTCTTAAAATAGGTATTTTAAGCTTATTATAAAAATACAGAAAGTATTTCATCATCAGAATTAAAAAATATGATGAGCCAAATGATGCCCAAGAGGACAATAGTTTAGGGAGATTTATTGTCAGTATTTAGAAAGATGCAGAACTCCCAATCTGAAAAAATAAAATTAAAAGATATCTATGATTATTACTGCAAAGTTAATAACATCCCAAATTAATGATCCTTACAACTCAAATACATTTGAATTATTGTTATAAAATCTTGTTTAATCTTTTCAATTTGATATTAATAAGACTTGCGATCAGTTATGATTAATGAACAAGTCAATAAATTCTTAATCCTTATGCCTTTAATAATATCTATATTAAAATTAGAGTACAAAGTTGTGACCATTAGCATTTCATAATTATTTTATTTTATTTTTAATCAGATATCATCAGGTTTGTTTATAAAAGAAATAGCATTTCATAATTAGCTAAGATACAGAATTTATTTAACAAATGGAGAAAGAATAGGATATTGAGTTTGCGCTCTTTCAAGTGCCTGGCATTGAGGCGTCCAAAGGCAAGAAGAAAAAAATTGTTGCTGGCCTCATTGATGCTTCTGGCAGTATGGGTTCTTACTGGGCTGCTATGGCAAAATTTTGGAATCAAAGCATAGCATAGTCAGCAGAATTTCTCATTACTTTTAGTCATGTAGCAAAATTCTAAGAAAATACCATCCTCTCTGAAGATTTACAGAAGCATGGAGGAGGAATGACTAACATATTTGCTGCCTTCTAATGCCTAGAGCAACGTTTAATGAAGGTGCCTGAATAAGCTTCTATTACTATTGTGTTCATTTCAGATGGTCAAGATACTACTAATGGTGAGGAAAAGTTGCTTCAAAAAATGAAGACATTGAGAGGAGGCTTAGGTAGAGATATAACTATGTTGTGTTTAGGTATTCAGAGTGGTTTTCCTACAAAAATGGCTATGCAGATCCGTGAATTATATCATACTGGAGATGAAAAGATACCAGCAATTTATCTAATAGAATATGCTAGTGAAAAGGCTTTTTTTAATAAATTTTAAACTATGGCAAATTGTTTCAAGGTATCAAATGATGTAAAGGCTCTTAACATTGAGAAAAAGCTAAAGGAGTATCCTTGGTAAAAAGATGCTAATCCTGTATTGAGGTAGAGACAGTGGCTGATGGTTCATCATTCTGTGGAAAAACTAAAATTAATTTACAATGAAACTGATGTTTGCTAATATGCAATTACTCCATTTCATTAGCTTTAGTTGGATGATGTAGTTGACTGTTTTAGAGGATGGGTGCAAAAAGTGCAATTACTTTCGATGTAAAATGCCAAAATGGCGGAAACTTCAAAAATTGCTCAACTAACTGCTGATGTGATGAAGGAATACACAAAAGTTTATGAAAAATATCACAAACTTTATATTCTTACCGAAAAACCATTGGGATTAAAATAAACATTTAAAGAAAGAGCAGGAAGCTTAGCTGTCAAAAATACAGGTTCGCGTATCAAATGGTTTATTGATGAACTGTTAATTATTGCCAAAGGTGTGGGAATTGGTGGACTTGGATAAGCCGAAGCCGCTAAAAGAATTGGTATTGGAACAATTACAGGAAAATATCATCAGAAGGCTTTGGCTCTAAAAGGAATTACTGTAAAAGACTTTGAAGTTATCAAGCAAGAATTCACTGAAATTTTTCCAACAATAAAACTAAGTTAAAAGCCAAGCCCTCAAGAGGGTTCTATTTTTACTTTACAAAATCAAAAAGAAGTATTTCAAGAGCCTGATTTCCTTTAGGGCTTAAAATTATGCAGAAGTCAGTTTGATTTAGTTCAAAGTTTCCCTGTCGTAGGCTATTCTCTTAAAGTAAAAAGATATGATGGATCCATGATTAATCCTTGGAAAGTTAGAGTTTTACAGTTGGCTAAAACTCATAAATCAATAGACAGTGTTTATCTTGCAAATAATGACAATAAATATGAGCTAAGTGTAGGTGAAGGTAAAATTGAATAAATTAATGCTGTTTTACCCTTATTCAGTGAATAAGATGTTGAAATGTCAAAATTATTTAACACAAAATTATTTAAGCTAGCTGTCTCTTTTATGGTTGTACAAAATATAGATACATTTCATTAATAGGCTTATTTGGCCCTTCTCGCCTCCACTTTCGTGTTTCTTCTGAAAGAACCCAAATCTTAGTGGCGTGATAACCTCTTTGATCTCATTTATACCTCTCTTAGAGTTACCTATGGCTAAACTTAATAGTTCCGTAAATTTATTGAAAATTCCATTGCTGAACCTCACGTCCTCTTTACCAGCAAGGAAAAATAAGATCACACTGACATAACAAAAGTAATGCTTTTGGTTTATTTCATTGGTCGATAAAAGCTGTTATCTCCAGAAAGATTCAGTCATTTCGTGGATTTAGTGATGGTGCACTATGTCGAAAAAACTTATGTTGAAAATTAATTCAAGCTATCAAGAGTCGCAGAAATTGAAGTGAAATTAAACTCTTAAGAATCTTTAACCAAAGAAGAAATTAATGTAGGCAAACTGAAGGAATTTAACATTATTAAAAACTTTGATTAACTCAAAAAGATCGTGGAAAATGAAGTAAGTTCTGTGGTCAACACAGATCAAATTGATATTAAGTTCAGTGAAAAAATATTCTTGCATAACTAAGAAGAGAGAAGAGTAACATATGATCACATAAAATCTTTTTACCAAAAATGTAAAAAAGAGAAACTGTAAAATACGGAGTTTATCTTTTACTTTGGACATGCCTTAAAGGGAAAAACGCCAGAGGTATACAATACTCCTGTGGACAGAGATATCAATGAAGTCAAGAAGGAAGTGTTTAAAAAAATTGATACTAAGTCATTGGGCCCAAATCAGGGAAAACAATTGAAGGAGTTGAAAAAAATTATTGAGGATAGATATATTGATATTTTCCAGAAAACACATTTTGACATCGTTCCGATTACTGAGGCTAGGCTTAAATAAATATGCTTGGAAAGGGGACTAGATTTTAAGGCTTTGCATCTGAATCTAAATTCTGGCATGGTGAGTAACGCATGCATGAGTCCAAACTGCAAATTTTATCTTCAGCCTCTAGCTGGTCAGGAATTATCTGAGCATATGAGACTGTGGAAAAAAGCTTTACCTGCTCGTTTTCACTTTGATGTGGTCCTTCAACTAAAATAAAAGAAGTCAATTGACGAAATATACAAGTTCCTTATTAATTCTGGGCATATTAATTTAAAAAGGCATCGAAAAACATAATAGGAGGTGCTCGAGTACATCAATAAAATCAAAGCATCCCTAACAGTTTGATTTGCTTAAATCCATCATTATCTTATTATTAATTATTCTCTTTATGATCAATCGTTATTATTTGATAATAAAACTTATTAATTTTTTCAATTATGGATGCTTCAGTCAGATAAAAAATAACACAACTTAGTGCCAAATGTGACGTTCTGCAAAAAAATGTATTTCGATAATCATTCAGGGCAGGTATGTCGAATGCATAGATATAATGGAAGAGATAGTTAGTATCAAAAAGAATATCTTTGGTATAGATCATTCATAATTCATTACTGCTTCCGAAAAGTTATGCTAATATCTCAATCTGGCAGCGATGATGAATCTACAAAAATAAAAATTTGAACAAACCCTTGACTATTTAAAAAAGGCTGAACTGGTCGCGAGAGATTCAGCTGATTTAAAAGCAACAACTTATAATAATTTGGCATGCTACTACCGCAAAATTGGGAAAATTAGATCCGCTCTTTCTTACCTTATAAAGGCTCTCCAAATTTAAATCAAGATTGATAAGCCAAAGTCCTTGGCTGATACTCATCTCAATCTCTGTGCAGTACTCAGTCAACTTGATAAGCATGATGATGCCCTTCAGCATTCCTTGCTATCAATAATTTTGCTACAAGATTAATTTTTAACTAAACTTCTGCCAAAAGCAAATAAATTAGAGGGAGAGGAACAAATTGATGATGAAAGGCTAGCTATTTTAGCAATTGCCTATCATAATCTAGGCGTTTAATTTTAGCATCTAAAAAGAGTAACCTTAATTTTATTTAGTTTGATTAGGCTCTCAAAATTTACAGAAAAGCTCTTAGCTTTTCAAAATAAAACTTAAGCAATAACGAGCAACTCGTAAAAAATTTAGTAAAAGTTGTAAGTAGTGCAACCGAGCAGATGTAAGAACAAAAAAATAACATACAAATGAATATTAATAAGACTATGATTTTTAAAGAAAATGGGATTAAATCCGATCTGTATTCGGACCTTTCTAAAAAAGTAGAGAGGCAAAAGCATTTGCCAAAATTAAGAGCGAAGACTAAGGAGCATGCACATACCACACTTTACGATCCTAATTATCAAAGTGTTGATTATGATGGCATTGAGGAGAAATATGGCATATTTAATGTATATTTTTATATATAAAGATTAGTAAGACCTTAAAAAGCAGACAGCGATTTAGTTCCCAACAAACAAGTTCCAAGATGCAAAAAAAAGTAAATCCTTCTTAAAACTATGGATATTAACCAACTGCTCAATTAAATGTAGGGGAATGAAACAAAATCTTTGAAATTATTATGTCAGACTCAAAACTGATGTTTATCCCCAATAATAAATCTAAATATGATATCTTGTATGGACATAATTGCAATTTAATTTAAAGGGTTTGACAAGATACAATATCAAGGCTTTTTTTGAACTAGTTGATTCATTTTTTTAACTAAAGTCAATCCCATATCTATCATCATATTATCTTTCATAAAGTTTAAAGGGTTTGTGCAGTATTTATGTTGTGTTTCATTTGAAATTACTATTGGCTGAGCAAAATTGTTCCTATAGGATTCATCAGGTTCTTAAATGTTATTATCGTTCATAAATTTGTTAAAGTTGTTAAGTTATTGAAACACATCTCCTCTATTATCATTGTTGAGAGTTTTGCATACATTTTTTATATTTTTGCAATGGCCTAAATCACGAAAAGTATTTGTTGATGGGAAGACACTTAGCTCTACATTTTTGCCACTTACAAGCTGTAAAAAAGGGTCACTCTTTTTTGCTAAGATAGATTTTTTACAGTTTACCTTGACTTTTTTTATCATTTTATTTGTGCCATTTTTTATTTATTTTTTAGTATTGATCTTCGCTTTTGATACCTGAAACTTTGACTGCTTTTTTTATTGGTGAGCATATTTCTAAATGGATGTTTAAGATAACTTTTCTAATGAAGTAAATTTTCGATAAGAGAATTTAAAAGTACTTTGCAAACGTTTTCCAGTGTTAGTACGATATCTTTAAGATTTTGTGTGTAATTGTTTTGAGGAAGAGATTAAGTCATTGAATAGAAAGGAACCTTCAGAAGGAAGAGACTTTTTAGATTTTATACTTTTGTGAGAGGAAAACTTAATAGAGACCATAGATCGAGCAGTCCAACTGCTTTCAGTCTGTTAAAAGCGAGCTGGAAAAATGTGTTGCCCATTTTCTTATAAATATTAATTATTTTTGAGAAACTTGGTGGAATTTTGATTAAAACAAGTTCCTAATTTAGTGTTTCTGCGATTTATTTGCTTATACTTTAATTACTCTTCTTCTAAATTCTCCCCTTCAAATGTAAAGTTTACTGTTCTCTTTTTGCCCCATCCCATTTTAGAGTCATCATTTAAATTGTTTATATCTTCAACTTTGTCATCTTATTCATATTCCTAAGATAAAAACTTAGTTGTTTTTTTGGACTTATTGCCATTGATTCTTCGACTAAATTTATTTGACTCAAAGCTTTGCCCCTTACTATTACTGCTATTTATATTGGTTTCATCTGATGGATAGTTTATTTGATCTATGTTTTGATATTTATCCAATATACTTTTGAAAGATTTTTTTTACTTGATTTTATCGCTGGCAAGGGAGGTTCTAATTTTATACAATTTGCGTTGACTGGAGTTACTATCTCTCAATTAAAGAGGTTCAGGATATATTTATTATCCGAAATATCTGATTAGATTTGACTTGCGTTACCTATGACTATTTCCATTAAATTTATCTAATTGCTCATGTTTTTTCTTTAAAAAATTAACAAAAATAGGGCAATTTTAATTTTGTTATTTACGGTCTGATTGAATTGTTCTTTTGTCATATTCCTAGCAACTAGATGTCTTAACCATCTTAACTCTACGCTGAAGAATTTTCCTTTTAGATTGTACTCCTAAAATATTAGCAGATGCTAACTTTCCTAATGAATTTCCTATCGATGAGGTCCCTTGACTAATTGTTTCTACATTAAGTAAATCTAAATCAGCGTTAGTATGATTCAGTGCGGAGTATCTTTCCAGAATATTGAAAGGTACTACTTCTCCAACCACATTGCGGAATATAACGGGAAAATCGTAATTTTTGATCATTCGGCAGTAGTTTCTTCTATGAACAAATTTAATATGATGGAACGATAGAAAAGGATTATAGTTTTAAAAATCATCCTAGAGAATTTGTCGAGGAATTCAATAAAATCCATTAAGATGAAATTATACAATTCGATGAAAGCTATATGAGATAAGAAGCTTGATTAATATTACTAATTTCTGTAATTATCCTTCCAAACCTCCACCCAAGCTTAGTTATCACGCCTCCAATAATCTATTCACTCAGCAATCATTCACTTGTATGCAAAACAACCGATAATTGCAAACTTAGATCATTGAAACTGATCAACCAATAATAAAAAATAAGGTAAATAATTCTATATTTGTATATGATCAAGACTATTAAAATGAAATTAGGTGTGAGTGAGTTGCCAAAAATATGATATGCTTGTAATTATGTTCTATTTGGTTTTGAAAGTTCTCTATTTTATTGCATTGATAATGCTAAATAAATAGATTTAATATTTCTAATCATACTATATTTAATTATTAATTTCCTTTTAATTTTATTTCACGGAAAATTAACAAAGAAAAAATGGAGAAATAAAGAATTTAGACTTTAATAATTTTATCAGAAACAATTATCTTATCAACATTAGGAGGACTTCTTGTTTTCAGAAAGACTCTTAAACTATTGTAATTAATTATTTTACAAGAAAACGGTTATTTTACACAAATAATACCAAAGTATATTTGAATTGATAAACTTTTAAAAATCTCAAATTCCAGCACAGGGACAAATTGTAAAATAATAAACAATTCATTTAATTCTTGAAGACGATATTATTTATATGTTGAGCCCATAAATATATAAAGAATAATAAGTCAAGTCTATCAAAAACTGCAAGTTAAATGGTCACTATTCCATGTATTTTACCAGAATTAAGATATGATTCCATGCCAATATTAGACTGAAACTGTAGGATTGAATTATAATATCTTAATCATGAGAGTCAAACAATAAATAAAAAGGCGAATTCTATGCTAGGGCAATGACAAGTACAGTAAGGTTAGTCATAAATCCAAAATCCTGCTTTTAAAGAAAGTTTTTTGTGATAAAATGGAAATTAAATAAGTAAATTCTCTATTATTAAGAGCGCAAAATTGTTGAACATTAATTACTCGACTGCCAAAACTTTAATGAGAAAGTTCAAGACTCAGGGAGAGGTTGTGAATAAATAGATATTGATTGGAATCAGTAACTGGTTCGATATCTATGGAATATAAAGGAAGCGATGTGAATATAAAACAATTGGTGCGGTTGAAGAGTTTAAAAAGAATTCAGATGCCATCAAAATTGAAGAAGAAGCAACCATTGACTTAGAACCCAGAAAAACCCCAGATTCTTACATTAGAAGTGGTAATTCCAAAGCTGGGTCAATCTAAATCCTGCAGCAAGTTCTGTTTAAATTTTGATAAATTTAAATTATATTTCTCAACAGGGAATATCATGATCTTATAATTTGTAATCCAATATTTTTGTGCATCATGGTCTTAAAATAAATCTATTTCTTCAATCAACAAATCAATTTACTTTATAATAATAATTGTAGGCTCAATTTCTGGTATGTATAACAGAGGTTAATCATTTTTATGTTCTTGATCTAGTTTTCGTGGTTGCAAAAAGGTGCTACTTATTTATGTCTAATTTATGATGTGCGATTTATTACATATTTGAATGAGAAATAATTTTATCTATGATTTGAGTTCTAAATGAAGTTGAGGAAAATGATTAGCGATAAAATAATTTGTAGTTTTTCCCTTTCTATCCTAATCAAATTCGTTATTGTTAGGATTTTAAAAATATTCTTTTGTATTTTAATATTATCTTAACATTTTCTATACACATTTTACCTTTAAGCTCACTCTAATTATAAATAATTCTTCTATAAGAGAATAATGCTAATATGTTAGTATTTCAATAATTTAATATTGTTCGGATTTAATTAAATCATTAAAGAATTTCAGACTTTTCAATGATTAATATTGCTAAAAATAAAGATAAATTTAGGTGTGAATTTCAATTGAGCATTAAATATTCCCAAAATGTAGTTGTATTAAAAATTATTGATTTGGTCCTTGAAATATTTATCAGAGCAAACAAATCATTGTCAATTTTTATAATAAACATTTAGAAGCATGTAGTTTCAAAAAATATATACATCCTCCTCCTATTAATTACTACCTGATTACTCTATATCCACCAAGGGCACAACTCTTTAACATAACAATATTAATAAACCTATCTCTCAAGACAGATTTTCTAAAGATTGTCATGCTCCTTATATAATAAAGATCTCACCTCAACTTCCAGCAGACTCTGTTGAGCAAAAATCACTCTACAGTCTCAGTCAATCGAACTCTCCGCTTGCCTTTAATCCTAATTCTTCAAATAAAATGAAATTAAGGAAAGTAAGTCAAGCTAATCAAACGAGTTCTCTAAATATGAGTAAGTCTATGAGTTCTTCCTCTTTTAATCAAAAAATTGGAATTGATTTCTCTAAAAGAGAGAGTAATTGTTTGCCAAAAGATCATTTGTAAAATTCTCCTTTGAACTCTCCAATCATTTCTCATAATATTAGACCAGTAAATATATCAAAAGATATGCCATTTGATAATTTCAGTAATAAACATTAAAAAGTAGAGAGCCTAAACAAATACAATTGCAGTGTCATGCATACAAGCGAAATTTACAGAAAAGAGAGTCAAAATGTAGATATTCCTAATCCTAACAAGAATATCTTTTCAAGTCAAATCCAAAGACATTCGAGATACAATGATCCTATCTCGAAGTAGGAAGCAATTTAATGTAACAACTCATCCATAAATCCAATTAAAAGGTAGAAAGAACTCCAATATAACTTTCAAAATGATTTAGAACAGTTGAGTTTTGAAATCAGAGGAATGTCCAATAGTGTGCATACATCACAGAAATAATTAGACTCAAATAAGTCGACTAAGAATAAGAATACGTTTTAGCAAATATAACTATAATATTAGCAGAAGAAAAATGATAAATATTTATAGGTCATCAAACAGTATTAAAAATAAATTAAATAACTAAAATAGATTAATAAAAATATGGATTTATAAAATAAAAAGAGCACTTTCAATCAATAATAAGCAAAAAATACTATTTGGCATTTAAATCAATAAAAATAATCCAAACAAATTTAATTTCAGTAAAAAATTAGATTACTGAATGTAAAGTTATAATAAAAATAAGGTCAATTAGAGTCACTAAAAATGTAAAAATTGATGAAAATAGAGGAAATTGAAAGGCTAACAATGTAAATTCAATAAAAATAAACCAATATAGCTCATATATTTCTCATCTCCAAATAAAAAGAGGATTAAAATAGCAAACTTCTATCTCAACTTTAGGATTATAAGGTCAATGTTTAAGCATTAACTATGGATCTCAATAAGGCGAATATTTGCAAAGATGCTATTGCTGAATAGCTTTCTCTCAAAAATCAAATGCTCATCTAAAAATAAGAGTAAATAAATGTCCTTAAGGCTATTTAAATGGAAAAGGACAATAAAATTATAAATCTCTTGTAAAACATATCGAAAAGTAACTAAGAAATAAATACTTTAAAAGAATCTTTTAATATATCATGTTAGGCTAAAAATTAAAAATACAACTAAGAGCAGTAATAAACAACAAATAAAATAATAGGCAGTTAAAATAAACAAAAATAACAGTTACACGAATAAATACAAAAATAACAGCAACAGTTTTTCAAACAATTTAATTTATTTATTTAAAATAAACTCAAATCATCGGACACCAAGGATATTAATGATCATTAAATCAATATGACGGATACCCAAGTAATTATAAACTCAATAAATTACAATCAAAGAACTCAAATTAATATTGAAAATTTTATTTAATAATAAAATAGTCTATTTGATTAAGTAGATCAAAATCATAATTAACTAGAATAAAATGTGTCTAAAATATGTTGTATTCAAAATTAGACGACTTAAAAATAAAAATTAGATAGTCTCATAGTGTAGCTAGAGAAATATATCAAGTAATGCCTATATAGCAATACATCCGCATTGTATCCAAAGTTACTGAAATTAGTTGGAATATAGCAAAACATTAATTTTCATCAAAATATTTTACATGAAATCAAAGCTCTTTGCCAAAATATTCACTAATTAGCTTACCGCTTTAATGAGGAAGTAGCCAAAAATGAGTGGCTATCATCTGAAATCATGATGGTACAAAATCAGAGATCCTTCGAATAAATTAAAAGTATTAGCCTTATACAAGAGATATCAGCTCTAACTGAACTTAACGTTGAGCTGAATGACATTGTCATGCACCTAACAGTTAAGCTAAGTGATATCAATCTGCAGATGCATTAAGCTATGCTACTGAAATACTCCGAGGACCATTTAGATGAAAACAATGAAAGATAGGCTAAAAAATGTTTGAATTCATTGAACTCAAATAGATCTGACGAATTGTATAAATCTGCCTAAAATTTATCAGCTACTTGATTTTTAAAACTGTAAACTTAATTCTTATAGAATTCTTTACATTTCTTATGAAATAATTATTGAAATGGCGATGGTTTGCATTGAGGAACCACTGTGTCCTAACTCTCCTATCTTTAAGTACCTCTCTATTTTATTCAGACCCTACAGGTTCCTCTCGCACTAATGTTACTAATCTACTTTCTTTTTGAAACTATCAGATCATGATTAGATTGATTGGACGATGCCATTCGCCAAACCACTCAATAGTCCATATATTTCGTCGGATCGTAGTAAGCCCAATAAAAAATCAGTCTTATCATTCCTCAACAACAAAACTCTTAAGACTCCATAAAAGAAGTCAGTTAAATGATTTAGAATCAATGAAATTATACTATTTTCTACAATCATATTGTACAAAAGGAGTATGAAGCGTTATACAATTTTTTAATATTTTTAAAGGGTTAATGGTAAAAATAAACTTTATAGAATGATAAATGATTAGTCTTTTATAAAAGATTAAATGGAGAAAGTTTATAGTTAATAATCCTATTGATGATTCGCGCAAGACATTACTACTTAAACTTTAAATGACCATTCTTTTCATCAATATATGATAATATTTTTGGAATAAACTCACAAGTTGAGAGAAATAAAATTATTTCTTTATTTTATTAAGCAAAGCAATATCAAGAGTTATGAGATATTTTATGATTACTTGTCTAAGCTTCAATTATGGATTGAAAATATAATGAGGCAATTTAACTACTTTATAACATCATGGTTATTAACATTCAGTATATCAATAATCAATATCAACTAACATCTTAAATCGATGTATATCTCCATATTATGGCAGATTTAACTGATTAAATAATTAAAATACCTTAGTAAAGATTTTTGAAGTCATATACTTGCTATAAACTCATTCTATAAATTGTATTTAAGCGCCAAGGCATCATCAATGAATAACAGAAATACATACATCAGTTCGAAAGCAGCATTAACTACTCAGAAAGATCGTCCCACTACTAATCCTTGCTCTATCACCAAGACAAATACCGAAAAGATGGGTGCAACCATCGATCGCATGATATCAAAGATCCTTAATGCAGTTGGCCTCTTACCCAACTATACTCTAACTTCCACTATCAGTAGAGAGAGCCTTAAGGGAGCTGGTTCAAAAGTTTTCTTTGATGTTGTTACAATTTTTTTGAAAGCCCTAGATAGTAAGATTGAACGAGACTCTATCAATTCAGAGACGATGGTGGATATAGTTAAGATGATGGGATACACAGGTAATTTAAATAAAAATATATTCCAACCTATTGGAGCGCCACATACATGGAGTTACTGTCTCTCCATATTGGAATGGTTAAGTTAGTTAGCCACTTTTACCTCTAATTATCAAATTGTCAAACAGGAGCGCCCCTTCGAGGAAGATTTCAATAGTCTAGTCTTTTAAGCATACATTTTGAAGGAGGATAATAAAGTTGACCAATATCTGAAGAAGGAAAATGACAAACTGTAACAAGATATTAAATCCACTAACTATACAATTTAAACAATGATTTTGTCTATTCACAACTTGCAGCAGGGTCAGCGTTAAGTGCATGCGGTGGAAAAAGATATTGAAAAGGAGAAAGAGATGTTGTTTCGAAGCAGTTAATAATTTATTTAAAAAAACAGAAGATTGGGACAACTTCAATTCTAAGTTGATAAATTGCAGGAGCAACTCAGTGATATGAGACGATAACTGGCGAATAGAGAAAAAACATGTGAATAATTGGAAGATCAGATTTAACATCAAGATCTCAGCAAATAGCAAATGGAATAACTCAAGCAAAAAATTTAAGAATTGAATCTCAAGGAATTTCAAACTCAAATTAAGATTAAAAATTATCTCTCTGCACATGCTAAAAACAGTGATTAACTGATGGGACTATTAGCATCCATTAATAGATAACTTCGGGAAATATATGAAAGGAGTAAAATAGTTGCACAGAACTCTGGAATTTAATTTGAAGAAATAACAGTTGGAATCAATATCAGGGAATTTTAGGCATATTTCAAAAATTAAAAAGCACCTTATGATGAAATGATAGTTAGAACCCTGATCGGCGAAACTATCATCGACCTTATTTGTACAAAAATGGGCTAATTGCAAAAGGCTTTAAAAATCAAATTTGAAGAGGCAGAAAAGGCCTTAAATCTATGCTAATCATAGGTTGCCACGATTGATAATTTTAAAAAAACACTGAAAATTGAGATTGAGCAGGCCAAAACTCGTATCGGTCAGCATAAAAAAACGATTAATATAAATACCGAGGCTATTAGACAGAGGTCTCTCTCATTAGATGAGAGACGTCATCATCTAGCCAATAAATAATAGCTATTGAGATAAAAGAAAGAGAAGAATGCTAGTCTCATAGAAGAAGTTAAAACTACGACAGAAATTATGAAAAAATTGGCGAATGCTCTAGCTGTGTTTTAAGAATCTACTGATGGCACTATAAGGAGAAGAAGGGCTGCCATATAAGAGCATAAACAAAAGACCTGGACCCTTGTTGAGAATAAAGTTCTTTTTGTAAAAAGACTTAACGAGTAAATACAATTGAAAATTAAGCAAGTAAAATAAAAAGAATAATCTTCAAATATCTGATGATTTTAAGAATATCTTTGGACCAATATAACTATTGTTTAAAGAGATCAATAATTGATATTTCATTCATGATATAATACTCATCACGGATATAAATCTATTTACTTTGACACCCGCATGGAGGATTGGCAACAATTGATAATATCTATCATAGGCTGGATCTATTTCTTCGCGTGGTCCTTCTCCTTCTATGGACAGATATATGAGAACTTTAAACATAAAAGGTACTTTCTTTAGGACCTAGCGTTGAGGGCATGAACTTCGACTTCATAGCGATGAATTTGACCGGCTTCACATTCTACTCCATATACTGTTCGTATGGATATTTCGCAAACACTGATCAGACAGGACAAGTAGATCTCAATGATCTTCTCTTTGCCTACCATGCCATGTTAGCCACTTTGATCACTTTATCTCAAGTGCTGATCTTTACAAAAAAAAAGAATCGCCTTCACACTATCACACTACTATACTTGCTAGCACTGTGGTTGTTCATAATTGTATATACAGTTCTCACATAAGTAACATTTTTTCAATCTAGGGCACACACACTCTATCGGTAAATAACAATGTAAAAATTGTTAGTTTGATGGGTTACTTCAAGTTATCCATCTCTTTCCTGAAATATCTACCTCAATTCTATTGGAATTACAAGCGTAAATCCACTGCTGGATGGTCTATTTTCAATATACTTCTTGATTTGACTGGTGGACTGCTTTCCTTCTTGCAAATGGCCTTGTAAGCAATTTTTGGTCAAGATGTTTCTATTAACATCGTCAAACTCTTTCTTGGAATAATGGTGGTTTTCTACGATGTGGGTTTTATAGTGCAGCATTATTGCCTTTACCCACAAGGCAAAAACCTTGCTATCATCAGCACCTACCGTCCGCCGACTGAAGAGTATAATCTTAACGGCAGTCTTCTTCCTATCAAATAGGATTCTGAAGAGCACTAAGAAATTCATGAAACCCCCACTTCCGCCTATCCCGTACAAACATCAGCTCCTGCACAATGATACAGTGATTATCAGATATTCAAGATATAGAACAACATCACGCAAAAATTATCTTTTCAAGCTTTTTTTATAGGTTACGAATGACGTCTTCTTTTACCTTATTCAGTTCTTCTAGTTTATAAAGTTGAGCATAAGTTTGTTATATTTTATCCATCAACTCTTGAATTTCCTCTGCGTCCTAGTCTTTAATGTTTTTAGGGGAAAAATTCTGACCATTTAGACTATTAAGCAATTATCCACGAGTCCCATCTTCTGGATCTAACTCAAATCCTCTTTCGATTGACTCCCGCTCTTGCATAGATCTCTCATTTTCTACTCTCCTTGCATTCTGTGTTAGTCTTCCCTCCTAATCAGGCTTCTCAAATTTGACTAATACTTGATATAAAACCTGCTCCACCACAGATGGTACTGCATTTGTAATTTTTTAAATCTGATGTTTCGATAGTACGATACCCAGTTTTCTAAGGACTTTGACATTGAGCATATTCCAATTGTCGATTTTTTTGTTAAGAGAGTTTGCGGCAGGATAATTATGAACAGATATTATCTTTGGACAATAATGAGCTATCAGCTAAGCCATCATTCTTCCATCTGAGAAATCACGGTTAATATTTTTCTTTGGGCGTGAAAAGGAGATGCTATCGACCATGTGGTAAACCTCTTTCAACTCCTATTGATTCATGAGTTGCTATTATAATTAAACTTATATTTGTATCATGCAATTACAATCCATCATTAATAAGCACATATAAAAATCAATCAATAAAGTATCTCATTAGAGTTCTTCATCCAAGATTGAAGCCCGCATCCTCCTCGGTAATTTGGCTGTGTTTTCTGGAGGTATTCCTCTATGGTCATACATAACGTGAAAGGTAAGTGAAGAGTTGCTTGTATACTTCTTCCCACACCCACATGAGATATAATCTTTAAATTTATTGTACTTATCGTATAGAAAAACTGATTTTTCGAAAGGAATTTCGAAGTATTTGAGTAGTTGATCCTTTCTAACACCATATATAGTCCCATCAGGTATGGCTCCACTGTGGATGGAAAAAAGATGTACACGTAGTTACTCTTCATAGACAAACATTATCTAACAGCTTCCACACATGAAAATACGTGTGCTATAATATTATTTCGATCCTTTTGAAAGCAGATTAAAATTTAGTCCTTAAATCTCTGGCTAATTCTACTCTTAAGAGGGTTCGCTATTTTTTTCACCTGTCTTTTTATTGTTAAGTTAAGGGTGATTTTTTTATTTGTGGGAGTAGTACTCCTTCGGAGTATTAAAGGACTACCCGCAGCGACATCGTACCTATCCATCGATAAGTTAATATGAACGTTTATTTTTTTTTCTAACAGGTGTTTAGAAAAGACCTGACTTATTTTTTTATTTTTAGTCTAGTCTTATTTTATCAGATAATCGAAATCTCCTTCGTTTCGATACTTTACCCATCGAACTTTGTTATTCAGGATTGTGATTTTTAAGAATGTGAGATTTTAGAGCTTCGGTAGTATTAAAGGATTCTCCGCATTCGCAAGCCAGAGACAAGTTTATCTTGGTCTCCCAACTGTCTGAGTCATATTAATATCTTTCTTGAGCATTATCACCCTTTCTAATACGAAAACCAAATTTTGTTCCCGAATATTGTGTAATATCAGTGTCCCTGTCGTAGCGTTGCCTATCCATATTTTAGATGAATCAAAGTGGATATATTGATAATAATTGACTACAAATACAGATGAATAGATAGAAAAAGACTGTTTTGTTAAATGACTAAGCAGTTGTATAAATATACAATACTAGGGGTGACATGCGATTATATTATGAAATTACATGAGATTAAATATTCACATAATTTGCTTTGACTGAGAAGAAGACCTCAATAGATCCTATATTAACGAGTCTAATAATAATTCTAATTTTATCAAAATGAACTCGTCCATACCAATTAAATTGGTAGTGGTCGGCGATGGTTCAATTGGCAAGACTTGTATCATGGTCCGGTATCTCTTTCCTTATTCAGTTATATCGATGGATCTTTCAAAACAGATTATGTTCCCACTATTTTCGACAATATTACAAAAACAATATAGATGGCAGGAAGAAACATCAATCTTAGTTTATGGTATATGCACAGACACATAGGGACACGGCTGGACAAGAAGACTACAGTCGACTGAGACCCATAGCTTACCCTAACACTGATATCTTTCTGATAGTATTTTCAATAGTTGATCCTGATTCCTTCAAAAATGCAAAAAAGAAATGGATGCCAGAAGTAAAAGGAGAAGTTCCGAATGCCAATGTTTTATTTGTGGGTAGTAAAATGGATTTGCGAGATTCACTGGAACTGGAAAATCCGCCACTGCTTAAAAAGGAACTATAAAAAAACATAATTTAGGAAATGCATTGCGGATATGTCGAATGTAGCGCTTTGACTAGCTAAGGAATTAACGTAGTATTTGAGACTGCAATCAGAACGGTTCTTACTTCCAAAGGCATTCTTAAGTCTCCTTCCGTTTCTTCAAGTTCTCGCTATGTTCCTGCTTCCATCGAAAAGCCCCTCAAAGAGTCAAAAGGTTGTCATTGTTAACTTATGTGAAAAGACTAATGATGTATATGCATATAAATAAATTGACTCATCTTAGTAGTTATGTCTATAATTTGAATGTCGGCGATTCCCAACTACAACATCTTAAGGATAATCGGGTCGGGCTGCTTTGGTAAATCCATCTTAAAGTAGGCTATGTATTTGAAGCTGAAGATCGTAAGACTCAGAAAAAGGTGGCACTTAAACGCATTGAAAAAGTGGGTAATCAGCTCAGTAGAGAGTATGAGATTCTTTTTGCCATCAAGCATATCGATAACGTGGTTCACATCGAGGTATTTGCTTAATCATGAAGGATTTTTTCTACTCCAAGAATGACCAAGGAAAGCTTATTCAAAATATTGTATTTGAGTTTGTAGAGGATAACCTCTAAAGTTTAATTCAACGCACAATTAAGAATAAACTAACTCTATCTTAAGTGAATATCAAGGTATCAATTCTCAGAGTTAGAGTTATCTTCGGCAAATGCTAAATGGATTAGCTAGCATCCATTCACTCAATATTGCTCATCGGGATTTAAAACCAGAAAATGTATTGCTATCCAAGTAGGGAGTCATTAAGATATGTGATTTTGGTAGCAGCAAGGTGCTAGATCCAAAGGGAAAAAATACTCCCTATATTGTAAGTAGATATTACCGTGCACCAGAACTTATTCTATGCCTTACAAAGTATACAACAGCGATTGATATTTGGGCAACAGGATGTATCTTAGCATAGCTATTTCTTCTCACACCTCTGTTTCGAGGTAAGACGGAGGGGGACCAACTTTTTGCTATCTTCCGTATATTGGGCTCGATGACAATAGAAGAAACAAAATTATATAAAAATCAAGTTCCCTTTGACTCAAGCCTCTTCGATAGTTTTGGATCTTTTCCACGCATCAACTTAAAGGAATGCTTCACGTGTGTGAAAGACTGTGCCAATTTTCTGGACCTTCTCCTTAAGATGCTGGCCTACATACCTGAAAAAAGAATCACAGCCAAGCAAGCCCTATTGCACCCTTTCTTATCCGAGATTTAGGACTCGTCTTCTATTGTTTACAAAGCAAAATGATGCTAGATTGGATTAGTGTAGATGTAATTGTAGATATATAAAATAATTTCATAAAATATGGCTGTTTCGTCTTTATTAGCTTGCCTTGTTGTTCGGCCCTTCTGAATTATCTTTCCGTGATCTCA
>Ga0302186_10000826_pt1 | contig 26788 bp, 12 predicted proteins | sample II_Bog_E1_2_FD_198782 | JGI IMG/M metagenome (GOLD analysis project Ga0302186, IMG submission 198782) | Peat permafrost microbial communities from Stordalen Mire near Abisko, Sweden - II_Bog_E1_1 | ecosystem: Environmental > Terrestrial > Soil > Wetlands > Peat | place: Sweden: Abisko... | reverse complement strand
CCCCAACCCCAACCCCAACCCCAACCCCAACCCCAACCCCAACCCCTTCTTTTAATTAAAAAATATTCATAGTATGAAAAGATATTTTCTTTATTAATTCTTAATTTTACATTTGATCATAAATTTTACTTCTTGAGAAAATTCAAATTGTTTTGAAATTGCGGATGACCTTTCCTTCATGATTTTACATTTATTTTTATAATTAATCGAATTTTATCGGAATATTTTTAGAAGAATTATAAATTTGCATTTTCAATTTAATACAACCAACAAGAACTTATTTATTTAATAATCTATACAAGCGGGGAATTTCTTTCCATCTATTTATTCATTTTATAAAATGTTCGAGTTTTTTGGCTTTCTTTAGGAATGAAGTTATGATTGTGTACTGAATTATTATCCAAACCAAAAAATGACTAAAATTCATTGAATTGAATTGAAATATTGTTTTTCTTTTGATAAAATAAATCTCATTCTTTTTCAATTTTTATGATATTTTTGATAATTACAAACTACAGTCATATTTATTTAGGCAAGTATTTATAGAAAGAAGTAATTAATTGTCTATCTACGGACTATAATTGAATTGTCATGAAAAGATCGCTTTTTAATAAATTGATTTAATAATTCAGCAATATTTTTTGAAATTTTTAGGGTAATCCATCATTGAAAAATGATATAAAATCTGGAAACAAGTTTAAATATTATTTGGAACAATATTTGTTATGAAAAATATTTACTTGATTTCACTTCATATTAAAAAGAGGTAGCTTCTTGATAATTAAGAATTAAGCAGATATTTCTCGAGATAATTTCAATAGAAGGGTATAATTATAATGGTTGGATTTTATTTATATAATTGTGAATGAAAAGTAATTATGAATCTCAAGTAAAGAAGCTAAAGCTTATCTTTACTGCTGGAACAGCCATTAAAAAATGGAAAAAATTCGCAAACCGCTCCAAGGATAGGTATTATCGATTGAGAGAACTGGTTGAAACTGAAAAAGATTACTATAAAGATCTAAACTGCATTAAGAATAAAATGAGGTAACCACTTATAGCTTGCGGTGCAATTAGTATCAGATAAGCAAATTTAAGTTTATTTCCTAACATTGATTCTATGATGAACTTATCCCTCTAATTGCAAAAAGATCTCTGCTTGAAATTTTAAGGATTTGACAGAAGAACAACCCTTATTGGCAATACAATGATTAAATTTTCAAAATTTTTACTCGTGTATCAGTAGTTCTTTAAAAATATCAAAGAAAGTCAAAGGAAGTTGCAGGCTTTAACAACAAATAATGAACAAGTCAAACTGATTTAAAAATAACTTTCAGTCGGTAATCAAATCATCACTTTTTAAAATCTTATGAGCAAACCTTTCCAGAGACCACTTAAGTATCATCTCATTTTAAAGGATTATACATCTAAACTCGATTAATCTCATCCCGATTATCTATATTCAAAAGAAGCTATAAATTGCTATCATAAAGTGAACATTCAGAATAATTTAGCGATGGAAAATAAATAAAAAGATATCAGTTTAATGGAACTCGATATTAAATTCGGTAAGATCATTAATACTGTTGCAAGATATTTTGTAGCACAATACGAAGCTAATTGTATTGATCTTCCTGTCACCATATATATATTCTCTGATCTAGTGATTCTTTCGCAAAAAGACTGTAATAATAAATAAACATAATACATGAGGTTGTATTTTGATAAATATAGTCATGTGTAATTAGCTCCTGATGGTCACGTTTTTATCAATCCTATATTCTTTTATGGGAAAAGGTTTTGCGTACATTTAACTTTTACTACCAAGCAAATTAGGAAGTAAGTTTATGAACATCTAAATGAACTCATCGAAGAAACTAATAATAATTAAGTCATCAGATAAGAAATAATTTTACAAAGAGTTACGCGGCAATCAGTTCCATAAAGGAGACGCAGTTATACTCATCTGGAGCCTCAGTTTAAACGACCGATGCTCATATCTGTTTTAGGCAATGAAATGAGAGTTGTATCAAAGGACAAATAATACAATTATTTTATTCTTCAATTTCATCCGACTCCAACAAAGATTAATGCTCCTACTACTCCTCATCAGCTATCTTTTGTTACTCTCGAATCTTTACTAAAACTAGAAGAAATGTGTCGGAGACTTTATCCAGAAGTGATATTTTACTCAATTTGGTATAAACCCAAAAATCTAAGTTTATACGACTTGAAAACCGATGAGCATAAAAGATTATAGCTTCAAAACATCTTCCTACAGCTGCAGTTAAACACAATTTTTAGAAGTGAACAAATTCTTAAAAGAATTGATATTATTGCTACCTTTCTCAAGATGGCAGATGCTGTTTGGTTGCATCTAAAAGTAGAGATAACGTGCCAATGCGAAGGATGTGTCTCCAAGTAATAATATAATAATAATGAATAATATTTCAACGAAAAGAGAAAAAGATATTTTATGAAAAATAAGAAAACAGGAATAATAAAAGAAAGAAAGGCAGGAGTGCAATATTGCGATCTAAGAACAATCCATACTCAGGAAATGCTAGCTAGCTTGGCAGCAACTTAGCATATGAACGGATAACAGAGATTGATTTGGATTAAAAGTCAATTGGGATGGATCAATCATAGTCTTACTTTTCAAAGGTGCTCATACAACAAAATTAACTGTATCATTCACTTTTGCAATTTAGCAGGGGATAACATCGATGTGGACTTTTATCCCAATCAAAAGGTTAAACAAGTTATTGATTTTATTGGACAAAGGTTGGGATGCCATCTGGAAGATTACGTTTTAGCTGCTCATATTAATGGTACTGTCATTATACTAAGTGATGATTAGATACTGGGAGATATCTTAATCCCTCCAAAAAAATAAAAAAACGCTTTGAATTCCTTTATTGGATTTTTTAAAAACGAAGAATACTATAAAATCTAAATTTATTTGCGAAAAATGTGGGTATTAGAATATTGTATTGAAAAGGATAACGAAATTCGCAAGATTAACATGCAGGTATAGGAAATCATCTATCGCCTTAGACATGAAGAACTTAAATTAATAGACAACTAACTCCTATAAATATATGCTTTGTACTACGCTTACAAACACTTCATTGAATTGAATATGCTAACCCTCAGTAAGATGAAACTCAAAATAGAGGAAATTTATAAAATTATCCCTTACAAATTAAGGAATCCCGATTTTATTCAAAAAATGTATTTTATCATTGAAAAAATAAAGAAAGATTCTTCAACTGATGTCGACCTAGCTTTGGCTATTATTGAAAAAGTTACTGATCGACCAGGGTGGAGTTGTTTTTTGTTTTAAGGTTTTCTAAAAGGTGCTATCAGAGACTCTGATATTTTGCCAGTTAAAATCGGATGTGATTTAAATGGGATAAAGATAAAGGAAAAACTGGGAACTGCTTTAATGATCTAGCTTAGTTTATCGTCTAAAAACTGGAGCTGCTACATGGACAATTTCGATTTAGTGATTTAATCATAGAAAATATATACTATTACAGGAAGAGACCTCTGGAAAGTTAAACAACAAGTAGACTTCTATAAAATGTATCATTCTGCTTTTATTATAAAGTAATGATTATAATATCATCAATACATATTGCTAAAATGATTTTATATGTATTATATTACTAATTTGTTGATTATTGTTTTAATATAATTCTGCTGCTTTATTAATTCTCTTTTAAAGATTTTCTTTATTTTCATTGAGTTTAAAATTTGATGTGAAATAATTGCTTAACTCGATCCTTGGAAACGTATCATATTAAATTAGTTTAAAAATAAACAGAGCTTATTAATTTTATTATAAAAATATATTTTTCCTTTGATTTATGATATTTTATTGTTATAATTTATTTACATCATGTAATAATTTATTTCAGCTTGCTGATAATTATATTTTCGTGTTGATACAATTAAAATGGAGATTAAAATCAATTTGGATCAGCTTTTCAACGGAACTCAGGATATCACCACTTCATAATATTCGCAACCATCTTATCCTTCTGTTAAGGAATCACCTACTATTCAAGGCAGTCTTGACAATAGCTTTGAGTATGCATTTAATTTTAACAACAAAATATTTGATACATCAGAGCCTAACAATCAGCAAGAGATTCAGCAAGAGATTCAGCAAGAGATTCAGCAAGAGATTGAAGATTTTAAAGAATATTATTAGCAAGAGCGTTCTGTTAAAAGCATCAAAACTATTAAAACTGTAAATAGTGGAAAATCTAAAATGCCTGGGGAAAGGCTCTACTATGAATCCCAGTTAAACCAGCTGCGGAAGAAGTAATATCTACCTTATGTAGTTGCGAAAAATAAAAGATCGATGAACAAAATATGACTGAGATGAAAAGAACAACAACGTTTGCACCATAGATCAATCAAAATTCAAGAAAACTCGTGCAGAAGATCAAAACCAAGCAAAGATAAGTTCAAAAATCAATTTATAACCAGCAAAAACCAACTTTACTTCTCAAATAAGAATAAGAACTAAAAGAATGCACTTTTAAACCAAAGATTCTAACTAAGTAATTAAAATATTAATACAGGAATACAAATACAAATGTGAAATCTAAAGAATAATTATTCTACTATCTGCATAACAGTTCTAAAGTTAAGTAGGCGAAATTGAATCAAATGATTGAAAATTAATATTCGAAGTATAAACAATTCAACAAAAAAGGTAGTCAAGCTGATTTCATGAATTTTTTAAAAAGAAATTAATAGTATACTTCTATTATCAAGAAAAAACAAGAAATGATTAAACAAAACTCATCCAAATTTGATCTGAAAACAGGATAAAAATTATTTTCTCCAAAACTCAGCTAGAGTAAAAATTATAATTTCCATTCTGTTTTTTCTGCAAAATAACTCAGGAAAGATCCTTATTTCAAAGACTCATAAAGAAAATAAATAAATTCCTAAACACAACTAATAAATAAATCTTAATAAATTAACTTATTTTCTCCTGATAAATCGAGCCCTAAACATAAAAGTGGTATTTTCTCAAAAAAATCTGCCTTTGAAAGTAACCTAGATAATTAAGAGAAGTTATAACTTCACGAATAAATTAGAGAAGTACCCTACGATAATGAGGAAGAAATGTAAAAGCAATATCAGATGTATCTTCAATAGTTTTAAGGATAAAAGGAAGTTGGAGATAGTATAATGAGAAGAAACTAAGAACCTATTGCATAATAGAGTAATTAATCTCATCAATATGAAAATAATTAAAATATCAGTTTGAAGAATCCAAATGAATAATTAGAAGCGAGGGCAGAAATAGGTAATTTCTAATCAGGAAAATATGAAGATAAAAGCATTTCAGATATTAACGAGGCAAAGCCTCTTACTTTAGACTATGCTCATCAGTTTCTTAATTACTCATAAGAGAATGAAAACGACGAGGAATATAAAAGAAATGACGTGATGGATATCCTGAATCATTTATTAATAAAGCAGGAAGATTAAGAATGATTTTGACCAATTATTATAGATAACTTTATCATCAGACTTATATAAATTAGTTTATTCCAAAAAGAGGTAAAAATATGTTAATATAATTTTGAAAATTAATTCAATTTTTGAGAGTTTTTAATAATAACTAACTGAAGTCTTAAATTTGATAATGTATGGCGAGAAGAATTTGCTAATTCTTTTATTTTTTAGTACTTATGACTCAATCAACCCTAAGTTAATTCTTCTTCTCCTAAGCTATATAAATTGGATAAAACAAATATAGTTTAAACCATTATTATCTGTTTATCCATCTTTGATTTATTGAAAACAAATAATTGGTTTTAATTGTTTTACTTCTTCTCAGATTCTATTATAAAATCATCAATATTATGAATATCACAAACTATACTATTCTTATTTTTATGATGATCTAAATGATAGGATTCTTTAAGTGTATTTTAGAGTTTATAATAAGTACAACAATCATCTTTTTAATTGACTTAACCAAATAATTAATAAAATTCCTATGAAAAGCAATAAAATATATAATTTTTAATTATGCTGCTTATATTTTTTAATAATAAAATGGTCATTAATTTGATTAATTCTCAGTCCAAAGTACAGGAAGCAATCAAATTGATTCAATATAGACGCAAGCAAACTATATTTACTACATGCATTTGACTTGAGTCTAATTGTCTTCTAAATATTTTTAAATCCCAATTTTTAAATCAAAAAAATCTTGTTTCTCGTAAATTTGGGTAAATTTAGCGATATTTATGTTTCCAACCACGAACTTTATTTCCTACTATTATAATTAAAAACATAGAGGAAAATGTTAAACTAAGGATACGTATATTTACAATCTAAACCCATCTAAAACGTTGCTACAGATGTTTGTTGTTGCTCTCATGATGTGGAAATTAAAAAATAAGAAGAAATTAAAAATTACATCTAACCGCAAAATCCTATCAGCAACAAGATCAAGAAGATCAAGAAGAAAAGATATAACAAGTCCCTCTGGACACTAGAGTAAAATATAAAGTACTGCCAGTTTCTTCAACAGAATATCAGCTTTTTTTAATCCACCAGAGAAGATAGGCGTATAAATAAAATCAACAAACACATAAGTCAATTTGTAGAAAGCAGATCTGCTGATCAGTGCCGTAGCCACCATCAAAAGATGCTGAAGATTCATAAGAACATTCCAGGAATTATTTAATATATACGAACAATCGAGAAAACTGGTGCTGATGAGGATAAAGATATGAGTATTCCAATCAGACTAAGGACCAAACGAAATAAGATCGAGTCTGTGAGGGTTATGAAATCTATTTTCTTTTGGGATGCTCTAAAAAAGACGTGGGTTTAATCAATCTGTAAAATGTGATCATCTCATTAATTTATCATAAAATACCAATAAACTATTCGAAATATTGGTAGTTTATAAGCTCACTGATTCTTGAATAAAAACCATTTTTATTATTCATTGGTATTTTAATGTTTCTACTACCGTCTAGCAATTATCTATAGATAATGTAGATAATGATAATCTCACTGATATTCAGCGCAGTCAAATTTTACCGGTTACCTTGCGTGAACTCGATGTCTTTGAGTGGATTAATGAGGCTTCATCTCTATGATGAATATTGTTACATAAAATAACTGTCTTCGCGTATTTGGTTTTTATTATTATCTTTTTCTCTTGCATATTCAATTTTTTGCATATTGTGGAGTCAAAACATAATAATACAATACTAATTCAAATATGTCTACAGAACTGTTTCGCTACTCAATTAATATTCATTTGAAATGTGTTATAATTGCTACTCAAAGTGGATTTTCCACTAATTTTAGAAATCAGGCACTGAATTATAGCTCATAGACTTCAATTTATATTCTTTATTTGTTTTTATACAATTGATCATGAATAATAAAGGGTATGACTGCCAAAAAATTTAACAACTCTAACGGAAAATAAGTCCAAGTATTAATAACGGATAGAGTCTCATGAATTAACAGTTTATTAATGTTTGGACTTATTTTGATTAATATAAATATAAAACAATCCATGTGTGAAAATAGGCGCTCGCCAATACGAGCTAGTCCTCACTCTATCACTATAAATAAATAAATGACGACTCATCTTGCCATTTTGACTGCACGAGTTGAAGCAGTTATGAATCATTACTTGTTAGTCATCTAATAATCCAATGAGATTAAAATATAATTAATAAAATATATTTTTAATTAATCTATAAAAGATATAAATATATTCAAAATCCCTATTAAATAAATGAACTCTTTACCTAGCACATCCGTTTGTAATTTTTTAAAATATTTTCTATTACAATTAAATCAAATGAATTTGCTTTGGCACCATATTTAAATATTGGAAAATTGATCCTAATAATATGCCAAACTGAAAAAAAAAATACAATTTCAATACAAATGATAGTTTTAATACGGGTCCAGGCTAATTCAATAAAAAGGATATGTTATTAACAAATTGTCATTTAAAAAAGATAAGTTGTATTTTTGTCTATTTATCCCTATCATTTTTAAGTTACAACAGTAAAAATCTTTAAATATAACAAAAGAAAATGGGATGCAATTAATCTTCATCCTATGCTCCTCAGTAAGTATTTACTATTCCCAACCAAAATGGAATAATGCATAAAGAGCCACCGGTCCCATCCGTGATAGCTTCAGCTCCTTTATAAAAAAAATAAGAAGCAAAAGGGAAGATCGAAACTATTAAAATGTAATCAGTTATACCTTAATCTTCAAACCCTAAAGAAGTTTTAGACCCTAAGGCTAAATAAAAGGTTGCTTAAGCATCATTAAAAAAAGAAGAGAAAGGAAATCAAAATTTAAAGGGAGGCCAAGTACAAACTCAAAAACAATCAGCCAATAGCATGCACGAATTTCTATCTGGCAAGACTATTAAACCCATTACCACATAAGATATAGCTGCAGAATCTGATGATGACCCTACTGAAGTGGTTTCTGATGGCTAATAAGAGGGCCTTGTGGCTCAAATCGATCCTTAACTATAATAAAGCAGCATTCTCTCAAAATTAAATGCCAAATAAAAGACTATTTTCGATGCTGCAGAATAGTTATATGACAACTAAGACTACAGTGCTGCCCGCAATTAATATAAAAAGCTCAAAGTGAGTCATTAGTATCTCCTCAGCAAGATTGGACTTACTTTTTTATATTAATAAAATTACTCAGCAGCTCTCTAGTGGTTTAATAAAAGTGTGCAATCAAATTCGCAGTGTATTACCTCGCAATTCCAATTGGCAGTGACTCACAACTACCTCAATAATTATGATGCAGCCATATCTATTCTATAAAAATGTGAAAAGTTAGGAAAGAAGCGTCCTGAAGTTCTTCGTGAGATTGGTCAAAATTATTATGATAAAGATGATTATTAAAAAGCAAAATTATTTTTAAAACATAGTCTGTAGCTATCTGGAGACAAGTTGCAAACTCTAAAAATACTGGCACTCACTTATTACTACAACTAATAGTATCCGTAAGCAGTATCAGTGTATCAGAAAATTTTATTGCTCAAACCAAACAAAGCGAAGATAATCAGCGAAATTGGCAACTGTTACTATATGGCTGATGATTATGATCAAGCAATTGTTTGGCAGCAAAAGGCTATTGATATTTAGCCCAAGTAATAAAAATACTATTTTCGCATGGGTCAGAATTATTATTATAAATCTGAATATCCAAAAGCTAGAGAGTGGTACCTGAAGGGTAACAAAATAAACCCAAAAAATGAAAAGATTTTGAGCGAAATAGGAATGTGCTTTTATTACTAATAGAAAAACTAAGAAGCTATAGAGTGGTTTTAGAGAGCATTAAAAATCAACGATCATAACTTTTTAACTTTTCATCGTATTGGCATAGCCTACTTCTATAACTAGGAGTAAAGAAAAGGCATTTCTTGGCATAAAAAAGCCATAAAAATAAATCCTAAGTGTTGGAGCGCTCATATTGGAGTAGCCAATTGCTATTATTATCTGTAAGAGTACGAATAGTGTATTAAATATTTTAAAAGCGCCATAGAAGTCAATGATAAGTAACCTTTCGGACACTTTATGTGCGGTAAAGCTTATTATGAATGGGATCACAGTCTAGAGGCAGTGCCTTACTTAGAAAAGACTATTTAGCTGGCACCAGATAATCCAATTCATTATCTTTATTATGGCAAAGCATTGCTTCAAATTTAAAATTTTGCTGAAAGTTATAGGCAATTTAAAAAAGCCTAATAGATGTTCCAGGATACTTAGCTGTTTGAATAATAAGAGAAAAACTTTTTAATTGATGAAATTTCATAGTTTAAGAAAAATGCAGTATAATGGGAATAAAAGCGTCGCATTGGCTACATCTCTCCTGCTGACAAAGAACAAATCAAAAAGATGAAGAACAGCTTCTAAAAGAAATTTAAATCGGTGTTCGGAGTTTCATCAGGAGATAAACGCAAAACTTCCAGGAAACCACTGAACAATGAACTTGTTGAGATATGTAAACTTATTGCAGCTGACCAGTTTCGACTAGATATTTCAAAATAGGACTCATCGGAAATGGCTCAAATGGCTGTTTTGATAAGGAAAATGTTTGAGTATGACCAAGGTACCTTTCAAATCTTCGCTTACATCTTCGAAGAGTACGTATGGTAGGGAAAATATGAGAAAAAGAAAACTTATGGTGCAATTGAGAGTGAACTGGCAAAGGTTATTAGATTTTTATCCGCAAAGTACCCTCCCACTGTCAAAGGAGGTGCCAGTATTCAATAGCCAGTAGCGTTCCCTGAGTTTAAAGAAATCAAACTAAATCTCTTCATATAGAGTCAATTTTTCTCATCGTATGATGTAATGGTAAAAGAAATTTAACGTGTTAACAAATTGGCCAAATAAGATTTGGAACCCTTCCGCGAGCTTGTATATAGAGTGGAGAAAGAATGTGGAGGGTGCCATGCCAAAGTAGGTATGAAGTTGCCAGATCGCCCAAAATAAGTTGAAGCACAAGAAGATTATCAACAAAAATTGTTCAAAGTACTGATCCGAATTTTTGAGAAGATGTTTAAAGAACTGGCAGCAAGAAAGGAATCAATTATAGCGGAGATATAACGACGGTTGTCAGTTAAAAAGATTCCTCTCTACGAAGTGGTGTTGGTCATTATGAATACCTGGATATAAAACATTAATTCCATCTTAATAGAGCGTGAGAAGGATAAGGTACCCACTCTATGTTGTGTTAGCGATTTAGTACGCGGCAAGTGCATGTTCGAGTCAGTTGCAGGACTTCAAGTGGCTGCACAGGGAGTAATTAAATTATGTGAGGAAAAGCAATATCGCATTATGTAGTTGGATAACAGATTGATGAAGCAGACGCAGGATATTGTGTTTAAAATTCAGATCAAAAACGTAGTTTCATAACTGCAGCTTGCCCTCATCTTTGACACAGTTACCTTTGATTTCGGCCACAGCTTTTATTAAATTGAGCGATGCCCTTTGGGATGTATTTTCGGAAGCACACTATTTCTAACCAAGGATGTATCATAATCTTTCCTTCAGCAAGTCTATGACTCTATTGAGATTATAAAAAAGAGTAAAGCGGTCAATGAGGACGCTATTAAATCACTGAAATTTATTCACTAGACTTTCAAAAAAAGTGCCAAATGATGTTTTGCAACATAAAAAATTTAAATTTAATTCTTTGATATTTTTTAACAAGACTAAATATAAAAAATAATAATATGAATAATTTTGAAATACAATCTCTTAAAAATCACTTAAGTTAAATTATATTCCTTTTACCATTATATTTTATCGACCTTTTGATCTCCATAGACTTGATGATGTCGCAAAAATTTGGCTTTTTTTCAACCATATTAGTGTGTTCAATCATTTTCAGCAAAAGAAATAAAAGGACTTTGGCATCAGTGGCTGCATAATCTATCATCTCTTTAAAAAGAGGTCGAATTCTCCAGTCTGATTTTTGAAATTACTTTTTAATTTATAGACCCAAGTATTGGTGAGCAAGACATTTCAATGAGGGAGTGTTTTTGTGTTCCTCAATAAGACTATATATCTTGGAAGTATCCAAAATATTACAAAACTAATAGATTTAGTAGTCTTATACAAGCCATCTCAAATCATTATCATAAGAATGAAATATTTTAATTTTACCTTCATCTGCAAATAATTTTTACAGGAACATTTTTATTTATGCATGAATGGGGCTGAACCTATCGATAATGTAAACTTGTTAGATGGTTGATATTTGAATAAGGCAGATAAAAGATTCGTTATTATGGCAGTAGTGCTCGATATCTATGCCTATGAGATGTTTGTTTGCCAAAAAAGTAGACATTTTTTATAGTTAAGGTAAAGAAGACACTAATATGGGATTTATAGTCAGTTCAGTAATATTTGTTCTCACTTTTTTGTAGAGAATCACCTATTACTCACAAAGATATTGGCTTACCACAAATTAAAAATCTAAAAGCTGCCTAAAATTGAGGATTGGCATGAGATAGGACTTAACTGTATCTGCGACTAATTAAGACGAGTATTAATATTTTGGTATGGCTGGCCTTATTTGAACAAACTATAGCTCATTTGACTTATAATTTTAATTGAAATAAGTATTGAGTACTTTGTGTAGATCATAATATCCATTCATTAAACAATAATCCATGAGGCTTATTCTATTTTAAGTAGAGTAATAAAGAATGTTTATTAAATCGTATTTACTGAATTTATTAATGCCTTTTTTCTTTTCTTAAATAGGCAACTCACTTTGATCAATGTTAAGAACAAATAGGATTACTTTTGTTAGTCGAAGCTTTATCATTTAGAGCAAGGTCATATAGAGAGATTCTATGGAATTTGTCAGATTAGAGTCTGCTTGGAGCAGTTTAATGAGGGTTTATTAAGTGAGTGATGAGTTAAGAGGTATTTTAGGCAAGATATACCCCTCTTTCTCTTAATACATCATCATTTCAATCACAATGTTATTAAAATAGCTGTATTTCTCAGTAAACCGAAAGATTAAGTTCATTGACTCATGTCCAATATTTTTTTGAATTAATAGAACTAACTCTAAAAAAATGTTAATTTGTTATTAATCATGCATTTAAAATACACACTGCAAAGTTTACTATCGTGATGCTTCAAAGGATCTTGCAATGATTTTTAGCTTTTTCTATGATTATTATTCATTTTTGTTCAATCTAACCCAACTTATTATAAATTTAAAATTTTTCCATTTGTCAAACTCATTTAAACAGGCTATAATGTTGGGAATTTTAATGATCAGCTCATTTTTAAGATACAAATTCAATATATAATGACTGCACTCTTCACTATCCAGTGTTAGAGTGGCTGCCAGTGGAGAATAGCTCTGTAGAGTTTATTCTAGATAATCGCAATTATATTCTTAAACTAAAATTTTCATTATTTGCAAATGTCCATACTTGGAGGCTATGAAGACAGCAGTTTAGTTTTTCTTAGTTTTATGCTGAAGATTAGCTCCATGATTGATCAAAATTCTCATGGATCTTTCAGCGCGAGAAGAGATAGAACTAAACAAAGGAGTAAACTTATCCACATCTTCAAAATCAATTACATGGCCTGCCTTAATGAGCAGCTCCACACATTATGGGCTATCTTATAAGCGTATATTCCCTCTTCTCTTTCCCTATCGACCACCCTAAATTCCCCAGGCCGCATTGTGGAGAGCAGTTCGTCCTTTGCTATCGATAGAATCCATTTTTACTCCTATCTTAAGCAAAAATTCTGCTACCTCTACATTTCCTAAATAGCAAGCTTTAGATAAAGGAGTTCTCGCTAACTTACTCTCAATATTGGGGTTTGCTCCTTTTGAATAGAGATACTCTACAATTTATAAATATCCCTCAAAGGCAGCCAAGTAAATTGGAGTTCTATTTTGATATTAGGTATGATTGACATTAACTTTAACCTATTACACCAAGAATTGTATGATTGGAAGTTAACATCGTTTTACTGAGTAGAATAAAGGAGTTTGCTGTTACTAATCGAATAGTTCGAAATTGGCTTTAAGTTTATGAAGAAGAGTAAGAGTTTAAAGGTTCGAGTGAATAGCAGCAAAATGGGTAATGTAGAGTCCATTTTTCATACACTAATTGATGATATTTTATTAATTTTGGGATATGATTTAGTTTATTTTTTCTATATTATTAGCTTCCACAGCCGAAAACAATTAAGGATAGGCAAGTTTTTTCTACTTAATTTGCTTTACAAGTTTATTGTATTTATTGCTGAGAATCAAAGGATCAAATTTATACTCAAGATATTGAGTAAATTAATTGAAGAAACGATTGTAGAATTATATAAGTGAAGGCACCATTTTTCTTGAAGTTTTAAACATGCTGGGCCAAATTGAACATTTGGACAGACTAGAAAACATTATTACGTGAAATATATTAAACCCATCTTTCTTAATATTCGATCCAGTCATCTCTTTATTGAAGGTAGAAATAACTGAATTAAATGCTATTATTTGCTATCTCTTTTCTTCCATGTTCTTGCTTTTGCACAGGAGATGTGCTCCAGTCAAGAAATCAGTGACTTTAAGATGAGGGAAAGGTATGCGTAGTTCCTCTAAATTGAATAGAGACTGGTAAAGATGAAGCGTTTGCTCGTAGTTGATTTATTCAACTTGAGTAGTTTTGGTTACTATTTTTTCAAAGATGGTTGTCTAATATAGACGATTTAAGATGGCAGCTTACCACTTTAGCATGAAATAATTAGTAAAAGATTTAATTCTTAGCCAATATAAGTGAAATTAATATAAAACTCTACCTCTTTTTTTTTAACTAATTATGAATACAAATTAGTTTAGAAGTTTATCCTTAGCACACTAATAGTTATAAATTTGATAAATTAAATGTAGTTTAATTATTATTCGACAGACAAACAAATAATTTACTTCTTACTCTTATTTTTTCTTGAGAGTCAAATTTAGTTAAGTTTAAATTATAGAAGTCAAATGTAACCCATTGTAATGGTCCAAAGTTACTGCCATTATTAACTCTTTATATTACAGGAAGTCAATTGGTTAGTTAAATTTATTGCTCATCATTAAATTTTAAGAATGATATACAAAATTGTTTAGGTTGGCTCTGGAAGGTTTCTTTCGGAAATTGATAACCCCATGGATACCTTCCAAAAATAACAACTTTCTCTCAACAACATCTTTATCACAGATTATTCTTCCTTCATGCCAACCTATCAAAAAAAGACAAAAAAATTTCCCTTGTTTTTAATAAATCGGCAAAATCATAAAAAGCACTCTCTTTAACAAGAAAATATATTTAAAAGTCGGGGAGTTATCTCCACTACTCCAAAGTATGTCTAAATGAACAAAATAGAAAGGAAATTGGAGCAAAAACCGAAAAATAGTTATCTTTCTGGATTTAATCAGAGACTACTCATGCCTTTCAACTTTACCCGCCCCAGAACAGCCAACTATCTGACAACTTAAGTATCTATGCGCAGTTGCGACAATATCAGGTTTTCAAATTCAAATAAGAGCTGTCGTCCGGCCTCCAAGAGAACTGTCAACCCTAGATAATATTTTAGAAAGAAGAAAGACGATAAAGATAAAATGGCTAAGACTGGCATGAAGAAAAAAATCTCGAATGGCGTTAATGGTTGGGAAACAGAGGTATCGGATTATGATGAATATCTTTGATATTAAATTAAATTCTTATTTTTTTATTTTTATGAATCCTTTTCCATAGGATTTATTAGTAAAGGTATGAACTATTATATATTTCGATGCACAATCTTCGCCTAATTATTATTTAATTAGTCTTTTGTTTGATGTTTTTTTTCAAAACTTGACAAATAAACTTACTCTTTAACTCTTAGGCCTCAAATAATGTATTTTTATTCAAGAGTCAACGTATTCAGAGTGAAAACCTTCTCAACTAATACTCCACTCTTGTCATTCGAACTTACAACTATGACAGATATTTTTTAGCTGGCCGATTAATTCATGGAGAACTCTAGCCATTCTATTCTTCTTTTGTATTTTTTAATTTATATTATTCATCTTCAACTATTCTACTTGCCTAAAGATCAATTTGACCCTATTTTATTAATTTCCACTGAAAGGAGAATTAATACCTCATTAATCTGATTTTGGATGTTTAATTTAAATCATTCTCTCTTCGTCCTCCGAAAATATTTAGTATGAGATTTACAATTGGAAAAGGGAAACAATATTAGCACGGCAACTTTAATAAATGACATTTTTATAAGCAAACTTTGAATATTACTTCGCTTTCAAATATTCACACAATATACAATGATAAGAGGAAGGAAATCATCCTAATAATTTTAATAAGACATTACAATTTTTTTATTTCAGTTTTAGCAAGCTATCAGAAATAATAAAAAACTGCCTATTGGTCTTAAACTCTTAAACATCAATACATGTTTATTACAAAGCTTTCTTTGAACTTAATCGGTCTTGGGAATTGGGGAATCAATTTAATTGTTTAAACAGAAATGCTTTTTATCACTGATTTATCAATCAGGGCTAACCATATTACACATCAGGGTGTAAGATAATTAGGAAAATGCAAATGGAAATATCTTAAAATCATAAACATGAGCGTCAATCCTATAAAAAATGCTGGAGTGAAGGAATTGATCAAGAATAAGTGGAAAAGTTTGGAGTGTCTCTATCTGTGTGTCATTGAGTTGACTGATGATGGAGCGAAGATATTGACCAAAGGTCAGTGGTCAAAATTAAAGTAAGTTGATCTTGATGGAAATCATCTAACTGCTTAATTTTGCAACCATTTAATTTATAGTAATTGGATATTATTTATAAAAATTTTTGGGAAAACGCAAGTCATTGGTCTGAATTAATTGGATATGAATAATGTCAAAAATTAAATAAATTGAGGAAAATATAACTTTAAAAATAGCGAATCAATAATGCAATTATGGAAGAAGAGGATCGGTAAGTACAAGGATGTAATTAATGAGTTGAAAGATGTTCTTATAATTTGTTTTTAAACTGTAATGTAAGTTAATCACATATGATTCATTGTTTTATTAAAATTTTATTTCAAAATTATTCAGTAATAGGTAATTTTTGTAATTGGCAATTAATAATTATCATTAGTTTTTCATAGGCTTTGTTAATCAGAAGTTATCCTCTTTAACCATTCATCTCTTCTACCAAATAATTTCGCAAATCAATTTTTTAAATCACAAATGAGCTAAGATCTTAGGAAATATAACTTATTTAGATTTATTTACTCGATTCTGTTGGAATTAAACCGGTAAAACAAATTGCAGACATTATTTTTATCTATAAAATCGGACAGATTTGAAAAACCAAGGAATTTATATCAATATTAAGAGTCTTAAATATTTATGAAAAAAGATAGGTTGATTTTGTAAAAATAATTTTTTAAAATCGCCCTTAAAGTATCGTTTAAACTGCTATTTTAAAAAATATTTAACTATTAGTCATTGATTTATTTATAATGGCTTCGATCACTTCACAAAACAGTGGGCTCAGAGTAAAGTTTGTATGCGTTAAGTCTTTTTTTATGGCTGTCCACTATCTTCAATAGGTCGCGAGTATGCTTATCTTTGCCAGCAGGGAAAGATATTTTTTCGTATTGGGAAATCTGGTAGGAGAGATCATCATCTATGGGCGCAAAGTTAGTGTAGAAGACTTCAAAGTGATCCCCAGTCAATACATTGACCAATTTTTGAACATCTTCAAAGTATCGGTCTCTGTACTATGCAAGCCACTCTTTGTGAGAAGGATGATTCCAACCCTAAGCGATACTTTTTTTAACAGCAATGCTATGCTTTGTCTCTTTGCTATGGAAGCTTAAGTAAATATTTTAGAACTCCTCCTTTGAAGCAATCAGAGCACTGCAAGTGAATCGATGGTTTTTAGCAGTATCAGAAGGATCTTTACATCTTTGGGCCTCAAAAATAGCCTATTTTTCTTCAATAGTCAACGTCTTCAGAGTGAAAGCCTTCAAAACTGTACTCCACTCCTGTCCCACAGTCATTGGATATGGTTTTAGAGATTGGTCTTTACCGTTTTTCCAATTGATAAGAATGCCTATGGCTTCGTCTGAGGAAGCAAAGGCCGTTAGTTTATTCTTCAAAATGATTATTCTATTTTATTGTTCAATGGGCACCTTTGGAATAAGTTCGTAAATGAATCTGAACATTTTGGCATTGAGTTCGCCTCTAAATTTTGAGGGTGTGTAGGTGCTGATAGCAGTATGCGCAAAATCAAACTGCTTTTAGAAGATGGTGTCTGATGTTTAGTTTGTGAGGGATCCAATAATTACTTCCACGAATTTGTGAGTAGTCATCTTTCCGTCCTTTATCATTTCGAAGAAACTATTCCAAATGATTGTTCTGCTTAAAAGATCCTTGATGTCGTTGATGCGTTGAACAAAAAAGTTTAATGAAACAGGGTCTATGGTATTTTTTACAAATGTTTGGTCTTCAAAGTTGAGGAGAATAGCTTTGTATTGACAAGATCCATCGTATTAAATCACAGTTTAAGTTTGAGGACGAACTAACACTTCAATCACATCAACTGAGCAGTCCTATTTGAAGAGCCCCACTTTAATTTTGTGAAATCTCAGAGTAGGATGAGTTTCAGTATAAGGAGTTTGTTTAATTGTGATATGAGCATTAGCAGAATGGTTTTCAGGCTTCCAGCTTGCTTCAATGACGTTTAAGGACTCTTTTTATAGCCAAAGCTGTCTCCACTCGGCGAGAGTAAACTCGGTGATGGTAAAATGTTTTTGCATTTCTGCTAAGAAGTCCTCAATTGTGGCATTATTCCATTCATATTTATGGAAATATTCTCCCAAAGCCAATGAAAAGTTATCCTCTTTCATCAGGAATAAAAGTTGTTTGAGAGTTGCACCTCCCTTTGCATAAGTAATGCCATCAAAAATAGAATCAGCAACACTAGTATTAACAACAGCTCCTCTAATTGGATGAGTAGTAATCATTTGATCCTCACGATATCCCCATTCTTTTCTCTGGAAAAAAGCTGCCATCGCAGACTCATAAGAAATGGTCGTGATGTTATGCTTTATCTTTTCCAAACAAAAATGAGCAATGAAATCTGCAAAACTTTAATTGAGCCAAAGATCATCCCACCATTTCATCGTAACAAGGTTGCCAAACCAGTGATGAGCCAACTCATGAGCAATAACAATTGCAAAATTGAGTATTTTATCAGTTGATACTTTTTCTTTAAAAATAAAACGAGAATCGTTAAATGTAACGATAGAAGCGTTTTCCATGGCTCCCCATTTATATTCATGAGCAAAAACTTGGTCGTATTTATTGAAAGCATATTTGTATCCGAAAAACTTCTCATAAAATTTCATTGACTCTATTGTGATTTAGAAGATAAAAGGGGCCAAAGCTTTCATGTGCTCAAAAAGACTTTATATGCAGTATAGGGACATAGGAATACCCTTAATAAATGAATATTTACATTGTATGTCTTATTCTGCTCAAGCTTTAGCTCTTGATACTGCCCAGCTATAAAACAATAGAGATAAGTCGGGAGAAGCTTTGATTGTGGGAAGATAGTCATTTTTCCTGACTTGTTTTTGAGGAAAGTAGTTAACTCTTCTCTTTGAGCAGTCTTGGTGTTTTGGAGGTAGTCCTCAAGGGTGAATTCCTTTTCTACGATTGAATATTCGTTGGATAAGACTTTGGCCCAATCGGAAGGAGTAATCATGTGAAGTCTAAAAGTGGCTTTGAGGTCAGGCTGGTCAAAACAAGGAAAAACTCTATTGGCATAGTAGGGCTAAAATTGAGTGTAAATGTATTGGCGAGTATCTAGATCAGTGAAACTCACGCATCCACTTCCATCATTGTTGTAGCTATTGGAGTAGTGAACACCCACTATATTGAGACCAACTTTAAGCTTGTCCACATTTAGCAGGATAAATCCATTCTCAGAGTTGATGACAGTTGTCTCTCCATTGAGATGAAGGCTTATAACATGTCCCTTGAAATCAATGTGAAGTTCCTAGGGAATCTTAGCGAGGTTAAAGGTTATCTCGGTAAATCCGGAATATTTGTCACCTTTTTCCAAAGAAACGTGAAAGTCATAGAAGATACTTTCCTTCTCTAAGGATAGACTACGAGCTTATGCTCTTTTTTGAGTCAATGCCATTTATAATTATAAGTATCTTACAATTACTAAGATAAGTAATAGATTTTTGATAAAATAATTTAAGACTTTTTAATAAACATCATAAATATCTTCACCAATTCCGAGTTTTGGGATTAACTCTTTACTATTGATTGACTATTTTATATTTCAGTTCATTGTATTTCTTTTTTCTCAATTTTCTGTTTTGTTTTCATCTTGATAATTGATTTGGAGTTCAATAGTTTGAGTGAGGTGGGGATTTCATTGATATTTTTTTAATCGATTAAGTAGTAACCAGTAATATAGCAATTAATTTAATTGTATTTATTCTTATTAATCACCAATTGCTTTTGAATTTCTAGTTTTTTTATTTATTTCCATTTGTCGACGTGATAGAATTTTTATTATCCCTATTTTCAACAAATTGACAAAGAATCAATATTATAGATATCAGTTAGTATTATCTTGAATATCTTAATAATAATGGCAAATTCATCAAATGTGAGGCTACACTTCATATTTAGATGCCCCATTTTATTCCTCTCTTCCCGTGATCTTATCATATATCTTGAAGATGAATCCATCGATTATTTTAATTCTGTCGTTTATAAAGTAGAACACATAATGAGTAAAAACAAGGGCAGTGGCAATATCCATAAAGAAATTTTGCCTCATCGACAGCAGCACGAATACTACATATATTATAACCACAATTTGAGCCTTAAAAAGCTTTTTCTGCTCCTTTTCGTATAGTTATAGCAGGTTTAGAAATAAAAGACATATAACACCACTGAAGAAATAAGTATTAGCAAAGTTGCTTCCAAATACAATGGATGGGAATGCTTGCTTCGTAAAACTGTTGTCAATTACTTTAGTCTGAAAAAGAACCTAGATAATTTAAGTTTTACATTTAACAGTATTTTTGATATACCGATTATGGCCAAAATAATTGGGTAGCGCATGCTGTCCCCGAAAACAAACCAGTATACTAACATTACTACTATCTGAATATCGACGATTAAGGTCATTATACCTACTAAAGTCAGCCCTAAGCCTTCATTTTGAATATAAATATTAGTAAGTGGTTGCAGGGCATCTAATACTACGTCCTGTATGCAAGGAACGGAGTCAGATGGCTATCATAAATTGATATTTACCAAATTTGACTTTCCAATGATGATCATAAAGATGGCAAAAACCACAATGCCGATTCTATAGGGTAGATATTTAATAGCAGACTCGGGGTAAGAAGCTGCAAAGGGGTCCTATTCGATAGTAGGTTATGGTTGTTCCTCCGCTGGTGCATTCTGATTGGGCGGATTGATATCTTCAGGTACACTAAGAACTTATTGGTGTGCTTATTACATTTAATATTTAATGGACAAACATCACACTGAACAATTATTTTAAATTATTATCAGAAAGTTTATGATATTAAAGTAAATAATTAGAAATAATGCAAGCATTAATAAATAAAATAAAACCAAACTTTAATCTAAGAAATGAATAATAAGATGCTAAATTGGAATCCATTCTAATTCTGTCCAAAATATAACCATATTAACAATGCTTCTGATGTTACGATTTCTTTCTCAATGAATTGATTAAAATCTCTTTAATTTACCAATTTATTCAATATCATTAAAACTAAACTATCTCTTTCATTCAAAGAATTCATAACATTTATTGTCTATAAAATAAAATTATGAAAAAATAAAAATCTTCAGCTGAGAAGGGCTGTCAATGCAAGATGGATAAGGATGAATTATAAAAAATAAAAACGTTACTACTTTAACATCTAGAGATCGATAGCAATATCAAAACTTTGAGTCCTTTCAAACTTTTGAAGCTTTATGTATCATCTAGCATTGACAAAAGTAAATTTATTGCCCAAATTGATTCCTTACTCAGATCATACCTACGGCAAGAGCCCACTATTGAATATAGTGAGAATATTGATGCCTTGGGTATGGTCGACAACATAATTTTTAAAATGCGAAAGGAGAGAGATATTCATCACTCCGTTCTTGAAAAATAACAAGAAATCCTTACTATGTGCGCTTCCTAACAATAAACAGCCTATGAATAAATCGACTATCTCAAAGAACTTCTGGATGAACAACAAAAATAAGTTTAACTCTGGAAAAAGGAGACCGATCGACATGAAAAGATCATATACACGCTGAAAAAATAAATATAAAATAAGAAAGCAGAGATCAGTGAGTTACACGAATCAAATGAAAAGTTATAGAATAAAATTGCCAATTTATAGACTAAAGTGGTCAGTTTATAGACTAAAATTATCAATTTGGACAAGGATAAGATTTTACTGTCCAAACAGTATTTGGAAAAAAGTTAAGAGGTCGGCAAACTAGCATAGAATTTTAATAACTTCAAAGAAGACCTCGTTTATAAGTATAAACTTCAGTTGGCAGAACAGATACAAACCATGAAGAATTAAATCGTAACGGATAACCCTGAACTCACTCGAGCTTCCTGCTATCAGAAAGATAGAAATGAGTTAGATTTCGATAAAAACACGCTGTTCAATCATCTATTTGTAGGGGATGTGCTCTTCAATGAAGATGATCACCGCTATTTTCTAGTCGATTTGCTACAGAATCATGAAAAGAATGCAATTTAACGAACAAGACTGCTTTATCGTTGGGATCCTTATAACACTACTAACTTTCACCGTTATATTGATGGACTTCCAAATATCGTGGTTCTTATTCGTACTCACAACGACTGTCTAATCGGCGCTTATAGTGAAAGTGCTTTTAAACCAAGAGCCATAACAAATCATAGTGGTCTTTTGATATCCTTTTCTGGTCGTTTAATATTTAAAAACATAAAAAAAGCAATCATATACGACTAAAACGATATAATTTTTGGAAATTACTAACTCAGAATAAAACATGGATAAAGTAAAGTTCACAGCAACTTTGCCACCAATGGCTCTTTTTATTAATCTCAAGGAGAAACTGTCCACACTCTACTGGGAGAAGGCAAAAACAGGGAAGCCAAAATCAAAACTTATGAAATTTACCAGGTGACATTTTAGACATGATTCGATAACATATTATCTTTTAATTATAGCAGTTTTCATTAAAATTAGTATCATTATTTACAGAAAACTTTCCAGTTTTCGATTAGTTCCACAATTTCTCTAAAACGAAAGCTTCTCTCTAAAAGATTGCGTCCATCAAATGGATTAATCAATACTGGGCCATTCTCCTGTTTCTTCTGAAGCAAAGGAATTGCTTAGCGGATGTCAATAAGCCAGCTTTCATCATAAAACATTCTTAAAAATACAGCCAGTTCCGAGACTGATTTTTTGATCTATAAATTTCCTGAAGACTTAATAAAAGCAACGAGTAATAAAATTGTGGCGTACGAACTAATTCCACCTGGAATAAGGGAAAGCTTACCTTAGTAAGAAATGTGGAGACCTTTTTCTCGAATCATTGATTTTATTACGATAATTAACTGTTTAATTAGAGGGTAGGCTTCAATCCACGATTTAATGGATTGAGTTGAGTCCATCCCGAAGTGAGAGATCTACTGGATGTCTACCAAAGGCTGTATTGTTAAATCGACTTGCACTGTGGAGTCACCCAATTTCTATTTCCTTTCATTTACTCTAAATTTAATAGGTTTAGTATGTTCGAAATGTTAACCTGCATCTGCTTTCTAAGTATCTAAAAACGTACAAATTTTAAAAGAGGGATTTTCGCACCATGAAGAAATACGAAATCACTCGTCCATGTTTTATCTTGCAGAATTTTTTGTAAAAACATCAAAGAATTGATGATTTGTTATCTTTAAGAAAAGCAGCCTTTGAAATAATTTAAGATGGAAGAGTCAACCAAGACATCCAAATCGCTGTCTGGAATGGTGAGTTGATATGCATAAGATCCAAATATTTTGCATTTGAGGTTGAGTTAATTTAAGATGACTATAAATCGATTGAGTATTATCTTTCGGCACTTATCTTTCTGTACACACTTTAACTTGATATTTTTATAGTAATCCTCTAGTTCCCACTGAATGTTATTCGCATTCTATTTGTTATCTGCTTACTTTGGTTCATGATCACTGTCAAAGGAAATACATTATTGCTCATCTTTTTTTAACGATTATTATGGAAAAGAGTTATTTAGAAGAAGGTCATTAATCTATGTGGACATTTTTGCTACATCCCCAATATTTTATTTTTGCTAACTATTATTTTAAATTATATTTTCACAGGTATTATAAAGTGCTGGTGATTCTTATTTTGTCTGCTTAATTTCATTAAGAATTTACTGCTTTTAAATTTATATCTTTTACTTCTATTCGCTTGCCTTCTTTTTACGCTTTTGCTTTTTTGATTTTTGCTTCTATTTACGATTCGATAATTCGGCTTAGATCTCCAACACGATTTCGATGTTGTACATGTTTAACAGGTTTAAACTCTCGCAGAGAGGAGTGAAGACAAGCTTATAAATAAGATCTTTGGGATTACAATCAACTATTTGGTGTATTTTGGTCTATTAATCGGTTTAGATGTATACTGATGGCAAATCGCTCATAATTACACCCACTCCATACATATAGTCTTTCAACACTTCTTACCTACGTTTTAATAAACTGTGATTGACAATTTGTTTTCGCTCACTGGCATTTAATTATTTCCAAAGCTTACCATATTCTCTCTCTTGGATTTTGAGGTTATTAAAGGTGTTGTTATATTTCTAATGTCTGGTCTGAAAGGACAGATAAATCTGCTTCACCAGCAGTTTGCTTATCCATTCTCCAACACTTTTGGACTCGTCTTCTTCAATTTCTAATTAGAAATGTATTTTCCCAGTTTTTAACTCTTCTGCCCTGATTTCGCTGAATTCCAACATGATTCCTCCTTGTAACTCGTCCATCAAGCTAAAAAATGCTTCAAGATCCGTCAATAGTGCGTCACTGATAGTAATTCCCTCATAAAGCTGTCCCCTACTAACAAGAATGACTTCTTTCAAAAGCATCTGCATTAGTTAATCATTACTGTCTACTTTTAGCGATTGCTTCTATAAACCCTCTGCCTTTTAATACTATACTGTTCATTGTTGATGAAAAAACCATATTGAATGGGCTAATCTCGAATTTGCCATTCCTGATACATTTTTCTGACGAGACAGACGAACTCGACATTATAAAAAGTTGCTGCGAGTTGTCTCTCAAGTGGAGTAATAGTCTTCAGCCTAAATAAATTTATTGGTACCAATTAATGAGTTGTTTGCGTTCATCGGCCAATGAAAGAATCCTCGGTTCAGTGATTTAAAGAAGAAAATCTTGACCAAAACTACGTAGTTGTTCAAAGGAGTAGCTATTATTTTGCACTTTGACGACCTATATGGGCGTAAAAAATTGCATTAATTTTAGAAACTGGAAAATTTAAAGTATAATTTCACTTAAATTCATTCAAATATCAAAATTTACCCACAAGACAATTTCAATCCAACAAAGCATAATAAACTTTATATTCATAAATGGGACAAAGAACAGAGTCAACCAAAACATTATTTAACTGAGTTGTATAAACCTTCGTTAGATTATCAAATTCATATTTTTGGATTGAACGAAGTTATTGATGATGATGAATAATTTATAAAGGCGAGCTATAATTTCTTTAGACAGTATTAATAAATTATCCTCATTATTAATCTTGAATGAAGTTGACAAACCACCCCAAAATGCAGATGCCATCAATATCAACTCAGAATATTTAATCAAAAAGTATGAACATCAACGTTACTAGGAATTTTGCCTACAAAAAAAAAGAGAAACAATCAAGTATTACATCCAGCGGATAAAGACTTTCGCCAGAGGTAAAAAATAGAAAAGTACTTACAAATCCTTCCTCTGGAAGATATGCCAAAATTGTAATAGAAACTAAGCGTAGTAATACTGAATAATTGAGAAAAAAATCTCCCCCTCGCAGAGTAAGAACTTCCCGTCAGGGAGTGAGTATCAGTTATGCTAATCAATTAGTAACTAATTTTTGCAATTCTATTTCAGAGAGTAAACTATAATAACAAAGAAGATAAGATCAAAACAGCGGAAAGATCATCTGTCGAAGTATAACAAAAAAGCAAGGTCAATCAAAATAGATTTTATAGGAACAAAACAGATCATTAATGCATCTATTTTAAATGAAAAAATCGATGGAGTATGAGAAGGGATTCATGCTATCCCAAAATATTATTAAGTATAAGTCACCCGTAAAAAAAAGCAAGCACCAAACTATGATAAAACCGAATTAGGGTTCATTGTGCAAAATAAAACCAAAAACAATTTAAAACTATATTGAGTTTATTCATGGCTAATCAATATGCTAAAAATATACAGTTGGCTTTGATTTCAATTATCTGCGACAGTTACGTAGGGGAGAGGTAGAACAAATTATTGATTTCTAGTATTATAAAATTTTGGAAAGTATCATGCTCTGCACAGAAGATGTAAATAGTTAATAATCCAGATTTATACTAAATGCGAAAAGGAAGACTAGATGAATGATAAAGATAGTCTGTGCAATCTCTTTCGGGAGTACAGCTTGCTTTTTTTCCGCCTCTTCTAAAAGAATATTATGTAAATCGTGTTAGTACATCACTATTATAGAATTTCTCAGACAGCCATTACTTCCTTCTTTGTTTTGACTCGAATGTACTTTATCTTACAGCACGAACTTGCGTTGAATAAATTAATCATATAGACTCCTTTTACTTAAAAAATGAAGCAATCCCTTCTTCTCATGATAGAAATCACTAAAATCTTATATGTTGTACACAAATATGAATTTAGGGTAGGAAATAAATCTTTGAAGAGAAGAACTATGTTGCTTAGACCCTCAAATTGCTGAAGATATCCTCGAATATTGATAAAAAAATGTCCATTTTTATTCCAACCTTCAAAAGACTGTGCTAATAAATCTAAAATATCTCCAGAATTAAAGAAATAATTGAATATTTCACTCCTTTTTAGAAAAATTTTAATTTTCAAGGAC
>Ga0302186_10000825_pt1 | contig 26795 bp, 14 predicted proteins | sample II_Bog_E1_2_FD_198782 | JGI IMG/M metagenome (GOLD analysis project Ga0302186, IMG submission 198782) | Peat permafrost microbial communities from Stordalen Mire near Abisko, Sweden - II_Bog_E1_1 | ecosystem: Environmental > Terrestrial > Soil > Wetlands > Peat | place: Sweden: Abisko... | reverse complement strand
AAAAAGTACAAATACATCACTGGATGATACCAATATTGAGCCAATCAAATCATAAAATTATCATCTAAATTTAACTATGTGGTAAAAATCCATTGGAGTTATCTTACCATCCTCGCTGGCACTGTAAAAAGCCTCTTTGATTTCATCTTCAGCCTGTCGTCTCTTATCTTCTGACAGTTGTTGGTAGTTTTAACTCATTTTGTAAACCTATAAGAACTCTTTCACGTCGATAGAGCCAGTTTTTTTAGGATCCAATATGGCAAAGGCCTAAATAATTCAAATTTGACATCCGCTAACTCGTTTTTGTCGGCCATCCCCATGTCGATGGTTGGGTTCATAAATATTTTAAGAAACTCCTCCTGCGTTACTGTAGTCTTATTGAACTTTTCGAGACTACGAGAGACGTAGCGAAAATACTCAGGATATTGCGTGTCAACGTGATGATAAATGAGGAGTGATACTAGGGTGGATTTTTAGATAGCAGCCTCTTTGGTCTTATCAACTAGGTTTTAAAAGTTTTACCCTTGATAGAATTAAACAACTCGAGAAGTTCGTTTTGCAAGTTTTGTGAGCCTCCACTGTTTATCATAATTCTTTGATTTTATAAGTCGTGACACGAAACAAATATCAATGATTTAAAGAAAAATCGTCTAAATCATCTTTTTAATCCTTTCAATATTCTATAAGACATTATGAAAATGAATGCTATCATTCCTTTGTAGTAAATTTAATGCCAGCATCACTGTACAGTTATTTCGCTTTTGCATAAGCAGAGGAGTCGTTGAAGGTGATATGCGAATCATCGATTTCACGAACATATATCTTGAGAGACTTGATCAATGGGTAAATTTTATTATATCCAGGTTTGTCGTTGAAATAAATTTAGAAAGGTTTAACTTCAAGTACGTTTTTGCCACTTTTTAATTAATCTTGATGTTGCGTTTTATATTTATCGTGCTTCCATTTCTCACTCTTATCCTTTGAATCCTTCATAATTTTCTTTTTCATCATTTACAACTTGCTCATCTTTTCCTCTTTGCTATTTTATTAATTCTAATTCTGCTCAGCATTTTCTACTTCTTTTTCTTTTGTATCTTTTTTCTAACTCTATTTGGCTTTCTGCTTTTTTATGTCGTTGATGGCATTCAGGAAATTTTTGTTCATTTTATAATTATAAGAGATATGATAAATTAAATAACACATCTATTTTATTAACAAAATTTAACCAATACTTTGGGAAATATTGGTTAATTAAAACATTCTTTTCTTAACAGTTTAATCTTTGATAATATTTCAATTTTAATTTTAATAAGTAAATTTTAATCTATACTCCAAGTTTAGTTATTTATTTTATATATGTCAAATATCAATTCGAACGTAAATCAGCAAAAGAAAATAGCAAGCATCATTTGTTAAATTATAGTTTTATTTAGAGGAAAGGAATCAAAGAATAAGCAGTAATAAGCTATAATTTAACATATGAGTCATTCATTTAATAACTTCGTCCGAAATTTATGTTAATTACGCCATAAATTAAGATTAATCAATCTCAAGATTAATCCATTAATCAAGGTTGTTAAATTTATCTTTAAAGATTGAAGAGCAGTGAATGAGGCCATATATCATTGATATTTCAATATTTTCCAGTAAATCTTTATCATTTTTGCTATCACACTTTCAAAGTATAAAAATAAAATATTATTACAACTTAATGATCTTCGATCAAAGCTAAGGAACTCTAAATGCATGGAAAACAGAAATGCATGTCTATTAAAAGAATAAACGGACGAAAAAACCTTTTGGATAAAAAATTGCCCCTACCCAACATGTCACCCATGAGGATATAAAAACCAAATAGTGTTCTTTTAACCCTATTCTGCAAATGTACCGTCATCAGTAGGATTAACTCAAGGCTGCCAATGCCTGCGAAGAAAAGCGAACAAAATCTTTACTTAATCACTTGGTACCAAATAGAATATACAGAAAAATACGTACAAAAATGAAAAGAGCTTTGATATTGTTAATTTATCCTCGAACTAATCTTATGTCGAACACATTCCCAATCGTAAAATGGGTCCGATAAGAAACGCGTTCAATGTGATTAACAACCAAAAAATACCTGATTATTATTTCCAACATCGATAAGTGAAACTTCCTATCGAAAGATAAAAAAAATTATTAGGTCCTCTTTCGAAAGACTACAATATTATATCCAATGTATACAAGGAAAGAAATTAGCAACGATGGAACGAGTAAATCGGTTCGGATCAAAAAGAACTGATGGACAAATACTGGAAAACTCATAATTTCAATCCTGTGTGTGGAAAATACTATGATGACAGTAAGGAGTAGGACTATCAGAAAATGAGAAAAACAGCTGAATAAAAGCATGGATAGGATATAGAAAAGCATCTACCTCCTTCTTATATTTATAGAGAACCTTTGATAGTAGATTACTCAAAAGCTTTGCCTGAAAGTCTGCTCGTCCTTGATTAACGAACTGCTAACGCCAAGAAGAGATATCAAATGAAATATATCGTTTCTGATTAATATCAGAAGAGAAATGAATAAGAAGAAGACAAACATGAGAAAGTCATAAAAAATCATATTCATTTCGGAAGAGTTCTTGATGAAAAGGCAAAAGAGTTTGACATAGTGACCAATCAACAGTATAAAGATACAAGAGCTGAAGAACTGTTCGGTAAAAAATTATAAATTAGTGGATGGGACCAATTGATTCGAGAAGCAGCACATGGTCCTACAGCTAAAACAACCATAAAATCAGGAGGATTTTCATGAATATTTCATACTTTATAATTAAAAATGATTCCAGAATGCTTACATTTAATTACGAATATGAGGAATACTAATTTTAATTTCATTCTTATTTTGAAGAAAATTAACACTATAAACGAATACTAATCAAATTTGTTGCAGCAAAGCAATTTTGGCATGAATACTTCCTATATACAAATTAGTGGCAGTCTAATCCCCTTCTTTCAGGACTTCTTCTATCAATTTAGCTTTATACTCCATCTCAGTGGTCATCTTTATCATCTTATTGTATTTTTCCTATTGAGTTATCTGTGAATCTTAAAGGACCTTGTACATTGACTCTATGTTACTTTTGTTTCTTTTCTTCATCTCTCCCAAATAATTATGAGGTTTTGATTTTGGCTTTGGATTTGAATGGGGTGCCGTAATCCAATATACACTACGATTCTAAAATTTAATCAACCTTTGCTTCGTCTCACGACGAATTTCATATTACTTTGATAGTCTGCGCTGCTTTTATTCTGATGACTATTGAATTGTCTGTTGATTCTTTAATCTTCCATTTTATTTATGTTTTCGAGTTCCTTGATATAGTTTTGCGAATTATCCAACCGATTTACCTTCAGACATTCTTCTTGAGCTAATGACTAATTTGGTAAGAGCTTTTCTTGATTAGCTATTTTCATTTGGAGTAGTAAATTCGCAAGCACTTGTTTTGACTCTAACCGGTGAATACATACTTTTGACGATTTGACTATACTTTAATTTTTTTTCAAAAAGCTGTTTTTTCAATTATTACTTTTGTTTAATTAATTGATTTTGGTTTTAAGTCTCATTCTATAGTTTATGAGCCCATATATTCTTCTCATATTTGCGAATTGGATGACTGATCGTTATAACTCGCTTTTGTTATTATTCTTTATCTTGTAAATATTTTCTTTCATGCTCTTCAATTTTCTTAATATCAATTGCATGTTTCATTGAAATGGTTTGCCTATGAGGTGGTATTTAGATGTCTTTGATCTAAAAATTTTATTTCTTTTTGACACGATCGTCTTACCTCTTAAGTTTGATGATTAATCTGTTACTTTATTTTTATATCAGCTATCTTTCCTATCTTTTTTGTTTTTATAGTATTAGTCGGTCTTCGATATCTTTAATTTTTTGTTGTTTCCTCTTGGTCTCGTCAGCTTCTCTTTCCTTCTTAATGATTTAATTTTATTGCTTTAACAAATGTAAAGAAACTTACAATATCTATCTTTTTCTCTTTTACTATCTTGCTTTTTAATGTTTGAATTTTTTGACTGTTTATTGCGCTTTGTTTAAAGCTATATTCTCCATCAGCATCCTTTATTTTATCTATTTTTTGGTTTCACCATTAATTTAGGCAATACTCTCATTTAACTATCTTAACTATTTTACAAGTAATTGCTTCTATTTTTATATTTAGATTATGCGTGAGTGACTTTAATTCATCATATAATTATTATCCTTACTAATATATGGTTTTTTCCTGCGATTTTGAATAAGAATCAGTTTTGATGTGTTTCCTTGATTTTAATTTCTATTAATATCCTTATCCATCACGGTTAATAGACTATCGTTAATCTTTATTTTTTAATTGATTTGCTATTTATCAAAGTCTAGAGCCTTCGTTTAGATACTTCTATTTTTGACCAACGATGAATGATCGCACTCTTTCTAAATAACTGGAAAAAGACATGAGAGCTGACTTTAATAAGATTAGAGCTTAAGTTTGAATCCTTCATCAATACATCATTGATTTGACTCATCTTCAATTGAAATATATTTTATCTACAAAATACAGTTTATTTTATTGTTTAGTCATTAATTACATTTCATAGTTTCCCTCATCATGCCTATCACTTCTTAATCTTGTTTTACTTGATGACTATTCCTTGACTCGTTGCCATTATAAGCTTGCCTGGATCGTTGAAAATGAAATCGGCTTGATCGACTTTTCCTTAACTCTTTGAAACAATGTATGATCGATCACCCTTGATTGCTTTACTGAGACTCCAAATTACAGTGTATTCTCCAAATCCACTGATTATGAATCTTTCGAGACTGTTATTGCTCTCATCAAATTTTGCAGGCAGGAAGCAAAAGTCCTTGATTCCATACTTTTGCAGGTCTTAGAGAGATATTTACAATTTAATGGGAGTGGGTCTATCAGTGAACGGGACTCTCTTGTCGAAAAGAGAAACGTCATCATTGGTTTCAGTAGGAATTAGTCTGAGATATCTCCTAAAGGTAGCCAGTGACCACTTTCCATCCTTAGTGGTGTCGAGATGAATCACTGGATCACCCCCTGAAGTAAATTTGTTGCTTGCATTTTTGCCAATTTGCTTATAAAATCTAATTTATCCTTTCTTCGATCCAGTAATAAAGCTTCCATCACCTGTGGCGCTCAAAGCCAAGAATTGAGGATTAGTCGAATAGTCTTTGAGACTGCCCACTCCTTCCTTGGTTCTTGGATCAATTTCGTAGATAGAATTTTAGCTGATGACTTTGAAGGTATTAAAATTCCCATTTACCTTACGTTCGGGGCAAATATTGATAATTCCTTTCTGGGGGCTAGGATTCTAAATCGCTCATAATTTACAAATTATTCAACTAGTTTTCCTTTAACTAAGTCCTGATAATAAAGTTTTCCGTTTTTTCCTCGAATGAAACCCTTGCTATCGGAATCGTGCAATAATATTTATCCGATTTCAACATCTCCTCCTTTGTTATCAATCAGTCTCCTCTTGTCTTTTTGCTTGATAAATATATTATTACCTTTATGAGATTATCTTCAGATATTTTTAAAGTTTCCATGAGTGAACCAAGCGCAACAATGGAGAAATCAGCAGTGTGAGCCTGACAAATGTTATCGTACCTTGCCCCTTTTTTCCTATCTTCATCTTCGTACACAAAGCTCTCTTCCCCAATGTTCTCAATCGTCTATTTCTCCTTATAAATCTCAACCACCTTACTATTAATTTTTTCCTCTAAAGTATCTCCACTCATTTTTTTCATAAAAGCAATTTACTCAGGCGATACATCCTGCTACAGTTTTCGCTTTTCCCTTAATTCGTACATCACCTCCAGCATATTGTACTTCAGACTGAGGGCAGCATCTCTTTTTCCTTCAAAATTGACTTCGATGAGTTGGCAGTCATTCTAGACATCAATCCATCGAATGTAGCCTTTGTCCACGTTTATTTCATAGTTAAGTCCACCATCAACTTTTTTCCGTAGAAGAATATATCCACTAGCATTAATTAATTGAAATTCAAACTCAAAGTTCGGCAATGAGCGTAACACAAAAACCGCATGCTATTGGACAAGTTTTCTCTATCTCAATTCCACCCGATAATAACTGCAGCTATGCACCATTTTATTGCTGTCTTTTTGTGCTTCTGCAATGAGGATTTCGTTTAGTTGCACCTTTATTTCGGATGCAATGCCGCTAGACACATTAGAGTTGGTTTGCTTTTCTGTTTTGTAAACTGGAACCCCCGTCAGTTCCTTACAGAAAGAGTGATAATCCTTAATATGTTCATCTTTGGCTATGTTTTTGAGAATGAGACAGAGAATGTCTCTAAATTATTGTCTGCTCTCTACCTACATATTACAGCCAACATGTTCTGTCTCCTGTTACAGCTGCCACTCAAAACATGCCCGCTGTTTCCCGCCTTTATTTATTGTGAAAGTCACCGCGTTCATGTTTAGGTGTATGGGTAATTGACAGCATTGCTAATTATCTCCCCTGAAGTCAATTGTGGATGCATTTTCTCCTGCGCTTGTACTAAAGGTTATTGTGCAATCTTTAAATCTGCATATTGAAATAAATACTTAATGTTTCGAGTGTCTTTGACAACTTAGAAGAGAGCTCCTCGGGCTTTAAACTTATCAATGCGCTAGCTAAGGTCGTTACCAAATCCCAGCATCTTTTTGAAAAATTGCATACTACGACAATCTATGATATATAGTATGAGATTAATCAGTCAAATCAAATCAATATAAATGAGCTCTTCTGCATAATGGACAGGTGTTCGTCAATCAACTATTGCCTCTGTCTTTCTATCATATCTAGTAGTGATGCTTTTAATCAGCTTAATTTCACGCTCCAATGGATGGCTCGACAAACAAAGGAAGAGAAGATTACTTATCGTATTCGCAATCTGCATTTCAAAGTATTTCTCTACGGCTTTGCTGGTATATATTATATCATCCAGCCCTTTTTGGTTGCAATCTACTCCAAGGAGGCATCTTCGAGGGACTTATGAGTTGGGGAATCTTTCTTACTATAGCAGTGCTGCATTATTTAAATTTTAAGGATACTGATGCAAAAAAGCGCGCAATTGCTGATTGTATTTACTATGCTATGCTGGTTGGATGGTATATCGGAATGATAGTACACTACGCTTTCGCTGGTTGACCACATGCATATAAATAACACAATATCAAGAGTTCAATATAAGCCTTCAATTTTCTGTTGATGGTACTCCTGTTTGTATTTGTCGATTTCCTTGCGGCTGAGTGATAGTTCGAATGCTTCTCTGAAAAAATCATCCACATTGATCTAGTTGAATTAAGTATAGTTCTTGAGTTATTATGCAATATCTTCCAAAGATTTCTTATGTTTTAAGTCGTTCTTTTTGCATCGAAGGATTTGGAGGGCAACGCGGTAGAGTATCTTCTCGCCTAACTCAACTCTGACTTACCTTACAATAAAAAGCACTCCAATACTCGAAAACTGTAGCAGGCCGGAAGGCAGTTGCAATATAGAGTTATGAACCACGAAGATGCGTATAATAGAGGTTATACTTCGAGCGATCGGAACTGTTTGTACAAGCGCGGGTAGTGTTTTAGCATGAGTTCTAAGTTAGAGAAAATTACTTTCTAGGGCATATAATTTTTAGTGAATTAAATCTAGACTTACTAAGAGTTTATCTTGTTTTTACCAATGCAAAATGTGATAGGCCACATTAAAAGCTTTCTCCTAGTCAAGTCTAAGCAAAATTGTACCAACAATAAAGTTCATGCCTAAATCCAAAAGAAACTACCCTGACAGTAACCCAACTCAGGCATTGCTACTGCTAATGCGTTGAGCACTGTCTTCATCTTATTTTACAATATTTTCGCACACTTATGTGTGGGGAAAGTTCGTTAAAGGTCAAGATTAATGTCCTTATTCTCAGTCCCCCCACAACAAGCAGAAAACGAAACCAAGGGTGGCTAAATCAGCTGCGGCCAGACTTCCTATCTCAAAGAGTCTTCTACTCCCCTGCGAACTTCCAAAATAAGTTAACGTTACTATGACTGTCCGGCGTTTCTGAGAAAGGGAATACGGGGTAGCAAGGCTATCCATCTTTTTCTCTTGATTTACTGTTATTCTTCGTCGATAAGATACTCAATGGCTTGATATTCTCTCTGTTCGCGTTAAAAGCCGTTCTTGTCATAACTTAACATCTTTTTTTCTAGATGTCTATTCATTATAAATATCGTAGGATTAAGCATTATCAATGTCGAATAGAACACTGACTTTCACTACTATAGAATATTAAAAGAAAATTAATCAATTTGAAAATTAATAATGATACAGACCTCAATGCTCTGATTGCTCGATATGTTGTAGTTGATATCATTGTGAATAGTCCTTCATCCTTAATTTAATTTGGTTATTAGTTATTCTATTTAAAGGATGGAATAAAATATTAAAATTAAATAGCCATATTCTTCTATTCATTTTGTGAAATTTTCCTACTATCTGTTACGACCGATCAAAGGCAAAGTAACCTCCTAATTCTCCTCTAAAATTATTTGCTGCTTTTTGATTCCAGTCAGCTCCAACATTGTGCCGTTAAATCTCAACAGTGTTATAATTCCTTTGGGATCGCCATGTAGCTGTCCTTACAATAAATTATGATAGCTATTTAGATCCATTGTTATCTTTTGTTTATTACTTCTCCACTCCGCTGATAGGATAAATTGATCTCTTTCAATGAATATGATAATGAAGAAGGATTCGCCTCCCAACTATTAAGTGCCCTAAAAGAGTATTTTTCTCTTAGCTGCTCGAAGGGGAGTAATACCAATTTTAAGAATCCGATGTTGAGATTTAGAGCTGGTTCTTTCTTCAAATTTTGGTTGTTCAGAAGTGATAATGTCGATTCCTCTTTGTCCCTCTTCAGTAACAGCTCTTTTATGTTCGAGGATCAATGATCTCTTGGCTATCCTTTGTATTTTTTCTAATAAAATGCGGTTGGCCCTTTCTATTTCAGTATTTTTCTCCTCTTGTATTAAATATTTCTTCTCTTTATTGAGACTGACCTTGGTATAATTGAAATGTTAACCAAAGATTCTTTGTCGTAGCTGTTTCCTCTGTTGTGCTCCGGCCCAGCGCAATCTGATTGAACTTAATTCATTCTGTTTATTATTGTTAATGTCTTGATTGATGTATTGATGAACAGAGTCATAGCGCTTGTCAATCATCTGAAATAAATAAAAATGTATTCGAATTAAGAAATTTTATAGCTATAATATATGAATCAATACAAATATTTCGTTGGTTTATCTATTGTATAAAATTTTCAATTACTTTAATCACTATCTTCAAATTCTAGCATGGATTTATAATATATCTTCAGTAGAATATATCAATTACAATATGTTCATTCAGGAAAGGATTTTATGCCAAACTAAAAGCAAGAATAAAGATAATAAACAAGGATTCGGTTGAATCAATGTGTGATTGATATTAGCATGCACAATATCAAAATCCGGGTGGCTGGTAGGAGAAGTTCCAAGGAGCTGAGACTTACATTGGTTAAGTGGGACCTCCTCCTAGGTAGTACATCAAAGGAAAGTAACCTCCTAGTCTTTGTTATGTTCGCATTGACGAAAAGAAAGGATTCCTTCCAAACAAAGATAATCCTCCTAAAAAGCGAGGTCCTTCAAAGTTAGGCTGTTCTTCTGGAGCATCCTTTTTTGTAAAATAGTGTAATTTGGAAATTCTACGTGATGAAAGATTAATTATAAACAATACTCCTGTTTTGGTGTCTTTAATTTTCGCCTCTTATTCATTGACTTCTTCAATCTCGCCCGTTTTCCATACTAGCTCTGCCTAATCCCAAAAATCTATGAATAATCCCTCTTTTAAAACTCCAGGAGACCTATCCTATTGTTTTTCAAGTAACTATCTTTTTCTTATGTTGTAGAGATTTCTATCTTCTTGTCTGTTCTCTAGATGCATGCTTACTAGTCTTTGCAATTTATGTGATGCTGGTAAATCGTATGAGGGATGATGAGAGTGACAGATACTGCAACAATATTTGTTCATAGTCAGCAACTCAGCACAAGGTCGGCAGAAAGCGTGCCCACATTCAGCTAGCACAGGCTGTATTAGCAATTACAGACACACTGAACATGTTAAATTTTCTTCATCAATTAATCTATGAAGTCTTTTTTCAACGGTCTCCCACCTTCTTCTCAGAGGATCCATCTTTATCACTTTTGGCCTAACCATTTGCCTGAGTTTACTTTTAGAAATGACTAGTTTACTTGGCACTTTGTCTGAAGGCTTGCTAATTTTAAGTGTGCCCTTCGCCATATAATAATTGTCAGAGAGTATACGAAGGGATAAGTAGAAATTTTTTTGAATAATCATATATTTTCCTTCTTGAGATAGTTATGCTAAATAGATATTACTATCCTCGCATAAAAACAGACTTATCCCTTGAATATATTTTTCGTATAATGTCCGTAAATGCGAAATTATTACTACTACTACTGCTTAACATATATATTTTCTTCTTCGATTTAAAGGTATGATTTTTGCTCTATTTTTTTAATTGTTGTAAATATCACCTCAAATATATGTTTTGGCGATTCATTTTCAAAGAATTTTGTCAATTAAACAGGAATTATGTTACATTAAACTGCTTTTAAAACCATATTTATTGTAAATTTCGTAAGGGATAGGACTTGTTGCAATAATGTGAGTATAAAAATAAGGCAAGACTACTTTTGATAATGTAGATTTAATAATTAACCTAAACTGTCAATCTTAACAGCTATTCTGTTATAACAAATACTTAATTATATATTATTATTACCACCATAGAATAAGAAAATCAATCTTGTTGGGAATTCATAGGCAAGAGTTACAATCAAGTTGTAAACTACTATCCATTCGCACTCATTATATCCTATATTTTGAAGTTCATCACTGATAAATTTCGATTTTTACGAAAACAATAATCAGGGGCTCGAAATAGTACCGGTTTTGCTGTTTTGTAATCATGAGGATTGAACTGAAGATGATATACGCCAGAGCTGTTGGAATTTAATGACTTTTTAAGAATAAATAGCGGAGCATAAACGGAGGGGTTATCACTTGAAAAGATACCTAAAGAAACAGTAATTTATATCCGGTAATAGTTAGCCACTAAGGTACTAATAGCAGTTTGATGGGATACGGTTGGAATAATCAAAGAGTAGCTGTCGCTGAGCTTATGCCCTTTGGGAATATGCTCACCAATTTTGTTTGCGCAGATTATGTTTTTGTAAGTCCGAGATACTCCACTATTAGCTGCAATAAATGTATACTGAACTAAATTTATGACAGCTTTCTACACCTATTTGTCACCATCTGTGTTGTCTACAGTATAATCAATTTGCACTTTTTAGCCTTAAAAACAAACATTTCCTTAATTATGACATAAATACGTTCAAATCTAGCCTCGAGGGCTACCTCTCCATGACTGAAGCACCCGAATGTATTTGGATTAGATGCGGAAGATCCCTCATAAGGGGCCATTTCTTGTCGAAAAGGTTAACGGATCAATAATGGTATTGCTAAAGACTGCCTGTTTTCAGCATTGGTGTAATCAACCAAATATACCAAGAGCTGATAAGATATTTTAGCATCGTAGCTAACCGATTAAAAAGATCCTGGTATGTTTTCAGAAAGTTATATTGAAAATGGATATGCATATGAACCTTTTTCGAGCGTCTGATTTTTGTATACTTGAAGAAGGTACTCCATTACATAAAAGTGATCATTACCTGTGTATTTGACCCTGTTTTTGGAACTTCCTTCAAACCACTGGCACCACTCATCGCCTAGTTTATCACACTAATACCTTAGATGCGAATGTAAAGAGCATTAAAGTTAAAGTCTTTATCAGCTTCAATAAAGACGACTCCCTCTATGCTGGAGCCAGAGTTATAGAACTCCTTCTCTGTTTCGATATATATTTTTAAACCACTGTTTGAATGATTCGTGTTACCCATATTTGGTTTAAATAGAATTATAAATTATAGAGGTAAGCCATAAACAGACCATTTGGATAATCCGTCGTCAAAAATGCATAGAAGTATTTAGTTTATGCTTATAAAATGTGGATAATAAACAGCAGTTATCATCATTTAACCTTTAGCAGGTTAAGGTAGAGTTGCCCTGCTACGACATCCTGTAGTTTTATTCGGCTTCGTTTTACTTCATTGAGGAGATGCTATCTACCTCCCTTCTCGATGAGCCCAAGTAGAATGTAGCTAGCCTTGGTATTGAGGAAAGCAGCGATGTTTGACACTGCTAACTTTGCGAATTCATCACAGTAGAAATCTACAACAGAATCAGATAATAGAAGGATATTCTTGATGATTTTGTTAGCATTTGGATCCGCTGTTAAAGAAAGATTGAAGTTCCCACTCTTTAGGTTGTCTTTAGCATCGTCCAGATAGTGTTTGGCAATCTTACTGACGAATTCATTGAAAAGTTACCCCTTATGATCTGAATAAAATGAAAAATACCTTATTGCAGAGATTTATAAATTGCCACGATGAGCTTGTTGTTAAGATGATGTCTGAGGATATGATATAGATTTTCACCATCTAAAAAGGCAATGAGGGGCTAGTATAGATGAGCCCTAAGTTCTGCTTTTCTCACTTCCTCGCTCTTCTTGCACTAAGAGTGTGTCACTGTGTGCTCATATTTGCCAAGAACGTTAAAGTTGTTAGTACGCGGAGCAAACAATGAAAAAACAATACCATAAGCGTGTTTATCGGTTGCCATATGAGGAAACAACTCTTATACTTCAGGTAGAATCGTCTTTTGCAAAAAGACAGTATCATCGACTTCACTCAGCAGTTTTATAATAGTCACATAGCAAGGATTGTGTTGCTGTGCTACTTCCAGGATATGACCTATATTAATAAAAAAAATACCTTTATAAGCACGTATAATTTGCTTTTTTTGCTTGTTATCGCTGGCATTGACCACTTCGATGAACAATCTGACTCCTTCGTCATCGTTTGTCCATTGTGCCACTTTTTCAACGAGATAATCAAGCACTTTCTGTTTTTCCTCAGCAAACATACTGCTGACACTTAGTCTCAAGATAAATTTGGAAATATGCAGACTGTCATACTGCTTTTCTATGGACTTGAGAGACAAGTTATGTAGAGTTTACTGTGCTTTGATTTCTCCTGCTTTGTTCTCTTCCCATAGCGCGTAGAATTTATCTTTTATCTTACGTAAACCCTCTTAACCACGGGTTGATATATAATTTTCCACAATGTAGGCTCCTTCCCAGCTGCCTTGAAGTAACATCACATCTTCAGGTACACCAGGTAACTCCAGATTCTTACTGACTTTCTCAATGAGGTAAAGGGAATATTTGGATTTTATTAGATCCTTCCAGTTTTGTAAGATGCATTGGTGGATAAGGTTACGAACGTTAGCATCTCCCCATTTGAAAATCAGCTGCAGCACTCGGCTTCCCACTTTTTTTTGCATGAATGCACTGAGAAAAGGGCGTACCTGATCGAAGTACTGTTTGCATTTTGTCAGTCTTTACTGTTATGGAATCTAAAGCATATTCTGAATTGTGGGCAGTTGGTGAATGTTGGCTCCTGGCTTGGCAGCAGTGGTAGGTGTTGCTTACTTGGGTTATTTCTTTATCGTTTTGGTCTTAGGGAGTTGTTGTTCTGTTTCTTATTTGGGCTATTTTTTTATTGTTTTGGCCTTAGGGAGTTGTTGTTGTAGCTTCATCGGCTATATTATAAAAAATAAAGGAATATTAAATACTCAAAGTTCAAATATATAAATCAATTCAAACTAAGTTTCAAAATATTTCGAATTTAATTAACTTATTTTCAATAGAAGGAGCCTGATACAGATTTAGGTCTTAACAAAATTTTTAAAATACTAATAATCGATTTTTTAAATTATTAGTCATCATACTTACTCCCAAGAAAAATATTATGTATTATCACTTAATATATCAGTTTAATCACTAAATATGATAATACTCAAATGCCGAAAAAGTGTAATAAGTGTGCTAAACTTTTGGAAAAATATTGCCATCAGAGCCTTTCTACTTGAGTTAAAAAGATAGATAGATAGATAGATAGATAGATAGATAGATAGATAGATAGATAGATAGATAGATAGATAGATAGATAGATAGATAGATAGATAGATAGATAGATAGATAGATAGATAGATAGATAGATAAATATGGTTCTCCGTAATGGATTACCAGATGAAAAATATATTTAATGCTAAGTAAGCATCACAATAAAATTCTCGAAATATAATGTGCATACTTAAATAATTCGAAATTTTGCCAATAATATTGAACTATAATTGAATTTTATCAATTATAAACATTTAATTTTAAAATTAAACTCTTCCATATTTTTTATAAAGAGGGAAACGAAATGAGAACATATTTTTATCTTTAAATGTAAAACTCTTTCATACTTTTACAATAACATATTTATTATATTACTCTCGCAGTATAATAATCCGATGTCGAAAACTAAAAAGATAGCGAAGAAGTTTAAAGACAAAAAATAGCTTGAGAAATATGTGAAAGATATTGATTTTAATTATGTTACCTTTTATGTCCAGCACAAAGAAAAAATTTAGGATTTGCCTTGGAGTTAGAAATATAAGGATGATTAAATTAGATGTTTTAAAAATTAAGCAGCGACTAGTGATGGGAGGGGTGGAGCAGTTGCTTTGGATAAAAAATTAGTTTAAAAAACTTCTTGGAGACTCATGATCCATGGTGCTAGTAGAGGTTTTTAAATGGGAATTGCTGTGATTCCTGAAAATAAGAGCTAAGGTTCAATGTATAATTTTAATTCACATAAATCTGGACTAGGACAAGGATACTACTTATTGAACAGAGGACAAGCGTATTCGGACTATTATGAATAGGATAATAAAATCACAAACTTCCAAATGGAAAGCCAAGAATGGATAACTTTAACATACGATCCTGATGCAAACATTCTTAATTTCTTTAATGAAGACACTGGAAACTCTTATAAGCTTAAAATCAAACCTAAAGAAGACGATGTCAATTATTATCCTGTTGTTTTATTGTACAAGGCAACTGCATATCAGTTCTATTACGATCCAGATGATGATTTACCAGATGATTATTATGGCCAATAGTAGAGCCAAGCTGACTAGTAAAGGATGAGAACCAAATTTAATGAAATGAGAAAAGGTCTTATATAAAAATGGCTGAAGGACCACCCGAAAACATCACCAGTGGACAGGAAGTTGTACACTACTGGACTGTCCTTTCCAACAGAAGTCCAAGAGGTCCTACTTGTTCACTTTCCTAATATACAGAACTGGCCTCCGACACCTCATAAACGATAGCAACTCAATGAGCCTCCTCACGGACACCTAGGGGTATAATCCTTGCCTTCTTAAACGAGAAAAACATGATTTATTTCATTTCATTATAATCAGGTTTCTGAAAAACATTTAAAACATCAAAAAATAATATAGAAAGCAGAAGATGCCCTGCAATTTAAATGTGAGAATTCAGATCTTAGTTGATGGGTTGATTGTACAAATTATCAATCAATAATAACTATTTTTTTCTCTCAATAACTAAAAATAAAGAAAAACTTTAAAAAATTCAAAAATGGTCACATATTTTTATGATATACTTGAGGGATCATAGATGATATGTGATCATACGAAAGTGTCTTTAAATGCATATTTTTTATTTCCTTTCTGCAGAAGAATGCCATCCTGATTTAGTCTTTCAATAAAAGCATAAAAGTCTCCAATATTTAGTTCAAGATCTTTGGCAACCTTAACAAGTTCGCTCCATTACCATAAACTGGTTTCTTTCTCCTCTGCTCTCTCTCTTAAAGTTTCAATAAATAAGATTCTCTGCTTTGGCAAAGACAACTCTGAGTTTTTCTTGTAAACTTTGGCCCTCTTGACTTCGTATTTAAAAGAGTTTACATTGTAGCCCATCTCCTCGAAAGAGTCGAATAAACTTTCCTGCATTAGCTGTGTGATTTCCTAAATATTAACACATATACAATAGCATCTTCTTCTGTAACTTAAGTCCTGCATTCTATTTTAGCTCTGGCCATGGCAAGCCTAACCATTGATTAGAGATGTCTATTGGTGATTTGAAATGAATTATTCGGGCAATTTTCTCTCAAAATGATATAGAACCCCTTAATGACCTCACAAGCTTCCCGAGTTAAGGTTGGGTGGATTTACTGTTTGGTATAACTTAGATATTTTTTTATTTTATCCAGAGAGTAGGTTTCTTGTTCTATTTAACATAACTTGTTATATTTTTATGCCAATGAAAGATAGTCGCTGTACTGCTTAAAGTTGAACTGTTATTTTGCTGGCATATTCTCTGTTTAACATTTCTTCTTTCTTTTGTTATTATGGATTTTCATTATGTGTTCGGCCAATTTGCGGTCTCTTTCTGGGTCTGGCTTATCTACTAAAAGAAAGATAAGGTCAAAACGTGAAAGAATTGCGTTGGATATTTTTGTATTGTCCTTAAATGTTTTAGATTTATTGTAGCATCCATTGACAGGATTTGCTGAAGCGATAACCCCCACTCTGCACTTGAGTTGGCAAATAACTCCTGCTTTTGCAACAGAAACAGTTTGCTGCTCCATTACTTCTAATAGAGAAGAAGAATCACTTATTTTATCAAATTCATCTATTGCGCAAATCCCATTATCTGCCAATATAAGAGCACCAGCCTCAAGTGATTGATCATTATTGCTATCTTTGTTTACAGTTACAGTCAATCCACTTGTAGAAGTTGCAGTAGCGTTGACATAAATACTATGTGGTAGAATCTAAACTGCAAACTTGAGCAATTGTGATTTTCCGATTCCTGGATCTCCTAGCAAGAGGACATGACTGGTCTCTCGAAAGGTTGACTCATCTGATAGATTTTTGTTCGACCCTCCTAAGATGCCCAACAACAGTCCAGCTTTTACTATCTAATGACCATAAATAGTAGGACAAAATGATTTGATTAAGGAATAAAATAAATTAGGATTACTTTTCATTTCATTAAGAAGTCCACTATCTATTGAATTATTTCCATTGGTCTTTTGAGTTATTGAATTGACTAATATGTAAGGTATGAAAATTCCTTGTGTCTTTTTATCCTTTTCATCTGAGGTCTCTGTCTTGATAATACCTGACAACTTAATTGTTTCTCCAGTGATCACTTTGCCCACCATGTTCTCTCTGAGCTAACACATGATTTGTCTAGGTGTTCTGCCCTCTGAATCAATTTCCTGCACTTTAATTCTTTGCATGAAAATTGTCTTAACCCTCTCTTTCTTCATGGTGAAATTTCTTCCTTTACACTCCTTAGAATTTTGTCCTTTGCACTTATTGGGCTGTGAATAGTTGCCATCAATCAAAAAATGAGTAAAGGTTGACTTGCAATCAGCACATTCAAAGTCCAAACTCACACTCATCAGCTTAATTTGATACACTTTGATAACTACTGCTTCGAAAGTGATGAAATTCTCAATCATATGAGCTTTTATGTCGGTGATGTCTGATTCTGGATAGTTTTCAACCGTTAGGCATACCTTTTTAGATCTCTTCTCTTGAATTTCAGTGATCTGAGCGTGCAGTATCAGACTAATCGATTGAATTATAGCTGGGGCATCACACTGAAATCCTGCAAAAATTTATTGCAGTGCAGGAGAAAGATCATCATCAGGGTAGGATTTGAGCTTAGAATAAAGAGATTGATAATCCAGTGAGACTTCATAAAATTGACGATCATAGTCTAGCACTGAGAAAATGTCTGAAAAATATGGCTTGCTCACTGAACATTTGAATGCAAAAATTAACTTGTGCAGGGGTAGAGTCAACTGAATGAAATATGAAGTACATTGAGATCTTCGGGAGGTGGAGAAGTGAAATAGAAATTCCAATGGGGGCGGATTCTAGAAAAGGACAGCAAGCCTTCCTCTATTCTAAACTATGAGGCTTCTACTGAAGACTATTTCTCAGGCTCTTCCTCTTGTTCACTTTCCTTCATCTAATTACAAATATTAGTCAAAATGTTATAACCGTATTAAAAAGCGCAGACAAAATTATACTAATAATGTTTCCGATCAAATCATTTTACCACCAACCTGCTCGATAACTACATCAATCTCGTCGCCATTTTCCATGTTGAGATCTTTGGGAGTTTGGGTTTCATGTAGGCGCTCACCATCGAATAGGAAGCGAACGTTGCTCGAGTTAAGCTGAATTAAATAAATAATTACACTTTGCCGCTGGCAATAAGCATCCATTAGTTTTTTGAGCTGAGTACTGCTCTTAATTTTGAAAAAAACTTCCTCTCCATCCTGACTCTTGACCTTAAGATTGAGTTGTTCGGTGGCAGTAGCTGCAGGTTCAGTCATTTTTGAAGATTGTAGTTGATGATTGACAATAATTTTATTTATAATGCGTAACTTATTAAACTAGCTTTTGATAGTCTACTTTCCGTTTGTTAATGATAAAATTCTTTTAAATATACAAAAATTGCAAATGAAATGCATATTAAATACAAATATATATTTTTATAAATAAGAATTAAAATATAAAATTAAGGTAAAATTACAGATAATTTTAAATAATGGGTTTTGATGTATTCAAAGATGAGATCTTGATTTATATGTTTAATAAAATTAATTATAAAATAAGGATAGAGATAAATAACCATATTCTCAATTCAATACTAACTATTCTTGGGGGATAACTTCACATTTCTTTTTGAGACTGAAAGCAAAGACCACGGTACCAATTAAAAATGCCTTCATATTGTGTTTTATTTAAATTTCGGCGTCAGGATCATAGACCAAAGTTCCATATTTTGATTTCGCATCTTTGATCACGAATTCTTTATTTTCAGTGAATTAAATCACTGAATGTTTTCGAGAAACAGTCACATCCTGTAGAATTACCCCATTATCAAAAAGACGACCTATTCTGGCATTATTTTATGGTCCCATGGTAATATAAATGCAATTTTGCTCATTCTGCTCATTCTGCTCATGAGAGCAAAATTAACTTCTATATTGGAAAGTTAAAAAAGGATTGTCATCATCAAGAAAAGAAAGTAAAGAAAATTCCTTATTATTTTTCCTAATAGCTTTTGGGATTTTTTTTTGACAAATTTCGCAAAACAACTAATCACTATGATACATATTACCATTTCCTTAATATTTTAGTTTTTTCATCTTCATTTATATCCAATGCTTGAGGCAAGCTACATGAATATACTTAGTGCTTCCTTTGCATTAACATGGACTAATGAGTGGATCTTCATTAGGCTCAGTTTCTTCTGTCATACAGACTCTGCATTATCTTTTCATATCGATATTTTCTCTCTACATTTGAGACTATTCAATAAGAATATCTAAATCTATAATTTAATCTTCTCCGTAGTAATTTTGGGTTCTAGGATAGATGTCTTTGAGGTCAAACTCCATTTTTCCAAATTTCATGATTTGTCCAATTCTGAGAGGGTACCCATGTGCGAAGGTTCTGACAATGAGAAATGGTTAGCTATACTGAATATACTCAGATTTATTAAAGCTTTCACTTTTTTGAATGAAATCGTATTTAATTGGATGCATGAATATCTTATACTATAATTTGTTTATTTGCTTTAACTCGAGTTTAACACCACCCAATAGCTTAAACTACCGAGGATCTCTACCCTTTATCTCAAATTTAGATCTTAGCTATTTTCTTCTTTCGAGATAGACTATTTTCTAATCACTCTTTTTACTGTCTATACACTAATGGAAAATGTAAAAGACTGGCCGATTAAGTTTGGGTAGGGACAGTTTATATCCCATGGGTTTAAACGAAATCTCTACATCATGAGGAGCACAGTTAAAATCGAAGAATAGGCTCTACTCATTGACCCAGTTATTGATATAGAGGAAGACTTAATACTTGCTGAGTGTTTACGAGTTCATCCCTTCTTGATGGTCAAGAATATTTATTTAATACTTATTTAAAGATGAAAATATTAAAGAGTCTGAATAGTTTCCCATACATAACATCTAAATATCTAATAATTTAGAGTATTCATTGAAGAAACTTAACATTAGTTAATATCTGTAAAATTAATAAATTTTGATTATTGAAATTGTATTTTATGTATGTAACAATTAAATGTTAATGTTTTTTAAGTTTTTTGGCTTTAAATGTTTATCTTTTATGAATTTAGGATTTATTATTCTATTTAACAATATTTAAATTCATCATTGTCAAATTATATTTCTACTTTTTTTAAATGTGGATTATTATCATAGTAGTATATTCTTTATTGATTTAGTATCAGTTCTTTGTTGTAAATTTCAATTATTTTAGAAAAAATTAATTTATTTATATTAGAAAATATATATAATATAAGTCCACGAAGTCCAATTCATATTGCAATTACTTTCAATTATTATTAATTAGTTAAATTTAATAGTTATTAAAACTTCATATGAGCCAAAGCTCCCCAAGCCTTATAAACATGAGCTTTGCTTTTTCAATCATATCTCTAGGGTTTAACCTCACTCTGCTCATTCTCAAAATAGCTTTGGGATTTACGGGTTTTTAAACTCATTCTGCTCACAACTGCTCCCTCTCGCCCTATCTGGAACTGAGGCTAGCATCAGCTGACCTCTCACAAAGAGTAAATACCTTTCTCGTCAGCCTAGCACTCGCTCTTTCTTTGATAGTGTCTTTTATATTATTAAAAATATGGAGAGACTCAAAAACCCAAAAAGAGGACGAATGTCGAGGCGGGGAGACTTAACTCGGAAAGTCCCCATGGCAAGTGTACCTTTTAACGAGTTTTTAAACTTTGTGTTTACTAATAATCGGAGGGAGGTCGGTGTCTCTTTTAATTGATAATCGTAGCTGCTAAATAGTAAATAGTAGCACATGGACTATTGTCCTCGTAGTCGCTATGACTGCCCTTCTCGTGGCCCTAACCCTGCTGGTGCTAATTATCATTTGGAGCAGACTTCTCGAGTAGCAACAAGAGTCTCTATAAAAGGATGGTGTCCTCTAAAATCAGGAAATTAAGCTGTTAGAACATTTTGATCTGCAAGCCAAATAGTATATAGGCAGCAATGGCTTGAACAGAAATGGAATCATGTAAAGCCTGCTTCAAAACGAGGAGAGGATATTCGATCAGGCAGAAAAGATGGAGAATACAAAAGAAAAGAACTGTGACAAGGAGACGCATAACGATCGCATATCATCGAGCGATAGGAGTCAAAACTCAAAGAAATAGGAGGAGCAAAAACAGGAAAATCAGTAGGTTAACAAATAGGAGCAGCTGTAACAATTATAATAATTACGCACTGGAAGTCAAGACCAGTAAGCTGCGAATGCAAGGAAAGCTTAAAAGGAAAAAAAGACAATTGAAACCATGCACAGTTATTATCTCAATACGGCATCTTAAGGCTGCGAATAAGCCAAGAGGCAGCAACCAGACTATTAGAAGATGATGGCGTAACAATAGTAGCAATGGAGAGTCTAGAGATAGGCAAACGAGAAGAGTCAACTTCAGAACACTCTGCTCGTTAAGGACGAAGACAATTTGAGTTAAAAGTTCGATTAGAATAATTTTTAGTTGGAGGCCAACTTAAATGAGGCCATCTAAATGGACTAAGAAAACGACTTATCACCGATGTAGAATAAAGAGGTTTTTCAATTTAGCGAAATGCAGTTCAAATTGATTCATAATAATAGAAACAGTTTATAGCTTTAAAAGAAATATAATGTCCTTACCAATGATAAAATCTCAAAGTATGTAATTAGAATAAATTTTATAAAAATAAAGAATTATAAGATTAATGAACTAAAAAACTAGATAAAAACCTGTTAATAGAATAAGCATAACGATGATTAAAATAAAAGTGCTGAAATCAATGAATCAAACAAAATTATGACTAAAAGAGTTTAAAATTAATTGAGCGATGAAATGAGGAAATTATTAAATAGTCGACTTAAAAACTCATCTTTTTTGAAGAGAAATAACTCCAGAGAACAAACAGAATGTCCATTGTCGAAATACATCGAAAAAGAATAGCAACAGAACTTTAAGAACGCTACATCGAATTACTTTAATGGTAAGAACAAAAAATATCCATTTGCAGAGGAGGAATTAGTATTTTAAAAGAAAAAAGAAAAATAGTCGATCATCAATCAATTTAATGATGATGCAGAGATACAACATTTAAGAAATCAGCTTTTTGGAGCAAAATAAGACTCCTAATAACATCACAAAAGGGAAACTTAAAAAATAGAACAAAAGAAGCACTGGCGGAAATTACTAAAAATAATTAGAAGCAAATTTAATACATGATTTTCCTATCACTTATAAGATCAAACAAAATAATACTCTTAATTCTTATTGTAAAAGTAATTTCCACAAAATAGTTTTAAACAGTCAAATATTGAGAATTTGTGTTTCCAAAAGCTGCAGAGAAAGGGACTTTGCTTTTAAGTCGCAGATTTCTTTAATTTTTAAGGATATGCAAGTAATATCATTCTCAGGATATAAATATTAATTATTAGGTTTGAATTTGTAATCTTTGCTAATTTAATGCATGATTCGATCTATTTAAATTGATTATTTTTAGTGTTATTTCGTAAAAATAATAATTTTTAATCATTATCAGATTCTTATTTTCTATAAATTACTCCTGCTCATGTTTGTTGTAATTTTAAATATTTTTTAATTTAATTAAATTAAATTAGAAAAGAGATTCAGCATATATTTCTTTGAATATATTTAATTTTAATTAGATTTCATAATTATCAGAATTTCATATGAACCAAAGCTCCTCAAGCAATATAAACATTAGCTTTGCTTTTTCTATCACATCTCTAGGGTTTAACCTCACCTTGCTCGCTCTCAAAATAGCTTTGGAATTTACGGGTTTTTAAACTCATTCCACTCCCAACTGCTCCCTCTCGCCCTATCTGGAACTGAGGCTAGCATCGGCTGACCTCTCACAAAGAGTAAATACCTTTCTCGCCAGCTTAGCACTCACTCTTTCTTTGATAGTATTTTTTATATTATTAAAAATATGGAGAGACTCAAAAACCCAAAAAGAGGACGAATGTCGAGGTGGGGAGACTTAACTCGGAAAGTCCCCATGGCAAGTGTACCTTTTAACGAGTTTTTAAACTTTGTGTTTACTAATAATCAGAGGGAGGTCGGTGTCTCTTTTAATTGATAATCGTAGCTGCTAAATAGTAAATAGTAGCACATGGACTATTGTCCTCGTAGTCGCTATTGCGGCCCTTCTAGTGTCCCTAACCTTGCTGGTGCTAATTATCATTTGGAGCAGACTTCTCGAGTAGCAACAGGAGTCTCTATAAAAGGATGGCGTCCTCTAAAATCAGGAAATAAAGCTGTTAGAACATTTTGACCTGCAAGCCAAAGAGTATATAACCAACAATGGCTTGAACAGAAATGGAATCATGGAAAGTCTGCTTCAAAACGAGGAGAGGATATTCGATCAGGCAGAAAAGATGGAGAATTCAAAAGAAAAGAACTGTGACAAGGAGACTCATAACGATCGCATATCATCGAGCGATAGGAGTCAAAACTCAAAGAAATAGGAGGAGCAAAAACAGGAAAATCAGTAGGTTAACAAATAGGAGCAGCTGTAACAATTATAATAATTACGCACTGGAAGTCAAGACCAGTAAGCTGCGAATGCAAGGAAAGCTTAAAAGGAAAAAAAGACAATTGAAACCATGCACAGTTATTATCTCAATACGGCATCTTAAGGCTGCGAATAAGCCAAGAGGCAGCAACCAGACTATTAGAAGATGATGGCGTAACAATAGTAGCAATGGAGAGTCTAGAGATAGGCAAACGAGAAGAGTCAACTTCAGAACACTCTGCTCGTTAAGGACGAAGACAATTTGAGTTAAAAGTTCGATTAGAATAATTTTTAGTTGGAGGCCAACTTAAATGAGGCCATCTAAATGGACCAAGAAAACGACTTATCACCGATGGAGAATAAAGAGGTTTTTCTATTTACTAAAATGTAGTTCCAGCTAATTGATAATAATAGAAAAGGTTTCTCACTATAAAAACGATACGATACCTTTACAAATTGCGATAAAGTATAATAGTATGTAATCCGAATTTATTTTATAAAAATAAAGAATTATAAGATTAACTAAGCAAAAAAATAGAGAAAACCCTGTTAGGGCAATAAAGATGATGATTTTGAGAATAATAATATTGAAGTCAATGAATAAAAAAATACTACTGAGATAGTCCAACAACCATTACCATTGAGCGATGAAATGAGTAAATTATTAAGAATTACTTTAATAAAAAATTTAAAATATTTTAAAAAAGATAACTCCAGAGAACAAAGAGAATGTCCATTATCTAAATATATTGAAAAAGATTAAAAAGTTTTAATTAGTATTAAAAGAAACAATCACTCCTTTGTCGAGGAACAATTAATATTCTAAAATAAACAATGTTAATAGTCTATACTCAATTAATTTAATTAGGAAGAAGAGATCAAAAGAATAAGAAAGCAACTTTTTTTTGGAGTTAAATCAAACGGATAATATCAATAAAAATTGTAGACTTAAAAAATATAACAAAAAAAACACCACCGAAATATCTTACGAGCAATTAAAAGCAAATTTAATGCATGATTTTCCTATGATTAAATAATTAAAAATAATAATAATCGTAATTTTTATTAAACAGATTATTTGCAAAGAATCAGTTTTTGAACAGATAAACATTGAGAATTTGTGTTTCCAAAAAAGCTGCAAAGAAAGGGTCTTTGCTTTTGAGTGCGCAAGTTTATTTAATTTTCTTAAGGATATGCAAATTTATATCATCTTACTCTATCTACTGCTTTTATAAGATTGATCTTATTGCTTTAATCTCTTCTTCTGCGGGAAGGAGGTTGAAAACATTTGTACTTAAATAGTCTTGAACCTCGTGAATAATCTATTTGGACAGCTAGTGATTAGTTGTAAACTAAAAATCCATTACATTCTTTTTACGCATAAAATTAAATAAAGTTGATTGTGGATAGTTTTTTTTCATTTTTTTAAATTTTGAAATAAGCCTATCTCTTAATTAAGGAGATTTTTTGGCAATTATTTTGTTCATATTTTAATGACCCATAACTTCTACTCCACTTGGTTCAAAAAATACAAAAATATTATCATACTTTTTCTGTAATTTTTTAGCCGTTATTTATTCTTTCGTTTTATTATATCCATAAACAATCGGAAAAGGAGCTTGGAGGTAGTCTTCTTAATCAGGAATCAGATTAACGACAGGGTATGGATATTAAAAGGGATGAATGAGCACGCAAGTAAATAGAAATATTGCGTATGTGAGAATAGATGAGTTAGAACAAACAAATATCATCTTTTCCTCCAAGATCATAAGAGTAAATACGTTCAAAAATACGTCCAGAGTGAAAAGAGACAATATGGGAAAAGCCCAATATTAAGACAAGTAGCTAGTGCACATTTAATTTGTTAGTTTAAGATAGACTTTATTTGATTGACCAACGCTTAGGCCAATAAGTTTATTCAAGATGATAACTTCCTCATCTCCCTCATTCTTCAATGATTAGAATGCATATTTTATGATCTCACTATGCCTTCGACTATCAATGAGTTCTAAATTTTATCCATTTTCCTTAAATTGACTAAAACGTTCAAGCTTGGCTGAAAAAAGTATATTTTGAATAATTTCTTAAAAAAAAGAGAAAAAAGGATAGTATGAAAAAATGCAATAAACTCTCATTGACACAGCTATTTTTATCTCCTAGCTTTGCTTATTATCTATTTATTTAAATCTTACTGTTTTTTCACTCTTTTTTTTGACTTACTCATGAGTTTATAGAGGAGAGAACTACTCGGCAACAACAGTAAAATCTTCCAAAGCAATACATATAGCATATACTCTTCGTTATGGATTGAGTAAATTTAGCACAGCGAGCTGCTCATCATTTTCAACATCTCTTCCATGTATATTATTAGTTGGTTCAAAAGAAAGAATAAAACTATTTAATTTTTACTTCGAAATGCTGATGATTTCAAGACTTTTTTCATAAGCTTTTTTCCCACTATAATAGCTCACATGGATGCCTGAAGGAAATATAAGCCTTGAAGTATGCTCTAAAATTTGAGATTTATTTTGACTAGAAACTATTGTGGTTCCCTCAATGTTTAGCTTCATTGTTTTAAGATCATTTTCATGAATACCGTAAATAGAAAATTCTTTAATCAAAAAGTATAATTGGGAATTATCAATGGAAAGATTAGAGGAAGATAAATTAATTTATCTAACGGAGTTAGGGAGTATGGATTTAAAAGATTTTATTTCCTAAATTATATCGCAAGCTCTTTGCTTTTTCTATTGTCTGAAAGGATGGCGATTCTCCTTCATATAGAAACTTAGTTTTGCTTATAATTATTATGCCTTGTTCTCATAAAATATACGCATTTTCTTTTATTTATCGTACAGCTAGCGAAAGTTAAGTTCTTTTTATATCTATGGAATATTGAAAATTGAGGTAGCTTCTTTCTATTTTTACATTTTCTAAAATATAAATTATTAAATCTGATGTTGCACTAATAACGAAAATTAATATCATATTATCATAATGCCAAA
>Ga0302186_10000824_pt1 | contig 26814 bp, 18 predicted proteins | sample II_Bog_E1_2_FD_198782 | JGI IMG/M metagenome (GOLD analysis project Ga0302186, IMG submission 198782) | Peat permafrost microbial communities from Stordalen Mire near Abisko, Sweden - II_Bog_E1_1 | ecosystem: Environmental > Terrestrial > Soil > Wetlands > Peat | place: Sweden: Abisko... | reverse complement strand
CACTTCCTTAACTTTATTCTAAAAACCCTGAAGCTGACAACTCCTATTTATACCTCTACTTGAGACACAGGAACCTATGGCTGCAGTTGAATAATTTACAATTGAGGATTCTCCAGCGATTTAATGTATATTTATATTTCCAATTTTCATATCTATCATCGCCTCATCGCTTATTTTACCTCTACATATCATTTCTTTTGGAAATTTGCTTTACTATGAGTTATACTTTTTCCAATATTATATTTACCATTTCTATAAAGGCTTACCTTATCAAGGTCTCCTATATTATAACATCATGCATCTGCATCCTTCACTATCATCGCCAAATTTTTCCGTAGTTAATAATTTTATGAAGATAGGAACATGTATAATGCATTCCATGGTCAAAAACCAGGTTTTGTAACGTCAGCCCCTTACCATTTGAATTACAATAATTTATTGAATGATAAAAACATTATTATCATTATTTTAATTTCTCCTGTTTTCACTATCTTGCTCATTAATGTCATCTCCAATTGATAGTAATGCTTATGTTTTACACATTCGTATTTAGAGCTAATTATTTAATAAAAATACCAGAATTCATATTATTGCTGCCATCACTATCACTAATTCCCCTCTAATCATCGCCAGCTTGTAAATGATAACTTATCAGACAACCCATTCAGGTTAATGTTGACTTTATTTAATCATACCAGTTTGTTGCGATCAAGAAGATCAAAATAATAAAAATATCATAATAGATAATGCTTATTTTCTGCGATTTCTAGAATTTACTTGATCAATTTCTTGGATTCCTTAACTAAATTATCAAATCCTCAACTATTTCATTATATAGTTTGGTTATTGCATATCTGGCAGGGATTTAAATTTAATCTGAAATTTATGATTAGTCAACATATTTAGAATGTTGTTTCCAATATATTTCTTAATATTAAAGAACAATCTTTAATACTTGATTTAAGTTATTGATTTACTCAAGTATTTTGTGTCTTTCGATTACACTTAAGATTTCACCCATGGTCCTCTTCCAATATATGCAAAAATACTTTATTTAGAAAGATGATATCAAAATTTTCATTTATGTTCTAAATAGTTTGATTTGAATGAATGATAACTACTTGAAAAATGCATTTATCCTCATTTACAAGATTTCATTAATTTAACATGTAATCTATTTTCAGCTAAATTGATGCCGTGGAATGCTCATTTGATTGCCCATCATCATTCCAAAGGTGATTGGATTTGATGGATACATTCGTCCCATATGAATTATTATCGATAGAGGCATATTTATTATCTTTTTGGGTGGGAAGTATTTCTTTCTGGAAAGAGTTATACTCAGAACAATCTTTTGCGCTCATGTGAACTGTAATATAAAGAGAATTAGCAAATATCTACAACATCACTTATCCTATCTGTATTAAGTAAGAATTTTTTTAAAAATTTATCTAAGTAAAAGAAGAATTACTATGACCAAAAAGTGGCAGTTCCATGCCGAGTTAAACGATTATGGATAGGCAGGATGCTACGAGTTCGTAGAGGTTAATAGTTGCTAAGGACTTCTTTCAGTTAGTCTTTAGTTATTGATCCTATAAGTTTTGCCAAAAAAAATGGTGTAGTTTGTCTTTATTGGCAAGGGGATGCAATAATATGTCCCTCCCTCCAATCTTGAAATTCTTCGAGTTAAACTCCTCATTTTTTACCAATATCTTGTTGAAGTTTAAAAGGCATTTTTCAGGATCTTAATCTTTTTAGAAGTGGATATGACAGTGCCTTCACTTCGCTTTGGCACCTTCGAATCAAAATCCATTTGGAGACTAATTTTTACATCTTATGTGATGAGACTATCAGCGAGTTTGCTCACAAAAAACTAGAAATTATAAAAATATTTTCTAATAATACTTTCTCCTTACTAATAGTGAGTTCTTACCATTGCATACGACTTCCATAGCTGTTGTGTTATCATATTCTATCCTTATCTCTATCGCATTTTTGCCTATTTCCTATTCATTTTCTCTTTGTCATCAAAGAGTAATGAACAGAAAATAAACAAAAACGGGATAAGGATAAGGATAAGGATAAGGATAAGATAAAGATAAAGATAAAGATAAAGATAATGATAATGATAAAGATAAGGATAAAGATAAAGATAAAGATAAAGATAAAGATAAAGATAAAGATAAAGATAAGGATAAGGATAAAGATAAAGCCCTCTGTACAAAATTAGTGCAATAATTATATGAAGTGACTGGCAGGTTCCTCCCCTCGTATATTATCAGTATAAATGTGATTTTTTATGTGCTGCCAGTCCTTGTTGAACTGACAGGTTCCTCCATATTGCCATGTATACCACTTCTCGTGCTGCCAGTCCTTGTTGAACTGACAGGTTCCTCCATATTGCCATGTATACCACTTCTCGTGCTGCCAGTCCTTGTTAAACTGGCAAGTTCCTCCAAACCATCCCGCTTAATTAATTATTATAACAATTAATTCGATCTGACTACATTTATATCCTTGTCTGTTTATTTCTATAATTATCCAATTATCACATGTCATAAATTAATACATCGGGGTACACTTATTAGGATACCTACTTAAATATATTGCTAGATATTATAGAAATTAAAATATTGTATGAATGATTGCCATTTACTACTTATAAGATCATTAAACTCTAAATTTATAGAATATGAGTTTAAATTCGTATATGAGAAGCAAACCAAGCATGAAACCAACGCTTATTGAAGGAATAAAACATTTTTATACTATTTCTGAATTTAAGGTTTCTAGAATAAAGCTGACTGCCTCTTTCATATTTGGACTTCTCTATTTTTGAACACAATTTAGCGTTACTCGCATTCAGGAGTTAGATTGTTGAGCACACATTTGTCACTATTAAAACGAGCGAGGCATATCTTTGATTGTTCTTCTGTGACGGAGAATTTAGTTGCATAATTTTCATATGATTAATAAGCAACATCGACTCCGAAGACAGTAATAATACCGATAATAAGTAAGATAATGATTTTTTTACTCTTTTGAAGATCTTCCTTTTCATCTTTTTACTTTATGGGGTCAGTTTATGAAGGTAAATTTTCTAAAGAAGATTGAGTGCGAACGTAATTACTGAGTTGTTTGCTCCTAAAGAAGGGTATAAATTTTATTTTCAATTAATTAATTAATTAATTAATTAATACAGAAAATGGATTTATAATCCAAAATAACTAGGTCACATACAATATCGAGAAGAGTCTTAATAAGGTATTAAAAAATTAGAAACAAAACTGTCAATATACACTATCAAAGACGATTTCGACGTGTTTTTCTACCCCGGCCTAACTTTTTTTTAAACTATATTAAATATTCCTTTTTCCATCTATTATGAATATAACTCTCAATTAATAAGCCTTGCATTGTAATTATCTTGCAAAGATGAGAGCAAGGTAACCCACATGCAATTTACCTTATTTTTTTAAATTTTAATGAAAAGGAGCTTTAGTTAATTAGACAATGTATTTTAGATTATTTTTATTCACTAATCTTTTTTTTACATTGCGGGTTATATGAAAATTGTCCAATAAGTGATTGCCATGAAATTACTGGTCTATTTTAAGCTCAGATATTGCTGATTTTATGGCTATACTTTAATCTGTAATAAAGGTAAACGATTCTTTATTAATGATTTAAATAAAAGTTTTAAAAATCTTATAAAAATTTTCTTTTGTTCATTTTTATATAGCATTCGGTATTATCATGATAAAGTATATGCAATATAAATAGATTGAAATCGCCATTTGTATAAGCTGTTGGATTACCTTGATTACTTTATTCATCTGTATGAATGAATGATTAAATTGTTAAACAGTAAAAAAAATGATAACGAGAATATTGCTGAAAGGACACATCTGTGGGATATTTCACTTGATTTGACTATAATTAACTTTAATTATCCAATACAATATTTATAAACTTTTAGATATTATTTATTCTCCATACAATTATGAGTAAAAAAGTATATCACTGCTATTTTGTCAAAACAGTAATAAATTTTACACCAGTAATATCAAGAAATGCTGCTATAACTTACATACAATTTAAATATAACTAAACATAATCAGTTCACAGTAAATTCAAAATATTTCCGAAAGAATTCGAATCTTTATTTTAGAGGGTCGTTTCAATTCTATATCAGAGTATGCTTCAAACCCTTATTAATAATAATATATACCTGATGCAACATAAAGCTGAAAATGATTTTTCCTCATTCTATAATAAATTCAGAAATGTTCCCAAACAGGAAGTGGCGCAAGCTGTAAGGGAGAAGGATTTTAAAGAACTAATGCGACGTGGCCGTACCTCTCTCATTATCGACTGGTCAAAGATCCTATATGGTGCGCTTGGGGTGGCTTTCATCCTTAAAGGTATTAAACTTTTATATCGATAATGATAAGGTTTTGCCTTGATTTTTGTCCATTGATTGATTTATTAACTTGAAATTACATGTGTATGAATCGATAATGTTAATCAATTAATTTTAAATATTTCCAATTCACTGTCATTGCTATTACCTATCCACTGTAGGATGAATGAATATCGATGATTGGCTTGATATTCAAGGATCCTATAATAGTGAATATAATATGACTGTTGAATGCAGTTATAATTTAAATGAAATAAGCGATAACCAATCTGACAAAGTAGGAAAGTCTACGTTTGCAGGAACTACTAGCAGAACATAACATCGACGCGAAGACATCCTCTAAAACCCAGAAGTACTATCGTGAGATGCGGAAGATGCACCACTATTTCGACCAACATCCCTATAATCTATAGGATCTCATGCGCGCCTCGATACTAGTAGCTGAAAAATCACAAGTTGTCTATACTCTCAATGGACAAAGAATCAGAGGGTTAGGGTTATCTCTCAATGAAATGATTAAGGAGGGTGTGAGTATGAACAAAATGGTTGGAATTATTAAACTCTTCATGACTTATAATAAAATGATAGATGAAGAGCTGAGGGAAGACCTCGTGGAAGTAATCGAAGAAATTACGCTTGGAACCAACTTTATTGAAAAATTTGAAAGAGCCATCGCATACTTCGATTTTGAAGAATTTGTTAGTTAATCGTATGGCTACGGCAGACTTTTCACATCATTCAGCTGGCTATTCTTTCTGCGGTTACACAGCAGATTAGGTATTAAATCAGAGGTTGAGGGTGACTACTTACTGATCTCTGTGTTGTATTTGATGGTACGATATGCATTTGACTATATGAGACCTAAAAATACGCCAACAAGCGTTAATAGGTCGAACAGCAAGGTTCTTATCACTTCCATTCTTCAAAAATTATTTCAGATCTTTCTGATAGACGATCCCGTTAGTTTTAAGCGCATAACAGCCATGGTCGATCAACACTTCTAAGAACTGATAGAAACTCAAACTTTAAAGTGTCACGACTGTCAAAACTATGATTTTCTCAGTCCTACACTCATTGGAATCAACTATAAGAAAATTGATATGCTGTACCAGAGATAAAGAGATCCGGCATCTATTGATTATAGACTCTTTTTGTTGAATAGACAGTCAACACTCACTCCTACTAAGGATACAAGCGCTCTGAGCAGAGCTGGCACAAAAGAATCCAAAAAACGAGAGATCAAACCTCGTAGTTTTGCTAGTCACAAAATTCTAACCTTCGATATGGAGGAAGGGGGACAGTGCTCGGATAGTTCTAATCGCAACTATGATATAGTACTTATGAATTAAAGCAGAAACTACCAGCAAATGTTAAAGTGAGTCCGTCCTACATAAAAACTCCACTCATATGTGCGCAGCAGTAATCCCCTGGCAGTGTCCTTCAGCATTTTATTGCCCGTGAGATAAAGTTTAATCGCAATAAACTTTAAATATTATAGAACGAGCAGTAGATTTTGGAGTTGATCAGGTAAGTATTGTAGGGCTACATGCCCAACTCATCCAAACTAAAATAGCATGTCCTACTGGTATATAACTACTACCTTGTCGCCAGCACTCGTTTTTTCAATAATTAGGTTCACGATGAATGTGATTTTAATGGATTGCATTGCGCTTTCCTGCTGCATTCGATGCAACTCGTCATCTATTCAGGAATTCAATATTCTCATGATAGTTGCAATGAAATTAGGCTTATCCTGGAGTATATTAGGAGATATATCACCACCACTGGAGTAGATTTATGGATAGTCAATGATTTTTTGCAAAGAGATAATAGTCGACTACCTCCACAATTCAAGGAACTACTTAGTTCTATGCAAGCTATTATCGTAAACGAAGTGGTTTGGGAAGATGAAAAATTCATCAGTTAAATAGAATCTCTTTCGAATGATTCCTCAACAAGTATTCACAAAGGATAAATCTTAAGATTGCTTAATTTAATGCTGGCTCAGATTCGAACTCAAATAAGCCGACTATTACTTAGCTTCAATCTAGAAGAAAAGTAATAAATTGAGTCCAATATCTATAAGACAATAAAGTATATGATAGCCGTGGCTCCTCAAGCGATACTGGGCATGCACATTCATCAAATAATGCTTTCCTCAGTCTATTTAACTCTCCGCACTCGGTCAATCACTATTAAATTTAATGATATCATCAATCACTATCAGCAGATAAATGGCATTAAGAATGGAGAGTTCAAGATAATAATTAATTAAATTTCGATTGGAGAGGGGGAATAGGCTACCAATATTAATATCATCGAGTACTACAACAAATATTTTGTACCCTTTATCAAGCATCATCTCGAATCTATCAAATTCTTGTAAGACATGTGTTATTTAGATCCTTTGATAAAATGCCTGAACCTTTTAGGAGGAATATGCATGATATCAATCAAAATCAAAATATTAAAACCTTCGGTGGTTTGGGAAAGAGTGGATGGAAAGCCAAGACTCGGATGAGTAACAGGAAAACTTATACATAATAGTCCCAACCAGAAGAAAGCAGAATGAAGAAAAGCTATACTGAAAAGCATTCTGAAGAAAAAGAATTGAGAGAAGCGTTAAGAGAAGAAACAAACCAAGAGAGGAAGTCGACAACCATGCGTAGTCGACCCACAGGATCGTTACTGAATGTTCTAAAGACATAGAAAATGAAAAGCCCGCCTTATCAATGATGACTACATCAATAATATCAATCTATTAGTAGCAAAAGAGATCACATAATCAATTATAGATCCATTATAGATCTGAGTAATCTCTTCCTTCTGTTTTAACTAACGATAATGAATGTTTATCTTAATGCCTCTAATATTAGATATAATATAAATATATAAGAGAAAAGAAGATGATGACCATCTGTATTGTTATTGATCACTGATATAAAACCCACACGTCTGAGTCTACTATTTTAACTGATGTTGCTCCCCGATTATATTTCATTGCTAGTCTATAAATATCGATGAGAATGAACAAGATGTATGCGCCATGAATATATCCAATACAAAGGTTTTATTATTTACTTCTTTGCTTGATTCTACAACAAAATTTAGCTTTGTTCATCAGTATTTTAACAGATTATTGCTATTTTCACTAATCAAAACAATAAGGATCAAATAAAATAAGATGACTCTCATCCATAAATTTATAATCTGATAAAATGAAATTTATCGATTAAATTTGCGAAAAAATCGTTAGTCCCCCTAAAATGGGCTACTCTCCCTACGATCTCGGTACTGCAAATATAACTCAGGTAACACATGTAGTGTCTACGGAAAGAGGCAAGATTTCCAAATAATAAACAAAAAGTGCTAAAAAATTCAAGTCAGTTTTTATCAGAGTCACTCGCAGGTGAGCGAAAGTATTTGTATTGTTTATCTTCACAGTATGAACGGCTCTCGCCTTGAAAGTATAAATTAAATTATCTAGGCATGGCCTATGCGGAGGATATTTTAAGAATGGGCTATGCCTTCTGCAGCTTCGATTTTACAGGGTGTGGTAACTCATAAGGGAACACTATTTCCTTTGGAGCTAATGAGAAGTATGATGTCCTTGCAGTTGTTTAGGCCATAAAGTAGAAATTTAACGTTCACAAGGTGATACTTTGGGGAAGATCTATGGGATCGGCGTGCGCTATCAAGTATTGCGAGTTAATGAAAAATAACAACTGGACATAGTATCGCAGAGTCATTATAGGACTTATTCTTGATTCTTGTTTTCAATCATTTTCTCGGCTGGCAGTAGAAATTGGTCATAAGCATTCTGATTTTCCGGAGTTTATAATAAAAGCAGGCTACTACATTTTGAAGAATACTCTGTAGGAAAAGGGCTAATTTAAAGTAGAGGAGCTTTAGCTCGAGCCAATAGTGAGTAATTTAGATATACCTGTTCTTTTTTTAACATCTCCTGACGATATAACTGTCAGCTGTGACCATTCCTAGGCTTTGTTTACAAAATGCCCTCACCGCAAAAAAAAACTTAGGTACATTAAGGGACTCCATAATGAATGTCGGGACGCAGACTATTTAAAGGAAGTAAAGAGCTTCATCTAGTAAATTGTGCGAGAAGATAAGAATAATCTATTTACCTCACTTATTGAACTAAAAGCCAATAGATTTGAGCAGATTATTGAACAGCAAAGAAATTTTATTATGGAGGCCGATTAAAATCAAAGAGATTAAGGGGGATGCTACTGCTCGCTATTTCCACCTCCTCTTGCTCGATCAAATAGCTATGATGAGTTTTAGACAAGACGAAGATGCACTGAGCCTCCCATGAATAGAAAAAAGTTTAAAATAAGTAACAAAGTTCTGAGCCCACGTAGTTTGCGAATACAGAAAGATTTGGCCTATTCTTATAGGCACATATGATGAGGTGATTACTTCTTTTATTTGTAATATTTGTCAATACCTCATGGACATTATCTATGCATTCCTATTTACAATAAAAATTGCATTTCTAATCAATAATAATGTATTTGCGCTACGAATGAATGACAAATGGCAAAGGTTGAGTAAATAATCACAATCTCCCTTTTCTTTCTTTTCCCTTATCCTTTGCACCTTCCACTCTTTTATTTGGATAATTTCCATTTTGACCATAGTTACTTTTTATTTTGTTTTAGAATTCAATCAGCTTATCTATCTCCAGATGATTGTTCTTCTTAAAGTTTCGGAGACTATCTGTTTTTTTAAAAATACTCTGTTTTGGAAGAGGGTCCTACTTTTGGTGCTAAATTTTGCCGTAAAAAGTAATTAACTAGGGAATTTTACTCGCTTGTTTTCCGGTTGATTGACCAAATTTACTACCATAGAGAGTGATTGAACCATTTTGCATGGAAGACTAAACTTTTCTGTTATACGGACTCATTGACATCTGTTTTGGCCTAAAACGTACTTTCTCATTCGAAAAACGCTTAGGGTAAGCTGTCTAGTTCATGGAAATGGTACTAACCTTGGGTCTGAAAGTGAGGTGAGGTGCTTAGTTATTAAAAATGAGGGTTTTCTTGATGGGTTGCTTCTGATTTTCTTGAGTAAATTAATAATTTTAATGATTTCTAAATTAAACTGAATCTTCTGCACTCTATTAGTCGATTTCATTGATAAAATACTGACTTTTTTTGGGTCTAATGGATTCCAACGGTTGATTTGAACTACTTTAGAAAAGATTTTATTCCTTTGCATCTTCCATATCGCAGACCTATTGAGTACTGGCTAAATTGATTCTAGCCATATATTGCTACAGACTCATTCCTTTAATAAACCCTCGCTAATTCTCTTAATTGGATTCTCCTGTTACTTCTATTTCCATTGTTAGCAGTTTTATAAAGTTACTTAAAATAATAACTTATGAATTTAACTCATCACAACCTCATGGTGACTTTTCAGTAAGGAGTAAATATCTGTTGATACTTCAATCAGAAACAAAAGAATCAATAAATTCAATAAAAGAAAAGGCATTTTAAACATATATATAATCTTATGAAATGTTTTCAATTATCTCAATTAATTATTAGAATAAAGATAGTAATGAGAGCGCTTAATAAATTTCTCAGTTTGTTTCACCAGAAACAACGGATGAACCCACAATATTAAAATTTGAGCAAGTTGAAAAGGGTGATGTTTCTTGGAAGTGTTGGCTTTGTACTGTGTCTTAGTTTCTCTAAATTCGTATTCACCAATCTCATCTATTCCTTCGAGCCAACATAGGAAAACAAATTTCTAATAAAACTCAATCCATCTTTAGACAATGTAATTTCTTAGTTAGATAGGGTCAGTATAAACCTACCGCGTTTCTAATTTTCGGAATTTTGCAAAGATTATATGCCAAGTATCTTGAGTAAGAACCCTATTTAAAGATTAACTAAGAGTAATTTGAGGGTGAAATACTTCATTGGGTAGCTGTACATGATAAAGCTACTTTTAACAAAAGCTAAAAAAAGAAAAAGTAAATTCCAGTGGCAATAGTTATTGCTGGCTCAGAGGGAATTGATAATACAATCAAACATTGTTTAAACACTGCTTACAATTTGGGTTTTAGAACTGTTGCTATTGATCCGAAGGATCTTCATGACAAAGATAAAATCAATCAAATTGTGAATCATATTAAAGAAAGGCATCCTTCTTCCAAACTGTTTGGTATTGGGGTTTAGTATGGGGCCAATTTACTGATAAATTATGCCTCGGAACACCCTAAAACATTTGATGGGCTTGTATCAATTGGTAATCCCTTTGACCTTCTTAAAAGTGAAATCAATTTACAGAACTCTTGGATATGGAAAATTCTTTATTACAATATTTTGAATGCTAGAGTATAAAAGGCGAAAAAACAGAACTAAAAGCTAAAAAAAGAGAACATTTCTTCTCTCTTTTAATTGGATAAAAGTCTTTACAATATTGAAGATGAGAAGTTACTTGAATGGAAAATGAAGAACTCAAGCATTAATTCTATCAATAAACTGTAAGACACGACTCTTTTTCTACAATCAAAAGAGGATCCCTTCACTCAGTACAGATTAAATAATGAAGATTAATAGGTAACGATTAGCGATTTTAAAACGAGCATTGCATATATATTACGACTTAGAGAGGAGGGCACAATGAGTGGTTTTAAAACTTATGGATGAATAGGGTATATTGGTTGCTACTTAGTGGTTTATTAGTCCCATCAGTCACTTTCTAAAGCTTAATAACTAATAGACGATAACTAAACTTATAACGCGAATCAAATAAAAATAGCAGAACCCTTCTACTACATTGTGATTAAATACTTATCTTCTAAAAGTTAAAATTTCTATTGTTTTATCTTTATTTTTAATCGTCAAATATCACATCAAATGACAGCATAGGCCGTTACATATATCTTCAGAATAAAATAGCGTATTATTAATCATAATCTAGCGCTGTTTGGCCTTGTTCTTTCATCTTTCTTACCATAAGATAGCATCACATACTTGGCCCTGCTTATGTTGGCCTTGATTTTATCCATTTATTAATTTCTCTTTTATAGTTAAGAGAAATCAATGCATGAAGGTGTTTACAGAAGCCTCCTAAAAAATTTCTATCTTAATAAATTAATACTTTATTTCCTTTAGTTGTCTATTCAGATATTTTTCTGCAGGTACGACCATAATTCTGGTCCTTTAAACAAGTGTTTTGCAAATTAAACTGATTTTAATCTTGAGGACAAATCATTTTACGAAGCAAGTCTAAATTTTATGTCTAAATCTTAAGAGAAAGGTCTGAATCACACAATATTTACCCCTAGCTATCTGTTTAGGTTTGGGTTTTGTTTTGAGAAATTGGAACTCGAGAGGAGAAGAAAGGTCGACTTGAGGTTTTACCTTTCTAAGAGAGAGTCGATGCCTCCTATAATTGTCTTTCCTGATTTTTTGATCGACCAATCTGTTTGAGGAAATTATATTCCACATCGTTAATAACTATATAGCACTTAAAAATGTAGATTCAATCTTTTAAGCAAATTATAAATTGGAAAATAAGTTAATGAACAAAGCTTTCAACCAAAATATAGTCAAAAAGGCTAAAATTGTTCTTCATTAAAATTTCACTGATAAATGGATGAAAGCATAAAAACCGAAATCCTGTTATTAGTAGGCTAATCCCAATATAGTAAAACTTGTCGATGATTGATTAACTATAAAAAGATGCTTAATGATTAAATAGGCGAGGATCAATATATTTTTAGTTTTGTTCTTCTCCAGTGTCTTCTCTTGGCGTTATATCTGATCTTGTTATCAGTTTTGTATCTGAACCAGTTGGGGAGGGGTCTGTTTTGCCTCTGTTTTTTGGCCAGCCTGCGCTTCATCAGCAGCGTTTTAATAGCTCCCATTTGTGGATATAAATATTATAATTAATATATTCATCATTATTAATATATTCTAAGAATTACTCCCATTTTGACAATCAGTTATTATTCGCTTTATTTTATTTGCAAGTTTTGAAGCTGTTGGAAAAATATTGATCAGGAAATTATGAGTTTGGCCATGCAATTGTAAAATTCAGTGAGTGTGCAAATTTATTGAATATTTAATTCGGATGATTCAGCTTTAGGATTTCAATAATATTTTCTATTTATAATGTAAGCCTACGATCGCGAAGAAAAAGGATTGTTTACTTTCTATCTTTAGCAGGCTGATTACGAAGATATTTTAACAAGTCAAAAGGGTTTAGAAAAAGTCAAAGAAAATATGAAGAGAGAAGAAAGGGTAATTCCAAACCAAAATCATCTTGTTGATCATTAAATGAGTAAAATTTCACAGTAATCAAAGAGAAAAGCAAGCCATAACCATACAGCCGTAACTCACATTACCCACAAAGCAGAAGAGGACATCCCTTAAATTCAATAGACAAAACAAAATTCTGATAAAATTGTGGAACTGCTCTAAAAACACAAATACATTCACCATAATAAACCTCAAATAAAAGTGATTCTGAAACCCGAGGAGCGTATTGATAAAGTTACCTCTTCTTAATTAAAGGCTCATTTACTTTAACTAATGGTTAGTGATAAATCATCAGCAAAATAAATCAGTCCACTTGGAAAGGAAGAATCGAAAATGGCATAAAAAATGAAATAAACCGAAGTAAAGAATATAAGGATTCAAAAACCCAATCCTTTTAAGAAATTAGCACTGCTACCCACAAGTTTTGACAATCAGATATCCACAGTTTTTGAAGAAAAGGAGGCAAATATGCTCTATAATTCAAGATCTTTAGTTCATAAACAGAAAAAGCACGAGTATCAAAGACATCGTCATGAATCTAATTTGGAAATGGAAGATAAGGATCATAATTATACAAAGAATATTTTTCCAAAGATAGAGTTTAAATCAAATTCTGAAGTAATTAAAAAATTGAGTAGAGTCATCCAAAAGAACAGTAAGGTCGGACAGGGGCTGTCTGCAAGGTATAAAAATCCGATAAAAATGGAGTAAACATATCTAAAGCCTATTTAAACTGACAGGTATCGGTAGAAAAGAGATTATTTTTTGAATGTATAAGCCTTAAAAATGAATAGTCATGAGTATGAGAATTATAGCAGATATCCAGATTAAGCCCAATCTTGTATGCTGACCCATAATCAAGATGGAAAATCATAATTTCGAATGGAATTTAGCAAAGATAAGGCTTTTATGGATATTGTAAAGAAACTCAAATTCAAGTGATAGGAAGTGATAAACTATTGGAGATAGTGAATAAATGATTTATTTTCCATACAAATATATGATGTTTATCTCATACCAAAAAAGAAGGCATATTTTCGTTGCACTTGAAAGAAAGTATTATGATTTATTTCTATGTCAATTTTAAAATATTATATATTTTAACGATGCATTGCAATAACTAAAACTAATCATTGATGATGGATACCAAGTATTGCGAAGATATATCATTTTTCAAGGAGATAATCGCCATCATTGATGAATGCTCCAGTAACTTTAAGGTTATTTAGAACTGATGAAAGAGGATCGAATTTTTCTTAGGAACACCATAAAGGATTATATGAGGGAATTAAAGCAAAATAAGCATTTTAGTGAATATAAGATCGACCATATTAGAATGCTGGTTCAAATATTTGTCGACGCTGATCGAAAAAAGTCTCTGTCAAAAATGCAAAAAGGGGATAAACTGATGAATGTGTTGCAGACCCATCTGAGAAAATTCATAGATAATAATAAAAAATAAAAGCACAAAAAAGAGATAGAGAACTTTATCAATTGGAAGGACGTCAACATCAAAACTTCTAATGAATTTTACAAAGAAAATAATAAGAGTTCACGAAGTAAATAGAGAACCTATCCAATCCATATAGGAGGGATATAAATTAATAGGAATAATGGTACCATTTCCAATCATTTAGATGGTCATCGGAGATACCCGCAACTTAAACTGAAATAATTCAGTAAAAGCAAATAAAATTCTCCTGCCACCAAAGATGAACAATATTCTCAGTGTAGCTATCGTAAGAAATTATCTTTTTTAAAAAAGTAAAAGCCGAGAGATGAGTTTAAACCTTTTAAATAAATAAAATAAAATGAATTGATTTTAAAAAAACACTCGTAGTAGACTTTCAAAATGGAAATTTCAGCTATACCCCGATATAACGATTAGCGCTTAAAACACTCTAATAGTCTTAACAAGCAATTGATGAGTAGTAGAAGCAATAACAACTGCAAAATACAGAAACAATCCTCATGCAGATCTTCTCAAAATAAATAATTTAATAAATAAAAGCCTCATGGCATTGATAGTTCGAAAGATTTCAATAAACCCATTGATAAAGTACCAGAATAAAAAAACAAAAAATAACCTATTGAATCATTACTATCAATCAATTCTTCTCTTTAAAATTCCTTCAACCAAACTACTCGTTTCTCTAAAAATCCTCTTTTTTCCGAATAATATTCCAATAGATCAAATGAGGTATTGAATAATTCAACAAGTAGATATGAACTCTCCACTAAAAAGATTCAATAAATGTTTTAAAAAACCAGTAGCATCATTAATCAACTTGAAAACAAAAATACCAACTGTTCACCTATGATATACACCAATCCGATCAATCAAAGTCAAAGAAATTCTGAAAATATCTTTACCCCGCCTGAGTTCTTGGCTGAATGCAGAAACTATTTACTGAGTTCAAGCAAAAGGAATAGCATGATAATCTCTTTATAAAAAACTCCATAAAAAGAAAAAGACATCTCGAGAAAATTAACCTTTTCTAGTATTATAAACGAATCTGAATGGGACAATACCATAAAGACGTAAAGTTTTCAGCAAAGGAAACTATAATAGGCAATGTCTCTTCGCAACTCACTCAATGCCAATATTAAAAAACCATCCATATAGGTGTATGTTCAATTTCCAAATAGAACCATTCATAATGCTGAAGAATTATTGCTTTAAATATTTCATGATTCTCATAAAGTCTCTTTAAATCAGTCTCAATTGGAATAAATAATGACCAAATCTGCTATTTAATGCCAAAAAATTCTACAACAATACTGCGACCTATTGATATGCCAAGCGAATAACTTAGGTCCAAATAGAACTTTTGATTTTATTGCAATGGCTCGATATTTTTACACTTATTGCACAGTGTTTCAGAATTCTAAAGAATATTTTTCAATTTTCCTCAACTCTGTGCTGGACAATAAAAAGAAAGGGTTTATAAATTCGATGGACATTACATAATTTTTCAAAAGAATAGAATCATCAAAGATATAGGTCTAATCTTTGACGCTTATACGTATGAACATCCAAGAGTATATTAATTGATATTTAGAGCTTTTATGAAATGTTGCTAAATTTAAGGAGAAGCTGTAATGACAAAATGGAGCCTCTATTACTTATAATTGAGAAACGACATCAATCTTTAAGCTGTTAAGCAATTATCAAGCAAAATTCAAATTCATGGGCATCAGAAATGATCGAGTTAATGATATTTTGTAGTATATTAAAATATAACAAATTTGCATGAATATTTCTTCCAATCAAGCAGTCATCAACTTAATCAATACACTTAAGTATAAACCTTTGAAAATAATGGGGACATCAGCTGACCGTGCATCCATTCATTAATTAGCGATTGTAAACTTGTTAAATTGTTGATATCTTTCAATTTTATTATCGAAATATTATAAATCAGTTAAATATCACTAGAAATTGGTTTATCGTTCAGTTAGAGCCCGATCTTCACTATTGAGCCTTTTGGGCTGAGGAGGTTTTTTCACGACTTAAAACTTAGCTCTTTTCCTTTTTTGGCTCGTAATTGAATCCCGTTTTTATTACATTTTTGAATCTATTTTGACTTTTGATTATTCTGGAGAATGCATTGGAGTTTGATTACTTTAAAACAGTGTTCCTCCTGACTGTCTATATTTGATCTTGGAATCACTCTCAAATTCACCTATGGGTAAATTTTATTTATCAATGAGGGTTTACTTTGTCTGTTTCCTTGTTGAGTTGGATAATCTTATCTTTTTCCTCATCGGCTTGCTTGACAGTTCGTCAGTTAGGTCATTGTCACTCATCTTTTTTTGGTTTTTGCCAATCTCAGCCACCAAATTAAGCAATATATTTTTTAGTAAAATTCTTTGTTATTCGTTCTATTTGGAGATTTTATCATATTCCTCTAAAGGCTTACTGATTAGATTCTTTAATTTATCTATTTTTTATGCCTATTTTGCATTTTCGATTATATCATTGTATAGTCTCTCAAAAATTTCACTAAAGACGCTGGTTATTTCATGTGAAGGTTACACACGCTCAGGTGATATCATTATTTCTTGAAAGGGATTTTCCTCAAATGGTTATAGTATCTTAGGAATTGTAAAACAATGCCCACATTCGCTACAATGAGGTTAGGATTGAAAAATATTTCGAGATATCATCTTTTTAATTCCTTGTGCTCTTTCAGCATAGTTTAAAGTTGTTGTCGTTTCTTACAGTGTAAAAGGATGAGGACTAATGCAAGCAATCATAATGGTCTTCGCATTCCCCCCTAATGAATCTTTCAGCAATCTTGTAAGTTTGCTGTCACGATAAGGAATATGCCCATTCCCTGATTTCTTCTCATTTTAAACTAGAGCATTAATGCAATTTCCCAATGATAAAAGACTCCTATTGATGTTGGATCCTTAATTTTTCCTTTGATTGTTATCGAGATGTATCTTTTCTGACCCAGCCAAGTCAATTATAAACAATTTACTGTTAATCTTCTGTTTTTCTTTCACAATTTGTATCTCCATCTTCAATACTGCATGTGATCGAGAAGAGATTTGGTTGTATTGAGTGGCGGCTGAAGTTCTGCGAGTGGTTCCGGAACTAATTAAACTAACAATTTGCTCAACAGATTTGATAGATATTTCGCTTGCCTCCGTCAATTGGGTATTACCCTTTCCATCCTATCCAATAGATATTTGTTTTTTACCATCTTAAGAGAGCAAATCACGAATATTTTCATTATAGATTTACAAAAAACTAAATTTCAGTTCCACCTTTCCTTGCTGACTTTCAATCTATCTTTTACGAGATAGCAGATATTAAAATGTAAGGTGGCAAATTCCCTTTTATGTTTACTGCTTAGGATGACCGAATACTGAAAAGGTTTTGCCGGAGCCAGTAATTCCATAGGCTAATATCGTACAGTTATAGCCTTCCAATGCTCCGATAACGTTTTATTTGATAGAATGCTCGAATATTTCGAGATTAGATTGCCCTGCCTCAAACACTTATGAGAAGAAATAATCTTTCATTCTTTTTTCTGTGTTAGTATACTACTGATCGTAAACGGATATGCAATTTTTTTAAGTTTTTAGAACATCACTTGCCCTGACATTATGATACTTGGAGTAAAAAGATAGAGCTGCTGGAGAGAGTCGTCCTTTGTTGGTATTTTTCTTTCGCCCCTCCAAAAACTGTTAGTAGCTATCGATTTATTCAGTCTCCTTTCTCGCAAGGGGACGCACTCGCACAATGACTTTCATGTTATTCCTTTAACGTTGTTCTAATTGCATCAATAACGAATATATAATGATTAATAAAATTTATGAATATAATTCAAAAAAAGCATAAATGAGTATAATAATTCTAACGGGTTAGAAGCGATGAATAAGAAGGCATGAATATTTTGGGGATGTAATTGTTATATTTTTTGTTTATTAAGTCTTCATTAATCTTCATTTTATTGATTTAAGTTAAAACTATAAACTGGATGCTATGCATTTAAATCTAAGCAAAAATCATTCGGAAATTAATGCTATTTGTGTGAGTTACTCGAATTAATTGAGTAATTAATATATTTAAAGTAGAGTTCTTAGATGGGGCAATCTTTCCTCTTCAATTTGTTACCAGATGATAATCTAATCATAGAATAGCCAAAATTAATTTGGTAATAAGTTATATTATGCTTGGAGGATTCAGTCAAGGAAAACAAATAATAAAACGTCGCGAAATGTAGCGCAATTTCGAAGGACTGCTTGAAAGAATCGGCAATGTTCGTGCCATTTCTACTGGAAGAACATAATAATAAAGACCCATGACCTTGAATCCCGGAAAACGGCACATGATGTTGTAGGACAAATATACCGAAATCGAACGAGAAAATAAATATCTGTTGTAGAAAATAGCCAATACATTCAACAAGCGTATGATGAGAAGATCAGCACAAACATAAAGGGAAAGTTTGAATAAGACTTTAAACACCCCTTTCCGGAAAAAAATAAACCAGGAAATCGAAGCATAAAACGCAAGGCTTTTGAAAAATCTTCAGGAGAAAAAATCAGACTATGAAACAGTAAAGCTAAAATAAGAGTGGAAAAAGAGGAAAGAAGTAATCAGAAATATCGCTAATTATCCCCTCATTATCAATGACGGCGGTCGCAGGTAGAAAAGGAAATTGACACCGAAAGCAATTTAGAATGCCAGTGGCAATATTAATCTGAATTAGTTGTCAGGAAAAATATAAATGGTAAGAATAAAAAATATCGACGGAGTCAATTTGATAATCACTGTAAAATTGGGAAAAAAGTACTTAAAGATATTCGGAGATCGTAAATTTGGAAAGAGTATAAAGATCATATAAATTCCGAGAAAGGAAGCTTTTTAGTTTATTTAGAAGGAGTGCGAGGGAAAACTATAAAGGGTATTCGATTGCGTGCACTTCGATAAAGAGAACAATATTCTTTATCTGTTGGGAAAGTAAGCGGAATCCAATTTTAAAAACATGATCAACATGAGGACTAACCATTTGCCTGAATCTATCAACGAGGATAAAGCTGAATAGGAAACAATTAATAATGATTGATATGAGCATTAGTGTCGTTGATCTTGGTGATTATTAGGATTTTATGGCTCAACTTGGACCCATGTTTAAAGCATTAGCTTAATTATTATTTTTGAATAATTAATCAATTATATTTTAATAAATATACCACAAATGCAGATTTGGGTCAATCAAATCGATGGAACCTGCACTCAGGCCTTTGTACCTGCCGAATGCTCTTTTGAAGACTTTATGGCTCAATACGGTTTGACGAATGCTCGCCTCGTCTGCCAGGGCAATAATCTGAATGGTATCAATTTCGGAGATCTTCTCTTCGAGAATGCTAATGTCTACGTGACAGGTGATTTGGATGGTGGCAAAAAGAAGAAGAAGAAGAAAGTATTCACTACTAAAAAGAAAAACAAACACATTCACAAGAGAGTAAAACTTGCTGTTTACTCCCTTTATTCAGTGGATGGCAAGGGTGCAGTCACTCAACAGAGAAAGACATGCCCTTCCTGTGGGCCCGGAACTTTCATGGCTCAACACTGGGACAGATATTACTGTGGTTTTTGCCACACTACCATCAAGATGGACGCTTAAACCATCAAGAAGAACGAAGAGATCATGAAAAAGAAGAAAGCTGCTTTGGAAGCCGAGAAAAAGGCTAAAGAAAAAGAGGCTGCAGACAAAGCACCAGCTGGAAAAGGCAAGAAAGACGCTAAAAAAGCAGCCGCCAAGAAAAAATGATGTTTCTAAAAATATATCAGATAATTTTTCATATTTTGATTTAGTTTTAAAGATTAAAAATTACAAGTTAAATATACATTGTTTGTCAAAAGAATTTAAATAAATTTTAAAGACATCTTGATATATTAAATTATCAAGGAAGATATTTTTTTATCCGAAAATGTATAATATTACTTGCATTTCGAGTCGCTGGGATATTGATAAAATATAGTCATTTTAAGAATTGATGAGTTTGTTTGAACCTTAGTTATTTTATGGATTGTAGCATTGTATTTCAATTTATTTATCTCTACAAATATTTATAATTTTTATTTCGATCCTTTAAACAATGAGTAATGTATCTGATGGGAAAGACATGAAGAAATAATTTCCTTAGACAAGAGACTCAGAAAATATTAAAGAATAGCTGAATCTTCTCAGTTATCCTTTGGCACAAAATTCAAATCAAGATACATCATATGAGGTAGAGTTAGTTTAAATTGATGATGAAGTTAATCATAAAAAGTTATCATATTTCGAAGAGTTAATAATGCCAACACCTGATCCATCAAGTAACGATAACTCTACCCAAAATGAGTTATAAAATAATTCTGATGATTTAAAAAAATATAGGTAGTTACAATAAGATTAGTAGGTTAAAGAATTATTTTAACAATTTAAAAAATAAAATGGACAAAATTAATAAAATGGATAAAATGGATAAAACGGATAAAACGGATAAAATGGGTCAAATGGATAAAATATATATGGGGGAAAAAGTGGAAGACCTAAAAGCAAAAAGATTCTCACAAATAAACTTGAAAAATTTATGCGGATCATTAAATCAAAGATGATTGGTCTCATCAAGTCAATTCTTCAAAACAATGATCGTAGGGACCTAATTTTGAAATTAGAATTAATTGAAAAAACAAAAATAGGGAGGAGCTTTGAAGATAAGTGGTTTGTCAATCTCATCAAAGATGCCTAGTTTGCGCCCTTTATTCGTGAATGCCTTACAAAAGAATGCTATTAAAGCATGATCGGTTCAATGAAGAGCAATTAAATTCACAAAAAAGCCTATATTAACCACCGTATCCCCTTAATTCTTCTTTGGCTGGACAAGAAGAATAATAAGGCCTTTCGAGATTGGTATCACCTTTGCTATCTGGATCCAATAAATCGATCATGATCCATAAATCCATTAAATTCTCATTACAATTATTTAAATTAAATCGATGCATTTAAGTATGAGAGAATAATATTAAAAGTTAATATCACGTGGGGAAGGAAATTGTTTGTATTTTCTAAATGGTCCTCATGCTGCTTATTACTATGATTAACACGTAAATCAAAAACAAAAAAGTCATTGTGAGGAAGATGTAGAATTGAAAAATATTCCCACCACCGATACATTTGGAAGTCCATGGACAATGATGGTCATAATGAGAAACACAGACCTAACAGTCACTGCAGTGTTTAGCATGGCGTGGAACCACCATTTGACAGTAGTGACATTATTTTGTTTCAGATAGCGGTAAATTTTAAGAAGATTCTGTTACTATTCCTGGATTGCTTAAAGCCACAATTAGATAAGAAATACATTGTCCTATGCAAACAATTTGGGTTCCATTTTCAAGTGCGCAGTTATCTGCAGTAGAGTTGACGAAAGAAATAGTAAGACCAGATATGAGGCAAAACGTCAGAAATGTAATTAAAAAGCAGCAATCTACCTAATGAATAAAGTTACAGTTGGGCCCAATGCTGATGAGTACAAAGCCATCGTAGATAATCTTCATTTTGCCGTATGGATGTTTTTTATAGTTGTCAGTATCAGCAAGGTCATCCTAATCAAATAAGTTTTCGATCTTTATATTTGGTGACATACCTTATTGTTTTGGTGTAGTGCCTTAATAAAATGATTTTTACTGTTTTTATCATGAGGACCGATTATAAACTGTTGAATAAAATAATTTATAAATTTAATTTCAATAAAAGGAAATGCATTTTAATTCAGCCTTATTTATTCGTGAATGGTTGAGCAGCATGACTTTATTTATTTTGGAGTCAGGTTGGATAAACAATAAAATGTTAGAATAATAGTCATTGCATCCAATATAGTAATAGTTTTAATATCTAAAATAGCTATGAATATTTCAGGATGGTACAATGAGAATCATGCCTTATTGACAAGATTTTAAGCCTCGACATTAACTTCATGAGTTTGCTTTCCTCTTCTGCCCTGCACCTTGGCGGTTGCCTTGGTAAGAATTCTTTTCTCAGGATCATGCATTTCATTCAGTTTATGATAGTCGACGTTTGGTCTTTGAATCACTTTAATCTTTCTGACTTTCACGTTCTTGACGGGGTAAATAGGGGATACCTCCTTAGTGATCTTCTTCTCAATCACCTCACTTGTAAACAAGTTCAGAATTTGAGTAGCAGTGGCTTTTGAAACCTCCTTGGCAATAATGTCGTTGATTCTCTTGCGAATAATCTTTTGCTGAGAAGTCAAGGCATAGTTTGTCTTTCTTTTCTGGTTGGTAGATTCACGAGTGAAAGCGATGACAAACACTCTTAGGACATACCCATCGACTGACTTGACATCTTGCACAGCTTCAATAAGTGTTTTTCTCTTCTTGATTAATGAGCAAAGCTCATCACGAGTAATATCAACACCATAGAAGCTAGTCAATGCTTGTCTGCCTTCAGTTTGGTCAACAATGAGTTTGATCTTCCTCCAGTGGAAGCTGTCTTGGTTGGGAGCAAGATCAGCTTGCATGGAAGAAACAACTCTTCCCTTGATGCTATCCTCTACTTTTTCTAAGATAATTGTTGAAGATACTTAAGCCTTGAGTTCTGTTGGCACAGGTGAAGCCAAACGATTCGGATTGGAAAGGTGCTGGTGCTTTAAGCTCAAACCACTCCTTTCTGGAGAGGGAGTCGACAACTTTCTTCTTCTGTCCCTTTTTACCGTAATTCTTCTTGCTTTTTCCTTGAGCCATTGATTAAATATTAAAATATTTTATCAATTAAATATTAAATATCTTTCGATACCATTTTTAACAGTCAAATTTATAGTCACATTATTCAAATCCCACAAGATCATTTCTTGTCTGTTTTCAGGATGGCGAGACGGTAATCGGAATTTAATTTTTCGTCCATCGACTGGAATTTCTGAATTGCCATTGCCTCGAATCGACTCGAACGACTTTCGAGGATACTTATTTTGAACTTGACTTCGCTGAGCTCTTTCTCGTTCTTTTATTATTGTTTCTTTTGGTACTGCTATTCAAGCATCTTCAGTTCATTCTGCTGCTTTTGGAGACGCTATTGGATGATCTTAGCTCGCGCGATGATTCTCTATTTCATTTTTTTCATCACATCGGTCTTTATATCCACTGCCAAATCATAAGAGCCAATGGGTTAGGTCGGATTTAGATTGCGCTTTTCAAGGAAAGGCTTCAAGTAATCATTGGCATCGTCCTCATTGATCTCTTCTTAAACTTTATTCCGATTTTCCTTGAACTTTTCTCTTGCTTTGTCGTATAGAGTCTTATCAATGGTGAGTATTCCGTGGCGCATTTGTTTATATTCTTATGAAATAGTGCCCTCTTAATTTCTAATTAATTGATAGCACTCCTTTTCTTTTGAAAGAAGGTTCTGGTGCTCTTGCTGGATGAGAGAATCATCTTTTTTTTCGCTAGCATCAATTTTGCCATAGCCTAGTATCTTGTCTCTTGCATATTCCTTTTTAATAGGCTAGATTTCACCTTCATCCATGTGATAATAAACTATAACTTTTTCCTTTTCAAAATCAACTGTCATCTTAGCAATTTGATCTTTGGCTGGCAATAGCTTGGTCTTCTCCCATTGCTGAGTCATTTTAAGAATTCGAACTTTTCCGACATGATTATCATCATAAAAATAATTTTTCGCAGTATTCACACTCTCAGGTTTGTCCTTCACATATGTTACAGTTCGACTTATTACCTTCTCATCCTTATTCTCATAAACCTAAGTTGTTTTCTATCCTATCTTTTCAATACGCTTTATTAGTCCATCATGATTACGATTGGGATAGTAGCTGATTATACGCATTCGCCGATCTACTTCAGTTACCTGCTTCCAGTGCGGCATTTTTCCTGGACCATAATACTCAACTGTTTTGAATTCATAAGGATATCGATATTTACGTTCTAATTTATCACTCCTGTGCTTGTAGAAGTATCCAATTTCTTTGATTCTTAGTTTCTTATAGTCCTGAATAAAACTATCGGTACATCAAATATGGAATATTTTAATACTAAACCATCGGGTTGACTATAATCTGCAAACTTCTAAACCTTTGACTTAATGTAAAAGGTAGTTGATTCGCCAAGAGGAGTACCCATAATGAATCGATCTTTTTCGATATAAATTTTGGGACTCCAAGGTGGTGGCATGTCCAATGTTTGGGCTAGGTATTTCAACTTTTCCTCCTCATCGGATACTTTGACTATCTGTATTACTAAATAAATACCCCTTGCTATTCAATGTCATGAGCTTCCTCCTCACCCGTATTCCTAAACAACTCATCATGAAGCATCACATACTACCAAGTAATGGTTTCATAAAGTTAGAATTTGATCTAGTCCACCTTATGGCGAGGCTGCATGTGGATGAAAAAATTCGTATGATTGAAGATAGCATCGACCAATAAGTAAGGACTGTTTTTTATGTCGTATATTTTACCAGTTGAGGGCTCAATAAATAGATCCTGAGTCACATTGCGCTTGCCCTTCTTGAGTAATACCCAACAATGCACCCGTTTTCCCAGATATAGGTCAGGAGTAAGTTAATCGGCCTCATCATCATCAATGGTAAGAGCCTTGGTGGCAAGTTCCTCCTTCATACGTTTCTCATTTTCAATAACACTCTGATCAAAAGTACTCTGATTAACGCGTTTCAGAAAAATGGCTTCATCTAAAACAAACTCCTCTTTTATGTCTTGATTTTAGTCTGGCTGTCTCAAATTTGGCAGAAAATCACACTCCATCAAAGCTTCATTCTTACTTGTGATCTCTTTGGGAGCAATGCCATAGACACAGTAAGCGTCATACCCCACTCCGATGAGTAGAGATGCCAACAAAATCGACATATCGAAGCAGTCTCCTTTTTGCCATCTCGCAACGTTGGCTGGACTAGGAATGCATTTTGGAAACTAATCAGGAGGGTCCAACTCCTCATACTGTATGAATTTGCTCAGTCTTTCCGCGCACTCCTCATAATTATAAAGTTAAAGAAAACCAAGTTTGGTGGGACGAATGGTCGTGCAGATGAACTTGTATACATCGCACTCATTTTTAGGGTAGAGGAACAGTTATCGATTTTAGCCTATATGCTGCTGAAACTGTTTTTTGAATTGAATGACATGTTCGAGAACGAGTTAATCTTTGGGAGTATTTTCTCTATAGGGCACTGGAGGATTTTCCTTGTCTTTGAACTCTCTGCATCTTTTGAGTTTCTCATTGATGACCTTCTTCCTTCTTTGGAAGAATTCAAGAAGCTGGTTGTCAATCTCAGCCTACATTTAAATATCAATAAATATCTTATCACATCATACAAATATTCAGATTCGTCAGTTACATTCTAATTTTGATTTATCGCAGTTAAATTCATCAGTGAGATCAGTAATAATTTGGAGGATTTAGTGAAAAGCTATCATTGCTGCAGCAGCTCTGACAGCTATTTGTAATCAGTAAAGTCGAATTGCCATTTAGAGATTAGGTTTTATTTTATTTTGCCACTGTAGATCTTTAGACGAAACAGTTCGTCCCAAAAAGGACTTTTTATTCGTTTTTATAATTGTAGTCGGACGTAAAATCGAGGGAAATTTCTCTTTTTTTCATCGTAATTACGAATAAAATCAAGGATACTTGGCGTGTTCGCTGCCTTATCCATAGCTGTTAGTCCATAGTTATTTTTTAAAGAAAGATCGCTTCCATTTCGTAGTAATGAGTGAATAGCCTCATGATTTTGGTTGGTTACTGCTAACATTAGAGGAGTATTTCCCCAGCGATCCTGAAGGTTAATGTTTGCCCCACGAATCAGTAGCAACTCTATCAAGGGATAATGATTGTTTATGGCCGCGATTTGAAGAGGAGAGTAACCATATTTTGGATCGATCTGAGAGTCAGGAGGAAATCCTTTATCGAGAAGAGTCACAATTTATTCTAGGTTATTTGTAGTTATGGCTTTCAGCATACAATAAGGATGAGAATGTAAGTGAACAACAGGAAAAAAACTGTGCCATGCGACTGGATAATAGAATAGACTGGGATGGCTGCAGAAGAATGGACTGGCTGCATATTTCGGGAAATGAGGCAGTTTTTCGACTAGACTGAAGGGGAGCCATTGAAACAATCCAAATACCCCATCGGTCCTCTTCAATTGGAAACTGGTGTATTAATTTTGAAGCATAATATATGTGAATGTGAATCTTTTTCATTATTTAAACGGAATGCTGATTGCTAATTTATTTGTGCTATAAAATCGATCATTGAGCATATGAGTATCAGAAATATAGATAGATAATATGCCAAAATTTCAGTAGATAATAAGCCAAATTTTCAAGAGATCATATGATAAAATTTTAATTTCAATCATCAATAACTCTAGTGAGCTGAAAAATAATTAAACAATTTATTTCGGTTTTTACTTTTCTATATGTTACAAAAATCTGAAAAACATACTATATAGCTTTTGATAAATTTTTACATTATAATTAGTATTTTTCGAAATAATCAAAGTTGAGGATCAATCATAATACCTTATTCAAATT
>Ga0302186_10000823_pt1 | contig 26819 bp, 10 predicted proteins | sample II_Bog_E1_2_FD_198782 | JGI IMG/M metagenome (GOLD analysis project Ga0302186, IMG submission 198782) | Peat permafrost microbial communities from Stordalen Mire near Abisko, Sweden - II_Bog_E1_1 | ecosystem: Environmental > Terrestrial > Soil > Wetlands > Peat | place: Sweden: Abisko... | reverse complement strand
AAGCAAAGTATAACCATTATTAGTATTATGCAAATTCAGAATAATCTTGAGTTTCGCATTGTTGTCTTCGTACATTTAAAGAATATCACTGAATTATTCATAATCATCTTGGAGCAAGGACTGAAACAGTTGTTCACTTGCATTATAAATTTAAGAAATAGAATGGGGAAGGCTTATGTATTTATTGCCAAACAACTTCCAATTATTCGATATATGAGAAAGCTTTTGATTTTCTTACGAAGGAAGCACCGACACCTACAATTCCAGCTATAAATTATTTATGGAGATTCCTCCTTATCCACGAACATTTATGTACTAATTTATGTTTACTCCTTTTACCAATCTTATCCGTTTTTATTACTCGTTACCAATCAGGACTATTTTGATTAGAACCTCATTTTATTTCATTGATAAACAGTGACATATATGATCAATGATATGATCTGAGAATTCCACTTGATTGAGTTACAGGAAAAGCACACAAGCTTTTTCTTATTCTTCCACTTTGTGCAAAATCTTTAAATACTTGACTTCATGCGAGCGTTATTTCTGAAAGTTAATGAGATGGATGAACAATCTCATATCTACCCAAATATAAAAATAATAAAACAATAATATTCTGTAAATAAATTGACTAGTTGTTATCAATTTATATAAAAATTATTATATGCTGCTCAATGAAATTGAAGATAAATTAATGATTAATCTTTAAATTTGTTGCTTTACTAACGATCGCATAATATTAGAAATAGTGACCATAAATTAAGAAATGACACACTTTATACGAAGGGCCTATTTGCGATGAAGAGTATATGAGATAAAATAAAAAGTTAAATAAGAAGAACGTTAATTAACAAATTAACAAAGTGCAACCAATCTTTTAAAAGCCTTAGTAATTCTCTTATCTTATTATTTAATAAATGAATGTAATCAATATGATTTACAATCATTCCTTCTTTTCGCTAAATTTAGGGTGAATCGTATTCTTTTTCAGTTCTCCTCGCTTCAGCTTAGCCTCGTACTCCTCCAAACTTATGAGTCTTTTTTCGTCAATCACAGCTTCAGGAATTCTTAAAGGCCTTCATTAATTTATAAATTTACCAGAATTATTTTCTATTGGGTTGAATTCCACCGTACTTTTCTTCGATTTGACTGGGGTCAATGTTGTCAAACATTACTTTATCCGTATTTTTTTTAAATATTTTAATTTTTTCAACTGTTACAGGATCGCAAAAACCTGAGACTATCTTCCAAGTAAAATAGATCGTAGAGGGAGCATTGACTGCAAACATTTTGAAGAGTCTTCCTCCATAGTTTGCTGACATCTTACCAATTGATGCCTTTATGGCATTCATCGGCATTTATGTGATGCCCATTCCCCCCAAATCGTAAATAAACACCCAATTTTCGATCTGACCAGGCAGAAGCATGTATTTCATAAGTTCTTATTGAACAAAACAAGTGGCATTAATTCCAGCTTCAACATCTTTAAAATCAATGAGGGTTGCATTAAAAACTACAATCGGCCTAAAATTTTTATCTCTCCCACAAGGATAAAAAAATCCTGATTTCTAAATATATTTTCTGTTACAATTAGTTTTTCCACTCTGCTGAAGTCAACGGGCAAGTACTCCTTTCTGAAAACAAGATGATTGCTCATTCCCTCAAGAGTTTCCTTGGGCTTATAGTGGTGAGACTGCAAGAATAATAGGATCCTCTGATCATCATAAAACTCCTTATCGTATACTATCTTATTTTTAGCGACGTATTCATAAAATTCGTTTATCTTTTTTTTTTCGTATTCATCATGTTAGATTTGCCCGTAGTAAAAAAACCTAGTGCCTTTCTTGGTGAACTCAGTCTTTTCCTATTTGGCTGAATTACATTAAATTCTACGTGTTGGGAAAAATAGGTAGGCTTTTTCATGAAGTGCGAGAGGACCATACGTGGTTTAAGCAGATTCCATGAAGTTATTATTAACAACAAATATAACTGGAATTTAAAAAATATGAATTTTAATACAAATTGAATCGTTGTAAACTTTTAATATTTATTCTTTGCTTCGAGATAGTTTATAATATACTGTTTGGCAAATCCATGTCATAATCCTCGCTTCAAATAATAATTGATATCAGTTCATTTGGAATCTGCCAATTTTGCTTGAGAGTAATCCCTATCTTCCTACTCGAGGTATACGTTCTTTATCTCTACGTCAAGTAAGTCATCAAGATACCAAATTACAACTATGATAAACTGGACCTGTCCTTATTCATAATATCTATTGGATGCATTTTTATCGATATTTTGTCAGCATTAATCTTTGGTATCGGAATTTCTCATGTGGAGTTAATCTTAAAAGTAATCTGGACTCTAGTCCTCTATCTTATTTTTCTTAGATTCATTTTTAGAACATAGGTTTGCGCTAAATACTTTGTCATGACTATAATGATCCTGATTTTCTACTATTCCATGTCTATAATCTTTTTTGGAATTATTCCGGTGAGATATTCCCTTCTTTTCATTTATATTCTAATTGGATCCTGCTCAGTTCATCAATATATTTTTATCAATTAGCTTCTATCCAATGAGAAAGCCCGTCAAAAGTAACTAAAAATTACTCTCTATAACAGAGTTATGAAAGATAACTAAGTTTAGTTGCTGGAATATAGAAAATAATACGAACATAAAATTCTTTCGCCTGAACTTAAATATCATCTATATTTAAGAAAAAGCTTTTGTATGGTTATGGCAATTACCTTATTCGTAGTCTACTTTTTTATTTGGAATCTGGAGGAAAGCAGAAGCTCACTTGGATAATTTTTTGTCATTTTAATTGTATAAATACTTCCTATGCTGGAGTACTACTTCTTTGCTTGTGCTAATCAATGGTTATTTCAATAATAGCCAAAATAATAAGATGATCCAAATCTTGAATAGCTCATCCCAAGAAAATGAAAAATAAGGAATAAGTGATACCTTTTAAATTATTTATCTAACATATTCACAAAGAGATGGGTTTTGTATGCCCGTTTGTTTGAAGTTCTTATCTTTAAAAATAAAAAATGATTTGATATCTATTACGTCCTTTTTTAATATCAATTATTTTCATATATATTTATATTTTACATAACTTGATATACTTGATATTTAATGATTTTATTATTAAAATGAATGCTGAAATATGATCTTTAAAATCGAGCTTCAACATTTTTAATTTTTTAATTTTTAAGTTGTTTTTTAATCAATCTTACAATTATAACTAATAGTTTAGAAGTATTTGGCTTTTTGATCTTTGGTTTATCAATAGAGATTGAAATGATTAAACCCTCTTTATGGCCAAGTTAATCGAAAGCCTTCTTATCATAAACTTAAATTAAATTTACATTATTATTAAATTTATATTCTTCTGAAATTATCTCATTTACAAAGATATAAAACTCCTGAAGGAAAGATAATAAAAGCAGCAAAATAATAAAAGTTATTTTTAAGTTTTAGTTTCAAAGAAGAATTAACAAATTATTATTTTAATTTTTAACTTTATGATCAGATGAATTATTTATTTTTTACTCTTTGATTTAAAGTTATTAATATCAGATATTTTTAACTCTAGATTGCAAATGTTTTCCGCTAGTTTGATTCCATTCGACTGGTGATAAATAAGTAAATCTGATTTTGGGGGCTTGACTTGTCCTATTTACACTAAACACTGGTTGGGAAGCATGATAAAGAAGAGTAGCTATATAAAATCATAGATACAGGGAGGTGGACTTTAGTATTTAAAGGTTTTCTTTTCAGTCAAATCAACGATGGCTTATTTCTTCTCTTCACCGCCAGCGCAACAATTAAAGAAAGGCTTCTTAACTGATGAAGAATTGTCTGTCATATTCAGTTGAAATTAATTGAGTTTAATAAATATAATAATATTAAAGATATTTTCTCTTAAGTTTCATAATTTAGATGATCATGATCAAAAACATCTTCTTATTTCTATCGACTGAAAAATTAGAAAAGATACTCCTTGCGCAAACTCAATATAAATTTAATAAATGTTCATCAGAAAATACATAAATCAAATTAGTAAAAACAAATTAATCAATATTTATTTGATCTGATGAAGGCGATATTTTACTTTGAATATTCATCACTATACAATAATAAAATAATAATCTTAAATGGGGGCAGCATGCTGTACCTATGAACCAAGACCTAAGCATGTTCAATCAACAGTGAATATTGCAGTATCCTCTTGTCATTAAAATTAAACAAGCAAACAAGGATCATGGCTAGATCTAAAGGGAACTAAGCCGCAAGATAATATAACCAAATCTCTCAATATTCCATTGATTCGCAATAATAACACTCAAAAAAACAATCCTTTGAAAAATACTAAATGAAATACTGATTTACAATTCAGTTTGCATTCTTTGAAAATTACTAAAAATATAGAAGATTTATTATCTTTCTAAAATGCCATAAGAAAAGATCAAAAGATTTAATTGTTATAGGCATAGGATATAATTTAAAATAATAAATAATTTATTGTCGAAGGGAATTATTCAATAGAAAATTTTCTTCGCCACCATTTTCTTGATCTATTATTTTACAAATAAAATTTATTCTGTAGAATTTTTATTTATAGAATGATAAATTGCAGATTAAAATCTTGGTAGGAGATATTGTGAACCGTTTGATTGAGATAATTTCGAAGACAGCAAAATTATCAAGCAAGTTTTGTTTTTTTTGTTGTTTTTTCATGCCTAAGTTTATTGTAAGATTTATAAAATGACTATTGGAACAACAACAACGGTGATTGGTCTTCTGAATGCCATGATAGGAGGCTCCATGTTGATAATACCTGTTGATGGTAAAGATGCTGGCTATATATCATGGACTATACGATGTATTCTAATTTGCGCTGCATGTGGGTACACTGCCTATATACTTGTGAGCCACTTGGGTAAAGCAAAAAACATTAAATACTTGATATTAGCCCACTTTGGTCAAGATCGAACATATACAACATTATATAACTGTACTATTTGGTTTAGTTTTTTTTCTTCAATGGCACTCTATTTCAGCCTTTTCTGCGTACAAATTGAAGGTTTATTTGGTAAAAACTAATTTATGGGATAAATTATATTTGTGATCTTGGTAATATGGAGTGTTGGTCTTAGGGAGTTTGATCTGAGTGAAGTTGCATTGGCCAGTGGGATAACTAGTATTATTGGCTTTTTAGCCTTTCTCACCTGGGCTTTAGAAACAGCACCCAGTGGATCAAATTTTATAATGCCATTTTAGGCAAAGCCACAAGCCATAACGCTCGCTTTTCTCAACTGTTTTACAACACATGATTTTATGATTCAAGTAATTGTAAATAACCCCAAAAGAAAAGATTATCCGATGATAATTTTCCTACTTTACTTTATCGGAATGCTTGCATTCCTCTACACATCATTTGGTTCTTTTGGTAATTATCAAATTATTCAGCTATTATAAATCGATCATCAACAAGTGCTAACCCTTAGTCAATTAGTGATTATTTTTAAGGAGGAGCGGAGGATAAATGGCAAATTGCAATGCTATAGCTTTTATACTGTGTACACATTCTTACAACTTTTCCTGAATATTTACTAATATCAAAGTAAAATAAGCAATATCTAGAATAAGAATATTTCAGTTAATGGAAATATAGGCTACTCCCAAACAAAATATTTCCATTGGTGAATTTGTTTATATGTTTATAGTGGTGGGAATATCTTATCTAACCTTTAAATTTAATGTTTCCCTTTCAGTTATCATGGATTTTAGCGGTTCTATCATTGGGTATCTGTTTGCTTTTGTCATTCCTACCTGGATCCACTTGAAATGTGTGTTCTACAATAAAAATTCAGGATTTATTAAAGGAGAGACAGACAGAAATATGGAAATCGTGCTCAACGATTGTTAATGTAACGTTTCTTATAGATCAAAGTATACCCTCTACCTAGAAACTACTGTTTTGATCTTTTTTGTAATATTTGGCGGCATCTATTTCATGAGTGAACTCCAAGAAGATTTAACCAATTGAAGCGTCGTTTGATTTTATACAAATGCCATAATATTTATATATATTTCAAATCAATTAATGCTTAATAGATTTACTTTTTGTTATTTATTAACTAAATTAATTGTTTAGTCTTAACATTGGAGCTATGATCAAATATAAAACTTAATCATATTTATAGCTTTGAGTAAAATATAATTTTATAATATATGTTAGTCAATAATGAGTGATTTATGCAATAATCATATACTAATTTACTTATGTCGATTTATAAAAAAAAGGCTCCTTTTTTTATCCAATATAATCAGTGTTTACCTATCACTGTTCAATAATAACCAGACATATTGAGAATTAACTCTCTTTCGTCAAATGTTTTATCAAACGCTATTTTGACACGAAGCATGAAGAGGTTAGTATCATAATCATCAAAATCAGAATATTTTAAATACAGCGGAGAGATAACTTAATCCAATTCATATTTATCTTAATAAAGGGAATCATGTGATTTATTTTTTTAAATCAAATCAATAGATCAAGGAATATATTACGACAATATCCATGATCCTGATATACTTTTTAATCAATGCAAGGTCGACTCATCTTCGAAATACTAGAAATTAGAAAGAGTTTTGAGTGGATACTATTTGAAGGAAAAAGATGAAGATGAATCTGAAGTCTAATCAGTCTGAAAAAGCTCATCGTTTATATATTTATATCTAAGTAAACTTATTTATTAGATAGAAAAATTGAATTAAAAAATACAATTGCAATTCTCTATTCTCAAAAATAATAAATCTGCTAAAGATCATAAATAAAGCCTTAAAGTTTAGGATTTATATAAAAGAATTATTATTGATATATATTTTTGCTTTAAGTCTAAGATCAATATGGATTGGAATGAGTCCGAAAGTGACAACTAAGCTGTTTACTCTGCATATAATTCTGACTCCGAGTAACATAATTAATGGAATAAACCTGTTATAAAACCATACAAAAAGTAGATGATTCCCTAAATGAAAAGATAGATATAGATGGAGGTCAGTAAATCTAAAGTTCTCCCCCGATAATTAATAAAATAATAAGTTATCTTTTAAAAAAGAAAATAATGTAAAGTTAGTCAAAAGAAACCGCCTCATTAAGAATTTAAACAAAAGCAGGGAAAATAAAAAATAGAAAAAATAAAAGAAGCACCCATTGAATAATTCAAACTTGCTGAAGAATATATTACTTGCCAAATATGTTGGAAGTTTGCAAAAAATGCACTGATTTGCCCAAATGAAAGATGCCAAAAAATATTCTGCTAACTGTGCACGATCAACTTAAAGAACAAAATAGAGGATAAGTGCCCTTTTTGCCGATCGAGCCCATTCAATTGTGTGCCAAGCAAGAACAGGTAAGCAATCAATTCAATGAAACTTATTTGCTCCCTGTGCACCGAGAAATATCTATTTTTGTAAGAAGAAACTCATTACAAGAAAAAATGCTCTTTCTATACCAAAACATAATGTAAATTCTGTTCTAAACTTATTCCCAAAGAAGAGATCGTCTACCATACAAAATTACGGCACGCCAGCAAAATAGAAGATATCATATCGTTTATGTATGATAATCCAGCACCTCTTTTGGATCCGCAAAAAGTCATTAATAAAAATAAAATCTATCTTTCAAGAATCCATCGATAGCCAAAACTAGGCAATACAGGGAAGTTTTATTGCGGGGGCAAACTGGAAACCAAATGTGATTGTTGTAATGGATCCTGCGGCCCCGGCAATGGCTAAAACTGTTTTTCGTGCATGAAGTTAGATATTCAACGGTTAGGCTTACCGAAAGGATATTTAGTAAACTCATCGGGTAATATTTGCTGCAAAAAAGGAGAAGATTTCGTGTGTGGAGTGAGATTGCCTTACGAAGGAACAAGCTGTAGACAGGGAAATAGTTGCAACGCGTGCGGAAATATGAAGACAAATATCAAACGATATCAAGATCTAATTTGATTTATTTATTCAATTTACCAATGGGAATTCATCACTCTTTGCTATGATGCTTACTATTTCTTACTATTTTCAGTATTTTATTGATAAATTTTATACTAATTAAAGAGATTTTTTTTTAAAAAAAAAATTTAGTCTATCTGGTGGACATCTGCTAACTTAAGACCTTCAAGTTACTATGATTATAATATAATAAATTCTTGTGATATTTTCATATGAATTCAAATTTGACTTCTTAAGGCTTCATTGCAACTGACAATGACAATTAGAAATGTCAACTGTATAATTAGTTTTCTTGTTCCAATGACTGCATCTTTCAAAATCCTGAATCTTTAAATTTGGGATCTTCCCGACCATCAGAGGCAAAGACAGCCAGATCTTAATATTTATTAGATTAAGAGCCCAGTGATTATCATCTTTCTGGATCTCATTAGGTATTAGATTTTTTTAAAGAAATAAATGCGTTTGATTTGCCATAATTGGATAGTGTCTAGGAATCTTCACTCTTCGAAGATTCATAGGCCAGACATGATGATAGATCTCATCAGCCATCATAGGATGGAGCCTCGGAATCTTCACACGTCAAAGATTTATATGCTAGATAGGTTAGACAGGATGATGATAGATCTCATCAGCCATAAAGATCAAGAAAAATTAAAGAAATTAAATATTTTACCAAGAATTCTTTACCAAGATTTAAAGGGGTTCACTTGAAATATCTGGAAAGATAATTGGGAGTCTAGTTTGTGAATACATTCCCGATCATTCAATAACTCCGTTTAAAGAAAGGAATAGCTCTAAAAGATTATGAAGTGCTTTATAGCATCCCACAATTTAGGTTGTCTTTAAAGAAAATGCTAAAAAGCAAGGCTCTTTATCGCGATTTGATTATTTCCAAAGCTATGCCTGGCTTCAAAATCGCTCACAATCAAATTGTATTTAACTTTGATGAGGTTTATGCAAACAAAAAATTCGATAAAATTGGCAAGCTCAAAGAAGAGATATCTGTTCCAAGAACTTTGGTCAGATGAATACTTTATTAATGATATCTATATCATTGAAGTCCTCTAAATTTTATTAACTACCCCTCTTTTAATAATTTAAAATTGCCTCGATGGGCATTAGCTGGACAAATTTTAAAAAATTCAGGATCTGCAAAAGTCTATTTCTTTCCAATCTTTTGCTAATGGAGAATCTCTCTTATACAGCTATTATAAATAAATATTGATAATTTAATGCATGAGGCTTTTTGAAATTCTTGATATCTTCACTCAAAATTAAGAATTGCTTCCTCAAAATTTTGTTGCTGAACAATATCTTCTTGAGCCACCAGGAAATCAAAGACAGTCTCAGCAATCTGGCGGTTCGCTTTAAGAAGTTGAATACTTTGTTCACGATCGATGCTTCCCAACCTCACAGACTACTTGAGTAAAGTTTCCTTCATTTGCATGAATTGCCTAAAAGTCATGTTAAGATTTTTGCAAAGCTGTTCTTCGTCATGATTGATGAATAGTACTCTTTTATCAGATTTTTAGATCGTGGGGTCCTTCCTCATACGTCTAGTCTAACTATATCTTCAAATGTACCTTATCGCTAATACTTGCTCCATCAGACTATCTTTTTTTGCCTTTGTCATCTTTTCGCTTTCTTCCCATCAGTTCGTCTTCGATTTATCCCAAATTTTTGAGTCCCCTGCGTTTCATTTCTTTAATTTCCTCGAGGCGTTGTCTCATTTGCTTTTCCTTGATGATTCCTTGGACAAGTTTATCATGATCTTCCAGACTATTGAACCTGGCATAAACTTTCATCATATTATATATTTCCTTTTATTACTTGGTGCGAGTCTTATCCAATCTTATTTGCTCTCGTAAATCAAGTAATTTTCTAGATACCACAAACTATTTGCGCTTTATCCTCTAATTTAATTTGTGATTATAAATGTCCAACAGTCTAAATTTTATTCTTTTTTATTCGTCAGTGTCATCCTCATTAAATTACATTTCAGCTAAAAGTAACTATGCATCGTTATCATATTATGTTTAGAAATCTTTTCGACGAGGTAGAAAACCAACAATTTAGGCTGGGCTTGATGCGACTTTCATAGTTTGATTCATTGGGGCAGAGGCACGAGCTGCTTATCTTCATTATTACATGATTGAACAGCACTAACAGGTCCCGGTCGAACTGCTTCTATTTTCTATCGTTTTTTAACTTAAACTCCAGGTCGTATCACGATCATCCCAACAGCATCACGTCGACTTAAGACAATGTCCTTCTGCATTATGGTTTAGTTACTGGTAAAAAATGTGGCCCTACGAGATAAATGCGTTGATAATGTTCCTATACATCATCACATGTTTTATCAGTGTTGATAAACTCAGCGATGTCTTTCCAGTTGCCATATCCATGCCTATTTAGCTTTTTCAGTACTTTTACATTCCTTAGAAGAGAAGTAGTTCCTACTCAGCTGCCCAATCTGGTTCGAGTAACGGGTAATCCAGTTTATTAATAACCTGGTACTCGCCATAGAATTGATCAAAATTGGCAAAACAGCTACAACAATAGTAATGGCTATCTCCAGTCTTGATTTTAGTCCATTTGGTGATAATTCGCTTGCATTCGCTGCATTGAATCTGTTGAGATGGAGAGGGAATGATCTTGTTAGAGTAAGAAAATACACAACCGTTTTGCTTTGAATTATCAGTGCCTGAAGAAGGATTGCTGATTTTCTATTTTTATTTCATTTGGTAATTTTATGGATTAAGAGGATGGCGGTGATTTATTAATAATAACCTCAATTTTAAATATGCACTCCCTCTAAATTTGATAAGACGTAACTTACATCAATCCGGAGTGATTAAAGCTGACGGGCCTAATTCGTCAAAAACACCAACTATCAAAGACAAATATATTAGCAAACTATTTATAAGATTATCCTCTATTTAATAGGGTTTAACTATATCATAATAGCAATCATTTGGATTTACCATTGAGATAAGATAAAATCACTAAATTTTATAGTCCAATATATTCTCAAGGATGCGTTTCTCGTATTTCATTAGATACATTCTCTTGTTTTTCTTTTCGTCATACTTTTCAATGATGACTTTATGATCCAACAATTCCAAAAGATTTTGTCTTAATTGATGGTCGCTGTTTAATACAATCTACTTATCCATTTGATTACCTCATCTATGCAAATTTAGAGTAACTCGTTGAAAGTATAGTGAACAATTTGCTGGTCCTCGGCTCCAACATTTTTAAGCTAATTTTTGACGATAAACTTGATGATTTGCTTTTGATTTTTATTAAGACTCTGCCAGATGCATTTTAACGCATCTTCTGTTGATTCGTCGCTATCCTTCTTGAGAGGGCGATGTTTAAATTACTCAATATAAGGTTGATGGGTATTTATATTAAAGAAGTGAAAGCGGTATTTCTGGAGCGTTACTAAACTAAAAAACAAAATACTTGGAGACCAATTCATGACCATCTTCATGCTATCGAGAGAGCAAATCAGCTGAATCTGAGGTATTTTAAATAAATCGGATAATTTCTCTTGGGATTAAGGATTACTTATGTTTGGTCCATCAATTGAGTGGAAGATTACAACCACGCGCAAATCTCCATGATCTTCCAAATGCCTACGATATTCTTCTGATTGATCTTTAATAGTAATTTTGTCAATTTTATCAATCAAATTTACATCTATGAGGAAACCTCCAAAATGATTGTATATCTTCTTCTCCGAAACTGATGGTAAATAGCCCTTAATATGGAATACGTGATATTCAGTAAGCAATTTTTTATGCAGGCGCCTGAGCAACTATATTTTGGAACCAACTCCAAAGACACAGATATTGCATCCTTTTGATGCTAAATCATACATTTCTGCTATCTCTTTTTCTTCAGCTGGAGAGTAAACCTCCTAAATGGGGGCTAGAGTGCGTAAATATGCATTGTACTTCTCTGTTGTGTAGTACTATAACAAAGAGTCTTATTTGTCTGATTTTGCTACTTGTTGAGGCCTATTTCGAAGAGTTATGTAATCACGCGAGAACAAAGGAACGGGATTGTTTACAGATTCCTACTACTCGTAGATAGGCTATTTGGGAAATCTTTTTGACATTCTTTTAGCGGGTTATTTATAAATTATGATAACTGGTAGATATCAATCGAGGTGCATTTTAAGCATAATCTTATAAATTATAGGGCATTTTATAAAATTTAACTAAAAGAATATTACATCAATTAGACTTATTCAAATACATATTGCTGAGAAGATAATACAGAATGATGTTTAATTTTTTTGATATGGCTTTGATTGAGTAATAAAAAATAATTCATAGCTAAAGTCCTTCTTTCCGCAGATGTGATTTATTTTACAATTATAATGAATCAATGTTTTAAAATATTAAACTCACCTTTCGTAATAAATATGCTTAGATCATCAAAAATAAAGATAAGTTCAATACTAATTAACTCAAAACAATTTCAGAACTGGCTTATTTTAACGAATTAACTAACATTTATCAGTAGTCAACTTCAATGGATCCATTAATGTTTTCGCATACAATTAAGTTGGAAACTTTTTACAAATGTTGTGCTCCGGCTTACTACTCTCTTGCATGGGAAGATGAAATAAATTGTAAAGTACCCTATCCCGTAACTTCCATAGTGGCTTTTAAGTAAACAGGCGAAATATATTACTCTGTGGATGTTAAAGTAGCTACCTGGGCTTAATCAGGTGGAACAAGATTAACACCTATCAAAGCTTCAGCTTCTAAGGAAAAGATTGCTGAAATGGTGAAAAATACTCATGCTATGATTATCCCTGAATTTAAAGGCGATGTGTAACAGTCTTTTTTTGATCATATATCTGATTGTCTCAAAGAAAATAAATAGTATCCGGTTCTCGCTTTGGGAAATTCAGGAATTTGTTTACTAACTACAATACATAAAACATTGGAAATAAAACACAAAATGGATATAAAATTTAACAATGTCGATATGATGGCCTATGTTTCACATACAGATAAATGGTTTGCTGATTTGGATTTGAAAACAAGATTGGAAATCTAAAATAAACCAAAAATAAGAGCAAGTTTGGTTCAACTTCCTCTATAATTGTATAAATCCTGGAAGATAGAGGAAACAATAAAAGTGATAGGACTTGGTAAAATAAAAAATGATGATTGGAGTTTACTCATCTGCCGTGAAAATTTAATTCATTACTGTTTCGTAGATCCAAGGCAAAATGCAGATAAATTATAAAATATTAGTTTTGGACATAGATTAATTGTGAATTTCATGGAAGAAGTGCGCTGCCGGTCTAAGGCGGTATAGTAAAAATATTTATAAATTGGGCAATATAAGGTAGTCCTTAAGGAATAGGCTTATCTATATAATGTTGATGTAAAATTGACTAAAATATGAATTACTCTTTCAAGATATAAAACTAGTTAGTTCCTTGATATACATTTTTATTATTCAATTTTTTAAAAACTCAAATATTATTTAAATTTAATCGGTGACAAAAATTATCTTTTGAAGATGATAATATTTTACAATTAAGGTAATTATCTTATGATCATAACAGTATGAATATCAAATATTTCTGGTAATCCCATAGTCAAATAAATTATACTTCTTTGATGGTTCCTTTTTTGGTATTTGTTCATTGTTTAAAGATATATTTTGATGTTCAACAATTGAAGGATTCTTTGGTCTTCTTAAATGGATGGTTTATTCGATTCCTTCGCAATTATTGCTGTATATCTACAAGAAATGTTTAAACAACTAAGCCTCGGCGTCTGAATGATAGGCGTAAGAATCAGGATCTGAAGATTATGGGACAACAACAAAAGAAGGTAATTCTTTGATATTGTTGTATCCAGCGATCACTGCGCAAACTTTTGCATCTCTTTGATTTTTAAATGTAAATCTTTAATATTAGTGGATGGCAATGCGAGATATTTTACGATATATTCTCTTTAATATTACAGATTTTTTTAAATATTTTTAGAAGGGATGCAAAAATTATGTTGTAGCCAAGGTGTAGGAAAAACGTGAAGACATTGAAATATTGTTGTGATTACAAGAGCTGGAATGAACAACTTAACTTTCTTAATTAGAAGCATTATTATAAGTTTCTTCTTTCATTCTTTTGTAATTATCCTTCAAATTGGAAATAAATATTTATTTTGCTTCCTTCTTTTTGATCGGTTTTTGATCTTCCTCCACAATGAAATGAGCAGCACATTTAAAGCATACGTAGTGGGGATTGGCATCACAATTATCCAACGATTCTAAGACCACTCTATATTTATAGCCTAATTAACGACATCTATGGCAATTTGAAGTCTTTTTCATCTCTGGAATAAATCCATTATGTTTCACTCTCCAGTTTTTTTAATTGCGAACATCTTTCGCAATCCATCTAGGTGAATGTTTATGACCAATTTAAGTCTGACTTTAGTTTTCTAAATTGTCTCCTTAGTTTTGATTGCTATTATTTTAGCTTTACATACTTGCACAAAATAATTATACGTCGGAATTAATGTTGTATATATATCAAATATATCTGATCAATCCTTATAGTACACTTAAATTATATAGTGCAAGATTATTCATTAATTATAAAAATTGTCTAGAAGATAATCATTGACTCGTGGCTTGTTGTAGTAGAAGGTGAATCATTTTATTGATCTAACAACTGTTATTTTCACTTTTTTGGGTAAATTTAATAAATTTATTGTTTATTTTGGTTTCAAGTCTGTTGAACATCTCTGTTACTCTTTTACTTCTTCTTTCTATGTCCTATCGATTTAATTTACTAATTTCAATCATTTCATCAGATTTATTTCTTATCTACTCTTTTAGTTGTTCATGCTGATCAATAGATTTTTTTTGTTTCTCTCGCACATAGTCGATCATTTCTTCCAATTTTTGACTCACAACTTTATATCTCTCAGTTTTTTGTTTCTTTATAAATGAAGATTTACCTCATGGGTGATACTTTCTTTGAAGGAATTTTTCATTTCCTCCTTTATTGTTTCATACATATAATTTAATTTCTTATTTGCCTACCGTGCTTCGTTAGAGTAGCTATCCAACAAATTCTTTAGAGATATTTAAAATTAATCGATTTTTTTTATTGCTTCTTCTTCTGAATAAATTGCTATTTACCTTCTTCTTTCTCGTGCTCTCTCAAAATTTTATATTATTTCTCAGTTTATGCTATTCTTTCATCTAAAGTAACAAAATACTTTTTCATTTTCGCTTCATAGTCTTTAATATTTTGGGAGAGAGTTCTCAATTTTTTGCCTTCCTTATTCTGTATTAACTTAATCTTACTTCTGAGAGTTTGATATTATTCAATTTTTTGACTAGATTCTCTGCTTATTTTGAAATCATATATCAAAGTTAAATTCATTAAAAATTAAAATCATTATTTTCTTATTAGGGAATCAATATGATTACGATAGAAGGTGTTTGATTGATTTACAACTTCGTATTTTAGTTGAATATTCTTTAACGTTTTCTTTATTGTTCCGAAACTACTCGACTGTTTGTACCCTCTTTGCATTGTCTTTTATAATTTGGCCTCGCTAAATTCCATTTTAAGGGAATTTTTTAATTTACTCTGCTGCTGACAGTAAGAACATTGATAATACTCTTATCTCGATTTCAAAAGTAAATATTGTACGGTTTGCTGATAATAACAATTGTAATCAGCAATACTATGTAAGATTAACTAAGCAAATTTATTACTTTCGGTCTTTAATAGTTTGAGTTCCTCGTTAACTTTACTGATAAAATAGTATATTTTTTAAACTTTGTTTGATGGCAAGTAATGTTTACTCTAATTGATATTTTTACTCATTGGATTACATAATTTCAACTGCTTCTTTAGTTGCTATATCTCTTAAACATACAGACTATAATATTTTTCTTTTTCTTTCTAAAGAGACAACTATTATTTAAGGTGTTCTATCGTTTCTCTAAGTTCAGTTTATTTAAATTTCTCTTCTAAAAGTTCTTAGTTGGCAGTATTCCAATTCAATTCAAAAGTTGTTTTATGCCTATCTATTTCTTCTTTGCACTATTGTCTTACTTTATTCAGTTACTTTTAGTAGCAATTTATTTAATTTTCGTGTACTTAATTGCTATTGATATATCTTTTTATCTCTTGACTCAGATCCTCATTCTAATGCTGCAAAATAGAGTTCGCAGAAGCGAGAATCTAAATCTTTTCTTTCTTTTCTGAAATTTGATTCTGATAGACTTATAACTCACCTCTAAGTTTTTCCAATTAGGCAATCATATCTTGAAGCTTGTTCTATTCTTCATCTCTAATCAAATTCATGTCATTCTTTATGTTTTCCACTTCTCTCAGATATTCTTTTTAAATTATTTATCGATCTTTTTCGGTTCTAGCTGTAAATTATTCAAATTATTGAGTGATTTTTATTTTTTACTACTCAAGCGCATCATATCTAGTTCTAAATGAAATGATTTCTTCTCGCAAATAATTATTCTCTTCTTGGAGATATTTGATGGTAATATCATTTGATTATAATTGTTTTATAAGGTTTTATAGTTTATCAGTAAGAATCTTTATATTTTATGTTATTTATTTGTTGGATAAACGTTATTACTCCAATTGAAGTCTTTCATCTTGAAGTTTGGATTCAAAAATGCAATTTTGCTCTTTAATCTTTTAAAAAGAATCAACATAATAGGCAATTTAATCTTCTTTTCTTGATATTTATTTTAAAAATAAATCTTTTTGATGAGTTTATCTCTCCTCCGCAATAAACTTATATTATCTTTCCTTCTTCTCGAATTACATCTTTTCCATTTCAATTTCTTCAATAAGTTTCTTCTTTTCTATCTATTTTTCTTTATTGCTATCATTAATTATCTTTTAGCAAGATTATTTAAACTTAATAAAAGTTTATTTGTTTTTTATGACTTCAATATATAATTTTTCTTTTTAAATGATCGTCAGTTATTGTTTTCTATTACTTTCATCTAATTGCTATTGAATTTTTAAATATTAACTTTGCAAACTTTTTATTTTTTCATACACTAGACGTTTTTATTATTCTAAGTCTTTCATCTTTTCAATATTTCTTTTATTTTATGCTTCCATTTTACTTATCAAAAATTAAAATTGTTTTGTGAGTCTTTCTAATTCTGATTTTTGACGTGATTATTCCTATTACAAAATAGTATGCCTCAGTACAATTAACTCCTATTGATGCGATATTTTTAAAGTTTCCATTGATTCCTTCAATCCCCGATTATATTATTTAACCTCAAAAATATTCTCTGCAATATTCTGCAAAAATTAATGATTATGCGCCTCTAAAAACCCCTTCAAAATATCATAAATAACCTCCTTGCTCGCAATGGCTGATAATTTTGGTTCCAAATATTCCTTAATACATTCTTATCGAAGTTACTGCAACTATCTCTATATTTTTTGCTTTTCCTCCATCTATTTTTAAATAATATAAACAAGTATAATATGAGAGTAATTGAAAAGATACAATATTTTATTGTTGCAAATATTTAGAATATAGTAAACAATTTACTGAAGGACTGAGTATGCAGATAGGTTTCAAGTGATAACTTGAGTTAGCTTAGGAATAGTAGCTCAGTAGTAGAGCGTGGGATTGCAGGTCCTAAGGTCACCGGTTCGATTCCGGTCTGTTCCTTTTTTTATTGTCTAGCCGTTATTAAAATTAAAATATAGGTAGAGTAAATTATCGAAAGAAAACATTAACAATTATTAATAAGTGAGATCATTTCCTAAATAACTGAAATAGTTATAAAATAATAGAATAAATCAATTAGGTTTACCGAGGATGTAATTGGGAGTTCGTTGAGGAATTCCCATGCCCAACATGGCTGGGTATAGACCGTATTCAACAATGATTACTTTTCCAATCACTGAATTATCAATATTATTTAAGTTATAATCTTTTTACTCAATTTTTTATTCAATACTGTCAACTGAGCTTCCCCTTGAACGGCTACGAGAACGTAGGGAAGACGATTCTGATTTGTCGCGAGAATTACATCCTTTACATGAACATATATGACAACCTTCTTTTGGTAATCTGGTTTTTCTATTATCCTTCGCAACCCGACAAAGACATGATTTTCCAGATTTAGAAAACTCTTTCATGCATCTTTGGCAGCATCCTTTTTTACAATCAAAATCATCGTATTCTATATCTATTTTATTATCCTATATCGACATTTTATGCATTTAAACATTAATACCATTATATTTACCATAAAAAGAATGCTTCTTTTATTAAAATAAGTCCTTGCGATTGACTTATGATTGACAATTAGAGAATTTGCTTTTTAGTTTACATTCTGGATCTTCTTAATGTTAGTAAACATTTTAAATTGAGCATCCTTTGCAACCACAATTTTGGCACCCCTTCTCTTCAATTTATTTATTTCGTTATCCTCGTGGCACAATGCATATACAGATCTTTCTTTCATTTTTTGCTTATTTGCATTTTTTACAGCAAAAATTGTAGATTTGTTTGTTGCTTTTGCGAGTAATTTTTTCAAATTTATCTGATTGAGAAGATGATTATCTATCACTGTTCATGTGTTTATGATTGTATTTATAGTTTAATCAATCTATTGATAGTTTAACTTCTTGAGTAGATAAAAATGTGTACATGCCAATCCTGATGTATCGACAAATTTGCGCTAAATTAAATCTTTTATTATTAGAATAAATGAAGAGAGAGTATAATATACAATTCTTTAAATTAAATCTTAGTGGTATTTTAATAAATTTGACAATATCTGTAAAATTCGTTGAAAATTATAATTTTAAATTTGCCTTATAATATTATTAAAACTAAACAGAATATAAACTTATGCTATTTAAATTATTTGATGATTGCTTTGAAAGTATCATTAAAATTATACAACTTTTTAATTCATTTGCTTATTTAGATTTTTTAACTTTAAAACGAACTTTATTATAAACCTTGTTTAATATGGTAAAAAAAGAATGCTAGTTTTTTCTTCAAAATGCCATTAAAAGTAATGAAATTCTATTAATATTAAGGATATTGGCAAGAAATCAATTTTTCTAAATTTAATTAATCCTCATTTTACGTTTTTAACAAAAAAATAAAATTTTAAAGCAAAATAGAGTCTAAAAGGTTATTTCTCATTTTTGATATTATTTGGAGCGTTTTTTGGCTTAGAAATTATTTAAACGTCATATCTTTTTATCAAGCCGATAAAAATCAAAGTCCTCCTATATTCACTTGATTGATAAAGTAAAAAGTAAATATTTTTTAATTACACTATTCGCATACCTTTGATCTAATTTAAGTTAAAGAAATCTATTTTTTAAAGAAAAGAAAAATCCATAAATATTCGAACTTAAAATTTTTATGTAATTTGAAGCATCTGGTAGCAATGTGATTCCTTTTTAGAATTAAATAGTATTATTATATGAAGCATAAAAGCAGCATTTAAACTGCTGCAATCGTCCTAAGGTAGATCCTCTATAAAAGATCATTTGACCTCGTAAAAACAGAAAATAAGTCAAGTAGCAAAGTAACTGTTAAATGGTATACTATTTATTAGACTTATAATAATTGCAAATGAAAACCATTTTCATTGCTATTCTTCTCATTCAATTGATTTCACTGCAGAATGCGACAAATACTTTCTCCCTTTCCTTTTAATTTGCCGCCAGACAAGGTTTGCCTTTGGGCACCTCCCTTGCAGATGTCTTATGGAATGACGTCATCATCTTATCTATCGTTCCCCCAGATTATTTCCTACATATAGTATCTGTTAATGTTATTGCTGTTGTGGGAGCTAATACTCTCCAGTTTGAAGGAGCAGGGATATCAGATTCATATGGTTTGGAATTTACTAATGTTAAACTTCGTAGAATAGATGATGTCAACCATACCAACCTTATTATCAATGGAAATTTTTCACAACCCGCCTAATATGGTTCATGGTCGATTACTAATGATGGCATTCTTGGCTGGGTTGGAATACAAATTGAAATCGGTGCTGGAGTAATCTATAGCTCGGTTTGGCCATCTGGATTACAAGTCTGTGAACTTGATGCAAATTATAACGTTTAAATCTCCCAGACCCTCACTTTTGACAGCAACTTCCAATTAATTTCAAATATTGTACCTGTTCTTGATATTCCTTGCAGTCCCTCTCTAACATTAGGGTCATATACCCTTGAATTTGATTGGGCGCCTACAACTTCTGGTGCTGGTGCCGGTAATCTAGCCACTTCTCAAGCTAATGTCCTTTGGAACAACGTAGTAATTGCTAGTCTCGTCCCTAGTTTTAGCGGAATTAGCCATTCATCATTTCAGCTGGTGCCTAACTCATGCATTGACAATGTGTTACAGTTTGATGGAGCTTCGACTAGTGACGGCATTGGCCTAACGATTTCCAACATCAAATTCTACTCCACCTCCAATGTAAATCAAACAACTTTCCCAACTTTTATCAATGGCAACTTTTAAACGCCTATCGTCAGTATAAATTCATATGAGATTGGCGAATCTATTCCGGGTTGGATTGTATCAGACGGATAAATCGGAGATTGTAATATTTACAACAGTCAATGGACGGCAGCTCGGTGTATTTCTTTAGATTCTTCCTTCAACCAGCGTTATACGCAGAAATTCCCGATGGTGGCTTCTCAAATTGGCATTGATCTTGAAGGTCCTTTAAATCCAGTTGCTTTTGGATGTTTAGTGTTGCAAGATTATACATGGTCTATTGTTCGTGCAGATGTAAACTTTGCCGTACAAACTCTTCAGAATGCTCAAACCGGAGGTCTCTCCACTGATATTTACATGGTCCTTTGTCGTGGTATTGATCCCATTGCTCAAGTCTAAGCTGTCCTCGGTAATATACCATCGAACTTGTATTCTAAGCTATGGTTGAAAGCTGTACCAAATTCCCATGTGGGATGTTCATGGACAGGCTATAACTATACTGATAATTGTAACTTTTTGACCAGCGCACTTACAGTTATTACTCAAAATGGAAAGGATGCAGGAGTATTTACTACACCATATATTTGGAATGAATTCTTTGGAAGCGCTTGCAATTCGATCGGTTCGGCTGGCTTTGACTTATGGTATGCTCACTACCTTCAAACTGGTCATGTGAATTCAACTCTATCATTTTCAGATTTCGTGTCATTTGGTGGATGGAGCGAGCCTTCTATGAAGCAGACTGGCGGAAATATTACCGTAACATTGTGCAATAACCCCCTTTGGCACGCTTATCTCGATCTTGCCTGGCATCCTTGATTTGCATCATCCATCATTAAATTTATTTTTTATGTCAATAGTTTGCTCGTAAATTAAGTTAAATACAATAAATATTCCCCCATAAAATTATAAAGATAATAATATGATAAAATATGTTTAGACTAAAATCAAATCAAATGACTTTAGAGAAGAAAATATTGCTATACGCCTGACGATTTGCTAATATTTAATAGAAGTAGATAACAAACTTGGAAAATTGTGTTTTTGAACTTGGAAATTTCAATTTTCTTAATATATAATATTATGCTCGTTATAGTTTAAGTAATTATTTTACAAAATTATATAATACTTATTAGCTGTTGAATTATGAATTAATAGAACATGACTTAGGTCGATCGAGTATCCACAAATTGGGACGAAAGCCAATAAATTGAGGGGATGAGAGTTGCCCTTAGTCTGTATAGCGACGAAAATAATATTTTTAAACAAAAGTTTGACTCTATTAGTACCATATTGAAAGAAAAAAACATTTCTCATCAGGAAAAAAATCAAAAGGTTCAAGATATAATTTCAAGCCAGCAGTCGATCTCAGACCATAAATAGGCAATAATTGAAATGCTATAAAAATAAAATAAAACATTACTGCAAGTTCTCAAAACAAAATTAATCTAGGTTGCTAATTTTGAAAGGGAAGTAGATACACTGAGGTAAAGAATTTAAAAAATATGTAAATAAAATAATGAACTTAAAGCTCTTTCTATATCTAAGGGAAGTACAAAGTTAAATTTGGAAGAAAATAAAGTTTAAATTGATCGACTGAAAAAAGAATATTTAATATTGAAAGAGGAGAGTAATATTACTAATCAAAAGATGAATTGCGAATTAAAAGATTATCGGGAGGGATTGGATGCGTTGAAACTGGAGATTATAGCTTTAAAGAGTAAAAATAGATGTTTAGAACAAGAAAAGATAAATCTATAAATTCAAACTAAGGATCTACAATTTAAATTAAAAACCCAAAAAGTTGACTATGAATTAAAAATTAAAAATATTGAAGATTCAATTAAGGTTGGAAAGATGGAGGAATCACAAAGAAAAGGACTTATGTTACAGGAAACTAATTATAAATAGCAAATAAATAAATTAAACCATATTTTAACCGAAAAATAAAAACGAATTTGCATTTGTTAAGAGTAGAATATGCAAAAGAATATATAGTTTATGACAAAGTTAGAAGAGAAGGAAAAGGAAATAGATAAAATTAGAAAAGAATTGGAATAAACTCAGTTAAATTTGACTAACTCCAAAAAATAAGAGGACATTGAGAAGGAAACTGTAAATAAAAAGTTTCAAGAAAAACAATATAAAATTGCAGAATTATAACATAAAATAATCAATTTTGAATCCAATAAGATGAAGATTATCTCAGACATTCAACAAATGAAAGGATAAACTAAATTTGCAAACTAAGAGGTGTTAAAATGGAAAAGTAAATACGATCAGCAAGAATTATAAAAGATTGCTCTGATGTAAAAAGCTAAAAAATACAAATAATATGTTACGAATATGAATGAATAAAAGATTTTACAATTAGTCACATCTTTGGCAGCAAAAATGAAGCCTCAACAAAAATATTGCTTAAAGTCATCAATTGTTCATTGCTTATCTTGATTATCTTTAAAATAAATAATATATTTATTCAAATTAAACTGCTTGGATTGTTAAAATCGGTACAGTATTTCATTCATTTAATTTGTTTTAGATTTAAATGTAATTTAGACATCCTTTGTTTTATATGAAATTTAAGATTTTTAAATTAATTTTTAATAATTGAGAGGCTTTTATTTATAAATCTATGAGAAGCCAATCTATTTATTGAATTGTCTTGGTATTTTATTCATACCCACTTTTTTAGAAGCTTTTAAAATCATGTTTGCATAAAAAAAATCAATTTTAATTTTTGATTGGTAAATGAATTTTTAGGCAGCTTGAATCTCTAATTAATTCCTTCTCTCCTTCTAGTCTTATCAAAATATAATTACAAAAAAGATAGTTTTAACAAAAATAACGTTAATCTCAATATCTCAGTAAGGAAAAGAAAAGACTACTATAAAAGATATAAAAAATTGAAAATTGAATTGAAAGTTAAAAAAAGGCATGCTTTTTGTTGATAAATAAATTTTATTGATAATTGTATTGAAGAGTAACATTTCTTTGTCTGTCTGTAAGGGTAATATATTTCAATTAGATATCATAATAATGTTATTCATTATTCTAATGCCATTTCAAAGATAATAGCATCAAAAATATTAATATACGGTTTTTCAAGCTTATTTCAAGTAGATTTAATTTACCATCAATTATTTTTTACATTTCATCATTTGAAATACTCTACCATAATTTGAGATTTAACCCTTATTATTACCAATTATCAAATATCAAATAAAAATTAATTTTAACTAAAAATATCAAACATTTCTTTTCTAAAATTTAAAAATTTGATGCATTTGCTCAATTTATATATTTTTCTTTTAAATTCATAATTAATCTGAATGTTTTGTTTCAGAAGAAATTTATTTAAATTCGCATTTGAATATTAACAACTGTTAGGATTAATACATTCTGTGGATTCCTTTCTACTATTAATAAAACTTCATTTATTTCATTATGGATGTAAAAAAAGCATTTTTAAAAAATGAAATAATAAAAGAGGATGACGTTGGAAATTAACTTCCATAAATTCAAGAAATTAAAACTAATAAATTAATTTAGATTCATAATTCTAACTCAAGACATTGATTGATATGCGTTCAAAACTTAAAACCTTGCTTATCTAATAATAATTATTGTAATTACCACAGTTATACTCCTGTATTTTGATTTTTCGATTATTTAAAAACACGAAAACTTAATTAAATATAATAATTTCTAAATATTTTCAATTCATGTACAGATTTATGCTTTATGCCTTATATTTTATTCTAGGTAGCAGTGATCCTTTTATTAATCAGCTTAATCTTCTTTCTAATGCTTCTGCCTTAGCTTTGCAACCTTTTCTAAATAAAAATCCTACTATTAAAGCTGTTCTTGCAACCAATGGCACTTTAGATCAAAAGACTCAATTTGTCCCTCTTATTATGTTTATCCTTAACAATTAAACAGTCTTCTAAATAGTTTTACCTAACATTTCAAAAAACCCTGCGTTTTTTTGGGCTAATAATATGTCAATGAGTGATACAAGAAATGTTCTTGCCTTAATTATAAATAGTAACAATTCTAATCGTCCAGCAACTCTATATCATATTTTCACCGATTCGTTTTATTTGATAAGTGAAAAACAATGCCAGTCTGCTCTCAAAACTGTTCTAAGTACAAATCAAATGACTGCAATATCAAATGTATTGGCACCATTGAAAGGATCATATTTTTGGAATAAAAGATGTACTTTATCAATGAGTCCTAATTTAGTTTCTATCTCTGATTCGAAGATAAACTAACTCACTATTGATCAGAAATTGCTTTTAGTGCCAGTTTTATATCGGTTGGGAGTGGTGCATTCTGTAATTTATCAAATTAGTTGATCATTAATAGTTTATTCTTTAAATGATAAATTCTGAATTTATTAGCAATAAATATATAGAAAACTAATATGTATCTTGAAGTTCAATGTCTACCGAGTTTAGACTGAAAAATTGTGAATAAAATGCTCAAAAAATAACGATCAGTTTTTGAAGTTATCAATATCTTACATTTTTGTAAATTTGCCAATTAAATTCATTAATATTTATCATTTTAGAAGTATATTAGGTTCTCTCTTCTCCCTCAATCATATTCATCTTGCTTTATTTTTAAGAAGATTTATTCAGACAAATCGAGATATAACTGGGGAGTCAATTTCATATATTATTCAAAGATATTTTAGCAATAGCTCTATAGCTGTTTGCTAGAGAAATTTATTAATAACGAATTTATTCAATTACTAACGGCTCATGCTAAACGAACCTGATTCTAAGAAATGGATATCAGATATCACTCAAGAATAGAGTTAAAATAACTATCAAGTAAATTAATAGACTGTTTAATTAAACAACGCATTTATTAGAGTTTATTTTTTTATTAATAGACAAGATATTAGTAGACTAATGCTCATCAAGACAATTTTAAATTATTGAATGAGAAAAATGAGAAAATTAATAAAACTATAAAATAATTATGATATAGAATATCATTCTGATTTGGAATACCCATTTAAATCATTTATAGGAGCAGATACAGATTTATGCTTGGCAGTCTTGTTCAATTTTCTCGTTAAAATGAAATCAAAATTATGCAACAATTTATGATAACTAATTTTGGGGCCCTTTTTGATCCTGGCTATCATGAATTGTCTGTGAAGAAATTTTGTAGATAACATTTCACTTAAAGTTATACTCAATTCTTTTATGCTGTAAAGATCATCATAATCTTTCATGGTTATTCTATGTTTTTAAGGTAGGTGCTATATGTGTTGAAATAGATCCTTAAATGAGTCTCCCGATTTTTTCTTAAGGTAAGCCAAGTTGTACTTTGTGAAGGCATAAAAAAGTTTTTTGCTAAGATTTTTATAATTAAAATATCTTAATGTTTATACTTATTTCTGATATAAAATACAATTTATAGCTGTTTTTGTTTATTTTTGAATTTACAAGATGCAAATTTATTAAATATTCTTGAAACCAAATCAAATGTATGTGTTTTGAATATTTCAAAGATTTTATATTGCTGTGCAGCATCAAGAAGTATCTTACATTTGTCGAATTAATTACAAAAAAAGAGTTCTTAAATTATCTGCTTCTAAATTTAATCAATAGGACATAAGCTTACTTTCATCCAAAATTTAGTTGAAGATAATATTGGATTGTTTTATTATTATTTAAATGTAATTTACTTCCAGCTCGACTAAATAAATAAGTCTTGAAAATGTATGGAATGTTTTCCACTATTAAATCATATTTAATCAATAATATACTGAAAATACCGAAATAGCAGAATCATGAGTTATGAATTCTTATTGATAAATTGAATAAATAAATCAAATTAGATCTTGATATCGTTTAATATTTGTCTTCATATTTCTGCATGCATTGCAACTATTTCCCTATTTACAACTTGTTCCTTCGTAAGGCAATCTCACTCCACACACGAAATCTTCTCCTTTTTTACAGCAAATCTTGCCCGATGAGTTTACTAAATATCCTTTCGGTAAGCCTAACCGTTGAATATCTAACTTCATGCACGAAAAACAGTTTTAGCCATTGCCGGGGCCGCAGAATCCATTACAACAATCACATTTGGTTTCCAGTTTGCCCCCACAATAAAACTTCCCTGTATTGCCTAGTTTTGGCTATCGATGGATTCTTGAAAGATAGATTTTATTTTTATTAATGACTTTTTGCGGATCCAAAAGAGGTGCTGGATTATCATACATAAACG
>Ga0302186_10000821_pt1 | contig 26835 bp, 22 predicted proteins | sample II_Bog_E1_2_FD_198782 | JGI IMG/M metagenome (GOLD analysis project Ga0302186, IMG submission 198782) | Peat permafrost microbial communities from Stordalen Mire near Abisko, Sweden - II_Bog_E1_1 | ecosystem: Environmental > Terrestrial > Soil > Wetlands > Peat | place: Sweden: Abisko... | reverse complement strand
AGGGGATCAAGCAGGAATAAATTCACAAATATTAAAAAAATAATTAATTTCAATTATTCCTGCTTTCTTTTTTTTTAAGTTTTTAAAATATAAAAAATTTCAATAAACTTTTTTCAAATGTATTAAATAATAACGAAGCATTTCGAAAAGAAAAAAAAAATTCCAGAAATTAAAAGCCAGGCAAAAAATATCTTTTTCTAATAGTGTTTTCTTCTGAGCTTCCTATCATGTTCCTCCTGTAACTGGACATTTTCTCCTGTAGGATTTTGTTTTTTTTCTAATCTTCCTTCTCTTTTATTCTTCGATCTGTTATTTCTAACTGTTTCTCCTAGATCTTGTTGATAGACCTGCAATTAAAAACTCTAGCTCCTTCTTTCCTTCTTGTACAATTTCTGGTCTAATTTCAGAATCATCGCCCATTCGTTATCTTCATCGAATTAGAGACACTTTTCGGCTTCTTTGAACTAACCGCATTATTATTCTCATGATTTTTGGCATTTTTTGTTACGGTTTCACGAAACATCAACTGTTGTCACGTTGCTAGTTGTCAGATTTTTCATGAAAAGCCTGGATTGGAGATAGGGTGTTGCTGGGATCACAGGAACTCTTGGATACTTTGCTCCAGTTTTTAGGTTATCTTCGGTGAGTTTTTGTTTTTTTTGAAATCGTTCTCTTGCTTGTCAACAAAGGCTAGTTATTGGGATTATGAGAACAAAATTTCTAAGTAATTTTTTTTTTTTATTTAAAAGTATAATTTTTTATTATGAAAATCCTTTCTTCTTGTTTTATCAGTCAGATTCTCATAAACCATAAATCATTAATTTCATGACTAATCTTTGCTTTAAAAACTAGGTATTTTTTCTCAATTTCCTTGATAAATATGCTATTATAAAAAAAAAGGATTCACTTTTTTTTCTTCTTTTTTTCCATTTTTTTTTCTCAATATTATCTTATATACAGTCGTCTGAATGAATATCGCGAAGTTTGTATCTTACGTTTTGAATCTCCTTCTCCTGGTCTGCTAAATACTTTTTCTCCCACATGAATTCGTTTGAACACGCTGATTATTTTTGATTTAATGAATTTTATTAAAAATCAGTTTTTCGCTTTAAAGAATTCATATAAAATTTCCTGAGTTTGGGTTGGTTTTAAGAAAAGGTATCCTAAAATTTGTTTTTAGCTGTAGATTATTAAATTTTTTTTCAATCTCCTAATATTATATTTTTCTCTGTTTTTATTTATGAGTGTTATTTATGTTTAATCCTCCGCATAATTCAAATGTGGCCACCGGATTCTGGTTCTCATTAAAATGAACCATGACCTTTGAAAAATCATTTTCATAAACCACCCTAATTAAGTTTCTTTTGATATTCTTACCTGTCAAATCATATGGTAGTTGATTTTTTGAATAATATTCATTTCCCTAAAATTTTTCCCTCTAAAATCAATAACATAATAGATTGAACCAATAGGAAAATGGTAGTTTCTATAAAGTCTTCCTAAATGTTCAGATACATCGCTTCCTTCCCTGGTTATCTCAATGGCAAGTTGTAATTTTCCATTCACATATAAGTCAACCTCACCTTCGCAACCTACTTCAGATCCTGCCTGACAGACAATGAAATATGATTTAGAATCCAACAAAGCTCTCAAAGATCTAAAAAATTCACAGACCCATTGGTCCTCTGATAAGGTTTTCTCAGTTTTATTTTTGGAATTCAATTCTTTAAATTGATTTACAAGAATAAAATTATCCTTGTTCATGCCTTGCAAAGCTCGTTGGATGATTTCCTTTTTATCAAGTTTCTCCGGATTTTCAATATAGGAATTCTGTTGAGGAATATCAAAAAGCATCGAAAATATAATGGAGCCCAAAACCTTTGAAACAAAAACATATTTTTGATTTTTAAAATCTTGTGTAATTATCCCAAATTTTTCTAATTCCTCTAAGTTTTTAAAGTTTCCCGTTGCATACATGAAAGTTGGAACTCCATTGTGGAGATGAATGCTCTTGATAATTTCAATTTGAGGAATAGACAAATCTTCTTGAGCAAATTTAGGGCAAGTTTTTGTTCCTGAAATCGTTCTCATGTAATCTAAAGAAAACAATAAACTTGAGATATTCAAGAAATCTCTTTCTTCGTGTTTCATATTGTGCACACGGTTGACTAAAAACCTTAATGTAGCAGTGGTTAGTTCAGGATGACTTGCAGATTGTTGGTATATTAGGTCAGCAAGCTCGGAATTTATTTCAAAGTATTCCTTATCGTCAACGGGGATTTTTTCTTTAAAAGATTCAATTATTTCATTGAATTCATCTTTGTCAAATTTGAAGAATTCAAAACCATTGGTGTTGTTTTCGAGGAAACACATTGGGGTTCCGAAGCTCCTCGATTCAATTGCTCTGACACTACCATAAGAAGCAAAACAAAGAACTTTGACATTTGGGTTTCGGTCTCCAATTGCTTTAACATTATCCCAAAATTTGTCATATTCCTTATATAGAGACTGTGTTTCATCAATTATAATGAAAAATGGTTTTCCTGAATAATAAATAAGTTCGTTTGAGTCATAACCGCATTTATTTTTGAGTTTATTTTCTAAATCCTGTAGATTTTTTGGTAAGATAAAATAATATGCCTTTATCTTGTGAACTTCATTTAGATAATATAGGAATAAATCGGCAAAATAAGACTTTCCGGATCCTGGTGTGCTTTTGAGCAAAAAGACTCCTTTCCTTCTTCCAGTTTGAAAGTCTTCATATAACCTATCACATTTCTTTCTTCGCATGGTCCAAAAACTTTCGAGTTTATTAAATTTGCTAACGAATTCTTTTTTCTGTTTTGAGGTATAGTCGGATAAATTTCTGTAATATTTAAAAAAATAACAACAAAATGAAAAAATTTAAGGAATACTTCTCCTCAATTTCCATTGAATTTGTGATTTTGTAAAGTGAATTCAATGTTTTTTCATTTTCCACTGCATTGAAGGGATCTGTTTTTCTCAGAAGTTCTTCTCCAACAAGGCAGAAAACATGATCCTTTTTAAATTTGGATAGATGAAACAAAGATAAATGTGTTTCACAATGAAAGTCTGTACAATTCAGGCAAAAAAAACTAGCTTCCTTCTCGCAAAAACTACAAATTTGTTTTTTTTGGATGCAAAAATCTGAATGCTGAACAAAATGAGCTTCGCATAGAGCACATGAACAATATGGACAAAGAGAAAAGAAAAGGACTCCGAATGGACAAAAGGCACAAGTGTTTTTCTCTTCAGTTTTTTTTTCTTCTTCAACTTTTTTGGCTTGGTTTTCGATTTCCATTTGGATCAAATTTTGATTTGAAAATTTCAAGATTCTTGAATTTTGAAAATTTTTTGTATTTTCTTTTTAATTAAGCATAATCCAATTTTAATTTGATTTTTAGCTTTGAATTTATGTACTTCTAATTTTATTCATAAAAACCCTCAAAAAATTTGAATTTTTGTAATGAATTTCCAAAAAACATATTTTAAAAATCAAAAAAGCTCGATTCATAAATAAAAAAATTATTTGATTCAAGGTTTTTTTTAAAAAAAAATTTCTAATACCAAAATGCTTCGCCCTTATTTCCCTTTTACAAATTCTGGAATATCTGCAGAAAGCAATCTTTCATATGGATAAATGGAAGATTTATGTCCATCAGACCACACAATCGCCACAGCATAATTGCCTTTGGGTTCAATCTTATAAGGAAAGACATCAGAAGTGATGTTTTTTTGTTCTAAGATTTTCCTTCCTGAAAACTCATCAACACATAGAGCGCAATTGCATTTGTTTCTCAAATCGAATGCCTTAATTTTTTTTTCCTTTCCATCACTTTTTCTCACAATCACTAAGGAACTCCCGGTCTCATATCTTACATGTGGAGGTTTGCTGTCTTCTTTTTCGAGTCTCACTAATTCATTCACAATAGCCTTCGCTAAGTCAGAATAGATCTTTGTCACAGGATGTTCATTCGGCAACACAAGAACAGTAGGAGATCCTAAATCACTAAATTTCGAAATCTCAGAGTAGATAGGTATTGCCCAAGAATTCTTGATTCCAAATTGATCTTTGAGCAAATGAAGGTAACCTTTTCCAAAAGGATAATGAATCTCTTTGCATTTATCACATTCAAAATGACTCTATAAATTTTTAAAAATATTATGGTTCTTCTTTCACTAAAGAAGAAAGGATTAATATAAAAACCATGTTTTCCACAGTAGCAATGGTAGGCACTTTTAGATCATCAAACATTTCAACACCTTTAATCACATCGACAATGCTGAGTTTCTGTGGGGTGGTCACAATCACTGCACCATCAAATTTCAGCTCTTGGCATAATGTGATTTGAATGTCCCCTGTTCCAGGAGGCATATCCACAACCAAGTAATCCAATTCCCCCCAATTAGTTTGAAAAACTAATTGGTTCACGATACTTGAAACCATAGGCCCTCTCATCACTGCCTTCTTATTTTTCGCAGCGAATCCAAAGGACATCGCTTTCACTCCTTCGAAATCAATAGGAATGATTTCCTTTGGCTTGTTTTCTGGAGAATGTAGAATGACATTTTCTTTTCCAAGAAGAGTCGGAAGTGAAGGACCGTAAATATCAGCATCAAAGATGCCGACGGATTTTGAAAGCTAAATTCAAAAAACTCTTGAAGGCAAAGTAAAAAATATATTTTTTTCCTACTTTCAATAAAGAAAAAGCTAGATTGACTGCTACAGTGGATTTGCCAACGCCTCCTTTACATGAGGAAACTGCGATGATTTTTTTCACATTTTGAAGACCTCCTTTTTTTACGAACTTTACTTCCTGTTCCTATAATAAAAAAAAATCCAAAAATTCACATTTTTTTTCACATTATTAATAAACGAAGAAAAAACCTTGGGTGCCATATTAATTGATAGATTTTTAATCCAAGGAATGGAAGCTAATTCAGTATGACATAAAGACTTGATCTTCCTGTAATTTTGATCCAATTTAAGCATGATATTAACAGAACCATCTTCTTTTATTTGAATGTCAATGATATAATTCATATCCACGAGGTTTTTGCCATTTTCAAAGGGGACTTTCTTTAAAACCGTCATTATTTCCTGGGCCCCTTCTTGTTTATTAAAGTTTGCAAATTGAAAACATTGAAAAGAGCTCAAAGAATTATATGAAAATTTGTAGTTTCTTAAGGAATTTATTGCAGTTTTATAGAAAGATCTGAGCAACATTTGGTTTTTTAAATATTTTGAGCAAAATTTTTTAAAAACATAATTATTTGGGGTTTTAATCGGAATTAATCCGAGCCATTGGTTCAATTATGATTCTTGCCCTTCTAAAAGCTTTAATTTCCAGATTTAAATAATTCCCGAATTTTGATGTTTTCAACTATTCAAAAATCGTCCCCCGCAAACACATGGAAGATGATGCTTCATTACCAAAAGCTACCCTTAATTCCTTCATCAAGGAATTATTGGGACCAAATTTAAAGTCAACACAGGAATTTTCAGAATTGATTTTGGAAATTTCAAATTGTTCGATTTTTAGAAATAATTGTCTTTTCTATTCTATTCTATTTTTTTTCAAAGGCTATATTAAACAATTATCCTCGGAAGCCAATCGATTATGCATAAACGAAGGCAAAAAAACTATTTGTCCAGAGTTCATCTTTAGTGCTTTGAAAGTATATAAATTCATTAAAATCAGGCAAAATTTAATATTTTTTTGAAAAGGAGATGGGATTCCAAAACTTTAACGAGGAGTTGAATGTGGCTCATACAAGCTTCCTTGAGGAAAACCATGTACTCTCTTAATTTATGCATCATTTTTTTAATAATTTCTCCTAAGGAAAAAACCAAAAAGAAGAATAAATTCAATAATGTAGAAAATTGGGAGGAATTGGAAGCCCAACAACAGAAACTATTCGAATTGTCGAGAAATTTTAGTCTCCCTCCAGAAAGTCTCAAGAAATCTAATCAGGAATTAAAAGAAATTGAACCAAAGAAAAGCGCATCGACTGATTTAATTTTAGAGCCAAAAAAACCAGAATGTCTGATCAATGTTTTCGAGAAACCGAATGAAGATGATGATTATGAGAATTTCGAATAAAGAGGTGCCTGTTGACTATACAAATTTAAAAATCAAGGAACAAGAACACATATTATTATTTAAAAATAAGAACTAAGCTTCTTTTGATTTCTTTAATTTGTTAATAAAAAATTCCAAATAAAATGCAAAACATCAAAAAATAAAAATGCCAAAAAATAAACAAAAAAAAACCCAAAAACCCAAATAAAAAAAAAAAAAAAAATTCAACAAATCCAAAAAAAAAATTAAACAAATCAAAAAAATTCTTAAATAATTACAAAACAAAAATTATAAAATAATTACAAATTTCATGTTTAGAAATTCAAAAATTTCAAAATTTTATTTTTTTTAAATTTCCAGCTTTTCAGTTGTTTTTTGCGCTTGTTCAATGATTTTGGAAACATCAGGAGGACTTAAAGCATATTTCCCCAGCACACTCCTCCAGACCTTCTTAAACTCCTTAAAAGTGTCAATATTCCCATGGCGAAGCTCAAAGTTCTCCCACAGTTTCCAAAATCCGTTTTTATCATAATTGGGGTCACAAAATTGACTAACATGCACATAAATGGCTCTAACCCTATCGATTTCTCCTAATTTCTTCTCTAACTCTGCGAATTTTATCCCCAATTCCAACAAATCCTCCCCTTTCAAAACTCCCAAAGCACTCTAAATAAATTATTTACGATAATATTAAAATATCTAAACAATACCTCAAAAATATGTCTTGTTTTGGTTACTCCAAGGAACTCCGCCACCTTGGAAATATAAATTTGATAACATTCCTTTTGTTCTTTTTCAGGGACTTTTTGCACAAGTTGATCATAGATTTCTATTGCGTGATTTAATAATCCGAATTTCTCTTCAAAATCTGCAAACATCAGATAAAATATTCTTCCAAACTAAAATTTATTAATAGTTTCTTTTATAAAATCGATAATTCACCTCTTTTGGTATCATTTCCAATGCCTTCTCGAATAAATCTCGAGTCCTTTCTATGTAATCTCCTTGATAACGAGCCACGAATTTTTCTAAATAAATGAGCCAAATTTCATAAAGACTCGGCCAAGCAAATAAAATCAATCCTGTTTCAAACACCTTGAAAGATTCCTCGAAATATTTATTTTCTTCCAGGAAACTTGCATAATTTAAAAGTATCACAGGAGTTATCACCTTCAAATTCATCATTCTCTTATAAGCCTCATTAATGGTTTCAAAAGTTCCCAGACTCTTCTCAAGATCCAAATATAAACACCATATTTGCAAAGCCGTTGAAAGATGTTCTGAAACATGTCCTGGCTTTTTCTTTGAAAACAAAGCCTGCTTCAATACAACCAAAGCGTCAGAATAATAACCCCCTTCAATCAACATTTCAGCCCAGCTTATCCATACATTGACCAAGTCATCAATTGATTTATATGCAACATTCGAAGCCTTCTCGAAAGCGATGTTGGCATTTTTGTAATCACTTTGGTTCTGATAATAACCTGCGAATTTCACCCATATCTCACTAAACGAACCATTTTCAGCCTTTTCTGGATCGATTTGATTCAAAGCCTCACTGATCGTTTTCAAATATAATCGTTCGTCTTTTGAAACCAAGGATAATCGCTTTAACCATTCTTTGATATTGTTCTTGTTTTGTCTCAAAAGACAATCATTGAGATATAAAGGTCTCTTATCCAAGAGCTTTTCGAGTCTTTCAATTCGATAATCAAGTTCATAATCTTCGGTTAAAACAAGGGAATCTTGAATTTCATCTAAATTGAGGATCTTGTTCACAGTCATACGAAGATCCGTTTCATTCCGAGTCGTCAAAACCCTGTTTGAAGAATCATTGTCTTCTTGGGAAATCATATTAATGATCTCTTCTTCAAATTTGACATATGCATTAAAGACAATGCCGAAATCTCGAGCTGTTAAAATCTAAAAGAAATTTAATCAAAAAACAATAATTAGACATTTTATAAATGTTAAGAAAATTTCCTAAAATGATAAAAATTAATACATTTGCCAAACCATCATCAAACACATCCCTTGCCTTCTCAAATAAGCCTTGTCTAACGAAATAATCAGCTAAACAAACCCACAAATTTCCAATCTCATCCGTGTATTTGCTTATTCCATGTTGAATCACTGCCTCACAATCCAAGCCCGTCTTAACACATAAATTTGTTATTAATTAAAAATGGCATAAATTTACGATTTTTTCTGGATGACCTGCAATCAATTCACACAATTGCATCAGAAACTGATAATTAGACTTTCCACTGGTCGACGTATATCCATCATCATCCAAGATTTCCTTTAAAACTAAAGCTGACTCATTAAATTCCTCTTTCTCCATAAGATAACTCAAATAATTTTCCTTAAAATCCGGGTTGATTTTCAAATATCTCTTCATAACACTTTTGGCTGTGGGAACACTCTCTAATTTCAAAGCCCAAGCATGATATACAACCCAGATTTTCTCATGTTGTGTTGCTGGTAAACTAGCCAAAGCTCTATCAAAAGTATCTCTAGTTTTGGTGATTTTCCTTTGTTTGATCAAAAACTCACAATACATCAGCCATATTCTCGGCATCTTATGCAAGAAACTCAAAGCCCTTTCGAATAAATAGCCCACATTTTGATATCTACGAGATAAAACACTTGATTTCTCAGCATCTTCCATGCTTTCCTTCAAATAATTAAACCATATCTTATAACACCCAGAAAGGCTTTTTAAAGCTTTTTCGAATAAAAGACTCCTTTCTGAATAAGGGGCTGTTTTATCGGCTTGTAATGTGATCCACCATGCCTTTAAAGTATTGTTAGCCTCTGCGAAACCAGTACTTATTTCAAAAGGAAAATTAAGCGTTGAGAATTCCTGCTGCATTTTCACAGTGTCTTCTTGACGGGGTGGAGGAATCTCATCAAATTCTTCTTGGAATTTGGATTCTTCTGGTGGAAGAAGCTCGTTGGACGCTTTTTGGAAAAGGAAAGAAGGATCTGTCATAAATGATTTCTATTATTTATTTATTTTGTTTTTGGATGTTTGAATATTTTTTTGATTGGAAAGAAACAATTCGAAAAAAAAAAATAATAAATTAAATACTAAACCACTTGGAAAAAAAAGTGGAATTTGGTTCCATATGCATTACTTCGTGAAAACCTAAGCTAATAAATTTTGTTATGCATTTATGCAAAGGTTTTTCTTTTTCTGGGAAGAAAAATTTCTGAATCCAATATATATTTGAGGCCAACTAAACCCCAAAAATTGATTTTGTTACAAAGATAGTTTTACAAACATTTTCTTAAAAGGACTTAACTACCACGTTTTTATAAAAAAAATGAATTTTTTAAAAATATTTTAAATAAAATTAGAAATAAAAATATGAATTTGGAGCGTAATAATATACTAATAAATAAAGTTCTTTGTAATTTACTAATATTTTGGAATTTGTTTTATGAAAATTAATGAATTTTTAATTTAAAAACTCGAATTGTAGAAACATAAACCTTTTTGTCAGAATTCTTCAAAAACATTTCTAGTCTAATTAAATATCCGAATATTGAAGAAAACAAGCTTAAAATCCTCCCTCTTCTTAGATTATAACCCAAAATTTGAATTTAATTCCTTCTCAATTTATAATGGAAAATGAATCATCCGATCTTTGTGCAATATGTCTCCAACCTGTTTCCAACAGCAGTATCCGCACAAAATGTTCTCATTTTTTCCATACTCGTTGTCTTAACGATTATCGTCTATGCAAAGACTCCAAATGGAAGTCATGTTCTCTTTGCAGACAAGTGCTTTCCTCCGAAGACGTGTTGGCATTGATTGAGAAACAAAACCAATGTGAAATATGTTCAAATCCTTTTAATAAGCAAAACCCCTTGTATTCTTTGACTTGTGGGCATCATTTCCATTTCATTTGCCTAATAACTAAATTGAGAAGCCAAAAGTTGCAAACATGCTGTGTTTGCCAGACGGAATACCCGGAAGGTGTTATTAAGAACGCGGATTACAATTACAAGTTGGCAATGGGGTATTTGTAAATAAGGGAAGTTAGATAGAGAACCACTTTAATTCATTGTATTAATTTCATTTTCTATGTTTATATTAATTCACACACCAATATGGTCGTTTTTTTATGAGACCAAAGAGGTTAACAAATTCCCAGTATTTTAAATATATACAAAGCTTTCGAACATTTTTTATATTAATAAACTACCCTTATTTTGTATTTTTCAAAATATTAAAATGAATAAAATTGTTCATTGTCTAATATCCCGTTGTCTTTGTTGCTTTCCATTCCTGAAACCCAAGCAAGGACTCCAGCAAAACTACGTTTCTCTCTCCTCACCTTGCACAGAGAATTCAGAACAAAAAGCCACAGAATTACCTTCTCAAAGTATGATCGAAACTACACCTTTGCCTCCACCTCAAGTAATGCATTCCATGCCGGAAAACATTCCTAGCACTGTTAAGAAGTCCAGCTCTGAAAAAGAACAATTTTTTGGCAAGAATGATTTTGAAAAGAGTTTAGAGAAAAAAGCGCCTGTGATAATAAATGAAATTTATGAAAAATTAAATAATTCGTTGGAAGGATGGGAGAAACTCTACGAAGAGACCGTCAAAAATCACAAGCTGAAGATGCATTTGAAGTCCTATTTAAAGGAGAACAAAAACAGAGTGAATATCTTAAGACTCGAGTATTTGGCCCCTTGTTCTGCAAAAGACTTCATTCTCTTCCAAAATAGTGTGGAGGAATCACGAAAAATGGGAGCGAAAAACACCGATTCCTTAGAAGCCTTTATCCAATATGGTCCTGAAAACTGCTATAAATTGATGTATTCAAAATATAAAAAGATCCTGACAATGAGTTCCCGAGATTTCGTGTATTTGAAGCATTTTCGCAAAATAGAGAACGATGGGAAGATTTTCTGGGGGGAAATGTCCCAATCTATTGAAGATGATAATCATCCAACAATGCCTGAAACTATCAGAGGAGATATAATATTATCTGGACAAATAGTGGAGGATGTGGAGGAAGGAAAATGTCTGGTGAAAACATGGATTGAAGTGGATTTCAAGTTAAGTTTGCCGTTGTTTGTGACGAAGAATGCTTCTTTGCTCGAAATGAAATCCTGGGTCGAAAAATGCGAAGAGCGATTGAACGAAATTAACAAAGAGAAGGGGAATTATTCCGGTGAGCCAATGGTTAATAAAAATTAATAACCTTTTACTCTTTAAAATAAGAAATTTGATTTTTTATTAGTTAAGAGATATTGGAAAATAATGTATAAATAGTTAAATATTGGAAAAATTGATGAAAATATAATTGTTTTAAACCATTTTTTTCAAAATCAATAAAACTTTAACAATTCGATTTAGATAGAAAAGATTTTTTTTTAATTTTAAATAAATTTTTTTTGTTTTTTAATTTGAAATTCCAAATGTTTGAACTGAGGTAAAAAACTGTTAAAATAATATTATAAGACACTTTTTTTATTGTTGTAATATTTATATAATGGATATAAAATGAGTAAAATCATAAATTGTCTAAGTTCCAATTGTCTTTGTTGTTTTCCCTTCCTGAAATCTCAAGAAGGAGTCCAACAAAATTATGTTCTTTTCTCTTCTCCCTGCACAGAAAATTTAGAACACAATGCCACTAAATTATCTTTCCCAAGCATGATTGAAACTACCCCTTTATTACCTGCTCAGTTAATGCCGGAAATCAGTCCAAAAACAGTGAGCATTGTTGAGAAGTCCAACTCTGAAAAAGAAGAATTTTTTGGCAAGAATGATTTTGAAAAGAGTTTAGAGAAAAAAGCGCCTGAGATAATCAATGAGATTTATGAAAAGTTGAATAATTCGTTGGAAGGATGGGACAAACTCTGCGAAGAGACCGTCAAAAATCACAAGCTGAAGATGCATTTGAAGTCCTATTTAAAGGAAAACAAAAACAGAGTGAATATTTTGAGACTTGAATATTTGGCACCTTGTTCAGCAAAGGACTTCATTCATTTCCATAATAGTGTGGAGGAATCACGGATAATGGGAGCGAAAAACATCGATTCCTTAGAAGCATTTATCGAATATGGCCCTGAAAACTGCTATAAATTGATGTATTCAAAATATAAAAAGATCCTGACCGCGAATTCGCGCGATTTCGTGTATTTAAAGTATTTTTGTAAAATAAAGAAAAATGGGAAGGTTTTCTGGGCAGAAATGTCGCAATCTATTGAAGATGATAATCATCCACCAATTCCTGAAAATATCAGAGGGGATATAATTTTATCTGGGCAAATCGTCGAGGATGTGAACGAAGGAGAATGTTTGGTTAAATCGTGGATTGAAGTGGATTTCAAGTTAAGTTTGCCATTGTTTGTTACGAAGAATGTGTCTTTGTTAGAAATGAAGGGGTGGATCGAGAAATGTGAAGAGAGATTAAAGGAAATAAACAAAGAGAAATAGTGAATAAGACCGTAAAGATTTTAAATCGTTAAAAAAAGAATTTCTAAAATTTGTTTTTTATTTAGCCTTGAGATATTAGAAAATTCTAAAAAAATAGTTGAATTAAATTTTAAAAAACATTTAATAATTTAAATTTCTTTTTTTTTTCATATAACTTTATCATATTTTCTTTTGTAAATATTGATTTCAAATTTAAAATTTAAAACATCTAAACTCTCATACTTTTTTGGAATTTTGTTAAAATTAAATTGTTAAGTGATAATGGACACAACGAATCGATTTGGATTGTTTTATTAATAAAAGAAATTGGAAATTGATTCAAAATTTAAAAAAAAACTAATTAAAATTGCAAGTCTAAAAAAAGGATATTTTCTTAAAATTTTTTTTTACTTAAAAAATTAATTTTTAAACCGCAGCTAAAAAAGATTTTCTAAATATTTTGTTTCCCTAATTATTTTTTAAAAAATGAAAAGCAAAAGTTTGGCAAATTTCAGATTTTCCTTGTTTTTTTCCAAGAAATTCAGCTTCACAGTTGATTCAGACAATAAAAAGAACTTAAAGGATTCTAATTTTAAACCTGGAGAGAGTGTTTTCGATCTTTCCGTTGCCCAAAAATACATTATGACCAATATCAAGTCATCTACTTTCGAAATTATTAAAAAAAGCTTTTCTTTTTAGAAAATTCGATTGGGCGACTTATGTAATCGGAAACTATTACCCGAAGCAAGTTAGACAAGACTTTTTCAATATAAATTGGTTCAATGTTGAATTAATGAGAATTCCGGAATCCACTAAAGAGGTTTCCTTGGCAATGGGAAAGTTGGAGTTTTGGAATGATTCTTTGAAGCAAATTTATTTGGTTATTTTTTCTTTTTTAATTGAGTGAAATGTGAATATTTCAAAAGAATACACCTATAAAAGAACCAGTTTCCATATGTTTGCATCAAACAATTTCGAAAAACAAAATTACCAGACCGCTTTTCCAGAAACTCATAAGCCAAAGAGTAGGTTATTTGTCTTAGTTTTTCAAAAAATAAAAATGGTTTTTTTGAAATTTAAAGCAACAAGAAGTCAATACGCCTACTTTAACTGATCTTACGCAACTAGCTGCTTTCGCAGAAGGGGTCCGAACAACGATGATACTTTTGAATCTGAAGCTGTTACAAATCGATTATGAAAAATACCCAGAGTTAATTTTAGCGGCTCAAAATATTGGTAAATTATATATGTTTAACGATAAATAATGAAGAAAATTACATAAATAAAAAGGCAAATGCTTAGGGATAATCGACTATATCAAAAGAGTTCCTTACGGTTTGAGAAAATATAGGCTTTATCTTCCTGATGAAATCATGGTCAAAGTATTTTTTATTTATTTTATTAATGTTATCTTGATTTCATAAGTATAACGTTTCTGTAAGAAATTTATGGGATCGTGTTGAAGGCAAACCAAAAGAAGACCTCTACGACATAATTTTGGAGTAAAGCAATTTATAGTCAATAATTAAATCTAAATCATCTAATATTAGAGTAGCTGCTCATGCCAAAATGTATCTTGACAAAAGCAGAGAAATGTATAAAGAAATGCCTCCGCAAGCTTTTCGCGCATATCTTCATGCTGTAGATGCTGAATATTTCCTCGAGAATCTGGAAAAAAATAATTTCAATATTTTCCAAAGAGCCCTGCATACACCTTCCTACGTTATTCTACCGTACAGGGTGTTCACCGCTGCTAGAAACAAAAGATTCACAGTAAAATAAATAAAACCCATTAAAAATTCCAAAACAATGTTTTTTTCTTAAAAAAACGAAAATGGATTTATTTGAAGTATATTTTTTTAACTGATTAGAAAATTTGATAAAATGAGAATTTTCTCATAAGTATCATTTTCATTTTAATTAAAGCACCTGCAATTTTTCATTAAAAGACCATTTTTTTTTTAAATCATCACAAATCATTGTAATTTTTATTTTTTCAAATTATCAAGAAAACAAAAATATTAAATGCAAGCCTTTTTGAAAGCTTTACCAAGGCCAACTTATTTCCTACACCACCAGCGTTTGGCCTGTTTCTCGGCGAGTTATGGCAAAAAAATTAACGAACTATACAAAGAAAACGAGCATGACACGATCCTAAATCTACCAGATAAGGACCAATTCCAGATCGGTTATTTAGAAAGAAACGAAATTGAAGCTCGAATGATGAAAATTCTCTCATATTTTGAAAAAGTCAATTTAAAGACGTTTAAATGGACCGACGATTTCTCAAAGGATATGAAAATGGATAGTTTGGACCAGACAGTTCTGCTGACTTCAGTAGAGGAGGAGTTCAATATGGTGTTTGAGGATAGAGTTTTTGATAATTTAAAGAATTTAGAGGATGTGATCAGGTACATTCTAAGCGATTCGATGGTTATTTAAGCAGGGAAATAAAAAAACTTTATAAATGGAAAATAGAGAAAGACATAGAAAATTATTTCATTATTTTTTTTTTTATATAAAAGAAAATGAAATAGTTTCAGAGATGATTTATATAAAAAATTCACTTAAAAAAGAAAAAAAAAATCTATAAACGTTTTGATAGTTCTACAACAGTTCAAAAAAATTACATTTGCTCAGATAATCCATTGCAACATTAGAATAAAAATATCAATCCTTCAAGGAAAAATGGGTCCATAACACTATTAAACAAAATGGCTTAAGATAATATCAAGCTGATATTTTTTAATTTACCCACTCCTTTAGGCTTTGGTAATTCGTTTATAATAATATTTATAATTTTCATGTGATTTTCTTAGATTTCTTCGCTACAAACCCGCATTTAGCTAAATATTCAAAGGAAATAAAGCAAAGAATCTTGTTAAAACTTAAGAAAAATGCAGCTATTTCCATCATGAACATGAATCTCGATAGTGACGATAAGGGCTATCTGTATTTCAACGAGTCCTTTTCGCTTGTATGAAACGAGCCTATTATGAAGACATCAATGAAAATACTTCTTCAATCGGTCTAACGATTCTAAAGCTCTAAGAAGAGAAAAACCTTAAGAAATTGTCAAGAATGAAACAAAAAGAAAAACTCGAGTTTTTCTAATAAATTTCATTCTTTTTAGTTAATTTCAAGGGAAAAAAGTCCTTATCTCCATATAAAGAAGAGAAAAAACCCATAAATCCTTTATTAGGACTGATTATGGCCAGTATATGTTTCAAAGCTTGGATATAATATGATTTGCTAATGAAAGAAATGGTTTTGGTTTCAAACTCTTCTGAGGAGGATCATGAGGAAGAAAGCGATGAATGAAGCTCAATTAGAAGTGATGGGATGTTGGAAGATTAAAAGAAAAGGAGCGGAAACTCAACAGGAATTTAAAAGATAATAATGTAAAGAAATGGTTTTTACATTATATTGTGTAAAAGAAATATGTTAGGCTCGTATCTGTATGAAAGTCTAATTCTTAAGCAAACATCCACTCAGCGAAAGCCTTGGTTTTATTTTGTCTTTTGAGTTTTTCGCATTTTTTTATTTTAGCGATGTTAAGAAGAGATAATAAGGCAAGTATTGCTTTTCTAATTCGAAATATATATTATATAGAGGGAATGGAGAAAATAAAAAAAACCAGAAAATCTCATTAGAAAAAATATCTAAGAAAAAATTTAAGGCATTTTTAATAAAAAAATTGTTTTTACTCAAATAAAAATCGAAATTTTGATAAATTTATATGAAAAACAATTGTTTTAAAAAAAAATTTCCTAAAGAAATATTCTTAAATGCAGAGAAAACACATTAATTATTCAAAAAAACAAGACAAATACTAAATTTAAAATAAGCCTCTAATTAACTAATCATTTTCAAAGTCTCTTCAATATAATTTCTTTGAATACTCTGAATAGCACTTTGACTTGAAAAATGACCTCCCTGAAAGAAACAGTGTTGTCATTTCTTCTCCCACTGATTTTATGATGATCCCACATTCTCAATTTATTGAAATCAGCTTTCTTGTTTTTCACCAGCTCCTTCATCATGCCTTCCAATGCTTGTAAGGCGATTAATCTTCCAGCGCACATTCTCGGTCCTGTAGCGAATAAAATCCAAGAGTTCTCCTTGTAATAATCATTGTTCATCCAATTTTCAGGTTGGAAGTTTTGGCATTGAGTAAAACTATCAAGTTCGATATAAACATGAGTTCCTTTAGACAAAATCACTTTGCCATCTGTGACATCACGTGTAAGTTCTCTTTCAAGAACTGGGAAAGGGTGCTTAAGTCGAATGGACTCATAAACAATCGAAAGATATAAACTCATTGGGTTTTTTTCATTGTTTTCATCAGGGTTCAGAGCTAATTGCTGGAGTTCTTTATGATATTTTTGGTTTTGGTCAAGGAAAAGAGAAACCTCACAAAAGATATCCGAAAAATTAATGATTGGAGAAATCAAAAAGGGTTGTATGAAAGACGAAACCAATTCATATTTATCAGCTTTAAACTCATTTTGAAAGTTATCAATGTCGAATTGGCTTTCTTTGAGATGTTCCATGATTCTGTCGATCATCATTTCTTTCAAAGAAAGATCAGACGCTCCTTTTTGTGCCACATGCTTCCTCCATTCATTTGTTCCATCAATGAATAGTTCTTCATCTTGCAAACTGATCTCCTTTCTAAATAGTAGCTCAAAGAACACTCTGACAGTAAGTTTTTGTATGGCGACACTATCAATATTATCATTTTCAGCACAAATCCTTTGGCAATTTTTAACGGTGATTTCAGACAATCTTTCAGAATAATCTATTTTATGAACAATTTTTCTGAACATAGTCAAAAGCTTCTTCCATCTATCCCCATCTACAGACTCACTATTGTAAATTGGCAACCAGCCTGGCAAAGCGAAATACATCTCCATGCCATGGCCTTTGACATCTGAAGCATCTAATACAGCTTTGCAAAGCTTTGGATTAGATTTGAGGACGATGGATGGAATGTTTTGTAGAGAACACATCAACCTTAGGATGAAGGTTCTACCAGATGAGTCATATCGCACTCGAAAAATGAAATAAAGGAAGAAAAGAAATAAAATAAGAGATATGAGAGGAAAGGATATCATTTTTCTTGCTGAGCTTTGGATATTTGTTGTTTTTTTAAGCTTAGATTTAATCAAAAATTTTTATAGGCTTTTTTTGGGAATTAATGCATCATAGTTATCATACTTTTCTGCTTTCGGAAAAAAACAGGCATTTTGAAATTAGTGTCAGTTATAAAAAATTACATGAATTTCCTCATTAATAATTTTAGTTTGTTTATAAATCAGTTCGTCATTTTGGAAAAAATGACAATTACATTGGGAAATCCTTATTTTTGCTTAGTTAAAAATATCATATTTTATATTGATGATTTTTTGAAACCTGAAAGAAAAATTTTGGAAAAGATACAAATATTTAAGATTCCAAAATATTGTGACTCTTTCAAAATTAGGTTTGTTTTTTTTTTTTTCTGTTTTTTTAGAAATAAAATCATTAAATAGACTACTGATTTTTAATTTTTTTTTTACTACTACTAAAAATCTTATTCATTTTCTTTCTTGGCAATTTTATGTAAATTTTTATATATTTTAAATTTGCTTCAAATAATAGAAAAAACAAGATAAAAATTAATTTAATTTTGAAAAAAAAATTCAAAAAAAAGAAAATGAATGAGTCAAAAGAAATCAGTGAGCCCATTATTGTTGCAAATGAGGCGGAAAAAGAATACGAAGAGCTCTCAAAACGATACAACCTTCTCCTCCAAAAATTTAGCTTGATCGAGCACTCCATAAAAACCACCGAACAAAAAATCAATGAGATTCAATACACAAAAAACCCCAAAGAGTTGCAAGCTTCCCCAAAAGAAAAGTTTTACCTCTCAAATCAGAGATTTCTCTCAGAAATCCAATCAAATAAAGATTTATCTGATTTTTATAACTCTTTTCTCCGGGAGGTGGAAAGTATTTACATTGGAGCCCGTGTGTTACAATCAGGAAAATTTGATTATAATTCGGATGACTCTTTGTTGAAGGCTGCGAGTTATACAAAAGAAATACTTGATAAGATCCCGTTAATAGGCGAAATTATTTACATGGTGTTCAACGAAGTAGTGGGTTTATTTGAAACTTACAAGAAGATAGAAGGAGAGATCAAGACATTAAATGTTGGACAAGTAGCACCTGATGTTCAAACTTTTGATGAGTTTTGCGAGGCTATTGCTGTTAAAATTCTGAAGAATAAGGAAAAAATAATCCTGGACTTGAAAAGAGCCAAAATCGAAAATAATTCTTTTAAGAACATTTGCAAATCGGCGATTGAAAAAGGTGTTAGTGGGATTATGGAGATTTTTCTGAAGGAAGATGATTCGCAGGCAGAAGTTTTGGGGAAAGCAGAAGCTCTTAAAGTTATAGCCTATTTTCAAAAAGGTTATATTAAATTAAAGCCAAATGAAGACTTTACTCAGCATGTAGATTGGGTAGTGGAAAAGAAAATTCCTAATTCGGAAGAAAAAAATCTTAATGAAAATACAAAAAATATCGAACAAGAAGAAAGTTGCTGTTACTGTAATTTGCTTTAAAACAGACGAAGAAAATTAATTAAAATAATTATTTTTTATCAACTATTAACTATTTTTTTTTTTATTAATTGCAACACCAAAAATATATATTGATTTTGAAATTTGTGAATATTAAACAAAAAAAAAATCAAACTAAATTTTTAATGTTCGCTGGGAGAAATTTTTTTTTCTATTTAAAATTATAAATATTTAAATTCATATAACATTAATTTTGTAAAAGATTAAAAACCTTATGAATATAAAAATCGAACATTTAAGGGTTTTACGGTAATGTAAAAAAAAAAAAATAAATAAAAATCCATTTCTAAGAAGTGATAGTCAATTCTTTATAAAAAGCCTTTTATCCCATTAATTAATTTTTTTTTCACTTCTTTTGAAATAGAGTTTTCCCAAAATCCTTGAAAATGTTTTCACTTGATAGATAATCTCCTTAAATGAAACAGCATTGTCATTTTTTCTTCCGCTGATTTTGTGATTTTCCCACATTCTTAACTTCTTGAAATCTCCTTTTTTATTTTTCACCAATTCTTTTAACATTCCTTCCAAAATTTGTAAAGCAATCAATCTTCCAGCACACATTCTAGGTCCTGTCGCGAATAAAATCCATGAATTTTCCTTATAATAATCAGGGTTCATCCAATTTTCTGGTTGAAATGTTTGGCATTGAATAAAACTATCTAATTCTATATAAACATGAGTGCCTTTCTTCAAATGAACCTTCCCTTCAACCACATCTTTTGTAAGTTCTCTTTCTAAGATTGGAAAAGGATGCTTAAGTCGCAAAGATTCATAAACGATTGCAAGCGGAAAACTAATAGAAGTTTCTTCTTTTGCTTTTTCATTGAAGTCTTCTAGGCAACATTTTTTCAATATAGTTTGGTATTTTGGATTATTTTCAAGAAGAAAAGAAATTTCGCAAAAAATATCAGGGAAATTAATAATGGGAGAAATCAGAAAAGGTTGCAAGAAAGAAGATGCCATCTCATATTTATCTGCATGATATTCTTGCTGGAGGTTATTGGTGTCATATTGACTGACCTTGAGATGGTCCAACATTCTTGAAATCATTTCTTCCTTTAAGGAAAGAGAAGATTGACCTTTTTGAGCCACATGTTTCCTCCATTCATTCGTGGCATCAACACAAATATTTTCGTCACTCAAATTGATTTCCTTGTTAAATAGCAGCTCAAAAAACACTCTGGCAGTCAACTTCTGAATAGCAACACTATCAATATTATCATATTCTTCACATAATCTTTGACAATGCTTTTGAATGATTGCTGGCAATCTGTCTGAATAATCTAATGAATGAACTATTTTCCTGAACATTGACAAAAGTCTTCTCCATCTGTCCCCATCCACAGACTCACTGTTATAAAGAGGAAGGAATGCGGGGCAGGTCAAATGCATTTCAACTCCTCGACCCTTGTTTTCACATGAATCCAAAATTGCTTTGCAAAGTTTCGGATTGTCTTTCAGAACAAAAGAAGGCATTTTTTGGAAGCTGGCCATAAGTTTTAGAAGGAAGGTTCGACCTGAACTGTCATAGCGAATATGGAAAATGACATAAAGACAAACTAAAAACACAACACATAAAATAAGAGGCATATATATCATTTTTTTTTTGGATTATTTTAAAAAACTGACTATAAATCGCAAATTATCAAATTTTAATTTTTAAAAGTTTTTGCCTGAAATTTTTTTTGTCTTTTTTTTTTAGATTTATTTAGAACAAAATGAAATTATAAAATGTTTTGATTTTAAAAATTCAGATATAAAATAAAAAGTTTGAGTTTTTGATCGCTCAACTGAGATAATTCATTTTTTCATTTTCTCGCCCGTCTTTCATTAAATTTTGAAACTATCTATTGATTAATTTTTTTTTCTAAAATGTACTCTTTCCATAGTTTTTATAAAAAAGCATTCAGAATTGAGCATCTGCTTATAATTCTGAAAATATAAAAATTTTTATTATTTTTTGAAAAAATTTATCTTTCATTTTCTTTTCTTACCAATGGAACTTTCCAAATATTCCCTGTTTCTCTACATCAACCAAGGTAAAAACGACAACATTATCAATTATTTCCAAAATAGCGATGTTGATGTCAACCTTCCTTTGAATAATTTCAATTGGACTCCTCTTCATACGGCAGCATATCAAGGGAATCTGCAGCTTATTGAATATTTGCTTAAAAGAGGAGCAAATATAAGGACTCCGAATTCGAGCGGAATGACAGCTTTAAACTTAGCCGAAACCAAGCAATTATGGAGGGTTGTGGAATTAATCCAGAATTACGATAAATGTCCCTAGCGGGATTTTCTGAAAATGTTATCCTGGAAATATGTCTAACGAAACTAATTAAAACAGCATCACAAATATTAATTTCATATTTAAAAAAAACAGCATTTTTTTTTTTAGCAAAACAACATTTTTTTTCTCTTAGCCTTAAATTTGAAAAAAAAAACATTCATTTTTGTTTTTATTCATAAGAAAATTCGATAAAACAATAAAAATGCAGACTTCTATGGAAATCCCATCTGATCTTATTTTAAAAGATCCCATTATGAGTGGTTATCATTTACAAGCTCCTATATATGGAAGTGATGCGGAATCCATCTTCACAGTTGATGAAGCTTTGGCTTTGGCAGGAAACAACAAATTGTATCAAAAAAGAACAGCATTCTTTCTATCTTTACAATGGTTGGTGCTTGCCTTTATAATTCAAGGCCAATCTTTTCTTTTTCTACCTCCCAGATTCCTTTGTCCTGACTCAAATAATGTTTTCTTTGAGTGTCCTGAAACTACCGCATGTAGAGTTGAGCCCCCAGTTATTGACCACGAATCCACCACAAAGACTATCACCTCCGAATTTCATCTATATTGTGCCAAAGGGTATTACAAATCTTTAACGCAGATGCTTTTTTTCACTGGTTCCAACGTTGCAATTTTGTTTTTTTCATTTATTTCAGACTTAAAAGGGAGGAAATCAACCCTTATTTTCACATATACACTTGGGGCGATATCTTTATTGATTGCGAGATTTTCAATCAATTGGTATATGCTTATGTTTTTCTTGGTGTTTGCGGGGATTGGAATAAACCCTTATACTTCTTTATCATTCGTTCTGTTGAATGAAATCGCAGGGAATGAATTCAGACAAATGGCCAGTATTTCTTTATTGGCAACATATGGTTTTGGTCAATTATTATTTATTTTGTTGGCTTATGAGTTTCCAGATTGGAGGATACTCCTTTTATATTGCATTGCAATACCATTGGCATTGCAAATCGCCACGTTTCTATGGATTTCGGAATCGCCCAAATTTCTCTTAAGCAAGAAGGAATTTAAAAAAGCGAAAGATGTTATTTTGAAGATTGCGAAGGTGAATAAAAAAAAGATGCCAGCTTTTACTTTTAAAGAGCAGAAAGATTATGAAATTGAAATCAAGCAAAATTTGCTCGAAAAAGTTAAAGAAATAGCCACTGATGATAATATGAAACAGCTCAGAGAGCCAAACACCTCAGATTTCAATGATATATCAGTGGAAAACCCTGATGAAGATCTTAAAAAATATCATTCTACTTTTAACGAAATCATCAAAAATCATGTCGATCATAACGATTTGTACCTTTTTCACAAATTTCCTTTGTTCAGACAACAATTTCAAAGGCAGAAGAAGTTTTATACAGTCTTTGATTTGTTGAAGTATAAATCACAATTGACTCATACATTGATTTTTAGTTTAGTGTATTTTTCTATTTATTTGACTTATTATGGTCTGATTTTCTCCTTGGAAAGCATAGGTGGTAACGTTTATATTTCAGCTTTGGTGCAAACAACCGCTGAATTAATCGCTTATCTGTGTATTAATTGCGTTATTCGATTTTTGAAGAGAAGATTGGCTTTAGCATTGTGTTTGTTTGCGCAATCTTTAGCTTGTTTATTAACCTTAGAATTCTTAAATGTCAATCAAATTTTGATCCTTGCTATCATATCCAGATTTTTTGTTGCGATGGCCTTAAGTATTATGAGCGTTTATACTGCAGAAGTATATCCTACAACTGTCAGATCACTGGGAATAGGACTAACAAGCTTTTTTGGAAAGTTTGGATGTGCTTTTGCACCTTTGTTAGGAACCATTTTCCAATATACTTTGATGTTACATCCCATGGTTTCGTATGGGATCGTTGGAACTTTTGCTGGGATTGCGGCACTTTTCATGAAAGAGACACTTGGACTTCCTTTAGAAGATGAAATTATTGAACTTTTGAAGGAAAAAGCAAAGAGAACGATGAAATAAAAAGTGTGGAAAATAGAAGTTTTTATTTTGTGATCCATATTCCAAAATTTGATATCGAAAATTAGATAATTGTATTGATAATTTTTAAAATTTAAAAACAACATAAAAATAAATTATTAATAAATCTATACAATAAAAAAATTTCCATATTTTCTGAAATTTGTTCTTATCCAAAGAATTTCCTTGAAGCAACAAAAATGGATATTCAACCAAAAAATCCTCTACAAAGTGAGGCTTTATCTCATTGTGAAGTTCTCATTGATTTCTTGGAGAAGCTTGGGTTAGCTCATTATCCCAATCCAATCTTCCAAGAATTAAAAAACAAACTGCAGAAATCAAAAGAAAAACTTCTCAATGAAAAAATGGTAATTGCATTGCTTGGAGAAACTTGCTCTGGAAAGACAACTGTAGCCAATATTTTGTTGGAGCTCTTTTCAAATGATGACAAAAAACCATTAAATCCACCAAAGATATTTGATGTATTGCCTTTTGAAGAATTTTCAAACACTACATACAAATGGATCATCACTTCAAGCAATGACGGATATAAATATCAAATTGATGAAAAAGAATTAATGTCTTGCAAGGATAGGAAGGATTTAAAGATAAAATTAAATCAGGTAAACATTCAACAAAAAGAAACCAAGGAAAAAAATAAGAAGAAAAAACACAAGATCACGGTTCACGTTCCTCATTTGAAGTCAAATATCGATATAATCGATTTACCAGGGCTTACTTCAGAAGAAACTTGCTATGCTGAAGTATTTGATCAAATAAAAGATGAATTGCTTCACATTATTTATGTTTCAGATCTCACAATGAAAGAAAAAATACATGAAAAAGTTCACAAAATCATCAAAACAATTCCCAAAACTCAGAGATTTTCAATAATTTTCACAAAGAAGGACGAATTTTTTGACTTTAAAAATTTAAGATCAAACGATATTCCAGAAGATGCTGAACAGGAAGAACAAAAGGAGGAAGATGATTACGACTTTAATAAGCAAAAAGAAAAAAATAGGCGAAGGATCTTATATAAATTTCAAGAGATTATTGAATTTTACGATTCCATTTTTGAAAAAAATGAAATTTTAATAACAGATGTTCATTTTTTGAATGGGAAGATTTTAACCATACTTTCCGAATTCCCCCAAAATAACGAACAGATTATAGCTGAGGCTATCAAAAAAGACATTATCGGGTTGGAAGAATTTTTCTTTTTTAAGATGAAACCTTTTTATTTTTCGAAAGAATTAGTGAAAATCATGCAAGAAGCAAACGATGCTTTATCTTCCGAAACAATTTTGAAAGATATGTCTATTCATAAAATGAAAGGGATTGGAATTGATTTAAAAATCAAATACATCAACCAGCTTGAAACTGTTTTGAATGCATACAAAAAAGAGTTTTTTGTTAAGATAGTCACAGATTTGATATCCAACCATACACATACGGAGATCTATTTTAATAAAGGAAGATTTATAAAAATCATTGTTGATGGTTCAATAAAAATGTTTCGTCAAGATGTTGAATCGAAGGTGAATCATTTGATGAACACATTTACAGATGAGTTTTTAGAAAAACTAAGGGAAATGTTTTTGGTTAACGGTTCGACTAAAAATATAGATTTCAATTTAGAAAGAAAAGAGTTGGCTCCTAAGTATGATGAATATATGGAACAAAAAATTATTACTTCTTTAATCTTGGTTTTCATTGCTCCATCAATACAACAATCAGAAATGACAGAAGGATTCAAAAAATTATATGATATGTTCATTTCGCCTGTCTCCAAAATTGGTTTCTGGAAATATTGCAAAGTAGAAAATGAAGTATCACAGCTTTTATGGGATTCCTACAATAAAACCTTCAAGAGTGAAATAATTAAAATATTTGACTCTAATTTTGACAAAATCATTTCTGCTATTGTCGAGAAGCTGAAAACAAAAAAGGTAATGCTTCCAATGTTTGAAATTTATCAAACCAATCTCAATGGTTTTATGAATAAATGTGAGGATAATCTCGAAAGGAAAAAACATAGTTTGATAAGCTTGATTAAAAAAAGCCAAGATGAGATAAAGGAATATATTGGAAATTCATTAGATAACTATTTAAAATAAAAAAAATATTTTTTTAATCAGGAATAAAGGAAAATTATAAAAACAAAAAATAGGCCAATATTAAAAACAAATTTATCTATTTATTTAAATGAGTCCCATATAGGCTCTAAATGAAATTCTCTCTTGAAAGTTTCTTTCCCATTTGAATTAGTTTTGAAGATAATTAATTTGCGTCCGTCGCCAATTTGAAAGACACAACCTTCCCAACACAAGGAAGGATCTGGAATCACCCTTAATTAGTAAAATTATTAGGAATCCGCATCTCTCTTAAGAATTCATGCTATTTAATGGTTAAGGAGCTCGCAGTCAAAGGTATCTGGGATAAAAAGGCAGAGTTACCCTGGATCAAGATTATTGAAATTGCTATAGATGTTATTGAAGGGTTCAAATATATGCAACAAGAAAATCACATATCGAGATATTAAATCGGGCGACGTGCTTCTGGAGCTCAATTTAAGAGCCAATTGGTGATTTCGGACTTTCTAAAATAATAAGCGACGAAATCTGCCGGACAACAAGGAACACAATACTATATGGCCCCTGAATTATTCGATATTGTCGCTTATGAGTTATCATGTGGTAAGCGATTAAAGGAAAAATGAAGGACAAATCACTAAGATTGCTAAGGCGTTTATAAGAAGGAGACTGAGAAGAGATTGGTTAAGGTAAACAAAAGAAACATGAGACTTTGTGAAAAACGATTTTCTTTGTGTTAGAATGTGATTTGGAGGGAAAGACAAATGTAGCTTTCTTTTAAACCATAAGGAATTATTTTTGAAATAGAAAAAAATAAAATTTAAAGCAAATATTTTGATTTTATGAGAAAAATAATCTAAATTCTAAATTTAAAAAACGTAAAAAAGGAATGCTAATGAAAATAATGTTGCACATCAATAACGAAAGTCCGAAACATCGACAAAAAGACCCTTGGAGGAGGATTTATTAAAAAAACACTTAGGTCAATTTTAGGAAGATGGAAAAGAATTTATAATGAAATATAAAATTTTTTAGATGATAAAAATCATAAAATAGATTTTTTTTTCTTTTTTTTTTTCTAAAAAAAAAATGTTTGTATTATTTTCGTTTTTTTATTTTAAAATTTGGCATTTTTAATAATTAGCAAAATCTTATTAAAAGCAGAAATTTTTTAAAAACATTCATATTCATAATTTTCCAATTTTAAATGACTTCTAAAGATGAAAAAGAAGCCTCTGCGCTAACCCACACCAAAAGTCAAAAACTATCTGAAACCTCAAAAAAA
>Ga0302186_10000819_pt1 | contig 26861 bp, 39 predicted proteins | sample II_Bog_E1_2_FD_198782 | JGI IMG/M metagenome (GOLD analysis project Ga0302186, IMG submission 198782) | Peat permafrost microbial communities from Stordalen Mire near Abisko, Sweden - II_Bog_E1_1 | ecosystem: Environmental > Terrestrial > Soil > Wetlands > Peat | place: Sweden: Abisko... | reverse complement strand
ATTATTTTGATGAAAAAATATTGGATTAAAAAAAAAAAAATTCAATTATTAATTTCTTAAGTTTGGTCATTCTTTAAAAATAAATAAAAAGCAGCAAAAAAAAAATCACTATTAAGGGTTAATTAATTCATAATCCTTTAGTTCTTCCTTAGCAAGCGACTCCGACTTCGCAATATTTGTAGCTTGCAGTATCAGTGATTCCTTGCATACCAGTGAAAACCCCATCTAATGTACAGACATTTCCGGAGCAATTAGATTGTCCCTGAAGTATCTCAGCTACAGAGGGCATCCAGAACCAATGTCCATCAACCTGATTTGAGCACCAATAAGCGACCTGACCTCCAAATTCAACACTCATCGTAAAAGGAACGATATAATTAACTCTGCTGACAATGTAATCTAGTCTGATTCTTTGTTTTCCTGCCACATTGTAGTTAAGAGTTGTGGACCATGTCTTTGTTGTGGATTTCGAGAAGGTTTCTCCTTGAGTTGTAGACACTGACATTGTGATAGCGTCATGGATCGTGCAAATATCTGGAAGACCCACGTCCACAGTCAGCGTATTTGAAATACTCACTGTGCTGCTCCAGCTCCAAGAATAACTATTTTGAACGGACTCTGAAAATTGATAGCTACCTGTTTGAGGACTATCTCCAAAGTTGTCGATGTAATGAGTGAATACTGCATCAGGAATGGTTCCCTGAGAGGAAGGAGAACCATATTGGAAAGCAGCAATTTTTGTGTCTGGAGATTTGTCCATGCATGGATAATAACAACTGGATCCATCACAAAATTGACCTTGTGCGTTGCAATTGATTCTTCCTGAATTCGAGCCACCGTTTTGATTTCCTGTTGTCCAACACTCGCAATTGCCTGCTCCACATTGATATGGGGCACCTGTTCCTTGACAGAATTGACCCACTAAATTCAAAATGTTAAGATCGGAAGCCCCAACACCAAGTGTTGGAAGGAAAGGCTCATTGACAATGCAGAGAGCAAAAGAAATGCAGCAAATCAAAAAGAAAACTTGTTTCATGAAAGTTGAAAGCAGATAGGAAGGGAACTATATATTTATTATAAATTATAAATTTTTATCTTTGAAATTATAATAAATAAAATTAATTCCAACTTATGACAAGCATGAACAACATTATTAATTATTAAAAATGACAAATTTTTTTCAAACACTAAGACATATTATTTTTGAAAATCTCAGACTTTTATTTGGAGGAATTTATTTATCTATTATTGTGAAAAAAAAAAAAAATCATTTTAGCGAAATATATTATTTCCCAATTCTTTCTGATGATAATTTGACATTAAATATCAATATCTCTATTATATTTTAAAATATTCAAATTTTGTGAAATGATTTCGTCCAATACCAAAATCATTGGCAATTATACTCTTTTTACTGATCAAATGATCGGAGGAGGATGTTTTGGAGAGATCTATCTTGGTTGTAAGACGACCAACTCTGAAGAAAAAGTTGCAATAAAAAAAGTATCCATTAAAAAGCTTTCTTCAAATGATTTTCTAACATACATTGAAAATGAAAAGAACATTTTTATTTCAATCGGTTCTCATCCAAACATTGTCACATATTATGATTCTGTTATTTTGGAAGATTGTTTTTATTTGATCATTGAATATTGTCCCCTAAGTCTTTCAGGTTTTGCTTCAAAATTCCCAAATAAATGTATACCAGAATATCAAGCCTTAACAATCGCAAAAGATCTGGCTTTGGCATTGAAAGATTTGAATTCCAAAAAAATAATTCATAGGAATTTATATCCGAGCAATATTTTATTTAAAGATGGAATCGTGAAGATTTGTAGTTTTTCTTTTGCATTGAAAAGTGAAAACATCTGTGAAATGCCAGGTCTTGCCTCTTCTGTAGGAATTCCTCTATTTGAAGCTCCTGAAATCTATTATAAACAGCCTTATTCATTCAAATGTGACGTATGGTCTTTGGGGTTGGTTTTATATCAAATGCTTTATGGTAAAATGCCTTGGGTTGGAAAAGGCTTAGCTGATTTATTTAACCAAATAAACAACAATGCTTTAGTATTTCCAATTGAACCACAAGTTAGTGAATCAATTAAAGATTTAATTAAAGAAATGTTGGCAGTGGATGAGGTCAAACGATGTAATTGGCAAAGAGTTTTAGAGGGAACCATGAGAAATGAAGATTAATAAAAAAAAAGCTATGATTTGTTGTTTTTAACATATCATTTAACATTAACAACCGAAAAAAGCTTTTAATCTTCTTTTAAATGAGTGTCAACTTAATATATTGTGAATTTTTTCTTAATAAATAAGAGAAGAAAAAAATAGACTCCAAGTTTTTCAAGTCTCTTTTTAAAAATATTTTTTAAAAATATTTAAAGAATTTTCACAGCATTTTAATAATTGATTTTTAAAAAAATATAAACTTTGAATTTTGTTCTGGTCCAATGTCAACTCAGGCAAGAAGACGTCTCATGCGAGATTTCAAAAAGCTCCAGGAAGACAATCAAACATCAAGTCTTTAAAACTTTTCGCTTCCTATTTTAAATGACTATTTTTAGGTATAACTGCTGCTCCTTTGGAAGACAACATTATGATCTGGCAAGCAGTGATTTTTGGTCCTGACGATACTCCATGGGAAGGAGGTGACATTAAATAAACATCTATTTAAAATTCAAACTATTTTTGAAGGTGCTTTCAAATTATCTATGGAATTCACGGAAGATTATCCAAATAAAGCACCAACTGTCAAGTTTATCACGAAAATTTTCCATCCCAATGGCAAAAATTCGAATTTTTTTCGTTTTTAAATATTTTTTTATCTTAAAAGTTTATAATGATGGAGCTATTTGCCTTGACATTCTTCAGAATCAATGGAGCCCGATTTATGATATTTCAGCTATCTTAACTTCTATTCAAGTAATTCTTAATTTTCAAGAATTTCTATATTAATTTTTAACTTAAATAAAAATAATATTTGCTGTATATATATATTTATTAATTTTTTAGTCACTTTTATGCGATCCTAACCCAAATTCGCCTGCAAACAGCGAGGCTTCCAAACTTTATCAAGAGGATAGAAAGGAATATATCCGAAGAGTCAAAGAAATTGTTGAATTGAGTTGGGTTTAAGAATTTTATTCCAAGCTTTCTTTGAAAAAGAAAAAATGTAAAGAAAAATCGATATTTAAATTTAACAAAACTTGCTAATTAAACAGAGTTTCAAGGAAACTCCAAATTAAAGACACAAAAAAAAAAAAATCCCTTAATTCTGCAAAATCAAATTTTTCTATTACAATACCAAATTATAAAAACAAAAACCAAAACATTATAAAAAATAAATCCTCTCCTTCTCGGCTAAATAAACTATCTTTCTTGAAATGTTACAAAATTCCAACATGGAAAATATACCGCTTGAAGATCGTTACAACGCGGATAAAATCATTGGAGAGGATGCTGATGAATTATCATATGAACGAATGCCGGTTTCTAGTTTTGGCATGTCCATGTTGCAAAGCATGGGATTTTATGAAGGTCGAGGTCTTGGCAAAAATCCAGAAAATGCCCTTCATCACCCAATAGAATTTGTGCCTAGACATCATCGGCAAGGACTTGGTGCTGATCCAAAGCCCAGTTTTTTACAAAAATCAAAAAATAAAGATATTCCACAATTAGTCGGAGGCCTCAAAGAAAATGGTAAAATAAAAAATTACATCAATATTGGAGAAAAACTCGTGGAGAAAAAGAAGAAAGTGTTTGAAAGGAATGTGGATGTGAAAATAATCAAAGGGAAACATGAAAATCTCACAGGAAAAATTCTGAATGTCAATGAATCGGACAAAGAATGCATTGTGGAATTGACCGTAAACGAAGAATCAGTCAAGGTTAGATTCGATGAAATTGATTTCATGGAAGAAATTGACCCGACCATAGAAACATCTAATATTGGCAAAATGGAAATCTTGCATAAAGCCATTAAAAAAGAGAAGAAAAGTGAAATAGAAAATAACAAAAAACCTTTAAAATGGGTTGTTCCAAATATTAAGGTCCGCATTGTTTCCAAAAAAGCTAATAATGGAAAATATTATAATATGAAAGTTGTGGTCACTGACATTTTGGATATCGACACTTTTTCAGTTCTGACTACCAAAGGAGATTCAATCAACGATTTAAGGGAAAAAGATATTGAAACTTTGTTGCCTGAAGTAGAAAAAAACGTGATGGTGGTCAGAGGAGAAAATAAAGGAAAAATTGCCACTTTGAAGGTGAGAGATAAAACCAAAAACAAAGTCATTATTCAATATTCTGAGAATTACGAATATGATGAAATGACTCAAGATGATATTTGCGAATATGTGAGTCTTTAAATTCTTGAAAAATAATTTGGAAGTATGATTAACTTTCCTCTTTTTCAGATGTATGCTTTTTGTAAAAAAAAAATGAAACATAGTGATCTTTTTCAAAAAAAATTGAAAACCCAAACAAAGATCATATTTATCCATTTGCAATATTTTTTTTTTTAAGAAAAGAAAAATTTCCATTTTTTTTAATTTCTATACAATAGGTTTTTTTTTTTAAATTAATATTCTTTGAATTTCTAATATTTCCTGTCTATTGGAACAGGACCAGATTCGATATATTATATCTCGTTAAACAAAAAAAACAAAATTATTAGGTATAAGATCCGACTTGTTCTTCCAATTGAGCAACTTTCTGCACACATACTATTATTAGTTGTTGGATTTGGCTCTTCTCCTTTTTCAATTCAGTGATCTGTGATTGCAATTTCGCATTTTCATCTTTTTGCGCTGAGATTGCTAACTTCAAATCTCTAAGCAGCGCATCAATCGAAGGAGTGGTAGTATTCTTAATTTCCTCATTATTGTTTTGAACGCGTTGTCTCATTAAATTTAACTCCTGCTTCAGATTTTCAACATCTTTTTTGTATTGAAGTAGTTCTTTTGTCGATGAATCCAAAATGTCCTATATTTTAAGAAAATTTCATGATTAGAATGAAATAAGTTTCAATACGTCGACTAGATGCAAATGGTTTTTAACATTTGTGGCTGTTTGTTGATCGAAAGTCGTATTTCGCATGTTTGGAATTACTCCTTGCATGTCACCATCGCCAGGATTTTCATCGTAGTATGCAACGGCGGCTGTTTTCATTGTTGGAATTAACGAAAAAGAGGAATTCTTGTTTTAATATAAATGTTTTATTGGAATTTTGTGTTTTTGGAATTTTTTTATATAAAAAAACTCTTAAATTATAACTGTTATTTTTTTATTTGATTATTTGAGTTTTGCCAATATTCGGACTTGTGAGAAAATTTATAATTATTTATTATTTTCTTCCCTAAAATTAACAGAAAAATCTTTAAAACTTAGTATATGTCTATTCATAATAAATTTCATGTGACTTAAAAATTTATTTATTTTTCCCTATTTTTTGCTTTAAATTTTAGCTTTTATTTGTTTGTTTGAAAAAAACAAATTAAAAGAAAAAAAAATTCAAAAAAAAAGGATATTTTCTATGTTATTTATTGTTTTCAAAAGACAAATTTTGTTCAGCAGCCTCTGCAATGAATTTTCCATGAACAAATGTTGACCTCAAAAAATTTATAGCACAAATTTCTTGAATTAAAAAACAAAAATGTGAAAAATAAACAGAAAAAATGTAAACTCAAGCATTCATTATCTTTTTCATCTAAAATACGATCTACTTTTAAAGTTCCACATTGTTTTGCGCAAAATCGGGTAGTTCTCAGCATATGGAGGAAAGTTTCGAGTTTTGTATCTTCTTTTTTATCAATTTCATTCATGTAAATTCCCAAATATTTTTAATGAAAAAAAAAAATGATTTTTGAGGTGAAAATTCCCTTTTATTATTATTTTTTGCATTTTCTTATATTTATTAAAAATATTAACCAAATATTAGACTCTTCTCACAATCAGTCTTGGAATAAACTCAGCATTTTGTTCATTTTCCAAGTCAGCTTGAAATTTTGCCGGGAGTTCAAAGCTTTTCTCAACACATTTAGTGTATTTTGATTGATTAATTCGATTGTTAGGGAAGTTTGACTCAATTATTCCTAAAAACAAGAAAATTGAAATTTTTCACTTGAAAAGTCTTTTTTGTTACTAATATCATGTGTCTTCACCAATGGATTTTTATTAGGGTTATATTTGTCATTAACTCGTAAATAACTGATTAGATTGCTGGGTTTGTAGCAAAATTGGAAATTTTCATGATTAGAACTCATATGTTTTTTTTCTGTTTAAAAATCAAATGAATTTTCAAATTTTGAGAAGTTAAAACAAATCAATCGTTTTTTTTTTCAAACTTTGATTTTTTGTTATTTTTTTGGAAATTTTGCTATTTCTTTATCATTTAATTAACACATATTGAAGAAATATTTTGTATTGAATTTTGTACGTGTCTAATAATAATCAATATTTTGAAAAAAAATAAAATAATGGATCTCTCGAGCGAAGAAAATCAAAAGAAACCCCGGATTTTTTGCAATTTGATCATTAGAAGCTTGCAAAAGACCATTGATGATATGAATGTCAAATGTCCTTTGATGTGGAATATTCGAATTCTCAAAGATTTCATCTCAAAATATCACCAAAAGGCAATTCATACCTATAAGTTGGAAAGTTGGAGCCTATTTTTCGGGGGAAAGATATTAAAAGAAGAAGAAACTTTGCAAAGCATATTACAAAAAGTACCTTTTATTCTTTTCAGTAAACATTTCAAATTCTTAGAAAAATCTTTCAGAGAGTTTTGTTTTTATCATCAACATTAAAGTAAATTATAAACCCACTGAGGTGAGCAACTTAAATTTGGAATTGGAACAGGTAAAACTTTCTTGAAAAATAAAAATATTTAATTTTATGCAAAAAGGAAATTTCATCCATGAAAAAACTTTATATTGAGAACGGACTTGTTGAGGATTATCATAGGAAGTTGCATTTTCTGGGCCATGAAACTCTCACCAATGAAACGAACATTCCCAATCTTCCTTTTTTTTCAACAATTCCTATAATGAGCCGAACTTTTGCAGAGAGGGTTCTTGAAATAAAGCAAAGAAAAGACGCTGAGAAAATATTCGAAAAGCCAAAGGATCTCAACAAAATGCCAAATATTGATTTGAATGTGGGTGATGATCCAGAATATCGGCATTATCGTTGGAAATTATTGACAAAACTTCTGGTGTTTTATTTCTTCTTTTCTTACATGATGAAGGGTAATGTCTATCCTCATCTTTTGCTTTTTGTGTTGTTCATTTATTACAAGTAAAGAATTGTTTTAGAAGATCTAATTTGTTTTAAATTAAAAGAATTCAAATGAAGGATCATGAAAGAAAAATTCGAAGCATCCAAAACCAAAGAATAAATTTGTTGATTTCAAACTTAAGCAAAAAACTTGAAAGCGAAGGTGATAACATTCCTGGAATGCGAGAAGTTGACAAAAAGGCGAGTTCCAAGGAAAAAGAAGAGGAAAAACTGAATTTTGAAATGGAAATGAAGAAAAAAGAACCCAAAGAAATTTCATTTTGGTCCAAATATTATTACATTTTCACCGAATTTTTGTTTTGCTTTATTTATTCATTTTTTCCAACTTGGTACATTGAACTTTATATTGACGAGCAAAGTGAAAGTTATAAGGCGATTGTCGACATTATAAGAAAGAAACCTAATGAGACAGAAGAAAAAAAAGATAAAATGATGGAAGATCTGAATACAAAACTGTTGAATGAAAATTTTAAAAACGATGAGAAAAAAAACAGCGAAGAAGTTAAAGATGGAGAAGATTCTATAGATCCGACAGATAATATCAACCCAGAAAATTATAAATTAATTCAAAAGTTACAAAATCTGCATAAACTTGAAGTCTTGAAAGAACGGTTGAGTTTTGGAAAAAATACTGAAAATGATCAAGATGAGCGATCAGATGAAGGGTCCTCAAAGAATAGTGAACCTGTTCATTATTCAGAATATAGAAAAGAAGAATCAGATGATCCAAACAAAAAACGGAGTCGAAGTCTTGAATTTGATTAGAATAATAAAATTGAAAATTTGAGAAAATTAATTTTAAGGAAAAAAAAAAATGTTTTTATTAAAAAATTATTTTCTCAAAAAAAAAAAATTTGAAAATGTTAAAAAAATAAGTATAACAAAACCAAAATATTACATTTCCAAATTTAAAAACAAAATTTTTTTTTAAAAAAAAAAAACAAAGTACCCAAAAAAAATTAAATCATAAATTATTTTTCAAAAAATGATGCATTAATTTATCAGTCATTATTAAATGGGCAATTTAAATAATGAAATAATTTTCTAACTAATACAAAAATACAAAAAAATTTTTAACTCATACAATAAAAAATTTTGACTAATCAAAAAAAGGTGATTTCATTGGAGACTTTATATTATATTATTAATGCCGATACCAATTAATTAAAAATAAATCAAAACAAGGCTTTAAAAGATAGAGATTCCTCATAAATTGCTTTCTGAAGGGTTTCTTTCGTGTATTTCACATTATCGAAATTCCAATCAAATACCTCCTTGCAATCAACAATCAATTCTTCTTTGTTTTTGATTTCATTAAAATAAGGATGATTCAGGCATTGTAACGCAGTATATCTCTTCTCTGGATTATATAAAAGCATTTTCTCTAATAAATCGATTGCCACCTCATCAAAATTAGGGTATAAATCCCCTAAGTTTACTTTCTTCAAGTCATTTTTCCTCAACATTGTCCATGTTTTCTCATCTACTTTATAAGGCAAATCCTCTTTTTTCGGGGTTCCCATAATAGCGACAATCCTATCCAATTGATCCAGATAATGATTGCCTTGGAAAAGGGGAGTACGACCCATTAACTCAGCAAAGATGCATCCCGCTGACCAGATATCTATGGCTTTTGTATAATCTGAAGTTGACAACATGATTTCAGGAGCTCTATACCAACGAGTCACCACATAACTTAAAATAGAAATATTGAAAAATTCAATTAAATTTATGAAAACTCGGTGATATGGACTCGTTTTTTCTCAAATTTGCGTGCAAGGCCAAGATCTGCAATTTTTAAGTCGCATTTGGAATTTACCAACAGGTTATTGGGCTTGAGATCGCGATGAATTACGTCTGCGGAATGAAGGAAATAAATCCCATTAAGGAGTTGAAAGAGGAAATATCTAATGTGAGATGGAGTGAAGATCTTTTTTTTTATAATTTTAATATTTTACTATTATTTTTTTTTAATTTCAACTTGCTTTGATTTGATGATTTTTTCGAGGTCCGTGTTCATAAGTTCAAGCACTAAATAAATGTCTTGATAGCTTATAATAGATTCTGGCTTTATTATGTCTAATAGTTTGATTATGTTATGGTGTTTAAAGAACTCTTTTATGAATTAATATTAAGAATCAATAATAAAAACAAAATTTTACTTAAAAGTTTCACTTCACGCAAAATTCTTTTGCCTTCATATAAATTCGAGAAAATATTCGAAATCTTCACTCACAATTCATAATTATTTTTGGGATAAAAATTCAATAAATAATACTTTTTTTATTGCGACATATTGACCTTTATCTTTATTTATCGCGGAAACGACCAATCCAAAGGCGCCTTTCCCAACTAATTTCATAAGCTCATAATTTTCCGTGATTTTAAAGATCACACCTTTTTTAAAAAAGAGGAATTGAATTCTCAAACAAAATTTAAAATGTTAATTTTACCATTTATGAGACAATTCTTTAGTTTTTGAGGGGGAACCATTATTTCTTGTTTTTCATCTTTTTCAAGTTCTGTTGATGGAGCTTGAGCTTGTTTTTCTTCCGGTGAAGATTTTTCCTCATCTTTCTTCTCGTCTTCAGAAAGAGGGCCACTCTGATTATGGTCTTCTTTTTCAGGATTATCTGAATGTTTGGAAGAATTTTCTGAGCTCATATTTTAGAAAGTGAAATTTAAATTTTATATTAATTTTGTTTGGGTTTTTTTAAAGAAAGAAAAAATTTGCTCAAAAATGAGAAAATTATAAGAAAAAAAGAAATTTGTCATTTGTTTGTTATTTCTAATTTTTTGAAATATTTATGAATTTTTCATCAAATTAATATTTATGGAAATCCTCGCTCAATCTTTTCATTTTTCTATAATTAACTCTAAATCTCCACAAAACCATGAAAAGCCAGATCTAAATTTTTTAATAAAGAACACAGAAATAATTAAAAAGTCTGACCTTTCCCAAAATGTTCAAAAATGTCAAGACCACAGCCATTATTTTGAACGCATAATAAGGACATGATACAGAAAAAACTACCAAATCTTCTCCAGAAAAAACCTTGGCTCAATAAATATTTTAAAAAAAAGAGAATTTTTACTGTATTAAAAAGCAAAATCCAAACAAAATCAATCAAAAAAGAATAAATTAACATTCCCATGGCGACGCTTATTGTAACTCTGGAGATGGTTTTAGTGACCAATTGAGAAATAATTGTCACATATATAAGTGCCTACAAAAGTGAATATAAAAAATGAATAATATTTAAAATAATGAATAAAACATCCAATATGTTGGGTCTCAAGATACTTTGCATAAAAGTGAGGAACATAGAAAATGTGGATGTAATCATTAGAACCTCAATCCAATTGGTGACTGAAAAAGATAATTTAAATAAATTTCAAAAAAAATACTTCTTTTTCCAATTAGCCAATCAAAACATGAAATGGCGGAGGTTTCACAACTTAATACCTCATCTCTGTCATCTGCCATCAAACTTTCTAACAATTCGTTTTGATCCAATTGATATTGCTCGTTTTCAATCTCCAAACATTCTAAGTGAGCTGCCTTTGATTCAGCTTTTTTTTCTTCTTCTGGTGTTTCAGCTTTTCCCTCTTCATTTTCAATGAGATTTTTGGCTTTTATTGAAGCTTTTTTTAAATGATCAAAATTAATTATGTTCCTCAAAATGTTCTCATCGAAGTATAAATGGTCTAAATCGGGATTTGGTATGTCTTTATGGTTGATTTCATTAAGTTTGGAATCAAATTCAAAGTTTTCATCAACATCAGGATCAAAGTCTTCTTTTTGTTTAGATTTGTAAATAATCAGCATTTCTTTTCCAACAAGCAATGGGAACTCATTTGATTTGTTTTCCTTTTCTTATTAAAAAAAAAAACACATTATAAACATTTAAAACAAAATTCAAAACCGTTGAAAGGATGAGAAAGAATAGATTTCATATTGGATTTCTTTGTCACTTTCTCAACCAATTCATATTTCTCCGAATAATTGACATAATAGAGAAAAACAATGCCTAGTACATGGCCAAAGAATCTTCTGATTTCTTTGGTTCCTTCCTTTTCATAATTGATTTCATGGATTCCGGAGGTTTTTTTACAATATGAAATGACACTGGCACTTTGAAGGGTCATGAAATCCTCATGTGAGATTTCTAAAGCCTCAATTTTGACTGGATTATCTCCATTTGTTTCAATAAGTAATTGTGGTTGTTTTTCAGACTCATCACAGATTTCAACCAAAACCAAATACGTCCCAGTTGAAAGATTGCATTCTAAATTCATGATTTTTTCATTTCCATGGAAACCGCCTTGATATTCCAAAGATTGATTTCGGACTCTTGCCAAGAAAACACGGATGAAATTATAGGAATCTCTTTGTTCTTCTTGCTTAAGAGAAAGGAAGAGATTGGTATGCACAGCCAAACTCATTTGCAGAACTTTGAAGGAGTTTTTGGGCTTGAATGATAAACTCATTTGTGTTTTTGAAAAAAAAAAGTTTTTAAATCTAATTATTTTTAAATAAAATGAAATTTTGATATTTCTAATAAATGAAAAACAAACTTTGTTCAAAAATAACAGAAATTACTGAAAATAAACTTTTGTCAAATAGAAGAATTTATAGCATTTTGAAAAAATTCCGAAAAAAAGATTAGAGAATTCTAAATTAATTCATTCTTTTATATAATTTTTTTCAGAAGTTATAAAAACGAAAGTCGAAAAAGCCTATTGCTTTTTGATAAAATTAAAGATTATTTTCATAGTTATTGAGTTCTTCAAGAGTCATTGCAGATAATTCACCCAATTTCAACTTCTTTCTATTGAAATCCCTCACATCATCCACATATAGAGCCTCCAACAAATAATCTATCAAATATTTCAATTCTCTATCCTTTTTGTCATTATGGAACTCCAAAATTGGTATTCCATTATCCACTTGAAACCCGAAGGAATGGCTCAAATTATCGCAAATGAAAATGTTCTTCAGATCCCTGTTTTTAATAACTCTTAAATCTTTAATGAAAAACCCATTTTTCGTCTCCATGCAATTATTTCTCGTCAAAATGCCATTGATAAGTTGATTATAAGGGTCAATGAAATTAACAATGGAATTAGCGTAATTTGATGAGGAGGCAGTAAAAACGAAAATCTCGTAATTTTTGGAGATTTTCTCAAGGAATTCCAGACAATAAGGTCTTATATTAAGGCCAAGCTAAAAAAAGCAATAAAATTCAGTAGAAAATCCCAAAAAATCATTAAATAAATAATAAATACTGTGATTTCTTCGCCGAAATCGCCATTGGTTTTGATGATATTATCTGGGTTTTCTTTCAATGAACAAGTATGGACCAATGTTTCATCAAGATCCATGAGCAAGGTCTTATATCTTGGAGCTATGAATAAAAAAAAGCCAAAAAATTCTTTTTTTTAAAAGTGTCATATACTTTTCGAATCAACTAAGTTGACTTGTTTCGCCCTAATATAAGATTCAGAAGGACCTTTGAGGCATTTCTTCGCATAGACAAGTCCTCTATAAATGATGGTCAAATGTCTCTTAAATGTCGATTCAGTAACACATGGTGAGAAAATGAGGTTTCTAAATGGATGGTTATTAATGAACCCTTCAATACTTTTCTTCTTATTGACATTGTCTATCTTATCTGAGGAATTGAGTTCGTCTAATGGTTTGCTTTCCATATAATGGTTCTTCACATTTATTCTTAGGCCAAGTTTCTTCTTATTAGCAAATGATTCAGTAGGATTGCTTTTCAACTCTTCCTTTTGAGAAGGACGATCGTTATTGATTTTTTCCTGAATTTTCTCTTGGAAATTCAAAGTCTTTGTATTAATAAGAATCTTTTCCTCTTCAGAGTTTTCGATGAAATCCGAAGTCTTATTTCTAGAGTCTTTCCTCGGATTTATCGTGACTTTTGAAAAGTTCTTATCTTTAGAAGCGCCATCTTTGAAATTGTCGTTGAGTTCTTTTTATATTAAATTTATAAAAAACTATATTATTTTATCAAGGCAAAGACTTAAAGGAGTGTGAGACTCTTCATCAATGAACTCGCATTCATGTAAAGCTAGACTTGAGCATTTTTCTTCCTTTGTTGCGAAATGTGACTTTTTCTTAATCAAAGGAGATAAGTTATATCTTTCTTCTTCAGAGATCTCACATTCGGAAAGGGTTGGTTGGACTGTGAAATGACGCAATTTGGTGGAGAGACGTCTTTGACCTGGAAAATGAAGGATTCCTTCCATTAGTATTGGAGATAAGTTTGAAAAGAAATAAAAAATAAATAAATTAATAGAGAAAAAAGAGAAAGGTCAAATTATTTCCAATTTGCATGAGTTTTTTTTCAAAGACTTTAAGACCAAGAAATTTATTTTTATTTAAAATTATTTTTTTTTTCAAATATCTAATTTTTAGGAATTCGGAAATAAGTGTCAAATTATTTCTAAATTTGCCTGAGTTTTTTTTCAACAATGAAATTAATTTTTATTTCAAAATTATTTTTTTTTTTTCAAATATCTATTTTTTCAGAATTCGGATTAATTAAACGCTTATCGTGCATCGTTTGTCAGGAATTTAGCATATAGCAAAGTGTCTTTCGAGAAATCCATTGTCAATAACGCCATCACGCTGAAAAATACCACGAAAGTCAACACTACAGGGGTCCAAACATAAGCTTCATAATGGGCATCATTAGCGAAATGCTTATAGACAAAAAATCAACAAAAAACATTTGATTTATTAAATTTTTTTTATTACAGTGGTTGTAGAGGTGTTTGTTGTAGTTGTGTCAAGAATTCTAGCAGTATGTGATGAAATGGCTGGGAATTCAGTGGAGAAGGTCGGTTTCAACTCACTTTCAACGAAAAATTGGCCTCCGAATAATTCTTCTTTCATGTATTTTTTTTGTAAATAGGATATGAACTAAGAACCAACTTTAAAAGATCTTTAAATTTAAATTTAATGAAAAACCTTGGATTTAGTCAAAAGCCACATCTCCTGAACCATGGTCATTTCATTGGGTTTAAGAATCTTGTTGAGGTGGTTGATGGATTGGATATAGAAAGCAAAGAAATTTGGTTTTCCATCGTTTCGGATCATTTTGGAAAATTGGTTCAAAGTGCAAAGATCTTTCATGAGTAATTCGATCTCCTTTTTGTTTTGTTCGTTGATGGAAATTTGGAGCTCAGAACGATATTTATAAACAGCTTCGTCAGTGAATTCATATTGATTTTTTAGGAGTTCATTCGCGCAAGAAGAGAGCGTTTGAAAAGAATTATAGGTTTTTCCTTCGCCATCAACAAATGACACTTTTTTCTAATAAAAATTAAAACTTTCTATGAATTAAAATCGAAAAATTTGTACATCTTTAGTCAAAAACAAGGACATACTGTGTGAATTAAGGTCTTCCATGATAAAAGGTTGGGTGGTATACAAATAGCTCAATTTTTCATTGCCGAAAAGTCTTTTTTGCTTACTCACCAAAGAAGAAGCATCACCTTTATATGTTCAAAGTCAAAAAATATCTCTCATAATATTAAAGAAAAAATCTAAAAACTTTTATTAAATAATCTCTGTAACAGACAATCTTCTGATTTGGTGTCCACACATACATTGAAATTCATCACGACTCCCTCTTTTGTGCTTTCAAACTTGGTAATATCTTGAGTCCCCTTCTCGATCAAAAACACATAGCTCAATAAAGCAGGCTCAAAAATCTCATTTTTGCCATAGCGAGCAATCATTTCTCTTGTACATGTGTTTTCTGGAGTTTTATCTAATAAATTCAGGGAATGACCAATGAATTCAGCTAAACATTCGTCGTTTTTCGGTAAAATCTGATCGTTTTTCTCAGTCGAAAACGATTTGGAATGTAGGTCGAAAATCCCTAGAGTTTGAGCCTGAAAAAACAAGAAACGATAAAAAATTAAGGATTATTTTAAGAAAAAAAGAACTTGGAAAATGCCAATGAGGATCAACGTTGAAAGAATGAAGGGTTTCATTTTAATTTTGGGGTCTGATTGGTTTTTAATAAGTTTTTAAGAACTTGTTTATGTTTTTTTTTCTTTTTATATCTAAATAAAATTAATGTTGTTTTTTCAAAATAGGAGAGCTCAGATTATATCTCTGAATTTTTCAAAAATTAGAAAAAACATTTATTTTTTGCTTTAATAATTCGGAAAAAAAAAATGAACAAGAAAATGTACCAAAATAATCAATTTCGCAACAATAAAAACATGAAAAAAGGACAAAACATGCAAAATTACTCAAATTTCAAACCTGCCAATTATAATAATTTCAATTCTAACCTTTATAAAATTAATGACCCCCAATATATGGCGAATACCAATTTATCTGATAATTACCAAAACCAATTTGGTCGCAACGCTTTTTTTCAAAATTTCCAGAAAGGCTATTCCAAATCATTCGAATATGAGTATTTTGCCACATCAGCCGATTTGCAAAAGGATATATCTGAATATTATAATGAAATCAATAATATTTTGCCGGAAGAAAAAAAGCTTAATAATGTAAATAATTATCAATCCAAATAAAAGTATATTATAATAATTTCAGGAAGAACCAATAAATTCAATGGTTATTAACATGGATCAAAATAAAGGTTCGGATAACGATAATAATTTGGATTTAAATGAGAAGAAAAATGAAGTTTATAACACAAATAATCTAAACAAACCAAACAATTTTCCCACAAAAAAAGGTCAATAATCTTTTTTAAAACATCCTAAACTTCTTAAAGTTAAAGTTGGAGGCATTTTCAAGCCGAGGAAAATGAAATACAATGGTTCCAATCCTGAAAATAAAGGAAAAAAGGATGCAGAAAATAAAGTCCGTGCAGTTTTCCAAAACTACCAAATTTTAGAAGTGAACAACAACAACAATCAAGACTCCCAAGAAGTGAATGATTATTGATGATTTTTAATAATTTTTCTTTATTTAAATCACTTTTGTTCAAAATCATCAATCTAATTCTTATTTCCATTTCTCAATTTCTTGTTTATATACTTCCAAATTTAAAACATCCAAAATACCAAATAAAATTTAAATAAGAAAAATTAAATCGATTTAAGTTTAGATTCTCTATCAAAATTTCTATGGACATAATTCAAGGAACAATCATCCTTAAAGTCTTAAAGGCGACGCTAACAAGAGACACTGAGCTTTTTGCGAAAATGGCTCCTTATTGCACAATAACAGTGGGTAACATAACTTCTAAGACCACAGTGAAGAAAAATTATGGAAAAACTCCAGAATGGTTCGAAGTTTTTAGCTTTCCATCGAAATTGGGTGATGAATTAAAATTGAAAGTATGGGACAAAGATGCAGTAGGTTCTGATGATTTGGTGGGGGAAGGGTCTGTGACCAATAAGAAGGAATTCCTCAATATGAAATATTGTTTTTGGGTTCCTTTGAAATTTAAAAATGAAAATGGGGGACAAATACAAATTGATATTGAATTCGTGCCAAATCATGATTCCTTGAATATTTTGATGGGCATGTTAGAAAATGAATTGAAAGAAAAACAAGCACTTCTAATGAAATATGAACATAAACCTGGAGATCCTATCCAGATAAATGAGGAAATTTTGAATTCAAAAGAAGCTACAACTCAGAAAATCCAAGAAATTAACGATCAAATCAACCAATTGAAAATCGAATTCCAAACGAAAAGTGTTGAAATCGAACAAAAAACCAAAGCCAACGTGAAGATCAATGAAGATTTGAAGAAGAATTTGGTTGTGATAGAATCGCAATTAGCTGAATATGGTATTTTTCTTTTCTATATTTTATATACTTTAACACTTTTTCAAGAAATGGAGACAATCAATGGAATTCTCAAAATCAATGTTATCGATGGGACTTTCATTCGAGATGTTGGGGGAATGTTCGATAAACAAGACCCTTTTGCCATTTTTTCTTTGGGGAATAGTCAAGTTCTAACCAAAGTTAAAATGGATAGTGGCAAAAAAGCAGTTTGGAATGAAAATTTGGAAATAACAAGAAGTTATCAAGATGAATTGGTCGTGGAAGTGTTGGATTTCCAGGAAGATAAAAAACATCATTGTATCGGATACACACAGGTTTCGATTAAAGAATGCATCCATTCGAAGGAAGTGAAGAAATTTCATAAGACGAAAATTTGGTATAGAGGAGAAGAAGCTGGGGAGGTCAATTTCGAAGTTCAATTCATTAGAAGCTAAATCATAGAAGAAAAAAACAGTGAAGCTTTGAAAAAAACATGAAAATCTAAATTTTTTTTTACAAATATATTTTAATTTCAAACAAAAAGTCCGAAATAAAATTTGTCTATTTAATGTCTTTATTCCAAAATAAAGAATGGTGGGGTTTGAAGGTTGGTGAAAATGAGGAATTTGATTGTAATCATCTTTGCGTCGCATCTCTGAATCCGGCAAATCCACAAGAAAATCATATAATTTTAGGTAGTTATCAAGGAAAATTGAGGATTTATTCACCCAAATTTCGAGAATATAAAATTGAGGACCTTCTTTTTGAAAAAGATTTCCAAATGCCAATAATTCAGGTTTCTGTTGGGAAATTTGGTCCAATGTCAGGAGAAAATGCGCTTTGTGTGCTTTTCTTTAAGAAATTTTCAGTTTTTTCGATAAATTTTTCAAATAATGGCATAAGTTGCAAATTGCTCTACGAAAATAATTTACAAAGGAATGCTTATAATATGGAGATTGGGCCATTTGGAGGAGGAAAAAACAGGGATTTTATTTGTGTGCAAAGTTGTGATGGTTTTTTGATGATATATGAGCAGGACAAATTTGCTTCTTTGTCGCAATTAAATGAATATATTCTTCCAAGTCCTTTGTTTTATGTAGAAGTGACAGATAGTTTTATTCTTCAGAATTCGAGCATGGAACTAGAAAGTTATCGTTATTCATCAATAGGCGCAAATTTCAATAGTCAAAAAGAAAACAAGTTGCTTTATCCAGATTGGACCATTAATTTGGGAGAAGCTGCAAGAAAAATAACGGGATTTTGGAGAACTGAAAAAAATTTTGAGATTTTTGTTCTAACTGAAACGATGTTGTTTGTAGTTTCGCATACTGGTGCGCTTCTAACCCATAAGAAATTGGAATACCCACCTTGTAATATTTTTATGTATGAGAATCCAATGAAAAGTGCTAAAAGCAACTTGATCTATGAACAAGGACAAAATAGTGAGAATGTTGTCATGAATCCTGCAACATTTGTCATCAGCAGCTTTACACATCATATTCTGGTTTATAAGGATTTCCAATTAAATTGGGCTTCCAAAATGAACAATATTGCTCATGGGATTGAAATTTCGATGTTTGATGGACAAAAGGGATTGTTAACAACAGTAAATGAAGAAGGATGGTTGGAGGTTTTTGTTCCTTAAAAACTTAAGTTATTTAATTATTAAGGTTTCATATTTGGGAACAGATCCACCATTGATCACTGGGGGCCTTGTCGATCAAAAAGAAATAGACTACGAAAAAATGGATAGGGAATTTTCTGGTTATTTGGAAAAAATCCACGCCATAGAGTCTGGCAAAGGGGTCAAAAAACAAGAAGTTGCAGAAAAAATGAATTGCCATATCACAGTTTTTTTATTTGTTTCTTATTTATTTAATTATAGTGAAAAAAACTAGGTTTTAGATCCTGCCATCAGTCAAGACTATCTCGAAAACAGTCAATCTTTCTTTTGCACTGAAAATGGAGATGTTTTGGCAATAAAAGTGAGAATTGGCCTGTCATATTCCGGAGATAAAGCAAATAACATCAATATGATCCTTAATCTTCCAAATAATCTTTATACCCCAGAAAATCCAATTTTCATAGAAAGTATAAAAGGAGGGGGGACACCATATAATCATGAATTTAATCTCTATTGTCTCATTAATGAATTTCCCTATCAAAACATCTTTGATATCCAGATTTCATATTATAATGCTTTAATAGGCAAATCTGAATTTAAAGATAGTCGATGTTTGACCAAAGAAGTGATTATTCCTTCGGGCTTCCAATATAGATGTATCCCACCTGTGAAAAATGCCACTTTTAAAATAACGGTGGGATTGAATCAGGAAATCCAAGTAAAACATTAAAATTTGAGAAAAAGAACACTCATTTTACATTTTAATTAAGCTGCAAGCCATGTTTTTAGATTTGATCAATAAATCAGAAAAAAAAAGTGAAATTTTATCAAATCCGAATGCTCTTTCGTTTCAATTGGCGAATGGGGTAGATTGCACAATTCTTGTCGGAAAGACAGCCAGTATTTACAAAAAATTTCTTTTATAAGAAATTGATTTTTTTAGACAAAATAAGAATTCAAAGCTCTTTCTTCGAAGGGATTTATTTTATTTTGATCGAAATTCAGAAAATCCTCAGCAAAGGTTACAATTAATTGTTTAATTAGAGTTGCTCTATTTTTTCTGAAATAAAGGAAACCCAAAAGTGAAGGTGCTTTCATTTCAAGACTCGCTTCCTCTTCAAGATTTCTTTGTGGTCATCGATCAACACTTCGCTTTAAGAGAATTGCTAAAGAATTTGAAAGTCCAATTGGAACAAAAGACAGGCCAATTTCGAATAATTCAAAAACGGATGTTGACACGATTTAAAGTATTTGTTTTTTCTTTTTTGTTTTATTTCTGGAATAAATTTAGGACAAAAACTCAACCCCTTTGAATAATCTCGATGTTCTTTTCACTCGAAATTATGAGGAAATCATCGAATTGGCAAACCAAATCGAAGAAACTCAAAAAAACCTTACTGAATGTTATCATCGGCTTATTGTTAGTTTGGAATTGATTCTTTTGCTTTTGGAATTGAGATTTGAACTTTCTGAAGAAGCGTCTGTTATTGTGAGGGATGCTCTTACTAGTGAATTCGGAGAAACTGATAGTGAAATGAATTGGGAAGATGTCACTTATGCGAATATAGGATATCTTATTAAAAATATGAGCAAAAAGGATAAGGAAAGTGGAACTTTGGTTAATTTGCATGTGGTTGATGATATTGAGAAATTCAAAAAACATTTGACTTTATTAATCGATAAAATATCAAAAGGAGGATTGGATAATATTGAGTTATTTGATAAAAACGCAGGAAATCAAGGAAATAATCCACAGATCAATATGGTGCAGAATCTGAAGAAACCAATGAAAAAAAATGTTTGAGAATTTAAGAAAATAGGAAAATAATTAAAAAAAAATTTAGAGAATTTTTAATTTTTTTGCCTTTTAAGTTTTGAAAAAATATAATTGAATCATTTTTCTTTATTTTTTTATTTTGAAATATATTATACACAAATCAAATAATTTTTTTAATTTTTCTTTTTAAATTTATTTGGTTTGTGGAAAAAAAAAATTTTAATAAAAAAAAACGACATTTTAAAGGTTAAAAAAAAATCTTTAGAAAAGGAAATTTATATTTTAATTATTTTCTGAAATGGACATTCAAAAATAATCCAAATTTAAAATTGAAAACTCTTGATAAATTTGTTTTCTGCTTCTTTTCGAATTTTCAAATTTATATCTTTCAAAACCCTGTTGAAATATGTTTGATTTGTTGCATACTCTCTCGCAATTTTTTTCGAATATAATAGTTTATTTTCAGGTGAGATCACATAAATGTTGTTCGCATTAATATTCACATTCTTCCTTTCATTTTCTGGAAGGAAACCAATTATCATATTTTCTTTTAATAAAGAAGAAACCTGAACCAATGTTTTTTTCGCAGCTTCTGACTCTAAAATATATAGAAATTTTGCGTTTTTTATTGATTTTAAAGTAACTTCTTCGAATTCTTTAAAAAGTTGCATATAAAACTCAATACTTCCATAGAAAACAATAAGGTATTCATTTTGATTTTGGAAGGTTTTAAAATCAATTTCTTGTTCAGTTTTAAATTCTTTGAGAATTGCGTTTTCCTTGAAAGAAAAGGATTCTGTAAATTCCTGAAATTTCAATTTTGTTTCATATTCTCTTTCATCTAATTTCTTTTTAAAGATTTTTCTTTGCCAAGTCACCAACCATTCATGTCCAGCATAAGCAAATGGGAATAGAATTAGAGCCACTCTCACCGAGAATCTATAATAATTGATTCCAAATAAATATTTATATTGTTTCATTTTGTTTTGTTTTGGATTTTTTTTTTTTAATTAATTTAGAAATAGCAATGAGTTATGTTATAAATATCATCGCTGGGTCTATCAATTTCACTATGAATTCCTGAGTTTCTTCTTGTTCTTCCACTATAATATTTGAACACAGGGCCACTTTGATCTTCGTCACATTGCAAGCAAGAATTTAAGTTTCCATTCTCATCCACATTAGGCTCATTTGTGATCCAAGCCCACATGCAAATTCCGAAACACTTTTTTCTGGTATTAACAGTGTTAAAATACCAAATTTCTGCACAAGGTTTAGTGAAACCTAATTTGGATAAACAATCCAGACTCCATGTCTTCGATAAAACACCAAATGCGCCACATTTTCTAACAGGAGCGGTGAGATTCTGCTTCAAATATGCCACAAGATCAAATAAAGTAGAACATGATCCACATTTTCCTTGATGTGTTATAATATAACCCTCATTAAGAGCTTCATCTTGTGAACCGAAATTTGATAAAGTATATGTTTGATTGAACGGGTCTTGGTACTTGAGAGCACAAACGAGAGATTTGTTGTAAATAGTGGCATTTATGATTGCAGATTGTTCAGATGTGAGGTTGTCATAAGGATCCTGAGAATATTCTGGGAAGGAATTTAGAATTGTTTTGTTTGAAAAATATTGGATTTGCTCGGACAAGGTGCAAGAAGGTTGACAAATTGAGATTTGAAGGGTTACATATAAGAAAAAAGCAGCGAAGAGGAAAGTTTGATTCATAATATGTCTTTTTATTTATTCTGATTTATTTTTATTTTTAAATTTTTTATCCTTTTCTTTTTTTTTATATTAAGATCAATGAATTTTTCTTAATGGAATTTTTTTTAAAAAATAATTTTATGAACTACCTTATTGAATTTGTTTTCGTATTTTTCATATGTTTTTGAATATAAATGTACAAAGAATAATTCAGTACTTCCCAAATATTTAAAAAAACACAACTCATATATTTTTTTATTTTCGAAACTACTCAAAATATCACAAATTAAACTATATTATTAAAAACAGGTAACGCAAACAAGCAAAAAATGTTAAGTTCTCAGCCTTTGCAGCTTCGCTTTTCGAATTCAGAAAGCAAAGATCTTCCCAATTATCTCAAATCCTCTAAATCCCCAACGTTTAACAGTTCTTTAGTGTTTTCCAAAAAACCTCAAAAAAAGTATTTTCCTGAACAAAGTTGTGGTGTTTCTTATGAATCTCCCACCTATTTTCGAACAAAACACACTCTAATAAATCAAGGCAGCTATAAAAACCCTTTCTTGACAAACCCCGAAAATTATGAAACCTCTTCTGTGGGTTCAAAACCTGCAAAACTAAGTCAGAATTCGAATCATTTCTTAGATAAGTTATCAAATACCCAAAATTTCAAGATTGGAGAAGATTTTTCAGGAATTGAAAATAAAGTCTTTGAAAAAACGAAACTTCCTGCATTGAACACTTATAAGTATTTCTCCTCTATTTATATTTGAAAGTGTAAATTATTTTTGAAAGCTGCATTTTAGATAAAACTAACCGAATAAAAGAAAGAGAGATCATTATTCAAGAAAATTCAAGTTTTGAAGAAGATTTTAATAGATTATCTACTATCCCACAAAGCTTCCATATAAATAAAGGGTTATTCGGTGATTTCGTGGAAAGAAACAATATAATGAATGTCTTCGGACATTTATTGAAAAGCGATAGAAATCAAACTTTTGTTGATAGAAGCAGAGAATTTACATCTTCTAATCAAAGTTCAGTGGACAAAATGACACAAAAATCCAAGAATTTTGGGAAAAATAGAAATTTTTCTAATACAGATATTTTCCAAAACCTTAGTCCGAAAGAAAATTCTTTGGAAAGTATTTCTTCACTTCTTAATAAAAAGCCGATGGATTCACAAATTTCTACGTAAATTTTATTTTAGAACTTATTTCCAAATATTCATTAGAAAGGGAGATATACTTATACAAAATGGAAGCACCACAAATCTTTCGAATATTAAATACCCTCATAAAAGGAAATTTAAATTGGATGAATTGAAGAGTATACCATTCAGTTTGACAAAATATTTAAGGAAACTGAAGGAAAATGCGATGAAATACACAAATGATTCTGAGAAGTTCTGCACGAATGATCAAAAATATATCAATAGCGTCACCAACTCAATTTTGAAAGCCAAGATGCTTGAAATGATCCAAAACAAACCAAAAAGAAATATTGTTTCTTACAGGCAAAATTAATTCAATTTTAAACTTAAAAACATATAAATTTATAAAACTAGCACTCAGAAATTGCACAATATATATAAGGAAAAAACTCAAGATTTGGAAAAATTTGAAGCAGTTAGCAAATTTTACAAATTTTTGCAGCCATTGAGCAAAAGAGAATTGCAAAAACGTTATAAAGTCAAGGGTCATAATATTCCAAACAAGAATGAAATCATCATTGAATCAAAGAAAGAAGAGTCCTCAATAAATTAAAAGAACAATGAAAGTTAAAAAAATTATAACTTTCATCATTATATTTAATTTGTTGAAAAGTTCTCTTTTAAATTTTAATATAACAAGTTTAAAGGAAATTCCTTGGTTAAAACTAAAAATCAAAAACATTTCATGTTGAAATAACCCAAATCTTTTTAAAAAAAATCTTCTTCATAATTATCCCTTTCCTCGATAACCATTTGTGTCGAAGACAACACTCTTATAAAATCACCATTTTTATATTTTAGATCAATTTGAAGCACTTGTGCGATTTTCTAATTAAAAAATATTAATTTCTCTATTTATTTTATTTCATTTACATTTCTGCATAAGTAACATTCTCCAGTAGATTTCCACAATTCCAAAGAACAATCGTAGCATATTCCTTGAAAATATGAATTGATATTTCAAAAATATTAAATCCGAATAAAAAATAAAGGAAACCTCCATGTCCGCATTCCATAAATACTGCATCAGGAATTTTATCAAAGCAAATTAAACAAGTTGTTCCTGTTTTATTACTAGCTGCGCTATTTTTAAGCTCCACATTGTTCAGGTCAAAACCTGGTTCATTTCTGAAAGAATTCAATATTTTTTGAGTTTCTGGTAATCTTGCGCTGCTAATGATAAAAGGAGTCGCATTCCTATACAAACCTTTTGGAGTCTGAATGAGAATTTTTGGATTTGTTGTCTCTTTAAAAGTGAATGGGGGAGGCTGAATACCTTCAGGTTCAGGATTGAGATTTGCATTGTCTTGAGAAGTTATTTGATGGATCACATGTGAGTTTTCATTATTATTATTTGTTTTTGCGTTTTTGTCATCAAAATTAAAGATTTCCATGGTATCTTTTGATTTTGACTCTTCAGGTTCATTTTTATTTTTACTGTTTTGTGGTTTAGTAAAATTTATTCTTCGTTTTTCCTCAGAAACATCATAATTTGGATGAGAAGGAATCGAAAATGGGGTGTTGTCTTTGGATGTTATTAAACTGTTGCGAGTAATATCCTCTAAGAAACTTTGATAACTGACTTTTCCTTTATCTGGAATGTTTACAATTTTTTTCTCTTGCAAAGTATATTCTGCCTTTTTTTTGATGTAGTTTCGTTCGCTTGAAACTTTATTGCAGAATTTTTAAAAATATATGAATTTATTGGAAAAAATACTTTGACTGTTTTTTTGCTTTTTGGCTTTCTCCTTAACATTGTCTTTATCTTTTTTCGCAGAGTTGCTTGTTGTAATTTTTGGAACATTGGATTCATTGGCTCTTTTGAAATAAGTAGCCGAAAATTTCGTCTAGTTTTTTTTAAGAAATCAAATAAAAATTTTTTTGTTACTAAGAATTTCGGAATAGTTAGGATTTCCTCTTTTTTGGACTCTTTTTTATTCAATTTATTTTCAAGATGTCTATGTTGATCTTCAAGGTCTGGGTTTTCAACTGTGGTAATATTTTTAAGGAAAACTCTAAAAACATAATCTGTACAAAAATAATTCCAATTTAATTTTAAATATACAGTATATCTTTCCTAATCATGCAAATCACCAAATTATTCATAATAAAGCTTCCAATCAAAAAGTAGATAGTTGAATATATTTTTGCTAAAAACAAAAAAAACACAACATTTTTTCAAACATCTTTATATTTTCACCTGGATTTGAAAGATCCAATGCTTCTATCATAGAAATAACTAGAAGGCAACTTCCAATAGTAAAATCCATCGATAGCAGAAAAAACCAAAATAAGCCTTTAACTAAAAAAAAATTATTGAAATAAAATTCCAAGTTATTAAAATAAAAAAAATACTTTCATATTTTTCAACTTCTGCAAGCAAAGATTGACAAACTTTGCTTAAAATCATGATGAACATCCCGAAATTGATCCCTATTAAAATGGAAAATAACACCCAATAAGTCCAAAACACTTCTTTCCAATCCCAGGTAATTAAAGAATCTAATTTCAGACTGGCAGTTGAAAGCTGTATTGTAAGAAACAACCTAAAGCCTATTGTCATCTTAAAATAACAAGGATTTCTTTATTCTAGAAATAATTTATTTACGAAATCCAACACAGTGTTGCAATCAGCATCCTCTTTATTCAAGGAATAAAGCAAACATCGCATCAAACAGTTTATTCCAAGAGGAATAATTAAATAAATTATGAGAAAAGACTCATAGAAATAATATATCAAGCTCATCCCCTTTTTAAAAAACCATTTTTAACATATTTTTTTTTCCTTTACTTTCAAAATTAAAGAGAAAGCATTTTCTAAAAAGTAGCAATACACTCTTTTCTTCTTTTTTGAGCTAAAATAAATTTAAGAAAGAAAAAATCTCCGCTAAAATTACAATTTTTTGTTCGTCATTCTCTTTAACAAAAAAAACAAATCGTAAATATCATACACTACCAGAATCAATATTAAATATAGAATTGATATGTCGTAAACATAACAAAAAATTGCAGTTATCAAAAATATATGCCAAATGTTAATTGTCATCACCAAGTCAAATAGCCACTCCTTGAAAAATGCTTCATCAAATAAGTTATTATCATTATTAGGTGGATTTAAGTTTATGTTGTTTTGTGGGAAATTTTCATGATTTTCCATTGGGAGATTATTTATCATATTTGAAGCGTTGTTGTCATTGAGAAACTCTCCATTAGAAATGTTTACTAGAAAAAAAAGCGATCGATTTAGACTCAAGTCAAAACATACAATTAACACTGTTATTGTTAATCGGAGGAATTTCCAGCTCGTTCACAAAAGGCCTTTCTCCATTCATCAAAATTAGGGTTTAATATTTAATGTTATATGTCTTTTTGTTTTAAAATTTGATTTTAAATAAATAAAAAAAAAAATGGATTTTTCAGGCAAACCTTTTT